>WNGF01000109.1_pt1 | contig 120420 bp, 105 predicted proteins | sample 5400641 | NCBI WGS metagenome assembly WNGF01 (sample SAMN13153371, study PRJNA577476) | soil metagenome | isolation source: 80 cm soil or saprolite under grassland replicate 2 | place: USA:California | collected 2016-06-15 | reverse complement strand
AACACGATCGCCGAGCCCTTCGACTGGAACTTCACCCGCGACGACCTCGCCGCGCTGATCGAGCGTCTCGCCGCGCACAAACCTCAACTCCAGCTCGCCGCGTGATGCCGAGTGAACTTACGGCCGGGAGCACTTAGCTCGCGTGAATCGAGCGTCTCGCCCGTCCCCGGATCGACGGCCGTCGCGAGCACGGTCGCGGTACTGCGGCGGAAGAACGGGTCGGCGAAGAACCGAACGAGAAGCGTGCAGCTCTCCCCGCCCGCAAGGACGTTGTCGCCGGTGAACGACATCACGCAGGGGGACTGCGTTCCACCGCCGAAGTCGATCGGGTCCGGCTGCTTGACCGCCTTCAGCCGCACGACGGCCGTCGTTGAGCCCGTGTTCGTCACGGTGACCGGCTTCTCAGCGCTCGTCCAAAACGGCTGCGTGAACTTGAGGTGGGCGGGACTGACCTTCAACGCGGACGCGGCTAAAGCGGTGGGCGGCGCGACCGCCGCCAGGAGCATCACGATCACCGAACCCATCAGCGTCGAACGAGCGCGTCTCATTCCCTGCTCCTCCCTTCAGCGGCCGCAGCGCGCCGGAGTCCGAGGCGGCGTTCACCAAGTCCTCACCGGGCGCAGAGTGACCCTACGCCTGCACGACGCCGGCATCAACTGACCGAGCACCGCTTCAGACCCTGTGCCGTCCCTCTCCTGGTCACGGCGCTGGGCGGACACGCGCGGGCAGCCGCATTAGGAGGGAACGCGAGAGCGCACACCGCTCAACTCCAGACAACCGCTTGGGACGACACGCAGTCGTCTGCGTCGGCGCCGCGGCCGCGTTCCGTCAGGAACGGGCATGTCCGCCGAGCCAATGTGCGCGAACTTCTGAGAGAGATCACTAGGCCGTCGAAGTTGGCCATTCGACCCAGGATTCAAGCGGAATCCAGAGGTCGCTAATGGGTCCATATCGTGCCCCCGCTACTCGAAGAGACCCCGGAGACGGGGCCTCTTCCGTTGCCGCGTTGTCTTTCGCGCCGATCCGCCGTAGCATCGCGGCAACCGATCGGAGCCGAGGGGCCGTGGGCAAACGGAGGGCTGTCGTCGAGACGCTGCGGGCATCGCGTGGTCGCGCGCCACGTCCCCTGCCGCTTCGGATCAACCTACTCGAGGGGATGGTGGCATGCCGCACCGTATGAGGTGGGTCGTCCCGTTCTGCGTCACCGTCGTGCTGACGCTCTTCGCGACGACCAATGGGAGCGCGACCGCGCCGGCTGACTGCGACGCGCAAGTGAACGACACCCCGAGCAAGCTCATTCCGTGCATCCAGCAGAAAAGGATCTCTGGAAGCACATGCAGAAGCTCCAGGCGATCGCCGACGCCAATCCGAGCCCCGCCGACGGAATGCCGTCGCGCAACTCCGGCGAACCGGGCTACAAGGCGTCGGTGGACTACGTCGCATCCGTGATGAAGGCCGCTGGATACGACGTGACGATTCAGCCGTACAAGTTCACGTACTTCGCGTACACGGCGCCGCCGGTGTTCAGCGAGGTGTCGCCGACGCCGCACGATTACGCCGTCGGCGACGAATGGAATCCGGGGCAGAGCACCGGGACGGCGAACGCCGCCCTCCAGCCTGCCGGCGGAATAGTCATCCCGCCGACGGACACGCCGACCTCTGCGAGCGGCTGCAGCATGTCCGACTTCAGCGGCTTCGTCCCCGGCCGGATCGCGCTGATCCAACGCGGCACGTGTTTCTTTGGGGTGAAGGTGCTGAACGCGCAGGCCGCAGGGGCGACCGGCGTCGTCATCTTCAACGAGGGCAACCCGGGCCGCACCGACCTGTTCTCGGGCAGCCTCGTCGACGCGGCGGGGAATCCGATCATCCCGACGATCCCGGTCGCATTCACGTCGTTCGACACCGGCCTCGCCCTCTACGACCAGTATCAGCTGGCGGTGCAGCTCGGGGCGCCGCTCCCGGTCATGAAGCTGGCCATTCAGGCGCTCATCAACCCGAACGCCGACGACTGGAATGTCATCGCGGAGTCAAAGGGCGGCGACAAGAACCACGTAGTCGTCGTCGACGCGCACCTCGACGCGATCTACGGCGCAGGCATGCTCGACAACGCCTCGGGGTCCGTCACGATCCTCGACATCGCCCAGAAGATGAAGAACGTGAATCCGGTGAACAAGCTGCGGTTCATCTGGTTCGGCGGCGAGGAGCTGGGCCTGTTGGGCTCGTCGTACTACATCAACAACCTGTCGTCGACCGACCGCAGTCACATCGGCTATGACCTCGACGCCGACGTGACGGCCACGCCGAACTACATCATCGGCGTTCTCGATCCGGCGGCGCCGGACTTCTTCGGCGGCACCGTCACGTCGACGTTCCCGAACCGCGTGTACAAGGCGTCGACGATCGCGCGGGATCAGGCCATCGCGTACTTCGACTCGATTGGGCTCAACCACGAGCTGTTGGCGCCGACCGGCACCGACGCGTTCAACTTCAACGCCGTCGGGATTCCTGCCAGCGGTCTGCTGACGGGGCAGGACTGCTGCAAGACCCAGAAGGAAGTCGACCTGTTCGGCGGATACCTCGGGAACTACGAGGGCAACATCCCGAGCTTCGACGGCGGATGTGTCGACAACCCGTTCCGCTGGTGCGACAACCTGTCCAACAACGATCCGGCCGTCCTCACGTTCATGTCGAAGGCGTTCGCGAGCATGGTGGTGCAGATGGCCTTCGATACGAAGGTGATGTCCGCGAGCAGCAGCGTGGTCTACAACAAGAAGCTGCCGATCGCAGGCGAAGTCGGGCGACGGTTTTCGACGAAGTAAGTCACCTCTGCGCGTGGCGCCGGCTCAGTTGGGTCGGCGCCACGCGTCCTTTTGCTACCACATCCGCGGGATCCGCGGCGTAGAACCCCTCCATTGTTGAAAGAGTGCGAGATCCCCTCTTGGACCGGCTCAAAGACGGCACGTCCCACCAGATGGCCTTGTTACTGCTGTACCGGACGCCCTCGGGCAGAAGATCGAGCAGGCGGTCCCCGTAGCTCAAGTACGGACAGCGGAAACCACGGTAGTCGATCCCGTTTCGCTCGTAGGCTGAGGCTGCGAGCTCCAACTGCGCCCTCGCCTGGCTCGGCGGCAAGTCTCGAAAGTCGACGTGGTCATAGCCGTGGAGCGCAAGCTCCGCCCCGAGCGACTGGATCTCCCGAAAGAATGCGGGAGCGCTTTGAACGACACGTCCCGGCGTCGGGAACGTCGGCTGGCAGCCGAATGCCGCAGTGATTCGACGACCGCCCTAATCCGCTTCTTCGCACGAGTGCGAGTGACGCCGTAGCGGCGCACGATTGCTGCGAGCCGATCGACGAGGTATCCGCCCTTCCGCCGCCGCAGCCAGAACAGGAGGTAGCGGGTCGGCGCGCGAGCGGCGGCGTAGGAATCGAGTTTCACGAGTTTGGGGAGGGGCTTCTCGAACTCTGATCGATGCGGACTGGCCGCTTGTGCCTGACGGTGAGAAGCTTTGCGCGTGATCTTACCTCCCGGACGATGGTGAGAAGAGAGGCCGGCGTCGGCCGGCCTCTCTTCTCGGTCTCGCGGGCGCGCGCTACTTCGTCAGTGTTCCGCGGACTTGGCCGTTCGGGAACGACGCCGTGTGCACGTTGATGTAGAAGGCGCTCGGGCTAGCGAGGATCTCCTGCAACAGAGGCTTGTCGACGTCCACACAACCGCCGGACGAGCCGCTGGTCGGCGCCGTCAGCGGGACGACAATGGCGCCGGTCGAGGCGCGATGGATATGCGCCGCTGTCACATCCGTTAGCCCACTGACGGTCAGCGTGTAGCAGAGTTGACCTTGGCCGAGACGAATCGTCACGGTTGCGCTGCCCGATCCGGTCGTCGCCGGACTCACCGGCTGCAGGGTCGCCGTCAGCTTGACGCCTTGGCTCGGCTTCGGGGGTCCCGCGGGACACGCTGGCGCTCCGGGAAGGATCAGATCGCCGACGTGGCGCATGTGGCCGCGAAGGATCGTCCCCGAGCCGGAGTTGGGGTTCGTCACCGCGCGGCTCGAGACGGTGATGCGCCGGAACGGATTCGTGGTCGAGCCGGTCCTATGACAGATCGTGATCTTCGCCGGCGGTGTGGCCGTGGGAGCCGGCGTCGCCGACGCCGACGGGCAGGAGCCGGTGCCGATCACGATCGCGTCACCAGTGCGCAGGAGATGCGCCCGCAGGACCCTGCCAGCGCTCGAGTTCGGGCTCGTCACCGCCCGACTAGAGATCGAGATCCGCCGAAATGCGTTGCTCGTCGAACCCGTCTTGTGGCAGATCGTGAGCTTGGCCGGCGACGCGGCCGTGCTCGCCGAAGCGTCCTGTCCCGCCGCGACTGCGATCAGCGCAGCAAGTCCGAGCGACAGCAGGACGAGTGCCGAAATGAACAGACGTCTCATCGCTCTTAACCCCCCCTCGCTGTTATTCCTCTCGAATTGGTGCTGCCGAAGTTGATCCCGCCGGTCGACGGGACTTGCGGCCTGCCGCGTCCCGGGGCTCGAGGGAGCGCAAAGATGGGTCAAACGCCTCATGACGCGCAAGCTCTCCGGATCTAAATTGCCGCCACAACCAACGAAGGGGGCGACGGAGATGCCGAAGGTTTCAAGGGACAGCGCGACGCAGGGCGGGGAGTTCGGCCCGGTGCTGGATCGGTCCGACCAGCTCGAGAGCTACACGGTGAATTTCACGTCGTTCCGCGAGGACATCGACGCGACTCCGCTCATGAGGGGGCTTCCGGACGACCGCTGCCAGTGCACGCATTGGGGCTACGTCGTCAACGGCAAGCTGACCTTTCGCTACGCCGATCGCGAGGAGGTCTTCGAGACCGGCGACGCCTTCTACACGCCGCCCGGCCATGTCCCGGTGAAGCACGAGCCCGGCACCGAGGTCGTGTTTTTCAGCCCTGCCGAGGAGCTGCGCAAGACCGAGGCGGTCATGATGAAGAACATGGAGGCGATGCAGGCCGGCTGAAGCCTCAGGCCGAGACGCCCGCGGGGAACTCTTCCTCGGGCAGGAGGCCTTGTTGCATCGCGAACAGGCCTGCGGCGGCGCGGCTCGAGGCGTCGATCTTCGCGTAGATGTGCTCGGCGTGGTTGGCGACCGTCTTCGGGGAGATCACAAGCCGCTCGGCGATCTCCTTGTTGGAGAGTCCCCGCGCGAGCAGCCTGAGGACGTCGACCTCGCGCGGCGTCAGCCCCGCCGGTCCCTCGCGACGCCGCGGGACGCGGTGCCCGGCGGCGCCGAGCACGGCCTCGACGGCGTCGGCGTCGTGGCGGCCCGCCTTGACGTCGGCCCGCAGCTCGGCAGCGGCGTCCTCGGCGGACCGCTCGCGGCGGTGGGGGCGCGGCTCGCGCATCGCCTGGTAGGCGTCCGCGGCGGCGAGGATGCGCGCCTCGCGGGAGATCCCGGCGCCCCAGAGCCCGCGCGGGTAGCCGGAGCGGTCTAGGCGCTCACGGTGCTGCACGGCAATCCGGGCCACGGGCGCAAGCGTCTCGGACTGGCGCAGCATGCGATCGGTCAGATAGGGCTGAAGGCGGACGCGCTCCCACTCGCCGGCGCCGAGAGGTCCGCGCTTGTCCAGGATCGCGTTCGAAACCCCGAGCCGCCCGAGGCCATGCACGAGACCGGCGCGGCGAATTAGCCGCACGTCCGCTTCGCCCAGCCCCAACCGTGTGCCCGCCTCTGCGGCGAGCTCTGCTCCCCCCATACGGTTCGCGACCTCGATGAACTCGGCGACGTGCGCGAGGCGGGAGGCGAGCGGAACCTCTTCGCCCTCGAGCTCGCCCGGCCAGCCGCGTCCGTCCCAGCGCTCGTACGCCGCGCCGAGGAACCGTATCCCCGTGGCGGCCATCCGCAGGCTCCTGGGCTCATGGTCGTACTTGATCGACTTCAAGGCGATGTCGTCGCCGAACCACTTGGCCTGTTCGTGGGCGTCGGAATGGCAACCGACGTTGACGAGCAGGGCGGTGTAGTAGACGACCGCGCGCTGCTCTTCGCCGAGCCCTATTCCCTCGGCTAGCCGCAGCGCGATCAGGCATTGTCGCAACACGTGCTCCATCGGCTGCCCGAAGCCGAGGTCTATGCCGAGCGAGAGCGCGGCCACCAGTTCCGCCAACCGAACCTGCGCGCGATCGAACTCGCCGGCCACTTCTTGTCCCATGTCGCCGAAAACGATAGGGCGAGCGCCGCGTGTCAGGCGAAAACTTTTGATGCCTGTTCCGTAAGCTCACGGAGCGTCCGAAAGTTTGACTTTCGATGACGGCAGGCGGAAGATCGCGCGGTCCAGTGAGAGGCGTTGGCGGCGTGCCTTTCCGGCAGGGGAGGTGTGTTCATGAGCATGACAAGGAACGTCCTGCTCGCACTGGCCGTCACCGCGGGCGCATGTGCGTTCACGGCCGGCGCGAGTGCAGGGAAGTTCACGGTGGCCCCCCTCACGGAGGCCTCCGGGCCGAGTCCCTTCGCGGGCTGCACGGCCGGGGCGGCACCCGGAAGCGTCCTCTATCCGAATGCCGAGGAAGAGCCCTGGGTGGACGTCGACCCGACGAATCCGAACAACCTGATCGCCGTCTGGCAGCAGGACCGCTGGTCGGATGGCGGGGCCCACGGTCTCGTCACCGCCGTTTCCCACAACGGCGGCGCGACGTGGACGCGGACGTACGCGCACTTCAGCATTTGCGCAGGCGGCACCGTGCAGAACGGCGGCGCCTACGAGCGTTCGTCCGACCCCTGGGTGTCGTTCGGCGCCGACGGAACCGCCTACCAGGTCAGTCTCTCGTTCAACGCAGCAGACAGCGTCAACGCGGTCCTGGCCAGCCGATCGACCAACGGCGGCGACACGTGGAGCGAGCCGTGGACGATCATCCGCGACTCGGGCGCCCGCGACGTCGCGTACGCGTTCAACGACAAGGAGTCCGTCACAGCAGATCCGCTGACGGCCGGGTACGCCTACGCCGTCTGGGATCGGTTCGTCACGCCGAGCGGGACCTCGCGGGAGAGCATCGAGGGCCTGATCCACTCGCGCTCGTTCCGTGAGCCGATCTGGTTCTCGCGCACGACCAACGGCGGCCTCACCTGGGAGCCGGCGCGGAACATCTACGACCGTAGCGAGTTCAACGGCACGATCGGCAGCCAGATCCTCGTGGCGAAGAACGGCGACCTGCTCGACTTCTTCGACGAGTTCTTCATCCACAAGAACGCGGACAAGGCCCGGGGCGAATGGATGTCGGTCATCCGCTCCACCGACAGGGGCATGACGTGGCCGAAGCAGTCGACCATGATCTCGCCGAGCCGCGAGATCGGTGCCTTCGACCCCGATACGCAGAGGCCGATTCGCGCCGAGGGTGGGCTTCCCGAGGTCGCGATCGATCGGGCGAGCGGCGCGCTCTACGTCGTCTCGCAGGACGCGAGCTTCAGCGGCGTGGACGAAATCGCCTTCTCGATGTCCACGGACAACGGGCACACCTGGTCGATGCCCATCAAGGTCAATCAGACGCCGCCCAGCTCCACGGCCGGGAACCACCAGGCGTTCGTCGCCGGCGTGCACGTCGCCGCGAACGGGACGGTCGCGGCGACGTACTACGACTTCCGGAACAACGACGCCAGCCCGGGCGTCCCGACGGACTACTGGATCGCCCATTGCCATGCAGCGTGCTCGAGTCCGGCGAGCTGGAGCAGCGAGAGCCGGCTCGCGGGGTCGTTCGACATCGAGCAGGCGCCGGCGGCTCGAGGGCCATTCGGCTACTTCCTCGGCGAATACGAGGGCCTGACGAACATCGGGAACTTCTTCGTGCCCGTTTTCGTCGCCGTGAACAACGGCAACCCGGCGAACCGCACCGACGTGTTCGCCACCCTGGCCGGCTGAGCGGAGACTGCGGGGCCTGCCTCGGCGGGCCCCGCAGAGCACCCTCGGCTCGTCGAGTCAGCTGTTTGTCAGCGCAGAAGCGGGGTGCGGAGTAGCCGATCCGCTGGATGCGGTTGCCGAAGTCGGGTGGCCTGGCCGCAGGAACATGGCGATGCTCGCGGCGAACGTCCACGGGAGGAAGGCGAGGCCGGCGAAGAAGCCGATCGGGCCTGGCGTCGGCGTCAGCTGCAGGATGCCGAGCACGAGTGCGGACCAGGCGAGCCAACGCGGAAACGCGCGGGCCCGGATTCCGGCCAACCCGAACGCCAGCAGCAGGATGCCGAGGCCACCTCCGCTTGGCAGGTCGCCGGCCGAGACGGAGATATGCAGGGTCTGGAGCGCCCCGGGCGAGATGGTGTGCTTGTTGCCGATGTCGCCGAGCACGTACCACGCGCTCGCGTTCGCGAGGTCGCTGGCAGTGGCGATTGCGGTCGCCACGAGTGCCGCGCCGGCAACGATCGGGTGCAGAGCTGTCCGGCGGATCCTCGCCCAGACCGCCACGCCGAACAAGGCGAAGAGGATGGCCGAGTAGGCGAGAAGGATCCCGGCTGCGAAGACGTGCGCGTGATGTGTGGAGTAGTAGGCGGTGATCGTCGACGTGGAGGCGTCGCTGTCGGGATTCCGATCGATCACGAGGTATCCGGCGACGGTGAGCACAACGGAGCCGACACCCGCGAGCGGAACGAATCGGCCAAGCCGGGCTGCGATGTGGGTCTCTTCAGGCCCGTTCATCTTGGTGCTCCTTTCCAGTTGCTGACCCGTCCGACGGTAGGCCGTGGCCGCGGCCGCGCCATCGGCGGGTCGGGCGATCTTTCCGTCAGCCGATTGGTTGATCTTTTGTCGGCCGCGGATCGGCCGAGCGGCTGATGACAGGGCGCCTCGCCGGGTTTACCGTCAGGTCGTGCACACGCGGCTCTCCCGCATGCGTCGCTTCCGGCCCGACCCGATGAAGCTCGATTGGGCGCTTGCGGCCCTGCTCCTCATCGGCGCCGAGCTCGCGATCTGGCTCGGTGGCGATATGGCTCCCCACCGGCTCGGGGCTGCGTTGTTCGCGCCGGCGGTCATGGCGCCGATCGCCGTTCGCCGCCGCTACCCGACGCTCGTGGGAGCGGGGGTGCCGGCGCTCGGGGCCCTCGAACACTCCCTCTGGGACCCGCAGTTCGTCGGGTACCCGGTTGCGACCTTCTGCGCGCTGTACGCGCTGGCGGTCTGGACGCCGCCGCGCCGCTTCGCATTCGGCATGGCGCTGGTCGTGGCGGCGTACATCGGGGGGAGCACCCATTCGAAGGGAATCGACCAGACGGGGCTGCTGTTCACGGTCGTCGCGGCTGTGGTGATCGTGCTCGTCCGCCGCATCGTCGGAGATCGCGAGCAGCGCGCGCGGATCGCCGAGCGTGAGCGCGAGGTGGCTGCCCGCGAGGCGGTCGTCGAGGAGCGGGCGCGGATCGCGCGCGAGCTGCACGATGCGATTGCGCACAACGTCTCGATGATGGTCGTACAGGCCGGCGCGGAGCGCCGGGTGCTCGACGGGACGCGCGACCCGACGCGGGAGGTGTTGCAGACGATCGAGGGGATCGGTCGCGGCGCACTGACGGAGATGCGCCGCCTGGTCGGGATGCTGCGCAGCGGCGCTGGCGAGCCGCTTGCGCCACAGCCGGGGCTCGACGATCTGCCGACGCTGGTTGCGCAGGTGCGCGAGGCTGGCCTTCCCGTTGAGCTCGGTGTGGAGGGCGAGCGGCGGGAGCTGCCGGTCGGGATCGAGCTGTCGGCGTACCGGATCGTGCAGGAGGCGCTGACGAACGCACTGAAGCACGCGGGCGAGGCGCGCGCGACCGTATACGTCCGGTACGGCGCCGATTCGCTCGAGCTCGAGATCGTCGACGACGGCAGGGGAGCGCCGTCGCCCGTGTCGAGCGGTGGGCACGGCTTGGTCGGGATGCGCGAGCGGGTGGCGCTCTACGGGGGCCGCCTCGACGCCGACCGCAGCCCGAGCGGCGGCTTTGCCGTGCGCGTGCTGCTGCCGATCCGATGACGAACGTCCTGATCGCCGACGACCAGGCACTCGTCCGGGTCGGGCTGCGCAAGATCCTCGAGACCGAGCTGGAGCTGGCGGTCGTCGGCGAGGTCGGTGACGGCGAGGACGCCGTCGCTGCAGCGCGACGGTTGCGGCCGGACGTGGTGCTGATGGACATCCGCATGCCGGTGCTCGACGGGATCGAGGCGACCCGCCGGATTGTTCGCGCGCAGCCGGGCGCGCGCGTGCTGATCCTGACGACCTTCGGGCTTGACGGCTACGTCTACGATGCGCTGCGCGCAGGCGCGAGCGGTTTCATGCTCAAGGACGCGCCGCCCGAGGAGATCGTCGCCGCCGTCCGCATCGTCGCCAGCGGCGAGGCGCTGCTCGCCCCGGCGGTCACGCGCGCGGTGATCGAGGAATTCGCACGCCGAGCACCCGCCGCGGCCGCGCCGCCGCCTGCCGTCGCCGAGCTGACGCCACGCGAGCGAGAGGTGCTCGACCTGCTCGCCCGCGGGCTGTCCAATTCGGAGATCTGCGAGCAGCTCGTCGTCAGCGAGGCGACTGCGAAGACGCACGTCGCCCGCATCCTCCAGAAACTCGACCTCCGCGACCGCGTGCAAGCGGTGATCTACGCCTACGAGAGCGGCCTCGTCGCCCCCGGCGCTGGTTGAGGCCGTGGGCGAGATTTCAGGCCATTGGGACGCGGTCTATGCGGTGATGCGCCGCAGACACCAGTCCCGAGAGGCCCCTGAGCGTTGATCACCCGCTGGCTGCCGGGTCAGCCAGAACGCAGTGGCTGCTTCGATCTTCGTTACCTTGACCCGTGCATGTGTGAAGGCGCGCGTATTGGCCTCGGTCCGTAATAGACCTCGAAAGGACTCGCCATGAGCGCTTTGATCATCGTCGCGATCCTGCTCTTGCTGCTGGTGCTGTTTCTGATCTCGGCGATCAAGATTGCGCGCGAGTACGAGCGCGGGATCGTCTTTCGGCTTGGGCGCTTGCTTCCAGAACCGAAGGGTCCCGGCCTCTTCATCCTGATCCCGGTCGTCGATCGGATGGTCAGGGTCGACCTGCGCACAGTCACGCTCAACATCCCGCCGCAGGAAGTGATCACCAAGGACAACGTCCCTGCGCGGGTGAACGCCGTCGCCTACTTCCGGATCGTCGAGCCCAAGGCGGCCATCGTCCAGATCGAGAACTTCATGGTCGCCACCTCCCAGATCGCGCAGACGACGCTGCGCTCGGTGCTCGGGCAGCACCTGCTCGACGAGCTGCTCTCCGAGCGCGACAAGATCAACGCGATCCTGCAAACGATCATCGACGAGGCGACCACGCCCTGGGGGATCAAGGTCGCGCGCGTCGAGGTCAAGGACCTTGAGATCCCGTCCGGCATGCAGCAGGCGATGGCACGCCAGGCCGAAGCCGAGCGCGAGCGCCGGGCCAAGATCATCAACGCCGAAGGCGAGTTCCAAGCGTCCGAGCGGCTAAAGGACGCGGCGCTCGTGATCGAAAACCACCCGATCGCACTGCAACTCCGCTACCTGCAAACACTGCTCGAGATCGGCGGCGCGAGTTCCTCGACGATCATCTTCCCGGCGCCGATCGACCTGATTCAGCCGTTTCTGGAGCGCGCACAGCCATCCGCGCCGGAGCAACCGAGCTGAGCGGTCGCGAGATCGTCATCGACACACCAAACGCGACCGAGCCGGTCTTCGCCCGATTCGTCCCGAGCGGCCTCTTCTACTCCTTCAACGAGTCGTACCACAAGCGGCCCGGACGCCTCGTCTTCGTGGCGCGCCCGGAGCTCGAGCGCGCACTCGCTTCGAGAGCGGCGGCACGCTGACCTCCCGGCTTCGCGCCCTCCTTCGAGGAGGGCGCGGTTTTCGAGTTCGCGCCTTCCTACGACGTGCGCGCGCCCGTAGGAAGGAGGTTAGGTCTTGTTGGGCGCGCCGTATCCAGCTCGCTCCTCGCGCTATGGTTCATGGCCGCGGTTTGGCGTAGTAGGCAAGCAGCCGCGTAGGGATTCTTCGAGGTTCGGCAGTCGTGATGCGCATCTTCTTGAGCTATCGGCGCGACGACTCGGCAGGTCACGCGGGTCGTCTTTATGACTCGTTGAGCGCGCACTTCGGGGAAGGCAGCGTCTTCATCGACGTCGACTCGATCGAACCGGGAGAGCATTTCGTCGAGGCAATCCAAGGCTCCGTCTCCTCGGTCGACGCGCTCGTTGCAGTCATCGGCAGGTCGTGGTTGACCTCGCTCGACCCGGGAAGTGGGAAGCGGAGGTTGGACGACCCGGGCGACTACGTCCGTCTGGAGATCAAGACCGCGCTCGAGCGAAACATCCGCGTCATCCCGGTCCTGGTCGCGGGCGCGAGCATGCCCGCCGCGCCCGATCTACCCGGGGATCTCGGTGCGCTCGCCCAGCGCAACGCGCTCGAACTACGCGACGACCAGTGGAAGGACGGGGTCGAGCGCCTTATCAAGACACTCGACCGAGTGCTGGAGGAGGATGCTCGGCCGGAGACTCGGGCCCGTGAGGGCGCTGGCGCGTCGGGGCTGGAGCGCGAGCTGATGGCGGCCGCCGACCGCTGTCTCGAGCACCTCTCCAAGCTCCAGCTCGCCCGCGACCGGAACGACCAGGCCATGCTCGACAACGAATACTTCTTGCTCGGAGAAGACGTCGAGAAATATGCAGAGGCGACCCGCAGCACCCCTGATCCACGCCAGCGAGAGCTTCACCGACCGCTCGTCCATCGCCTCCATCGCATCGTCGCTCACGACCTCGAGGATCTCGATCGGCTCATCGACGACCTTGTTGTCGTCACGTCCTGAGGCTTCTTCCCTACCCCGACAGTACTGGCCCCGACCCAGATCGCAGGCACCGCCCGGCGGCTTGCACAAGCGACTTCCGCGCGCTCTAATCAGTGGCCCACGACGCGCGCCGCGCGACGTGTCGCCAATACGACTGATGCAGTGGAGAACGAGACCGCTCTTCGTCTCGAGCACGTTCAACGACTTTCAAGCTGAACGTGACGTTCTCCAGACGCTCGTCTTTCCGGATCTTGCGGAGCGACTGCGGGCGCGGCGCCACGATCTCGAGCCCATCGACCTGCGGCTCGGCGTCGAGACCGTCTCCGAAGCCGACGAGGTGCGGAAGACCTTGCTCGTGCTCGATGTCTGCCTTCACGAGGTAGCCCGAAGCCGGCCCTTCTTCATCGTGCTGATCGGCGACCGCTACGGCTGGGTGCCGCCTGCCGACGACGCTCGCCGGGCGGCCGAGGAGGCCGGGATCGCGGGCAAGGTCGCAGGCAAGAGCATCACAGAGCTCGAGGTCGAGTTCGGCGTCCTGGCAAGCGCAGGGATCGAGCCCATCCGCACCTTTGCGTACTTCCGCGACCTCGATCTCGACGCGATCCCCGAGGACGTGCGAAGCCGTTACCGCGGGGCCGACACCGCACGAACGGAGAGCTTGAAGAACCGGCTTCGGGACGCGATCGGTCTCGATCGATGTCGTACCTATCGCGCCGTCTGGGACCCCGAGCGAGGCTCTGTGGCCGGCCTCGACGAGTTCAGACGGATGATCCTCGATGACCTCTGGGGAGACCTGGACTCCGAGACGCGCGCGTATCAGGCCGTCGACGAGACCTGGCAAGATCGAGAACGGGCGTATCTCGACGCGTTCGTGCACGACACCGCGCGTGACTTCACGGGCCGCGCAGCCATGCTGGACGGGCTCCTGTCTGTGGCTCGTCCCGGCTCTGATCGACCGACCCCATGGGGCACGTGCGTCTCCGGCCCGCCCGGTTCCGGCAAGAGCGGCCTCGCCGCAGAGGTGATTCGTCAGCTCCGTGAGAACCCCTCGATCCTGCTGCTAGAGCACGCCGCCGGCATCAGCGCCGAGTCCACCCGCGTCGACCGACTGCTTCAGCGCTGGTGCGGCGAATTGGCTCAGACCTTGGACGAGCCGGATCTGTCCGCCGACGATCTGACCGGCGAGGAGCTGGAGCGGACGTTCGCCCGGCTGCTGACCCGCGCCTCTGAGCAGCAGCGAACGGTGCTCGTCATCGACGCCCTGAACGAGTTCGAGCGAACCTCGACCGCGAGGCACGTCACCTGGCTTCCGCGCATCTGGCCGCCGAACGCGCGCTTGATCGCAACCTCGACTCCCGGCACTGAGACGCAGGCGCTCGAGAGAAGGTCGGCCGTGGATCTGCTCGAGCTCGAGCCGCTCACCGAGACCGATGCCGATCAAATCACCGACGCGATTTACCGTCGGTACCGGCGCACGGCCAACCCGCAGGTGAAGCGCGCCGTCCTCGACAAGCGAACGGAGGATGGGAGCGCGGCAGCCGGCAACCCGCTCTGACTCGAGCTCGCCTGCGAGGAGCTGAACGTCCTCGATCGGGAGGACTTCGCGCGCGCGGCCCGGTTCGAAGGAACGCCCGACCGACAGCTGGTCCTCATGCAGCTCGAGATTGCCTCGAGCCTGCCGCCGACCGCGCAGACGATGTACGGCCGGATGCTGAGGCGAGCCACGGATGTCGCGGCAACCATCCTCCGAGAGCAGCAGCCGACAATCGGCGATCAGGCTGCGCACGAGTGGCTGCAGTGCCTCGCCGAGACCATTGCCATCGGGCGCAACGGCTGGCGCGAGGGAGACCTGCGAAGGGTCGTCCCGGAGATCACGGGCATTCCGTGGAGCGAGTTGCTGTTCTCGAGCGTGCGTCGCGCGTATCGCGGGCACCTGATTCAGCGAGGCCCGTCGGGCCAGTGGGACTTCTATCACCGGGAGCTACGCAAAGCCGTCGCCGACTACTTCGCCTCGCGCCCGGACTACCTCCGCCGGCTTCACGCGGTCCTAGCTGCGTATCTCGAGACGCTTGCCGATGACAATCCACTCCGCCGGGCCGAGCTCATGCACCACCTCATCGGCGCGGACGACAAGCAGGGAGCGGCGCGCTTTTACGCGTCGTCGGAACACGGATCAGACGAGTTGCAGGCGGGAACGGAATCGCTCGCCGACGTGTTTCGCGCGCGTCACGACGCCGTCGAGTGGGTCGGCAGCCTGGTGACCGAACCGGGCTTGTCGGTGCTCGAGCAGGTCTTGCTCGGCGAGAGGATGATGTATCCCCTCCACGACGCGCTCGCGAACGAGGGCCGCGTGCAGGAACGCCGCGCACTCGTGAGCTCGGTACGCGACCATACCGTTCGTCTTGCGGACCAGGCGGAGCCGGGCCCGGAGCGCGATCTCGCTCTACGGCAACATTCGGTCTCTCTCCTGCGGCTCGCCGACCTGACCGTCGACGTCGGCGATGTGCCCGAGGCCCGGCATCTGTACGAAGAGCATCTTCGGTACACGGAAGAACGCCTTCGCGTAATGGAACAACCGGGCACCCTGGCGGAGTCTAGGTTCGCGCAGCAGGACCTCTCGGTCGCGCTCGAGCGGCTGGGCGATATCGCAGAGCGGGAGGGCGACGTCGAGAGTGCGCGCAAGTGCTTCCGGAGGCAATTGACGATCGGCCGAAGGCTCGTCGACGGCGCGTCGGACGATCGCCAATCGCTCGGGTATCTCGCATCGGCATTGACGCGCTTGGGCTACCTCGCACTTGCCGAAGGCGACCACACCGAGGCCGACGACCATCTTCGTGAGGCCGCCGAGACATACGATCGAATCGCGCTCCTGTCGAACGAGGAAACCTCGATCGACGCCTTGAACATCCGGGCCCGTCTCGCCGAGGCGACAGACCGGATGAAGGAGGCGCGAGAGCTTCTCCTGCAGTACGAAGAGCTCCTGCATCGCCACGCGGAGACCGCACCGGAGGACGTCGAGGCGCAGATCGCCTGGGCGACGTCGTTGGAGCGGCTCGGCGACGTGGCCCTCTTCGAACGGGACAACGACGAAGCCGCCCGCTCGTACACGCAGATGCTCCAGATCACCGAGCGGTTGGCGACCCTCCTCCCGGATGACGTGGCCGTGCAGCGCCAGTGGTCGCTCTCCCTGGAGAAGGTGGCAGACGCCGCTCTGAAGGACGGTGAACCCGGCAAGGCGCGTCCCTACTACGAGCAGAGTCTCGTCATCCGGGAGCGGCTCCACGCAATGCTGCCCGACGACATCCGGACGCACCGTGATCTGGGTCTCGCCCACGAACGACTCGGGATGCTGGAAGACGAACCTCCGGAGAAGCAGCTGCCCGACCTCGAGCAGGCCGTCGCGATCTACGCCGAGCTGTACGAGCGACTGCCCGACAACGAGGAGGCTGGGCGCACGCTCGCGATCGGGCACTTCAACCTCGCGCATGCGCTCGGGGCCATTCCCGACCGGGAGCTGGACGCGCTGGAGCATTCGAACCGATCGCACGAGCTCCTGAGCGACCTTCGTGCGCGGGGCCGCCAGCTCGATCCAACTGCCAAACGCCTCCTGGCGTTCCTCGACACGCAATTCGGCGGAGCGGGACGATGGACGCATCCGCTCGCGACAGCCGATGAGACCGCGTACGCCGAGCTCAACATGCTCGGCATGATCGGGGCGCAAGCTCTGGCGGCGGGCGACTACGAGACGGCGGAGGAGAACTTCCGCGGCTCTCTCGAGGCCGCGACGCAGATCAACCATCCGCCAAGCATCGTCAGGGCATACGGAAGCCTCGGAGAAGTGAACGCGAAAGCGGGGAAAATCGACGCAGCGCTCGAGCTGTTCGACGAGGCGATCTCCGTTGCGCGAGAGAACGAGCTTCCCGTCGAAGAAGGGCAAACGCTGGACCGTCTCGCGGACCTCTACGCCGAGTTCGGAGAGAGAGACCGAGCACTCGCCCTCTACAGCGAGCGTGTCGAGGTCGCTCGTCGTTCAGACGACCAGCGGGGAGTCGCGCTGGGGTCGGCCAACGTCGGTGTCATGCATTTCGAGAGAGGGGAGTTCTCCGAGGCGCTCGAGTATCTGCAAGCCGCGGCCGAGCTATTCGACTCCTACGGGATGCTGCCGCACCTCGCCCATGCCTACTCATACCTCGGGTACCTCTACCAATCGATTGGTGACGTCGACGGCTCGATCGCGGCGTACTCTCGGCACATAGCTCTATCCCGCCAGATCGGCGATCTCGCCTCTGCGGCGGGTTCGATGGCAAACCTGAGCCAGGTTCTTTATGCAGTGGGTGAGCGCGAGGAAGCGATCGCGCTCGGCGAACAGGCGAGCGATTATCTGGAACGAACGGGCTCGCCCCAGGCCCAGTCGCTTCGCGCTCGAATAGAAGCCTGGAAACAAGGCTGACGGGACGTCCTCGGTTAGCCGAGCGGCGCTGACGCCCCCCCGACTCCCGTCCTAACGATGCTCCGGATGCGAGTCATGAGGTCGTCCCTTAGCCTTTTCTGGCTCTCCCAGAAGATTGTCGGTACGTCTTTCACGTCGAACGGGAGGTCGGTGCCGTGCTTCGCAGTCACGACGACCTTCTTCTTCAAGCCGTCGGCGTATCCAAGCTCGTAGAAGACGTTTGGACGGAGATCGGTCAGGTCGACAATCGCGAAGGCGGCCCGCTCGATGCGGCTTAAGATCTCGGGAACGATCCGCTCCTGCGCACTTGCCTCGGTGACGCGGTCGCAGTCGTAGCCGAGCTCCTTGGCGACCTGGTGGAACGAATCGTAAGCGTCGATGAGATCGGGTCGGTCGGCGTAGGACATGATTACGATCGCCGACCGCGATTCCGCGACTTTCTCCGCCAGCGCGACAATCGTCGCCGCGAGCTCGCCCAGATCGGCTTTGACGCTGTTTAGTTGCTCGTACTCGAGCCGGTCGACGAGGCCGCGATACTTCTCGTCGAACGAGTTCAGCTCCTGTGTGTAGATCTTCGCCGCTGCGCCCCCGAAGCCGGTGAACGGCAGCAACGGCTTGGTGGCGATCCGCGCCCAGTTGGCGGCGCGGAAGGTGCCCTCGAACCCCCCGATGAGTACGACCACGTCGGCCTCGCGCACCTGCTCGGGGATGTAGAACGACTCTGTTGCGATTTCCCAGTCGGTGAGGCGCGAGCGAAGAATCGTTCCGCAGGTGTGAACCGGGTCGAACCCCGAGAGCACGTAGCTGATCACCCGCTTGTCGGGCTCGGGATCGCTCTGAGCGACCAGCTTCTCGTACGCCGCCTCGGCGATCAGCGAGTCGAGCTTCGTCCGGCATCCGTTCAGGAGGACGTGACCCTTGACAATGATCTCCCCTCCGAGTGCGGTGCAGAAGTCCTGGATCTTCTGCTCCTGCTCGGGATGGTCTGGATCGAAGCCCCCTGCGACGAGAATGTTCACGGACAGCTCACGTTGAGGTGGGCGGATGCACGGCGATCGGTTCCCCTTCAAGGGGGCTCGGCATAACGGGCAGCGTTGCGCAACGGTCGATCACGGTCAAGTAGCGCGCCATCGGACGCGACATTCGTCCCCGTCAGTTGTTCGTGAAGTCGTTCACCAGCTGCTGCACGGTCTCGAGGATCTGATCTATGTCCGCGGCAACGATCGTGTCGACCTCGTCGGCCTCGATGTCGCGGACTGCTGTGATCCGGGCGCGGAGCCCGTCGCCGTTGTCCCGGTCGCGCCAGATGCGGATGACGATGACGCTAGTGCGCTCGCGCGACGACAGCATCCGGGCCATTCTGCCCGGACGTCGTCACTGCATCGTCACGACTCCGAGGGGCCGAACGAGGTCCTGCATCCGTAGTGACGGCTCGAGTCCGAGCTTGGTCCTCAGCAGGTCCCGAAAGAGGTGATACTGCCGGATCGCCTCGCCCGCGTTCCCCTCGGTGAGGTGGGCCTCGATCACCGCTCGGTGCGCGCTTTCCCGCAGCGGCTCGAAGGCGACGGCGGCGAGACCGGCCTCGGTCGCCTGCGCGGGTCGGCCTTGCGCGCGGGCATCGTTGCTCAAGCGCTCCAGTGCGTGAACGCAGAGCTGCCGCAGACGCTCTCGCTCGAACACGACCCAATCGTCGTACCAGTCGGGCAGGAGCTCGCCCGCGTCTGCGAGCCGGGCGAGGTCTTCATGATCCGGTGGATCGCCCCGAAGGACTCGCTTCGCTCGGATCGTCGTTTGCTGCACGTCGACCGGCACGAACCGGGAGAGGGCGAGGTGTGTGCTCGTTCCGTCAACCATCGTCGGTCCCGCGCGTCGCAACCGCCAGAGCGCCGTCCTCAGGCTTGCGTTCGCCTGGTCCTCGGTCGAGTCGATCCAAAGGTTGCCCGCGATATGGACGCGCTGCATCGCCCGGTCGTGGAGGGCCAGGAACGCGGCGAGCCGCTGCGCGCTCATGGACAAGACGACGAGCTCGTCGTCGCAACGAAGCTCGAACCCCCTGAGGAGGCGGAGACTGTACTGGCCCGCGTCCGCAGGTTCGTCCGTCCGCGTCCGCTGAGCGTGGGCCGTCACCGTCACCGGACGAGCCTGCCGATGAGCCCCCACGAGCATGGGTGACGCACAGAGCGCACGCGAAAAGCGTCACTCCCAGCCGCAGTCGCTGAAGAGTCACGCTCGATGATCGACTCCTGCTTCGCTCTGTACGGAGACGCTGACAGGCGGACGAGCCGGTGTCAACGGCTGATACCAGTCGTTCACCGAAGCGGCCTCGTGGGCATGGTTACTCTGTCGGCCCCTCCTGGGACCGGGGCGGGACGAGGACGTCGACGGGCCCGAAGTGCCGGATCGGTTCGAGATCGATGGGCCTGGGCGGCCGGACCGGCTCGACCTCGATGGGACCGGAGGGCCGAAACGGCTCGACCTCGATGGGCCGGGGCGGCCGGAACGGCTCGAGCTCACGTCCGGCCACGAAGAGGGTTACCGTCGAACCCGGTTCCACCTGCGTGGACGCAGCCGGGTCCTGGCCGATCACCGTCCCAGGCGGACGCGTGAGGCTGAACCTCGTCTCGAAGTCGGGTTGCAATCCGCTCCTCTGCACCAGCCTGCCGGCCGTGACCTGATCCCGGCCGACGACTCCGGGGACGAGCACCCGGCCACCGGCGGAGATCAGGACGGAGACGACGGAGCCTGCGGGCACCCTCGACCCCGGGATCGGATCCTGGCTCACGACGGTGCCAAGCTCCTCCACGGCAGGCGTCGAGCCGGTCACCGTCAGTTGCAGAGATGCTGCGTTGGCGGCGGCGGTGGCGGCGTCGACTGAAAGGCGGCGCAGTTCGGGCACCTCTGTGGCCGCGTCGGCGCTCGCGAGGATGAGGACGACCTCCGAGCCGACCGGCACGGTGGTGCCCGCGGCCGGGGATTGCTGCGCGACCGTCCCGGCAGCGGCGCCGGGGGTCGGTCGCACCTCGCCGACCCTGGCCGTCAGGCCCGCTTGGGTCAACGCCTCTGTTGCCTGGGCGGACGCCAGCCCGACAAGCTGAGGGACGGCGACAGTTCTCGGCCTGGCTACTGCGATCGTCACTCGGACGGCGGTCCCACGGTCGACGCGCTGGCCCGCGGCGGGCTCCTGCTCGAGGATCGTGCCCTCGGCCTGATCGCTCTCGGCTTTAGCGGCCACGTCGAGCTCGAGCCCCGCCCGCGCGAGTACCTTCTTCGCATTGTTCAGCGGACGCCCGGTGATGGCCGGCACCTCCACGCGCGGCGCGATCGAGACCTCGAGCGTCATCTGGGTGGTCGCGTCGACGGCCGTGCCGCCGGCTGGAGCCTGCGAGAGAACGACTCCGGGGCGGCCTTCCATCTCTTTCTCCGAGACCTGCCCGATCGGTATCCCCGCTGCAGCGATCGCCGCCTCGGCGTCGGCCCGGGTCATGCCCACGACGTTCGGCACGCCGGCCAGGACGACGAGGTTTACGGCCGCTCCGAGCGGGACCGTCTGCCGCGCCGCCGGGTCCTGGCTGGCGACACTCCCCGGCACGCCCCCTGCCTGGATCTCGGTCGTGATCGGTCCGAGCGTGAGGCCGCCTCCTATGATCGCCTCTCGGGCTGCGTCGAGGGAGAGCCCAACGACTTCGGGAACGGTCACAGTGCGTCCTGTTGCCAGAGTCAGCCCCACGCGCCCGCCCCGAGGCCACGAGACGCCCGGCGGCGGGTCCTGGTCGACGACGCTTCCGGGAACCGCGTCGGCGGCACGGTGGGACGTCGTCCCGACTGCGAATCCGGCCGCGGTGAGCATCGTGATCGCGTTCGCCTCGGGGGCTCCGACGAGGTTCGGGACCGCGAGCGTGGCGACCGAGGCGATGACGACGTCCACGGTGGAATAGAGCGCTGCGCGGGCCTGGGCGGCCGGCTCCTGCTCCAGGATCGTCCCGGGGGTCGCGTTGTCGGCGCGCTCCCGCACCGCCCCGAGTCCGAGGCCTGCTATTCCCGGCGGCAGGGTCAGCTTCTCGATCAGCGGTCCCGCGGCTTGTTCCAGGATCCCCGTCGCCTCCTCGAGCGCTTTCCCTTTGAGGTCCGGGACCTCGACCTTCCATGGAGTCGCGAGTGTCAGCTTGACCTCGGTGCCCACCGGGACGTGAGCCCCCGGGGCGGGATCCTGCGAAACGACCGTCCCCGGACTCGCACCGCTCTCTTCCACCGCAAGCTCCGCGGCGACCCCGATGCCTGCCGCATGGAGGAGGACGGCTGCCGCGGCGGGCGTGCGACCGCGAATATCCGGGACGTCGACGCGCCTCGGTACGGCGATGGTCAGTGCGATGGCCGTACCCTTCGAGACGCGTGTGCCCGGGGACGGCGATGAAGCGAGCACGGTGCTTGCAGGCTCTTCGCTTTCCTGCTCGACGCGGGCGTCGTCGCGAACGACGAGGCCGAGGCGCTTGAGCAGGGTCGTCGCCTGACCTTCCGGCTCGCCGACGATCTCCGGTACGGCCACCGTCGGGAGGACGGCCACGACGAGGTCGACTGCGGCGCCCTCGTTCACGATTGTTCCCGCAGTCGGGCTCTGTTCGAGGACATTGCCAGCAGGGTCTGCTTCGGTTTCGCGATTCGTGACGCGGCCCACTCGGAGGTCGGCGGCAATCGCGGTGCGCGCAGCGTCGAGCGTCTGCCCGACCAGGGCCGGCACTTTTACGTCGGTCCTGGCGACGAGGATGAGGCGGAAGCGCGGCTCGAGCCGTTTCGGCTGGCTGCGGTCGACGGCTGCCCCGGTCTGCCGGGCGACGAGGAAGCCCGTGTCGGGCCGCTCGGTTGCCATGCCGCCGAAGAGGCCCGTCTCGAGAACCTGCGCGGGTCCCTCCCCGATCTCGAAGCTCGCGCGCGCCTCGACCGTGTGCGCCTGGCCGTCGTAGGAGAGATTCCCCGAAGCGAGCGGCTTCCGGTACGCCTCCGCAAGGAGGTCGCGTGGAGCTTCGGCCGGGGCGTCGCCGCTCGTGCCGAGGGCGACATGGGTGATGCCGGCGAGCCCGGACCGCCGGGCGAGCAGCCCGCCGATCAGGTCGCGTGCCCCGGGGGCGAGCGCAGGCTCGAGCGTGAGGAAGAGCTCGCGCTCGAGCACGTCGCCCTCGGCCTTTTGAACCGCCGGATGGGTGGCGTGGTTGACCAGGACACCCGAATCGGGCCGCGCCGACGCGTCGCCGCCGAAGAGGCCGAACTCGCGCAGGGTGCCCGTGGCCCGGCCACGTCCGATCGTGACGCGGACGTGCACGCGTCCGGCCTGCGGATCGTAGGTGAGCGTGTCACCCGGCTCGAGACGGGTGCGGAAGACCTCGGTCGTGAGCCTTGTGCGGCCCCTGTCGGCCGACGGCGGGTTCGCGTCCCAGGCAGGGTCGCCGGTGCCGACCGCGAGGTACGTGAGACCAGAGGATCGGTTGCAGAGGAGCGCGCCGATCAGGTCGAGCGCCGACCAGACGACGAGGTTCGACCGCCACGGAGTCTCGATCGAAGCGCCCGAGGGCCCGATGAGCCGGTCGCGAAACGTGCCGTGCATCGGCCTCGACTAGCCGCCCGCCCTCGCGACGGAGAAGAGCTGCTTGTGCGACTGCGCGAAGCCGGCCGTGATCTGCGACGACCGCTGCACGATCTCGGTCCGGGCCACCTCGGCCTGCTCGTGGTCGAGCGGGAGCTCGGCCGTCGCCACGAATTGCGCGAGCTGAGTCGTGATGGCGTTGTTCGTCCTTGCTCCCACGGCGGCCGTGGCCTCCTGCGCGATCACCTGCCCGAGCAGGCCGCTTCCGTGCACGTCCGCGTCGGCGAGCTCGGGGTCTGCGAAGAGGTTCTCCTTGAGCTTGAGCTGCGTCTCGTCGTGGATCGACTGGAGCGTGTGCGGGAGCCTCGATGTCACCCGCGAGTGATCGAACCCCTGATCGGCGAAGCCCTGCCGCATCACGTCGCCGATGCGTGCGCCGACTGCAACCTGCTTCGTGACGTCGATGATCTTCGTTCGCACCCAGTCGCGGATCCAGAACCCGAAGCGCACCTGGACGCTTCCGACTCCGCGGACGATCGCCCCCTGCCCTTCCTTCGCATGAATCGTCACGGTGGCGGTACGTGGCTCGGGCGGCGCCACGATCGGGCCGACCGGGAGGTCCGTACCGAGGTCGGCGAGGATTCCCGGCGGGCTGTAGCGGGACACGATCGCCAGCTCCTCGGGCTCGAACCGCACCCGCGCGTACTCGATGGCGCCGGGGTTCGCGAGCGTCGCGGCGGCCACCTTCTGGCTCACGCGATGGAGCAGGCCGACGTCGGCCAGCTTGATGGGGTTGTCCGTCTTGACTCCGATCAGGTCGACCGAAGCCTTGCCGCGAGAGTCCGTGACCGCGACGGCTGACGTGAGAACGCCCCAATCCGTTGCGAAGGTGAGCGTCGCTCCTTCGACCGGGTCGGCGTTCCGGTCGTTGACCGAGACCGAGATCGTCGCCCGCGCCCCGAGTAGGGCTTCGATCTCGGACGATTCGACGCGAACCTCCCAGAAGAGCCGGCCGAGGTCCTGCCGCATCGACTCGATGTCGAGCTGCGCGCGTTGCATCGCCTGCTCGAGCGCGTCCAGGCGCCGCTCCGCCAAGCCGAGCCGGTCGACCGCGTCGGCGAGGTTGAGCATGGTGCGCCGGCGGTCGGTGATCATCTCGGCCCGGACCTGCGTATCCCCCGGCTGTCGCGCGATCTCGGCGAGAACGTATGTGCCGGGCGGCGGCAGTGCCGGCCGCCGGACGGCGCGCGCGGCCCACCGGAGTTGGTCGCGGAGGCAGGTCTCCATGTTCACATCGCGTGCGTTCTGGAGATCGGGATCGACGGTCGCATCGATCCGGACGACCTCGGGCTCGAGGTAGACGATCAGCGCGTCGGGGGTCGCCTGGTTCGGCGCCGGGAGCGGCTTCCGCTCGCCCTGCGCCGAGAAGAGGACATCGTCCTGGTTCCAGACGTCGAACCCCGCGACGGAGCAGCTGCCGGCGCCGATCAGCACGTCGTTGTCCACGGCGAAGCCCGGCGCCCTGATCTCGAAGCCGTCGAGGTCCGGGACGCCCTCGCCGACGTAGTGCTCACGAAGCCGCCGCTCGAAGAAGCGGCGGATGTCCTCCAGCTCGTTCCAGTCGCGGTCGAGCAGGGGCACGCCCTGCTGGAGGCGGATGCCGATGTAGCTCTTGCGCTCGTCGAACGTGTCGACGCCGCTGTTCGAGAAGTTGCCCGGGCTCACCGCGTCCTCCTTCGTCGAATGCTCGTCTCGGGGCTCCTAGCCACCGTCGTCCTTGGTGCGTGTCAGGCCGAGGTTCACCTCCGCCGGCTCGGTTACCGTCTCCGCCTCGAGGACGACGACGGCTCGGAGGTTGAAGGGCAGGAAGAGGTTCGTGCTGCTCAGGACCCGTCCCCGCTTCCGCAGGACGTCGTCGGCCGTGTCCCCCTCCTCCGGCCGCGCGAAGATCCCGACGACGTTGGTCGCGTACCGGTCGTCGGGCCCAGTGGCGGTGTCGTATGTGTAGTCGGCAGCGTCGTCGAACGTGCGGATCCCGGCGAGCAGAACGGCATTCGCGGTGTCGAGCGTCCGTGACCCGCGATCGGTCGGGTCGGCGGGGTTGCCGAGGTCGTTGGAGAAGAGGACGTTCCGCCAGAACTCCTTGATCCTCGTGTCCCAGCCCGTCAACCGCTTGACCCAGATCATCGTGCCGGGGAGGGTCCCCGTCAGCCGGTAGAGGTGCGCGGTGTACTTGATCTCGTGCCGCTGGATCGGGATCGGCTTCCCGAAGCTCAGGTCCCAGCCGAGCCACGCCGCGAGGTGGGGCAGCAGCCGGTAATCGACCCCGTCGACATCGTGGATCGCCCGCAGATTGTCGGCGCGGCTGTGGAGATGGTCAGCCGCCGCGCCGAAGAGGTCGACGAAGCGCCGGAGCTGTCCGTTCTCCGGCGCCGCCTCTGGGATCGCGCCGTTCGTCCGCACCGGGCCGCTCGTCACGTCGTGGCGGCGAAGGATGGCGGGGAGCTGGTCGTAGAGCAGGCGGCCCGTGCGGTGCACCTCGGTCGGCGTCGCCGCGGCCCGGAAGGCATCCCGATCGTCGGGGAGCCGGGGGCCGGTGAGCTCGTAGTAGTAGGTCGTTCCGGGCGTGAGGCCCTCGGGCCGGTCGTGGACGTCGAGGATCTCCTCGCGGAAACGCATCGGGTTCCGGGCCGCGTCGAAAGCGACCGCGCGCGTTCGCCGGAGCACCTCGACGGGGACTCCGCCGATCTCGCGGGCCGCTGACTCGGCCGTGGTCACGGTCCGCGCGCCGTCCTCGAGCGTCTCGCCGAGATCGATCTCGTTGATCTGGGTTCCCGCCTGCGGGAACGACGCGCTGTCGTAGACCAGGAATGGATCCGCCGCTGCCGGAGGCGGGAACTCGAAGTCCCGCTCCTTCCGCCGGAGCATGACGGCCGGCGCGGCGCCCAGGCCCTCGCCGCCCTCCAGGACGACGTCCCAGGAGATCTTCACCCGGCGCCCGACGATGTCGGCGACCGCCTTGAAGCCCTCGACCTTCACGACGACTCGTAGCTCACGGTCACGGTGATCGTTCCGGAGGTCGCCAACTCGATCTCGCCGATGTCGATCCGGCCCTCGACGGGGATCTCGCCGCCGTACGCACGCTCGACGAGGGCGCTCACCTCGCCGAGGCCTGCGTCGAGCAACACTTTCCGCCGGAGCGTCCTCGGCGCCGCCTGGTCGCGGCGGCGGAAGCGGGTGACCGTCGCCGCGAAGACGCCGTCGATCGCCTCGACCGCTTCGTACACCTTCGAGAGGTAGAGCGGCCGACCGAAGTCGACGTTCTCGAAGGCGACGAGCTCCCGAACTGCGGCCTCGGCACGCTGCCTGACCGTCTCCGGCGGATGATGGTGCTCGGTGATGACCTCGACTGAGATGTCGATCGGAATACAAAGCGGATCCTGGATGTGCACCGAGGTGCCCACCATGCGCCGCGTCTCGAAGTGTGCGACGAGGCGCCGCTTGAGCTCGTCGGGCGCAGGGCTGCAGGCCGCCCCTTCCGGCGCCACGTAGAGGTCGATGCGATTCCATCCCGTCGTACGTGCGCGCACCTTCGCCACGCCGCCCGCCTGCAGCGCCAGCGCGACGTAGTCGCTGAGCGTCACGGCCCGGTCGCCGGATCGGAACGCGAGCGGCCCGAAACGAGCCGCGTGGTCGATCGGCTCCGCGTCAGTTCCCCCCACCGCCGGCAGCGGGTTCGTCACGGTGGCGAGGTTGTCGATCTTCGTCGTCGCCTCGGCGATCCCGCCGGCGGGCACATTGCCGATCGCGCCGCCACCGGAGACGTACGAGGCGCGCACGTTGTCCCGGCCCGGAGGCGGCCGGCGGCCGTACTCGCCGTCTCCGAAGACGACCGCCGCACGGCCGTCCTCGTCGAACTGGACGTAGTAATCGCGGGCCTCGGGCGTCGACAGCTCGATCGAGCCGTCGGGCGCGATGTGGTAGAGGAGGTTCGCCCGGCGCTCCCACTCGACCGGCCCGGCGCCCTCGTCGACCTCCACCTTCAGCGTCTCCAGGATCACGGGGCTCTCTGCGAGCCGAAAGAGCTGGTTTGGCTCACCCGTCGAGGAGCCGAGGATCTCGTTGACGATCCGGCGACCGTGGCGAACCGGCAGGCCGGCGAAGGAGAGCTTCCCGCCCGCTCCGGCCGTGACCTCGCCGCCGGCAAGGTCGATCCTCCGCTCGTCGCCGAGGTACACGAACGACTGCGACGGCGTCGTGTCCGCGGCCTTCGTCGCAAGCTCCGCTCCGTGCGGCACCGTGACCACCGTCGGCTCGCTCGGCCCCGGCGGGTTGAACACGAGCGTCAGCTCCGCACTCGAGGCGACGGGCGGCGCAAGCTCGTAGCCGATCAGCCGCAGGAGGTTGAGGATGCTGCGGCGCTCGACCGCGGTGTCGAGGAACGACTCGCTCGCGATCCGGTCCTGGTAGTACGAGATGACGTCGCCCACGTAGGCGAACAGGTCGATGAACAGCATGCCGAGGTCGCTCGGTGACCGGTCGGTCCACTCGGGCAGGCGGTACGACGCCAGGGCCAGCATGGCCTGGCGAAGCGACTGGTAGTCCTTGTCGGTGTAGTCGATCGCCGGCTTGTCGGGCGACGGGTTTGGCACGCGGGCTTCCTCCTGCTCCCAGGGCTCTCAGACCAGGGGCACGACGGCCTGGCCGGCCACCTGCTCGTTCATGTGGACGTAACCGAGACGAAGCTGGAGCAGGCCCTCGTCGGAATCCCGCTCGACCTCGGCCTCGGTGACGATGATCCGCGGCTCCCATCGCAGCAACGCCTCGCGGGCGTGATTCCGCGCGATGTCTGCGAGGACCTCGTCGTTCGGGTCGTGGACGAGGCCTGCCAGCCGGGTGCCGAAGTTCCGCAGCATCGGCCGCTCGTCGAGCCGTGTCCCCAGGATCAGCCGGACGTTCTGGCGGATCTTCGCATCCCCCTCGGCCAACTCGATTCGCCCGGTCGCCTGATCGACCCGGAACGGGAACGAGATGCCGCGGACGTCATCGAAGGACCCCATCACTGCACCCGGCCCTTGTTGCTCTGGCCGTAGACCTTCGCCTCGCCCTGCACCTGCACGCCGACGACTTCGGCGGCGCGCACGTAGCGGTCGATCGCGTCGGACATCGCGCTCGCGACCTGGTCCACCGACCAGGCCTTGTCCTTGGCGTTGTTCATCATCGTCACGAGGTCTCCCTTCAGCGCGTTCTTGTCGAGTGGCATGGACGAGGGCTCAGTCGAGGGGGCAGGGCGGGAGCGCCGGCGGCGAGGGCAGCGCCAGGTCGGGGATCGGAAGCGACGGCGCCGGCAGCGGGACTGACGGCACCGGAATGGCCGGCAGCGGGGGAGGGGTCGGCAGATCCGGAGGCGAGGGCAGCGTGGGCAGCGCCAGGTCAGGGATCGGAAGCGACGGCGCCGGCAGCGCCACCGAGGGAATCGGAATCGTCGGGAGCGGCGGGAAGTTGCAAGCGCTCACGGCTGCACCTTGACCGACCTCGAGAGGACCGCCGTCGGAGGGATGGGCGGCGTCGGCGGGCCCGACGGCCCCAACGCCGTCGGGTGGACGTGGGTGGCGAACGCGGTCATGAACGCCTCGCCGAGAATCGCCGACATCGCCGCGCTGCCGCCGAGGCTGATCGAGCCGGCGGCGAGCGAGAGTTCCTTCGCCACGATCTGCACCGAGGTCGTCCCCGTGATCTTCACCTTCCCGTCCGTGATCTCGACCCGCGAGCCGCCCTTCTCGACCGCGACCACTCCCTTCGAGCCGAGCGTGACCATGTGCCCTTGCTCGCTCGTCACGCTGACCTCGGCCTTGTCAGCGTTGAGGAACACGTACGACCCCTTCTGGTTGGCCGCGAGGACGCTGCCCTTCTCGTCGATCGACACGAACGAATCGAGCTTGTGGCGGATGACGAGCTTCTCCTTGCCGTCCTCGTCGCTCAGCTCGATCACGTGGCCGGACGGGGTATGTACGACGCGGCCGGTCGGCGACGGCTTGTCGGCCTGCGGCGGCACGGTTCCCTGCGGGTACCACGTCCCGACCCAGAGCGGGTAGCCCGTGTCGCCGCCCTCGAACTCGACCCAGACCTTCGCGCCGACCGGAGGAACGAAGAAGTGGCCGGACGCGAAGCACGGCCGGGCCCACACCTGCACGTCGGCGAGCACCGAGGGAACGGTCACCTTGATCCGCCCCAGCTTCGACCGGTCGGCGACGTCGATCACCTCGCCGCTGTACTTGCCGTAGTACTTGCCGACGTGGCGGCGGACATCCGACGGGTTCATGCGTCGCTCCTCATTACCTCGTCGCCGTGAAGCTGGTCTCGTAGGAGGAGCGCTTGCCGCCCTTCTTCAGATCCTCGGCCGTGCGGACGTCTCGCCAGGTGTGGGTCGCCTTCGAGACGTACCAGTCGCCGGCCGCCCAGGGTGCGATGCCCATGATCTCGACCTTGCCCTTCGCCCGGAGGAAGATCGTCCCCACCGCGCGACCCTGGCCGCGGAGCCCAAGCACGCGAGTCGGGTCGAACACGACCACCTGCTTCGCGCGGTCGGGATCGGACGGCTGCCCGGGTGTGGGCGTGGGGGCCGAAGCCGGGGTCGCGGTCCCCTCCGGCGCAGCCGGGCCTGCAGCAGGCGGAGGATCGCCGACCGCCGTCTTGAGATCGCCGGTGGTCGGATCGACGACGCTGAGAACGAGCTGGCGGGCGCAGCGCGCGGCGACGCTCTCGTACTTGAACTCGATCAGCTTGCTCAGGCCGCGGCAGTACTCGAGGCGGCCGAGCGCGTCAGCCTCGAGCAGCGTCCGGTTCGAGACGAAGTAGAACTGGGAGCGCCCGTCGTTGTACTCGACGAACGCCCGCGCGCCGTAGAGGTCGGCGAGGTGCTGCAGGTACTGATAGTCCGTCTTGTCGACCTGGTGCCGGTCGTTCAGCTCGGTGAGCTTCGGATTCGGGTCGCAGGTGATGTTGGCGTTGCGGCTTTCCTTCTTCCAGCCGTTTTGGCTTGCGATCTTCGTGACGATCGTCTCGAGCGTGCCCTCCTCGTGCAGCACGGTGACCGGTTTCTCGCTCATCTTGTGCGAGAGGTCGCGCGCGACGACGGTCAGCGTCTTCATGCCTCCGGCGCCCGCTTCCGGCTTCCGCTCGACGACGACGCCCTCGAACAGGACGGCGAACTCGTCGTCCCAGCCGAGCTCGATCGTCAGCTTCTTCCCGTCTCCGATGAGCTCTGCGCCCTTGCCGTCGGGGTCGGCGAACGTCAGCCGGGCCTCGTCGACGAGACGGTCGTTGTCCTCGATCGTCACGGCGCGCGCGAGCGGGTCGAGCGGGTTGTCGGCGCCCTCGAGCTTGATCCCCAGGTGCGGCTTCTTCGCCATTAGAACGACCTCGTCCGCTCGACTCGGCCGGGGGCTGCGTCGGTCGGGATCACGACGACCGTGCCGGGCTCGATCGTGAGCGGGAACAGGGCGGGATTCGCGTCGGCGATCATCCACCAGGCCTCGCTCGAGCCGAGGTAGCGCCACGCGAGGAGCTCGATCGTCTCGCCGGCGACGAAGGTGTGAAAGTACGGGGTCGCCTCCGGATCGGGAGCCGGGACGGGCCGTGCCGGAATGGCGGCATGCGGAATGCCCTCGGCGTCGGGCTCGAGGAGGACCGGGAGGGGGCGGTAGCGCGATCTGCGGTCGACGGGCACCAGATCTCCTAGATGAAGGCTCCGACGATCGGAGTGTTCGCGGCGAAGTCCGTGCCGATCCCGGCCCGGTTGTAGCTCTTGGCCACGTCGATGAGCCGAGTCACGGTCCCGATGACGGGGTCGAGCGAGAACGACTGCTCCTTGAGCGTGCAGGTGACCTCAGCCCGCAAGGGATCGCCGTTGTCCTGAAAGAGGACGTGCTTGATGTTGAGGTCGGTCATGACGCACTCGGCGTTGATGCCTCCGTAGTTGAGGGTGCAGGGCGGCGGGCTCGTGAAGCACACCCACTTCTTGGCCGCGATCGTCTTCAGCAGGTCGCCCGCCGTCCAGGTCGGGACCATGAAGGACCGCAGGAGCGCGAGGTCGGGCTTGATGCTGCCGCCGTAGTGATCGTCCTTGTCGAGCGGGCCGGGCGTCGACGAGTCGAGCGCGAACTCGAGCTCGAAGCTGCGGGGATCGCCCTCGACCGGCTCGAGCGGCTTCACGCCGATGAGGAGCGAGCCGATCTCCTCGATGTCCTGGTAGAAGCCGATCGCCGACTTCAAGACGCCGCTCGCGGCGCTCGTCTGGTCGAAGCCCCACTTGCCGAAGCTGTTGGCCGGGTCGTACTTGAATGCCTTCTTCTCGCTCAGCAGGGCCGGGTTGAACTGGAAGCGGAAGATCAGCGGTGGGATGTTGAAGATGCTCGCGAGGTATCCGGTCTTTCGGTCCATCGTCCTCCCTCAAGCGAGAGCGAGGTCCGGCGGGGGCACGATCCCCAGTCGGTCCTCGCGGTTCTGTTGCCAGGCCAGGAACGCATCGCCGTCGAAGCTCGCCGTCGGAGCCAGCGCCCCCTCCGCTGCGGCGGGGGAAGCCTCGCCGAGGTCGATCGTGACCTCACCGACCTCCACCACGACCGAGCGTGTCCCGGCCCGCTCCAGAACGGCTCCGACGACGCGGCCGGCGATCGATCCGGCGCCGGACGAGCCCTCGGTCGGCGTCGCCGCGAAGTGTTTCTCGAGCTCGCCCATGAGCCTCGTCATCCCGCCGGTGCCGAGCCACTGCTCGTAGGCCTCCGCGATCTTCTCGAGCCCCGTCGACGGCCGGTGCTTCGCCACCTCCTCGGCGGCACGAAGGGAGCCGGCGAGCGTCTCTGCATGGCCCTTCGCGCGGCCGAGTCGGTCCGTGAGCTCGCGGTCGAGGCCGGCGTCGAGCTTGCCGACCGTGTCCCGCATGCGGGCGCCGATCCCGTCGAGGGCTCCCTGCACGGCCCCGAAGCTGACCTTCGACTCGTCCCTGATCGTCTTCCCGAGCGCGTCGACCCGGTCGACGAGCTCCTTCTGCTTGGCGGCCGGGAGCAGCTTCTCCGCGAGGTCGGGGAACGCAGCGATCGGGACCGGCGCGCTCCCGGGCGCGGTGATCGGCAGCGGAATCAGCGGCGTCGCGCCGAGCGCCTTCGTCTCCGCAGCGCTGAGCGGCCGGTCGACGATGCGGGCGATCGCCGGGAGGACGTGGGGGAGCACTTCGGCGAGGTGGAAGACGAGCCGGAAGATCCGCATGTTTCCGAGGGCGATCAGCACCGCGCCGACGCCGTCCCGGAGAAAGAGCATGAGCGCGTCGATCGTGTTCTTGATTCCCGTGCTCGCGATCCGGATCGCCGCCACGGCTGTCTCGAGCGCCACGTGGATGACGCGGAACAGGGACTCGAGGATCGTGCCAATGGTCGTCGAGACGATGCCCACGATGCTCGCGGCGAGACGGCCTGCCAGCGAAAGCGTGTCGAGCACGATCGCCAGCACTGCCGCCCGCAGCAGGAGCACGTTCCGCAGGGCGAACTGGAGCAGGTCGACGATCGCGAGCTTGATGTCGTCCAGCCGGATCAGGAACGACGCGAGGGCCCCCATCAGCATCGGAACGAGCAGGATCAGCCCATCGACGACGCGCGAGAGCGCGCGCACGAGGTCGAGGTAGGTGCGCACGGAGCTCGTCGCCGGCGGCTCCGCCACCGGTCCGGTGCCCTCCGGCGCGGCGGCGCGGAACACCGCCGCGACCGCCCGAAGCGTCTCGGCGAGCGAGCCGAGCTGCGCCATGATGCTGAGGCCGCCCTCCGCCTCCTTGCCACCGGCGCCGGCCTCGCCCGGGCTGACGCCGATCCGGTTCAGGATCCGCTCGAGCGTGTCCACGATGTGCCGCATCTGCGCGAACAGGTACGGGAACGCGACGCCGCTGACCGTTCCGCCGACCAGGCCGCCGAAGAAACCGCCGAGGAAGCGCCCGGCGCCGCCGATCACCCCCGCGAGCATGTCTCCGATGCCGGTGCCTCCGGAGGTGAGGTCGTCGATGTTGACGACGTAGACCTTCAGCGCCCCGTCGATGAGCGGCGGCGCGCCGAGCGCCGCGGCGCCCGGTCCGCCGGCGACCTTGAGCGTGATGCCGGCGTATTTGGTCGTCGCGAGCTCGATGTTCTCGAGCGCGCGGCGCGAGTAGCGCATCTGCGTGAGCAGCAATCCGAGCTGGGTGACGATCTGCTCGGTGTCGTCCATCTCAGCGGCCTCTCCTCGCAGGCCTCGCGCCGCGCGACGGGCGCCGGAGGGGCGGCCCGCCCAGTCGCTCGAACTCGCGTCGGCCCTGGAGGTACGCGTCGTCGACAGCCGAGTGGAAGCGCTCGGCCACGACCGTCGCGAGCGCGCGGTCCGGGGTCCGCCCGGGCGCTCGGACCGTCATGCGCGGGATGCGGACGGCGCCGAGGCGGCCGTGGCGGGCGAGGATGTGCGGCGACGTGGGCCGTTCGAGCGGCGGGCGCTTCTGCTCCCAGAAGCGCCGCATCTCGCCGACGTACGCCGGGATCGCCGCGCCCACGAGCGCGAACCCCCCAGAGGTCACGGCGGTCTCGAAGGCCGCCGCAAGGACGTCCGGGCGCCGTGACGCCGCCTGCTCGCGGACACGGTCCGCCTCAGGTCCGAAGACACGCTCGGACATCTCCGCGGCGTCCAGGGCGAACGCGCGCATCTGGAGGGGAGAGCCCAGCACGACGGCGCGATCGGCCGCGTCGGCGAACGTCGTGCCGAGGTCGGCCAGCATTGTCTCGGCGCCGCCGAGCGAGGCCGTGACGCTTCCCCCCAGCTCCGCCCCGAATCGATCGATCGCCGAGACGAGTGCCGTTCCCCTGCCGCCGCCGAAGAAGGCCTCCCCGATGTCGGGGAAGCCGGCCAGTGGCCCTGTCGGCAGCACGTCCGGTGGGAGCCTGAACGCCGTCGGCGTGAGGACAATGTTGACGACCGCGGCGATGTCCTTGACCTTGTTGTAGTAGTAGTCACCCGGAAGGACCCAGAGGACGAAGAGCGCAGCGTCGAAGAACCTGTTCAGCGTGTCGCGAATCCCCTTCAACGCCTCGCCGATCAGCAGCCCGACGATGTCGTCGACGGTCACCGTCGGAATCAGAGGAAGGCGGGAGACGATCCACCCGGGCAGGACCTGCCGCAGCGCGAAGCCGAAGAGGTCGAAGTCCATGATCGCCACGTAGAGCGCGCGGATCGTCTCGACCAGGTCGGTGAGCCACTTGCCCCACGCCGTCACCCCCTCGGCGAACCTGCGCAAGCCCGTGAGGAGCCCGTCCAGGAGCGCCGGGGCCGCGGTCGTGAGGATCACGAGGTCGGCCAGGATGACCGCACGGGCCGCACCGAGCCAGGCTTGCGCAAGCCCGCCGAGCGACGCGCCGGCGATCAGCCCTTCCATCGCCGCGGTGCGCATTCCGACGACGTCCGCCTCGACCCTGCTCAGCTCCGTCAGGATCTTGCGCTTGGCGGCGAGCGACCCGTCGTGCAGGAGCACCGCGAGGACGTCGCCGAGAACCGGCAGCAGCAGGACGAGGTCGAGAAAGGTGAGCGCGAGGTCGTCGAGGCTCGCCACCCACTTGTCGATCGCACCGATCGGGGCGGCGGCCGCCTCCTTGTCGGGGAACAACTTCTTGTACTCCTCGTAGAGGGTCATCATTCCGGCGGCCCCACGGGCCACCCCGACGAGCTGCTTCCTCGCCTCGGGGCCGAGCAGGCTGTTGTAGGCCAGCACGAGCTGCCCGAAGAGGTCGGACAGCCGTCGCTCCCGTGGGTCGAACATGCCCGGCGTCGGCGTCGCGAACCGGTCGATCGAATCGACGATCGCCTGCAGGGCGTCGGCGGTGACGCCGGCGATCCGGGGAAGCGCGAGCTCCTGGGTGATGGCGGTTCGCGTCCAGCCGATGCCGGCGAGGAACTCGCGGCCCCCCGTTTGGAGTCCCTGAACGAATCCGAGCGGCGGCGCCGAGTCGAGGAGTGCGATCCCTTCGAGCGGCACGACGCGGACTGTCAGCGCATCGCCGTAGTACCGCAGGATCGGGTATGCCCGCGTCGCCCGCTCGGCCTTCTCGGCGTCCTCCGCGATCTTCTTCACGGCCTCCTCGAGCCGCTCGAACAGCGGCTCGAGCGGCCTCATCTGCGCAAGCAGCGGATCGCGGAACTGCGCTGCGATGGCGGCGAAGTCGATCGGCACGCCTCAGCGCTCCGCAGGGATCGGATACGGAGCGGCCCCGAGCGCCGCCTTCAGGTCGTCGACCCAGGAGCGTAGAGTCGGCTCGGACGACCCTTGTGCCCGCACGCGCAGCGTCGCGATCACCGGCCGGAGCTCCGTCGGCTCAGGGACGTCGAGGACCGGCTGCAAGGGTCGCTCCTTCCTGATGTACGCGTCGAGCCGCGAGAGGAGCCCCTCCAGCGTCCGCACCCGCTGGGCCGCCGCCGGAGAGACGATGCGCTCGACCAGGCTGAGGTAGGTCGCGGTCTCGAGCGCTCGCTCCAGCGGCTCCTTCTTCTGCGCCTCTTTCCCGAGGCGGGCCCACTCGCCGGCGAAGATGCTCGGCGGATGAGCGGCTCGCCGCAGCACCGCGGTCGCGTCCGGCCCGAGCTCGAGCGGATTTGCGACGACCCCGAGCTTCAGGGCGCCGCGGGCGAGCGGGCCGATCGCGCCGAGCGGGACGGTAGGGGGCAGGCTCGGGATCGTCGGGAGCGTCGGAGTCGACGTCGGCATGCCGGGGGCGAGCCGTCCGAGCAGCCAGCTGCCGAATCGACTCATCATCCCGGGCGAGCTCGGAGTGGGAGCCGCGTGCGAGGCCGGAGGCGCGGTCCGCGCCCGCCACGCCGCTGCGACCGAGAGCTGGCCGATGAACGAGCGGACGTAGGCGACCGTCGGGTGGTCGATCGTCTGCGACCGGATGAACGGAATCCCCCAGCGCGCCCAGTCGCCGGCGACGAGCTCGGCCAGGCCGAAGAACCCCGAGAAGAAACCACTGATCGTGTCCCAGACCCGCCCCAGTGACGCGCCGAGCGTCCTGAACGTCTTCGTGAACAGCCCGATGACCGAGCTGAGCATGCTGGCAACGGAGTCCGGACCTGCGACGAGGCCGACGGCGAAGTCGATCGTCTGCCGGACGACGAAGACGAACAGGAGCCAGAGCTCGTTCGCCAGATTCGCCGTCGCGAGGATCCCCGCGCGCATCGGCTCGAGGAGCGGACCGACGCGCGTGACGAGCACCGCGAACGCGCCGAGGAGGAGCGACACGAGCCCCGCGATCCGGTCGCCCAGCAGGAGGAGCTCGCGCAACAGCGGGTTGCGCACGGCCTCGCGAGGCCCGGTCACCTGGAGCCAGAATCGCCGCAGCGGCTCTGCGAGCTCGGCTGCCGCTCCGAGGAGATCGAAGAGCTCCCGCGGCTGGCCGCTGGTCGCCCAGGCCAGCAGGAGGTAGGGAAGCGCAACTGCGCCGGCGGTGAAGACGGCGGTTCCGAGCAGCCCAGCCGTGAGCCAGTTGGCGACCCCGTAGGCCGCGACGTACCACCGGTCCATCAGCGACGCGAGCGCGAGACCGAAGAGTGCGCTGTACACCGGCGAGGCGAGCACCCCCACCAGTGTCCCCTGCATCCCGAGCACCGGTTCCATCAGGTTCGGGCCGACGGCCGGCGTCTCCCTCCGTCCGGAGCCGATCGCGATCCAGCGGCGGCGGAGCTCGTCCATGTTGCTGAAGGCGACCTTCAGCTGCAACCCCGCCACCGGGAGCGGCGTGCCGAACCACGCAACGAGGTAGGCGCTTCGCAGACGATCGATGACGAGCGTGAAGGTCTCCATAGCCGCCTGCCACCGCTCGACCTTCTTCAGGCCCTCCGTCAGCACCGAGAACCGCTCCTGCAGGAGGATCGCGAGCGGCATCGTCTACCCGTGCCTCGCCTCTTCGAGCCTTGCGTTCTCCCGCTCGATCTGCTCGACGAGCAGCCGGACGTAGGAGCGACGCTCGCCGGTGTCGAGCTCCATCAGCTCCCCCCACGACCAGTGCAGGTGGTAAGCGAGGAAGAAGATCTCGCCGCGCAAGGCATCGAGATCTAGGCCAGCGCTAAAAAATTCGACAGGTCGAGGCTCGCCGTGAACGTTTTGGCGCACCGCGGGCATTCGAGCTCCCGGACGAGGTCGACGCCGGGAGCCGCGTCGTTGAGCGCCCTGTCGATGAGCCGGCGATCGGTCATCGTCAGCTCGCTCATGATCCTTGGGCCGAGCGCCTCGAGCCGGTGGTTCGGAACCTCACCCAGGCTCCTCGCGCAGCGGGCGAGTAGCGCGTTCTTGCCCAGCGACGCGTTCTCGCGCATCTGCGAGGCGACCGCTTCCTCGTCGGTCCCGGTCGGCAGGCGCATCGTCAGCGCGGTATGCAGTTGGCCCTCGCGGTCGACGTAACCGTCCTCGAGCTCGATCGCGATCTCCTGCTGTTCTTCCCCCTCGGCCACCACGCGAATCGGGAGGTCGTCGAGGTTCTCGAGGAGCTGGATGCCCTCCCCGCAGCCGGGGCAGGTGTACGTCGCCTCGAGCTCCGGCCCGAACGTGATGCTGCGGAGCTTGAGCAGTAGGTAGTTGCGGTCGGCCGAGTAGAGCGACGCGATCGGCCCTTTGCCATTCGACTCGAGGCCGCCGAGCTTGACCACGCAGCTGTGGAGGAGCTCGGTTACGAGCTTGCCCCCGTTCCGCTGGTACTTGCGGTCGGCGAGAATCGCCTCCTCGCGACCGGTCATCTTGCGGAGCACGACCTGCCTGTGGATCTGCCCCTCGGGGTCGACGTAGCCGATCGGGAGCGTGAACTCGAACTCTCGCCCTGCGGGTGTTCCGTTACTCGACATGTTCCAGCCCCTCGTGTTCGAGGACGATCGTCTGCTTGAGCAGCGCGGTCGATCCAGCTTCCAGATCCGTGAACTTCGAGGACTTGATCCAGGCCTTGCGGAAGGCGAACGTCATCACCTTCGTGCCGTTGTGCCGCTTCTCGATCATCCCGTTCTTGCGGATGGCCGAGCCGCCCTGCGTCGTCGAGTTGAGCTCGAAGACAGCTTTGAACCAGTCCCGGAAGCGCTTGTCCTCCGGGCTGCCGTCGACGTAGCGCTCGATCGTGAGCGGATCGAACTTCACCTTGGCGGCGGCGATCTTGTACACGTGGTTCGAGGCGCCATCGGGCTGCTCGATGGTCTCGACCTCGCCTTCGGAGAGCCCGCTGATCTTGCTCACCCCGGGGCTCTCGGTGCCGTCGATGATCAAGACGAACTCGTTCGCCCGATACGACTCCCAGATGTCGCCAACCTGCGGCATCGCGTCGTCACCTCCTCTCTCTCGTCTGGTACGTCACGCCTCGGATGCGGTCGCGCCGGACGGCTGCTGCCCGACGACGATCAAGATCGTCTCTGCAGGCTTCGATGGGTAGAAGTAGACCTCGAGCTTGAAGTTGCCCTTGTCCACCTCGTCCGGCGGGTTGTTGGTCGCGTCGCAGATGATCGTGAACACCTGCTCCGGCGTTCCTGCGCCGAACGCGCCCTGCCGCCACAGCTCCATCAGGAAGGGACGCACCGACCCGAACTTGACCGCGTCCCAGAGACGATCGCGGTTCGGCTCTTGCTTCACCCACCGCAGCCCTTGCTTCAGGCTCGTCTTGACATAGTTGAAGAGCAGCCGGACGTTCACGTAGCGCCAGCGGATGTCCGTGCTGAGCGTCCGCGAGGCGTCGACGACGATGCCTGCGCCCGCGATCGCCCGGATGCCGTTGACGCTCCCTATCGTCACGAGGTCGGTGTGCTCGGCGTCGCTCAGCTGGTACTCGACGTCGAGCACCCCGAGCAGCCTCGCCTCGTCCCCGGCGGGCGCCTTGTGGATGCCGCGCGTGGTCTCGATGCGGGCGTAAACGCCCATCACGTGCCCCGTGGGTGGGATGCGCCGCATCTTCGTCGGTCCCTGGGCAAGCGGATCGGGAACGCCGACCCATGGCCCGTACATGGCGCCGTATACCTTTTTACCCTGGAAGGCCGCGCCGTATTCGATCGCGGTCCCCCCAGACACAGAGGCTTCAGGGACCGAGCCGATGAACATGCAGTCGCCGCGGTTCTCGCAGTACGCGAGCGCCGCGTTGACGATCGCCGGGTCGGAGCGCTCGGTGCAGACGAGCTGGATGTCGAGCGGGTCGAACGCGAAGAACCCGGTGTGCGCCGCCTGGTCGCCGATGAAGTCGTTCTCGGCGACGGTCCCGTCGCCCCCGTTGGCGAGCGCGAGGGTCACCTCATGCCCAGGCGTGTCGGGCGTGGTCCGGTTTGCCGCCTGGCGCGGATCTGTCGCGCGGACGAGCTTCGAGCCGCGCGTCGAGTCGTTCAGCATCGTCACGGCGTAGCTCGGCGATCCCTGGCGGAGCGTCAGGCGCGGCCAGGTCTCCGAGATGGGCGGCGTCTGGCCCTGCCGCGTGACAGTGAGGTCGAAGTCGGTCGAGACGACCGTCGTGTTCGCAGGGGCGAAGTCGCCTGGGTTTGCGAGATCGGGGGCCCACTTGATCTCACCGGTGGCCGGGTTGAGCGCGGTGACGGTGACGATCGCGCGGTTCGCGCCGGCGCTGACGAGAACTGTGTCGTCGATCGCGAAGCCGGCGAGCCCGGCGAGCGTCGTTCCGTCTTTCGCGATCGCCGCGGTCCCCTCCCGGACCTGCGTGGCGAAGGACGGGGTCAGGGTGACACGCACGTCCTCAGCCCATCTGCCGGGGTCCGGCTGCCCGCGGAAGCCGCCTTCGAGCTGAAGCACTGCCGCTGCGTTGGCGGCGTCGCTCCGGCGGAACGCCGCGGAGGCAGTCGTCGGCGCGGCCGCACCCGCCCCGGCGACACGGCTCACATAGGCGCGCTGGCCACCGTTGTCGAAGAACCCCTTGACGAGGTAGGCGCCGAAGCTGGCCGTGTCGAAGCCGCCGAAGCGGTCGACGAAGTCTGTGAAGCTCGTAATCCTGACCGGCCGGTTCGGCACGCCGCGCCTGGTCACGATGTTGAACGCCCCGACGGAGACGGCTGCGCCCTGAATCGCGGCGGGTGCGCTCCCGTCGACCTCGATGACGTTGAGTCCGATGTTCGTAGCCACGATCAGCTTCCTCCCTCGGGCGACTTCGGCGGCTTGGCACGCGCGCGCGACCGCTTCTTACGCGCGCTGGTCGAGCGGGGTGAGACCGCGGCGGTGCGAGGGCGTTTCGAGCCTGCGGCGCCTTCCGCGGACTTGAGCGACTGCACGGAGACGAGCCCCTGTCGCGCGAGCTCGGCGAGGTGCTCCCCGCCCGCCCGCACGACCGGGAGCTCCGTTTGCGCGTTCGGCGGGACCACGACGACCTCGTCTCCGTGATGGATTTCAACGGGCTGGTTCCGGAGGTTCACGACCACAAGCTTCGAACCGCCGCTACGCGCTGGCACGGCTATCCACCTCCAGGTCGATTCGGTTGAACGGCGGTACCGCCGCCTCGCGAGCGGCGCTTGCCCGCTGCGACGTCGCCACCTTGACGTGCAGGGTCGGTTGGGTTGGAATGGCGGGAAGGGCGAGTGGCGGCGCCTCCACCCAATCGACCGTCAGCGGGCGACCGGCGACGTCGAGCGTCGAGCGCGGCGCCAGATCGGAGAACGCGAACTCCAGCAGGCGGGCCGCGTCGGCGCGGGCATCGGCGACCGCCTCGATCGCGTAGAAGAGGTCCACTGCGACGCTGGGCGGTCTGATCGAGAAGCCGTGCTCTGTGTGGTCGGTTCGTATCCCGCCCGAAGGCGAGCGTTCCAGGGCCGGCCTGACGGCGTAGTTCTTGATCCGGAAGAACGGCCCGTTCGGTGCCGCGGCCGGCTCGACGATCGCCGGGACTGCTGCCCCCGCCACCTCGAGTTTGCCACCGAGGCGGTCGAGCAGGGCGGCATCGACGTCCCCGACGAGCTCGCCGCTGACCGCGAGAATCCGGTCGAGGTGGATCGTGAACGGCGTGCTCGCGTCGACGCATGTGAACGAGATCGCCGTGAGCGCGCTGCGGACCGCGGCCGGCAGATCGTCGAGTGCGAGCGGGACCGGCTGCCACACGTCCTGGGCTGCGACTGGGATCAGCCTGTGCCAGTCGTTGCCGGCGGCGCCGACCGCGAGTGCGGCCGAGCCCAGGCGCAGCTCGAAGAAGAACGGTCGGCCGTCGGAGCCGTCGGCGACTCGGTCGCTCCTCACCCAGAGCTCGAGGTCGGCAAAGGACGTCAAGTCGACCGCGGCGCGCGCCCGCTCCACGCGATGCCCTTGCGCGTCCGCCGTCGCCCGGATCGTCAGCGTCGGGCCGCCGAGCGGCGACTCCGTGTCCGGTTCGAGCTTGATCGCGTTCGACGCTGCCCCGCCTGGCGTTCGAGCGCGCCATGGGGCGAGGTTGGTCAGGTCGTCGACGACGAGATGGCTCACCCGCGGCCCCGCTACGCGCTCGTGACCCGCATCAGCCGGCGATCATCGTCGGCTGCCGTCACACCTCCGTCTCCCAGGCATCACCGATGCGTCACCGCCGGTGGCCTGCGCTCCAGCCGAGCAGGATGCGCTCAAGCCTCGGCGGCACTGAAGAGAGCCACCTTGACGGCGGGGACGCGGCGTCGTAGCTTGACAGGGAGCCGTCCGGACGACTGCGGCGCGGTCCGGCTCGACAACCGAGCGGAGGAGCGCGCAATGGCAGACTTCAAGAAAGTTCTCTCGATCGACGGCGGCGGAATCCGCGGGATCATTCCCGCGATGATTCTGAGTGAGATCGAGACGCGAACCGAGGCGCGGATCGCCGATCTGTTCGATCTGATCGCCGGGACGTCGACCGGCGGAATCCTCGCGCTCGGTCTCGTCAAGCCTTCGAACGATGACGAGGAGCGACCCCAGTACACGGCGTCCGACCTTGCCGACCTGTACGCCAAGGAGGGCTCGCGGATCTTCAGCCGCTCGCTCTGGCACCGGATCATCGCGGTGGACAGCCTGCTGGACGAGAAGTACGACGCCGCGGGCCTCGAGGCGGTGTTGAAGGACTACTTCGGCGACGTGCCGCTCAGCAAAGCCGTCACCGAGACGCTCGTGACCAGCTACGAGCTCGAGACGCGGGAACCGTGGTTCTTCGCGCGCCACAAGGCGCTCGATGATCCGGGCCACGACTTCCCGATGCGTTTCGTGGCTCGGGCGACCTCCGCCGCGCCGACGTTTTTCGAGCCGGAGGAGCTGACGACGACGAAACCGCACGGCGGTCTCGTCGACGGCGGCGTTTACGCGAACAACCCGGCGATGTGCGCCTACGTCGAGACGAAGGAGCTCCATCCCGACGCGGACGAGGTGCTGGTCGTCTCGCTCGGGACGGGACAGCACACCCGCCCGATCCACTACGAAGAAGCAAGAGATTGGGGGCTCGCGCTCTGGGCGAAGCCGATCCTGAACGTCGTCTTCGACGGCGTCAGCGACACGGTTGACCACCAGATGCGGATCCTCTGCCGCGACAGCGACGAGGGCGACCCCCGTTACTACCGCTTCCAGACCGAGCTCAATGTCGGCAGCGACGACATGGACAATGCGACGGCGACGAACATGGCTGCGCTCAAGCAGAAGGCGCTCGAGGTGATCGAGGAGGAGAGCGACAAGCTGGACAAGCTCTGTCAGGAGCTGACGGCGAAGGTGGGGGCGCCTGTCTGAGTCGCTCCCGGCCGGCTAACCTGCTTCCGCGATCACGCGGTCCGCGAACCGGTGCGCCAGCGCGGCGATCGTGTTCGACGGGTTGGGGCCGACCGGGCCCGGCATCACCGAGCCGTCCGCGATCAGCAGGCCGGGGCAGCCGAAGACGTTCCCGTAGGAGTCCACGACGCCCTCGCGCTCGTCACGGCCCATCGGGCAGCCGCCGAGCGGATGCACGGTGGTGACGCGGCCCACGTACCACGGCAGGTTGTCAAGGAAATCGGCACGCAGCACGCGTGCGACGTCCTGCCCCGTACGCCTGACGTTCTCGAAGTACGCGCCCGAGCGCCGCGTCGTCCAGTCGATGTCGAGGTAGCCGTCATCGGTGAGCTTCATCTTGCCGTCGGGAATGTCGCGGCCCATCGAGAAGAGCGGTAGCGATGACGACGAGAGCGAGGATGTGAACAACGCGGACACCTCTCGACCGATCTCGCTGCGCCTGCCCAGCCGGAGCCAGAGCCGCACGAGTTGAAGCGCGAACCGGATCGCGCGGCGCAGGACCCCCAGCTGGTAGCTGGACTCGATGATCCAGTTGACGATCTGCGGATGCCCGCCGTCCTGGATGTAGTAGGCGCGGCCGGGACCGCCCTCGGCCGCATCCTTCACGCGAATCGTGCTCGTGATCACGGGCCCGAAGCCCGGGTCGACCACACGCGGCCGGTCGCTGCCGTTCTCCTTCGCCTCGATCGCGAGCATCAGGATGTCGCCGTTCCCGCAGAAGCGTGTCCCGAGGCGATCGCTGAGCGCCGGGAACGCGGCACGGTTCTTGAGCAGAAGGTACGTCGTCCCGAAGCTGCCGGCCGAGAGGACGAGCCGGTCGGCGGTGATGGAACGGACGCGAGGAGGCTGCGTTCGCTTCTCGCCTTCCACTGCATCCGTGTGGTCGACGAAGCTGATCGTGTAGCCGCCGCCCGCCCGCGGTGCGAACGTCTTGACCTCACAGCGGGTCCTGATCGCGGCGCCGTGACGCAGGCTCGCGAGCGAGAGGTAGTTGAAGTCCAGCGTGTTCTTGCTGCCGTAGTTGCAGCCAACGTTGCATTCGCCGCAGAGGCGGCAGGTCAGCCGGGTACGTCCGTGGAGGTTGGGGGAGTCCGCCCGAATCGGCTCGCCCGGCGCGTCGTCGGGACCCGCGAACGCGACGGCGACCGGGGGCAGGAACCACTCGAGCCCGAGCTCGCCGGCGGCGAGCTGCATCGCTTTCGTCTTGTAGGTGCCGTCATAGGGCGGACGGTCGAATGGATACGGCGTCACCGCGAGCATCTCCTCATGCCGCTCGTAGTGGGGTTCGAGGTCACCGTAGTCGACGGGCCAGTACTCGTAGCCGCCGCGCTCGAGGTCCTCCTTGACGAACGTAGCCTCGTCCTTGCGGAGCACGACGTTCGAGTAGAGGAGCGAGCCCCCGCCGAGCCCGCTGGCGACGATGCCGCCGAGGCCGCGGAAGGACCAGACGTCGAAGAGCCCGTGCATCCCCTCGCTCGGGTCCCAGAAATTCCTGGCGGTCTGCCAAGGGCTGCGCGGAAACGAGCCGGGCCCCCACGGCTTCCCTCGCTCGAGCAGGCAGACCGACATCCCGGCTTCCGCCAGACGGTACGTCGTCACGGAGCCGCCGAAGCCCGACCCGACGACTACGGCGTCGTAATGCGCCTCGGGATCGGACGGCGGGCGATCCACGGTCACGGGCTCGACATTCTGCGACTCGCTCGCAGCGATGTCCAGGGCCGGCCTTGATCCCCGGCGAAGCCGGTCGTAGATTCAGGCAGCCGTCGGAAGAAGGAGAGTTGCATGTGCGGACGGAGCAACATCATCCGGCCGTGAGTATGAGCGCTATCTTCGAACCGCTCCGCCTGCCGAACCTCACGGTCAAGAACAGAATCTTCCGGTCGAGCACGGGCGGCCGCTGGGACAACTACGACGGGTCCGGGACCCAGACGCGGATCAACTGGGATCTGAAAACCGCGCGAGGCGGCGTCGGGGCGATCATCTCGTCGCACGCTCCGGTTCACCCGCACGGTCGGCTTCTCCCGGGTTACGCGCTGATCGATCGGGACGATCGCATCCCGTTCTGGCGCGAGCTCGTTCGGCGTGTGCACGCGTACGACTGCAAGTACATCGTGCAGCTCGCGCATGCGGGCCGCGAGCGGATCATCGGGAGCATCGATTACCCGAAGGGCGTGAGCTCGACGGAGAAGCCGGAGCCGCTGAACGGCTTCCGGTGCGAACGCCTGACGGCCGAGGGGATCGACGAGATCGTCGCCGCGTTCGCCGCAGGCGCCCGACGCGCGCGTGCAGCAGGGGCCGACGGGATCGAGCTCGCCGGCGCCAACGGCGTCCTCTTCACGCAGTTCCTCAGCTCAGCCATCAACGACCGGGACGACGAGTACGGCGGCTCGCTCGAGAACCGGGCACGCTTCGCCCTCGAGGTCGTGCGGGCCGTTCGCGCCGAGGTCGGTGACGATTTCTTCCTCGGCTTCAAGATCAGCATCCGCGAGCATCTCGGCGAGATCCTTCCGTGGCTGCCCGAGGGCACTCGGCTCGAGGAGTCGCTGCAGATCTGCGGTTGGCTCGAAGACGCCGGCGTCGATTGCATCCACGTCAGCACGGGCGGCGAGTTTCCGCACCCGCGCAACCCGGCGGGCGACTTCCCGGTCAAGGAGGTGGTCAAGACCTACGACGGGCTGATCTCGAACGGCCTCTACACGTTCCGTAACTACCTGATCTTCCGCTGGTGGCCGCTGAACGCGATCTGGAAGTGGCATTGGGAGAAGCCGAGCAGGAAGGGCGTCGAAGGGATCAACCTCGCCGACGCCCGGGCCGTCAAGGAGAGGGTGGGCATCCCCGTGATCTGCACCGGCGGCTTTCAGACGGCGTCCGTGATCGCGGCGGCGATCGAGGATGGGTCGTGCGACGGAGTGACGATCGCCCGGCCGCTGATCGCGAATCCCGATCTCGTCCAGTGGTTCGAGCGAGGACACGACCGTGCGCCGCGTCCGTGCACGTATTGCAACAAGTGCCTCTTCAACTTCGTCGAGAACCCGCTCGGCTGTTACGAGGAGAGTCGTTTCGGGTCGAGGGAGGAGATGCTTCGCGAGATCCTGTCCGTCTACGACCCTGTCCCGGAACGGGAGGCCGCTTGAACGCGAGTGTCATCTTCGAGCAGTTGCAGTTCCGGAACCTGACGGTGAAGAACCGCGTCTTTCGGTCGAGCCTCGCCGGGCGCTTCAACAACTACGACGGCACCGGCACGCGGATCCACATCAACTGGGATCTCAAGTTCGCGCGCGGCGGCGTTGGAGCGATCATCTCCTCGAACGCGCCCGTTCACCCTCGCGGACTGATCGTCCCCAACTACGCGCACATCGACCGCGACGAGACGATCCCGTTCTGGCGCGAGCTGGTCGCCCGCGTGCACGAACACGACTGCAAGTACATCGTCCAGCTCGCCTTCTCCGGGCGGCAGCGCGACCTCGGCGGGATCCAGTTCGAGAAAGGCTGGAGCTCGACCGACAAGGAAGAGCCGATCCACGGGCTGGAGTGCGAGCGGATGACGATCCCGCAGATCAAGGACCTCGTGCAGCAGTTCGCGCAGGCGGCGCGCCGTGCGCGCGAGGCGGGCGCAGACGGCATCGAGATCCACGGCTGCAACGGCTACCTGATCACGCAGTTCCTCTCGCCCGCGATCAACGACCGCAAGGACGAGTACGGCGGCTCGCTCGAGAACCGCGCTCGATTCGCACTCGAGATCGTGCGGGCCATTCGCAGCGAGGTCGGCACCGACTTCCATCTGCAGTTCAAGATCACGGCGGTCGACTATGGGAACGATCTCTTCTTCTGGTGGTCGAAGGGGACGAAGCTCGAGGACTCGATCCAGGTGTGCAAGTGGCTCGAAGAGGCCGGAGTGGACGGCTTCCACGTCTCCTCGGGGAACTCGTTCCCGCATCCACGCAATCCGGGTGGGGATTTTCCCGTCGCCGATGTCGTACGGGGGTACGACACGATGATTTCGAGCGGCCATCACACGTTTCGCAACTATCTGATCTTTCGCTTCTGGCCGTTCAACAGCATCTTCCGGTGGCTCTGGCGCCGGCCCACCAGGCATGGCGTGGAAGGGATCAACCTCGGAGACTGCCGGGCGGTGAAGAACGCTGTTTCCGTGCCGGTCGTCTGCACCGGTGGATTCCAGACCGCGTCGGTCGTGGCCGCGGCCATCGAGCGCGGTGATTGCGACGGTGTGACGATCGGCCGGCCTCTGATCGCCAACAACGATCTCGTGAAGCTCTGGCAGTCAGGCGTCGACCGCCCGGCGCGGCCGTGCACCTACTCGAACAAGTGCCTGATCAACCAGATCGAGAACCCGCTCGGCTGCTACGAGGAGAGCCGGTTCGACTCGCGCGAGGAAATGATCGAGCAGATCCTGTCGGTCTACGACCCGCCACCGTTCACCTCGCCATAGCCGACCCGATCTTCACACCGCTCCGGTTCCGGAACCTCGAGGTCGACAATCGGATCTTCCGCTCCAGTATCTCTGGACGCTTCGACGACTACGACGGCTCGGGCACGCAGGCTCGAATCAACTGGGAGCGGCGCTTTGCGCGTGGCGGCGTCGGCGCCATCATCTCCGCCTGGTGCGGCGTCGACCGGCGCGGTTTCATCGTCCCCGGGTACGCGTCGATCGACCGCGACGATCGCATTCCGTTCTGGCGCCGGCTCGGCGAGCGCGTCCACGAGGAGGGCTGCAAGTACATCCTCCAGCTCGCCCACGGCGGACGCCAGCGCGACATCCCCGGGATCGACTATCAGAAGGGACTGAGCTCGACGTCGAAACCCGATCCACTGCACGGATTCGAGAGCGAACGCGCGACCCCCGCCCAGTTGCGCGAGATTGCGATCGCATTCGGCGAAGGTGCGCGGCGGGCGCGCGAGGCCGGCCTCGACGGCGTCGAGATCCACGGAGCGAACGGCTACCTCTTCACCCAGTTCCTTTCCTCGGCGATCAACGACCGCACCGACGGCTACGGCGGTTCGCTCGAGAACCGGGCGCGATTTCTGCTGGAGGTCGTGCGCGCGATCCGGGAGCAGGCCGGCGACGACTTCCACCTGCAGGTGAAGATCAGCACGACCGAGAACGTGAACGCCTTCCTGTTCTGGCTCGGTCGCGGAAACACCGTCGAGGATTCGGTGCAGGTCTGCCGGTGGCTCGAGGAGGCCGGGGTCGACGCGATCCACGTCTCGGCCGGCGCGAGCTTCCCGCACCCGGACAACCCGGCCGGGGAGCTGCCCCTGCACGACGTCGTCGCCCATTACGACACGATGCTCTCGAGCGGCCGCTACGCCTTCCGCAACTTCCTTCTCTACAAGCTCTGGCCGATCAACCGGCTGATGCAGAGGATGTGGTCGCGGTCTCTCGACAAGGTCGAGGGTGCGAATCTCGCTGACGCGCGCGCGGTGAAACGTGCTGTCTCGATTCCCGTCCTCGTCACGGGCGGGTTTCAGACGGCGTCAGTGATCCGACGCGCGCTCGAGGACGGCGATTGCGACGCGGTCACGATTGCACGACCACTCGTCGCGAATCCGAACCTCGCACGACTCTTCGCCGAGGGGCACGACAGGCCCGCGAAGCCGTGCACCTACTCGAACAAGTGTCTATTCGCGCTGCTCGAGAATCCGCTCGGCTGCTACGACGAGCGTCGCTTCGACAGCCGCGAAGAGATGCTCCGCGAGATCTATTCCGTGTTCGACCCGCCGCCGTTCGTCGACTCGCACGCCACCGCCACGCGCGCCGGTTAGCGCAGAGCGCGGAGCGGATCGGCCCACGCGGACCGGGCGCGCGGATCGGCGAGAACATCTGGTTTCCGGGTGATGATCACGTAGTTCCCCGAGCCGTAGCTTCCTACGAAGATGGGCCCGGTGAGCTGGGCCAGATCGTAGTCGCCAGGGCCGAGCGTCTTGCCGTTCCCGTCTGCGAGATCGAGGACGATCTTCCGGCCGCGGAGGCAGGAGCTGATGCTTCCGATCACGCGCTTGCAGATGATCTGCACGCGGTGCCGCCCAGGCCTGAAGTAGTTCGCGTGCGATCCACGCGCGGGATAGACGATGGGATGGTTCCCGTCCTTCTCGAGCTTCGACCACGAGCTGGCGTTGCCGCCGGAATGTGCGGAGTAGAGCACGTCGACCGGCTCCTTGTCCTCGTCCAGTCGAACCGTGATCTGTTCCCAGTCGGACTCGTGCTCGTTCAGGCGGTAGTTGAAGAGGTACAGGAACCAGTACTGGATCGCGTAGTCGCCGGAGTCGTCGTAGCGCGTGACGTGCGCGTAGATCGTCGGCTTCTCGCCTGAACGGATCACATGATTCTCGAGCTCGGCGTACGCCCTCTGGGTGTGCTTCGGCGGATCCGGCTCGACGCCGCGAATGTCGAGGAAGTACTGGCAGCCTCGGCTGAGCAGGCAGGAGCCCCGTGTCGCCGGAAGCTTGTCGAAGATCGGCGAAGGGTCGACCACCTTGGTGAAACGCCCCTCCTCTTCCTTCAGCTGCGTCTCACCGACGTACGCGGCTTGCCGGATCGGGACGAACAGCTCCTGCGAGTCCAGCTTGAGGATCGGAGCGAAACGCCGAGCGAGGTCCTGCGCCTCGTCCTCCGCGACCACCGACTGACGCGGAACCTCAGATTTGATCGGACCGTGCTCGTGGACGAAGTCGAGGAAGAACACGCCCGCGACGACGAGCGCGATCACGTTGAGTACGAGCAGCGCTCCGAGGGTCGCGAGCACGTGTACCCACCAGGCGGCGTGGGCGAAGCGGGCGAACCCGCGTGCTGCCTGGCGCTCTGGGCTGTCCGGCGATCTAGCCACGGTTAGTCGGCGATACGCGGCCCACAGTCCGGCGAGACCCTCTCACGTTCTGGCCGGCACATTTCTGCGACGGAAAGCCCAAGAACTCCCTTCCCTGACGCCGCAGTTGCCCGGTTGGATTCAGGCGCGACCGTACAGCCTCACCTGCGTGTGGTCAATGTCGCACTACGTCACCGGCACGAGCAGGCCGCGGCCGGCGAATCCGATCACATGGTCGAGCGTCGCGAGAAACTGGCTCTGCAATTCCGGCACCGATCGAAGCGCCCAGAGCGTTTGTGCCTGAACCCACGCGGCGTCGCGAGCGCGTGCGACGTCCCACATCGCGATGCGGTCGTCGACGTCTCCAAGGGCGGCATCGACGATTCCGACGAAGCCGGTTGCGAACCACGCCTTGACGCGTGTTTCCGTGACCTTCAGGAGCGAATTGACGCGCTCGAAGTCGGCGTACTCGCGTGCGGCATGGTCGAGGTTCACTCCGGTCTGCTCACACGTGGAGACGATTGCGACCGGGAGGTCGCGGTTGATGTGTGCATTCATTCCTGCGAATGCGAATTGGATCGGTGCGATGTCGCGCTCATTGCGCGCCTCGACCAGCGGCGCCCACGCCTTCGGGGTGGCGCTCGGGTTGCGCGCCGCCAGCCGCAACGCCTCGAAAAAGAGATTCGCGAAGGAGACGTCGAGTTGCGCGAGGAACGTGGGATTGCGAAAGCCGCCCGGCACCACTGCGGCACCTACGGCCTCCGTCACCTCGAGGTACAGCTTCGTGAACCAGCCGACGCCGTCGCCGATGGGGAGGACGTCGTCGACGGCGCGCAACCGTTCGACCACGTGCGCGATCGTGGTCGGCGGGGCGTTTCCGAGGATCTCGTCGAGCTTCCGCGGCGCAGTCACAACGCCCCCGACGGTATCCATTCGGCGCTCGAGCCGGCCATCTTGACACGGCCTGCCGAAGGCGTAGCCTTGCGGCAGAGCTGCGGCACCGAGGTGAAATGATCGCCAAAGTGCTGAACCGCGAATCTCGTCCTGGCGCTGACGCGCATCTGCCGCGATGAGCCTGCGCATCTATACAGGCGCGCGTGGTTCGAGGTTCGTCTGCGACGAGGACGGCGGCTTCGGCGACACCGTGGCGGCGATCTCAAAGCGCGCCGACGCACCGATCACCTCGTGCGCGCGTGAGCAGGCCGCGGAGCGGTTCCTGCGCGAGCTCGGGAAGATGAGTCAGAAGGAGCTTTACGACTGCTTCCGGGCAATGAAGCGCACCGGCAGGTGCCCGGACTCGTGCCACGGCAACTGCAATCCGGCGAACAGCCCCGGCCAGTCGACGCACGAGCGGTTCAACGATGGCAGGGCATACGCGTGGTGGCCGTGGCGGTTCAGGCTGCCCGTGTGGGCACGCGGCATCGACGTCGAGCGCAGCCGTGTCGCGGCGTTTTGCGCGGAGGCGCGCCGCGAGGGCTTTTCGGTGACGCTGACCTATCCCGGCGTCGCGAAGGAAGCGCAACACGTCAACTTCAGGAAGCAGCCGAAGATCAGCCTCTGGGCGGTCCGGCCGATGCGAGAAGGGATGCGCGGCCCTCGTGGGAGCCTCATCGTGCGGTTGCTGTGGGAGCTGGTCGACCCACAGACCGGCCGGCCGTACCTCGACCCCGACATCCATCCGCACGGAAGAATCACCCGACAGGTCGCGGCCGCGATCAAGGCGTTCCAGCACGACCACCACCAGCGGGAGGATTCCGCGGTCGGAATCCACACGATCCGGTCGATGCGCGCCGCCCGCCGCCTGCAGCGAAGCAAGCAGCACCCGCATACGTGAGGTGAACGGCAGATAGCCGCGGTTTAGGGGTGCGGCCCCTTTCTTGCGGCGGTGAACTGGCCTAGCTTGTTCCATGCCCAGGCCGGGATCGGCTTCTGGCCCTTCCCGCCGAAGGGGAGCTCCGGGCGATGCTTGGGGTCGTGCGGGCTGAAGCGCTTGAACTCACCCTCGCCGAGTCGCCAGCGCAGCCACGTCCAGAACCAGTCCGGAATCGGGCTCGGCGCCTTCACCATGGCCGGTTCCCGCTTTATCGTTGGCGTGTCCCCCGCGCCTGCGGTGATCGTTCGAGCGCGGTCGAGTACGGTCTTCCACTGCAGCGCGCCCGGGTCCCAATGCTTGTTTTCGGGGACCTCGACGTGACCGAACCATCCGGCCGTCTTGCCCCATTTGCCGGCACTACGGCGGCTGAATTTCAATACCGCCCACGGAAGCGGTGGCATCTGATCGGAGAATGGCCGCGTGAGCGGAATCTCAGCCGCACGCTCGAGCGTTGCCATGAGGTCGGCGAGCGCCTCGATCGTCGCTGCGTCCGGAAGCCACGACTTCGTTTTCGATCTGCCGGCAACCTCGATCTGCGCGCGGACGATGTGGTTCGTCTCGACACCGCCGATGTGGTTCTCGCACGCAGCACCGATCAACCCGAGCGGGATCAGCTGGATAATCTGGCGGTCGTCCAGTGTGAAATGCGGCGCAAAGTGGTGCTTGAAGACGCCCACGCCGGACTCGAGGCTGCCCTCGATCGTGTGCAAGACGCCGACTGCCGGCGCGCTGAGGTTAACGGGGACGTTGGGGTTCGGACAAGGAATGTGCTCGATCTTGCGACCCCCGATGGTTTTCGTCAGCCAACCCTTTTGCACTGTCTCCTCCTATTTTTGGTTGCTCCAGTCCGAGGGACTTTGCGGGGCCGCAGGCCTATTCGGTGCGACAAGTCTCTAGCTTCTGCGTCAGAAGTCAAGACCGGGCTCGCTCGTCATTTGAGTCGCGCTTACGCCCGAGGAGCGGGTGCTCTTCCTCCACGAGCGCTGAAGCATCAACGCGGGTCAGCCAGACGCAGGGAGCCAGAAGGCGAGCTCGCGCTGCTCCGCACCCGGCGTGAAGTACTTGGCCTGCCACGTGTCGTCATCAACGAGTCCGGCCCAGGTGGGAGCGGCATCTTCAGCTGCGTCGGTCGCAGCCACTTCCCCCTTCTCGGCCTGCCGCTGGTAGTACCGCCAGCGATACTGGTTGTACACACCCATGATGTAGACGGCGAAGGCTCCGGCCAGCTTTGGCTGGCCGTCGATGATCACCAGGTTGTCGTCGTTCTTGCCGGATGCTTTCGGGCCCATGTTGTGCGAGCCCGTCATCACCGACGATTTCGGTCCAAAGGGGTCGACCACGATGCACTTGCTGTGAACCATGACCATCGAGAAGTTGAGCTCTTTGAGCCAGAACGCGAAATCATGATCTACGGGCGCAGGCAGCACGACGTCGATGTCTGCCTCCGTCAGTTCGCCGCGGTGAAACAGCCCGACCACCGGATGAGCATGGGTACTCGGATCCTGGTTGAGGACGCCGTGCACGTGGAGGTCCGGATCAAAGGTGGGGGATCCGGGCGTCGTCCGCTCGGTGATGTCGTTCAGCAGCGTGCCGGCCGGGCCGGGGTTGAACATCAAGAAGAGGACGCCCTGCGTCGCCTGGTTGATTCGCGCGCGGGCGGACTCGAGATCGATAGTGCCGCGAACTGGAGCGAACCACACCTGGGCGGTTGCAGTTTGATTGAGCGTGGCAGTACGGACGACGTCGTTCGCGACGAATAGTTCGTCCGGATAGCCACTCTCGGCGCTCGTGAGTTGATCCCACTCGCTGCGGTACCAGTTCGCGATCTCCGGGTTCTCGATCAGGATCGCATTGTTCGACTGAGTGCACAGTCCGGTGATCGTCCAGTTGGTGCTGCCGGTCCACACCGCCGTCGGGCCATTGGCGTCGGAAACGACCAGGAACTTGTTGTGCGCGAAGTGGCTTGACGTGTGGACGAGCCGATCACGCACGTCAACCTGCTTGTCGCGAAGCGCGTTTCGGGCGTCGAGGTTCTCGTCCTCGTCGCTCGTTCCGTTTGCCAAGACGATATGCGCACGCGGGCCGAATGCCTGCAATGCCTCGATCAACTGGGGGTCGTTCAGCTCGAACAGTGCTGCGTGGATCTCGCCGCCCGATTGGAGCGCGTCCTGGAGGAGCTTCGGCAGCCGCCAGAGGACGGCGCCGCCGAGAAAGTTTCTGATCCGGTCGCCGGGTTTTGTGATCGCGTCCGTCAAGACCGCACGCGTCTCGCCTCCTCGCGCGCGAAGCGCTCTCGAGAGCCACTGGGTGGCCACGATGCCTCGGTTGAAGTACGCGCTGATACCGTCGCCGACGTCGTCAGTCACGGTGGCCGGTTCGCTCCAGCCGGTCGCGTGCGTTGGGTCTTCGACCAGGTTGTCCTTGTCGCCGATGAGCGGAACCGCCTGGTAGGTGACCTCTTCTCGCGGCGGGTTGTAATCCGACCACATGAACCGCTGGATCGGCCACTCGGTGCTGGGACGCTTGGTGCCTGGCGGTGCGGTATCGCCGGCAAAGCCGACCCAGGTGTCAAGGACGGTCTCAGTGTCCGAGCCGGTTGGCTTTCTCTTCAAGGCAAAGCCACGGCAGTCAGGAACCGGTGCGTCCAGCTGCCAGACGACAAAGGCGTGATCCGAGTCGACATGGGCGCGGATCTGAGCCATGCGGCGAGCGTGAACCTCTTGTTGGCTCAAGTCAACTCGGAAGGAATGGCACCGACGATCGAACGTAGGCTGCGACGTTTCCGCCTCGTCGCGGCGGCGGTATCGTCGGCGTGTGCCGTCAGTCCCGAGGCGATCCCGGATCGGCGCGGGCTAGTGCTCCGCGGCCTGCGACTGCGGCTCCGCGCCTCACGGCGTCGCGTGATCTCGCGGGAGAGACGGCCCCTCTACAACGCATTCCTGTCCTACAGCCATGAGGCGGACTCATGGCTCGCCCCGAAGCTGCGCAGCGCGCTCCACGGATTCGCGCGCTCGTGGAACCAGGTGCGTGCGCTGAGGGTCTTTGTCGACAACGCGAACCTCGCCGCCAATCCGGGATTGTGGCCCGCGATCGAGGAGGCGATGGACGCCTCGGAGTTCTTCCTCCTGCTCGCTTCACGCCGAGCCGCAGATTCCCCGTACGTCCTCAAGGAGGCCGCCCACTGGCGCGAGAGCAAGCCCGTGGGAAGCGTCCTCATTGCCCTGACCGACGGGGAAATCGCGTGGGACGACGCAGAAGCCGACTTCGATTGGAAACGAACAACCGCCCTGCCCTCCACGCTTCGGGGAGCGTTTCCGACGGAGCCCCGCTGGGTGGACCTGCGCTGGGCGAGCGGCGCGGAGTCGCTGTCGCTACGGGACAATCGCTTCCGGGACGCCGTCGCGGACCTTGCTGCAACGCTGCACCACCGCGACAAGGACGAACTGGCCGGGGACGACGTCCGCCTTCACCGGCGCGCAACGCTGCTCTTTCGCGGCGCGGCCGCAGCGCTCGCCGCGCTCGCGGCTGCGACGACGGTGGCCGCGGTGCTCTTCCTCGGGGAGCGCAACGCGGCGCGAGAGCAGACCCGCATCGCGCTGTCGCGGCAGCTCGCCGCCCAGTCCCAGCTCGCACGCGACGGTCGAATCGACCGTGCGCTCCTCCTGGGCGTTGCGGCCGTCCGGGTGCGCTCGACCGTGGAGGCGCGCAGCGCGCTGTTCGGCGCGCTCGAGCGCGAGCCCCGGCTCCTGCGCGAGCTCTGGGGCGAAGGCGCAGTGTCCAGTCCGATCGTCTTCGTACCCGGCAGCAGGCTCGTCGCGGCCGGCAACGATCGCGGTGACGTGACGCTCTGGGACGGACGGTCTGGAAGGCGCGTGCGGACACTGCGCAGCAAGCTCGGTGTGATCTACGGCCTGAGCGTCAGCCTCCGGGGCCGGTTCATCGTCGGAACCGGCGAGGGCGGCCTCGTGGTTTGGGATCTACGCGGCAAGACGCCGACCGGCCGGAGCCTCCCGGCGGAGGAGATCGCGGCCACGGCCTTCAGTCCGGACGGGCGCTTGGCCACCACCTCGAGCGACGGCAGCATCTGGATTTGGGACAAGGGGCTCAAACGCAGTCGGCAGCTCACCGGCCCGCGTGGGACGACCTCCGCGATGGCATTCGACGCGACGGGGCGGCGCTTGCTGACGGCCGGCCACAACGGCCCGGCACAGATCTGGAGCACGCGGCGACGGCGGCCGCCGCGAAACCTCGCACTCCCTCGGTCGGGCGGGGGTTTCGTCAGCGTCGCGTGGCACGAAAACAAGCTTGCCGCTGGGACCGAGGGAGGCCGGATCGCACGGTGGGACGTGCGCCACCCCGACGTCGTGCGGATGCTGGGACGCCCGGGCCGGCAAGTCTCCAGCGTGGCCTTCAGCCCGGACGGTCGCGTCCTCGCGGCCGCCGACGGCGCGTCGGTGTCCCTGTGGAGCGCCGAAGATGGAGGGCTCATCCAGCGCTTCGCGACGAGTGGGCAGCCGCTGTCCGTGGCGTTCTCTCCCAGCGGCTCAGAGCTGGCGACGGGCGGCGAAGCCGGAAGCGTCGTCTTGTGGAGTCGCACTGTCCGACTGCCGCTGACGCGAGGGCTGCACGTGCCGCGCGGTGTCGTCACGGCACTGGCGTTCGACTCCGACGGTGGCATCATCGCTGCGGGGACCGACAAGGGCGCTGTGCTGACCTGGGATGCCCGCTCCGGGAAGCTCCTGCCGACGCCACCGGCCGGCAGGGACGAGGTTTGGGCGCTCGGATTCGGACCCCATGGAGGTTCGCTCGCCGCGGGATACCTCGGCGGGAGCGTGCGGCTTCTGGACCCCCGCCACGGGCGTGACATCCGCCCCGCGCGCCAGGCCGGCGTTGGGATCGACTCCGTGGCGGTCGGCCGGACGGGCACTCTCCTCGCTGCAGGCGGTCACGGGATGCTCTGGAGCTGGCCCGTGGGCGCGCGGCGAGCGCGTGCGAGACGCGTCGTACCCGACTCGACGCAGACGTCGCTCAGCACGGACGGATCGGCGGGCGCGTTCTCGGCCGGGGATGGCACCGTTGTGCTGTGGGACGTCGCGCACCGGCGGAACCTGAGCCGAACACTGCGAGCTGACTTCGGCCAAGCCGTTGACGTCGTGCTCGCGCCGCTAGGCGACGCCGTGGCGGTCGCCGGCGTCAGGAGCATCTCGGTCTGGGACACGCGCAGCGGCGAGCGGCGCGTCGGGCCCCTCACGGCGACAACGGACCTCGAAGCCGGCATCGTCGAAGTCGCGGTCAGCGACGGCGCCAAGACGCTCGCGACGGGCGACTCGGAAGGCAACATCGTGGTGTGGGACGGTGTAGCCGGGGTCTCACTCGGCGCGCCGCTCGACGTCGGCAAAAGCGGAACCCGCGCGCTGGCGCTCAGCCGCGACGGCGGCCGCCTCGCGATCGCAGGGGGCCCCGGCGTCCTGCTCACGACGCTCGATGAGCACGACTGGCAGCGACGCGCGTGCGGGCTCGCGAACCGCGGCCTTACCCCGGCGGAGCGCCGAGAGGTTGGCCGCGGCGGCGCCGTCTCGGTGCGGGAACTCGATCCGTGCGGCCGTTCGCCTCATCCGTGACGTCCATGTCCAGCGGAGCCTCGTGCGCGAGTCCACGAACAACTAGAGGTTGATCCGACTGGGCTCCCGGAACGGCTCTTCCGCGATCAGGGCGTCGGCACGAGCCCGGCGAGATACGACGAGATGAAGCGATAGGTCTTCTTCGGAAGCGCCCGTTGGCGCAGTGCGCCGTAGCCGGCGGACAGGAGCAGCGGGGGGATCCACGGGCTCATGGCGGCCGCCACCGCTTTCCCGCGCCACTGACCAGGCCCGATCTCCACCAGCAGCTTGCCATCCTCTTCCCTGAGGCAGACCGTCAGCGAGACGCTCATGCCGGCGAGGGCACGGATGCCCTTCGCGCGCGCCTGTACGAGCACCCCCCTTGGTGCGTCGAGTACCTGCGCTTCGAGCTTCTCCTGCTCGTAGAAAACACGCAGCAGTCGCGCAAGCTCGTTGATGTCGGTGCCGGCGTGGTCGAAGGCGCGAACGCTACGCAGGTTCGCGGTCGCTCGTCGGCCGCCGGCCACGAGGTCGCGAGCGCGTTCCATCCCGCCTTCCCGCCATTCGGTCATGCGCGGCTGTCGCCAGATGTCCTCCTGGGCTCGTTCGCAAGGTTTCGACGTCGGCGTCCCAACTGTCATCGGCGAGCGTGAATGCTTGGAGGTCGACGAGCTCCGTGAGCGACTCGGGTAACTCGTCGGCTCGCGGCATCCGTGCGCCGTCCAGCAGAAGTGGCACGACCCTGACGCGGTCGGCCGTCAGCCCGTGCTCGATTTCGCGCCTGACGTAGTCCTCTGGATCCTCCAGCCGGGACCGGCCGCTCTCGTCGCGGGCGTCGAGCCAGTGCAGGCCGATGAGAACGAGAACGACTTGAGCAGAGGTCAGTGTCTCGTGGATCTGATCGTCCCAGCGCGCGCCGGCCGGAATGTTCGAGGTGTCACGGAAGACGTTGCCCTTACCGAAGCGAAGCTTCAGCGCGTCTTCAAGTCGGCCCGCCTCGGCCCGCGAGTCGTCGCGTCGGTAGCAGATGAAGATGCCCGGCATGGACCCCGGGCTCGAGTCTGGCACCTTGTGCGGTTCGGTTCAAGGACGCACGCGGGTACTCACGTTCGACCCGGCAGCTCGGTCCGCGGCACGGGCGGGCGCATCGTGCGTGCTCTGATGAGAGACTCAGCTGCGATGCCGGCATAACAGGGAGCGTGCGGGCTGCCGGAGGTGCGCCGATCGAGATCCCGACGGACACGAGTGTCTTTTCCGACGAGGCGCGAGCCTGCGTCGTCTTCGCACCCTCCGTAGAACGTGAGGTCGTCGAAGCTGCGGCGACCGGACGCGTCACCGTCTTCGACGTGGGACGAAGTCACAAGGAACTCCGCGCCTTGATCCGTTCGCCTTTCAGCTGATGGAACGGCGACGGAGGAAGGTTAAGCTGCCCGCGCTCTTCAAGCGGTTCCCGCCGCCGCGGTATCGCGCGACGGGAGGCTACCCGTTCGTGAAGGACGAGCACCGCGCCGCGGCCCCACTACTCGACGCCGAGGTCGAGTACCTCGACAGAAAGCTCGTCCCGCGCTTCCGGGCGCTCGACCACGAAGCGCTCTTGGCACAGCACCGGTTCCGGCTCGGAAGCGTTGTCCTGATCTTCGGCAGCGCTGTGGCTACGGCGTTGGGCGCCGTTCAGGCTGCGCTCGGCGGCGGGGATCTCGGGATCGGGATCGCGGAGGGGATCGTCGGAGCAATGGTCGCCGGCACCGTTGTCTACGTGCGCGGCCGCCGGTTCCAGCAGATGTATCTGACGAAGCGGCTCGTGGCAGAGCGGCTCAAGAGCCAGTACTACCTCTACTTGGCCCGCGCGGGAACCTACGCAGTGGAGGACGATGGGCAGCGGGCCCGGCTCCTAGAGCGCGCGCTCGATCGCATCGAGAACGGTGACGAGGTCGAATGAGCGAGCGCTCGCGCCAGGCCTTGACCCTCTATCGCGCGGCCCGCGTCGATGACCAGCTCGACTACTACGGCCGCACGTCAGCGGAGTACGACCGCGCCGGTGCGCAGAGCGTCGCGCTCGCCGCAGTGCTCCTCTCGCTGACGACGCTCGCCGGAACGCTCGCCGGCCTCGAGATCAGCGGAAAGATGGGTTGGGCGATCGCCGCCGCCGTGATCCCCGCCGTGTCGACCGCGCTCGCGGCCTACGACTTGGTCTTCGGCTTCGAGCGCGTCTCGAAGCTCTACGCGGACGCGATCCGCTCGCTCCACCGGATCGAGGAGCCCGACCTGGCCGGCATCGATGACGAGGCAGCAGCGGCGGAGCAGGTCGCCTCGTATGCCGGCGCCGTCGAGGCAGTCCTGCGGAAGGAACAGGCACAGTGGGGTCAGCTGACCGCGGAGATCGAGATCCCCGACCAGGGCGAGCAGCCGTAGCACTACCGCCGCAGGCGTGTCGCCGCGGCCTCGTGCAGGACCTTGGAGAAGGCGATCCCGGTCTCGGTCTCGATCGCGTCGAGACTCGTGAGGTGCCGCTCCGGGTCATACGCCCGTGTCGAGGCTGCGGGACCGGCTGCGTACGCCGAGGCCGTCGAGGAGATCCTCGCGCGGGAGCAGGCGCAATGGGGCCAGGTCGTCGGCGAGATCAAGCCGACGAGTCCCGGCGCGTAGCTTCGCGTTCGAGCCCGAGCTCTCGCCGGAGCGCCTCGGTCACAGCTTCCGGGCGGTCGAACGGCGCCGTGCGGACGAGGCCGGTCGCCACGAGGGCGGCGGCGCGGCGATCTCGGGCCTCCCCTTCCGCCGCCGCAGCGAGCACGTCGGCAGTCCGACCGGTCCCGGCAAGCGCGAGTATCGGCCGGCCCGCGGCGATGCTTGCCTCCGCGTCCTGCCAGGCGATGTCGCCTCCGTTCGCCAGGACGGTGACACTGGGCGCATCCTCTGCGACGGCTCCGGCGATCGCTGCGAGCCATGCGCTCTCGTCGCCCCAGTCGCTGCCGGGGACGAGGACGAAGTGGCTGTGTCTCCGCTCCGGAGGAGCGGCATCCTCGGAAGCGTCCTCGTCGAGCCGAAGGAGCCGGCGAACCACGACCCCCACGAGCGGGAACGACGCCCTGCACTCCTCGCGGGCCGCGCCGACAGCGCGCATGATCCCGGCGTCGGTTCCGCCGTCGACGACGATGCCGTCGAGCAGCTCGACCACGGGCACGAGCGAGCGAGCGAGCAGCGACCGAGCGGCGTCCATGTCGGAGTCGCTCATTCCGGCCGCGCCTCCCACGAGCGCGACGGTCGGCCTCCCGGTCGCGAGCCCGAGCGCGCGCGGGACGTCCTCCACAGCGTCGCCGATCGCAACCTCGACGGCGACCGCGCTCGTGTCGCCGAGCTCCACTGGCCAGGGCCCCCGCATGCCGCGAATCATGTCCGAGCGCGCCGCCTGCGGGACGAAGATCGCGCGTCGCGCCGCACCCTGGATTTCGAGGGGAGACCGAGGCAAGATCGTGCGACGATAGGCGAGCCTGCCAACCATCGTTCGACGAGCGGGACGGCGCGCACGTGAGCGCGAGCGAGGGTCTCAACCCGGCGAGGCCGTTCCCGTTCGTCATGCAGACGCTCGTGCGCGAGTGGCGGGAGAAGGTGCAATGAGCAGGCCGCTCTGCTTCGTGCTGATGCCCTTCGGGAAGAAGTCCGACGGCGCCGGTGCGGTCGTCGACTTCGACGCCGTGTACCGCGAGCTGATCGCGCCGGCCATCAATGCGGCGGGTCTCGCAACGCTGCGGGCCGACGAGGAGGTGACCGGCGGGATCATCCACAAACCGATGTTCGAGCGGCTGCTCCTCTGCGAGTACGCGGTCGCCGACCTGACGACGGCGAACGCGAACGTGTTCTACGAGCTCGGCGTGCGTCACGCGGTGCGTCCGTGGAGCACCGTGCTGGTCTACGCGGAAGGCGGGCGACTGCCGTTCGACGTCGCTCCGCAGCGGGCGCTTCCCTACAAACTCACCTCGGCAGGCGCCCTGACGGAGGTCGAGCGCGCGCGCAAGGTCCTCGTCGAGCGGCTTGTCGAGGCGCGCAACGCGCAGGTCGACAGCCCGATCTACCAGCTGGTCGAGGGCTTCCCCGCGCCGGCGCTCGACCGCTTGAAGACCGACACCTTCCGCGACCAGATCCGCTACTCCGTCGAGATGAAGGAGCGGCTCGCGTCCGCGCGTGGGGAAGGCGTCGAAGCGCTGCGCGCGATCGAGCAGGAGCTCGGCTCGATCGCCGACGTGGAGAGCGGAATCGTCGTCGACCTCTTCCTCTCGTACCGGGGGGTCGAGGCCTGGCACGAGATGACAGCGCTCGTCGCGAAGATGTCCCCGCCGCTCGCGGCGACGGCGATGATGCAGGAGCAGCTTGCTCTCGCCCTGAATCGTGCCGGGGAGATGGAGCGGGCGGAGCGGGTGCTGAACGAGCTTCTCGAGCGCCGCGGCCCGAGCAGCGAGACGTACGGGATCCTCGGCCGAGTGCACAAGGATCAGTGGGACCGAGCAAAGGCCCGGGGAGAGTCGGTCCGGGCACGCGGGGAGCTCACGAAGGCGATCGCGGCATATCTGAAGGGCTTCGAGGCCGATTGGCGCGACGCCTACCCCGGTGTGAACGCGGTCACGCTGATGGAGGTGAAGGATCCGCCGGACCCGCGGCGCGAGTCGCTTTTGCCGGTCGTCGAATACGCGGTCGAGCGGCGAATCGAGCGCGGCGAGCCGGACTATTGGGACCACGCGACGCGGCTCGAGCTGGCGGTGCTCCGCAAGGACGAGGAGCGTGGCCTCAGCGCGCTCGCCGACGCGCTCGCTGCGGTGCGCGGAAGCTGGGAGCCGAGGTCGACGGCGAATAACCTCCGACTCATCCGCGAAGCGCGTGAGCCGCGCGGCGAGGCGGTCGCTTGGGCGGACGAGGCCGAGAAGCTATTGCGGCAGAGCGCGGAGGAGAGCACGTCGTGACTCGCGAAGAGCTGCCCGGGGCAGACGAGCGAGAGTGGCCCTCCGCGCCGACGCGAGCGCACCTCGTCCTCGGCGCAGGCGGCGTCCGCTGCATCGCATACATCGGCGCGCTGGAGCAGCTCGAAGAGGAGGGCTACGAGTTCGCGAGCGTCTCGACGTGCTCGGCCGGGACGTTCGTCGGCGCGCTCTATTGCTGCGGCGTCTCGCCCGAGGCGATGCGAGAGGCAACCCTGAGGCTCGACCTGCGCAAACTCACGGGCGACGTCAGCTGGAAGTTACTGCGCCGTCTCTGGACGCTCCGGTCGTGGCCGTACGCGCTCTACCGCGAACCGGGCATGCCTCGGGTGTTCCGGGGAATCCTGGAAGAGCAGCGACTCGAGCCGGACCCGGCCCTCGGCGACGTACGGATTCCGATGGCGACGGCCGCCGTCGACGTGGCCGCCGATCGACTCCTGGTGTATTCGAGCGAGACCAACCCGACAATGCGGGTGGCCGAGCTGCTTCGGATCGCGACGGCGATTCCGCTGATGTACGCACCCCACACGGCGCACGGACGCGAGGTGCTCGACGCCGCGCTCGCCTCGTACACGCCGATCTGGCTGGCGACGGGTCAGCGCGAGGAGCTCCCGATCGTCGCGCTCAGGGTTCCTTCACCGGCGGCGCGGGACCGTCGGCAGGCGGTCGTCGGGTGGATCAACGATGTTCTCTCGAGCGGGATCGCGAGCCGGGACACCTTCGACCTGGAGCGGCTCCCGGGAGTTACGGTCATCGACATTCCGACGGGCCTCTCGGCCGTCGACTTTGGACTGTCGCGCACCAAGCGCGGAGAGCTGATCGAGCAGGGACGAGCGGCGGTTGCCGAGCGCTTCGAGCGCGACGCCGAGCGTCCCCTCGCACCTCCGCTCCCCACGCCTCCGAAGGACGACGACGACCGCGCCGAGCGGCAAGCCACGAGGCTCTTTCAGACGCACCTCGACAGGCTCGCGCGAGCCAGGACCGCGACCGTGTTCCTGTCGTACGCGCACGAGGATCGAGAGTGGGTCGACCGGCTCCGCGCCAAGCTCCGGACGCTGTTGATCAGCAAGGAGGTGACCGTCTGGGACGATTCGTACATCGCGGCCGGCACGAGCTGGGACGCAGCGATCCACGACGCGATCCTGCGGGCGCGGGTCGCCGTGCTGTTCGTCAGCCAGGACTTCCGCAAGTCGGATTACGCACCCGGTACGGAGCTGACGCTCCTGCGCGAGCAGCTCGAGAAAGCGCGCGTCCGCATCCTCTGGGTTTCCGTCGACGGCACGCTGCCGGACGACCCCGAACAGGAGCTCCAGGCCGCTCACGACCCTGCGGAGCCACTGGCGCGGCTCGACGACGCCGCAGCCGACAAGGCGCTCCACGATGTCGCGCGCCTCATCGAGCAGGAGTTCGAGCGCGCGGCCGTCGAGGCGTGAAGATCGCTCGTCAAGGTCCCGCGCCGCATGTGGGGCGGTAGCCTGTTGGTTGCCAAATCAGCGTCCTGCCTGCAAATCGGTCGGTCGCAGGCGCAGGATGTGAACCCGACCGGAGTCCTCACCGGCGACGCACGTGGGGGTCGCGTCGCCGGCCAGTACGGTTGCCTCGCAGACGCGCATCGGGCTATCGCCGGTGAAGGTCGCGACGCAGAGGCCTGTCTCGATGTCCCAGAGTCGAACGGTGGCATCCTCGGCCGCTGACATCGCGAGCTGACCGCCGCCGGCGAGCGCGACGTCCCACACCGGCCCAGTGTGCCCGATCAGCCTGAAGAGTTGGCGACCGAGCTCGAGGTCGAACACCCGAAGCGATCCCCAACCGGCTGCGATTGCCTTTCGTCCGTCGGGAGAGACGACGACCCGGTTCAGTCGGCTGTCTAGTTCGCCCCTACCCTCGTGCCGACGCTCGACGGGACGACCTTCCAGGTCGAGGTCCCACACGTCGAACGGCATCGGTTGCCCTTCGCGATCTGAAAGGTCCGCCGGGTCAGGCTCTTCGGAGAGTTTCGCGGTGCTCACCGCGTACCGCACCGCGCGTCTCCCACCGGCGCTGATCACCCATCGGTACGCGCTGAATCTGGAGCCGGGGGGGTCGAGCACGTCGAGTTGCGCCTCCGTTCGCTCGAAGAGTGCGATGAGGTCGTCCAACGACTGCTCCGAGAAGCGTGTCTCGCGTTGATCGACCGGTTGACCGGTGGACAGGCTCCAGAACAGAACGATATTCCCCTGATCGATCGTGACTGCGAGCTCTCCGTCGACGACAATGCTTCTGACCGGGTTGTCGTGCGCGGAGAGGGATGAGTCGGTCGCCCGCTGGAGCTCCCATACACGCACCGAGTGGTCGTAATACGCCACGACGGCCACTTCGCCATCCGATGTGATCGCTGTCGCGGAAATCTGTGCCCCTGGCCCCTTGATAGCGGGTCCCGCCGGGCCCGGGCCGGGAGACCAGGCTGCGATCGAACAACTCTGATCGCTGGACAGGGCCCTGTCACGCATGTCATCTGAGGAAGGGGACACGAGAGCTTGTTTCCCGTCGGGCGTGATCGCGAGCACGGCACGCGGCGCGTCCATCGAGTCGGCTTGGGCGCTGGCGATGACCTCCTCGACCTCACCCGTGGCTGGGTGCCAGCGGAGCAGGTCCCGACCGAAGGAGACCGTGTCGCCGGTCGGGGAAAGTGCCAACGGCGGCCGATCCCAGAAGCCTGTTCCGACGTCGATTTCTCTTTCGCATCTGGCCAGCTCTGACAGCTCATCGAGGTCGAACAGGAGGACGCCCTTCGCCGTCAACGCCGCGACCTGCCGCCCATCGTGTGTGACAGCGACCTTCGCGACGGCGTTGCCGACGTCGATCAGCTTCGCTTCGTCCCCGAGTCCTGGGAGGCAGACGTAGAGCATGCGCCCGGCGCCGGCGACGGCCACAGGTACGTTCGCCGCGGCCGCTAAGCACGCCACGTGGTCGCCGTCCGTGACGAGCGCTCGCTCGATCCGACCGACCAAGACGTCGACCACGAAGAGCTCCTGGCCACGTCCGACCAGGAGGGCTCCGGTTGAATCGAACGCCAAGGGCGTCTCCTTCCCGGCTTCGGCGAGATCCTCGAGAACCCGCAGCTGCGTCCCCCTTTCGAGGGACCAGACCCGGATCGTGCGGTCCGGCGTCGAGTTGCCAGCGGTCGCACACCAGCGGCTGTCCTTGGAGACGGCGACCGATCGTACCGAACCTCGATGGCCCGAAAGCACGAAGCGGAGTGCCCCTGCCTCGAGGGTCGGGCGCAACGGCTCCAGCCAGGCTTGTCCCTTCCAACCTCGAAGGCGATGGCGCAACGACTCGTACTCGGTACCGATCCGGCCGCACAGCTGGGAAGGAAGCTGAGAAGGATCGGCGCTAACGATCGGTGACGACGCGCTTGCCGCGCGACGCAGGGCCCGCAGGTGTTTGACCCCGCCCAGCTGGGCCTCGACCTCGGGAAGCCTTGATGGCTCGAGGATCCGGTCGAGGTCATCGACGAGTTCCCCGGGGCCCAACCCCTCGACAAGGGCCCGCAAGACGTCCGGATCGGTGAGCAGCGCTTCCGCGGCGACCCACTGTCCCGCCTCTGTGTACTGGTACGGCAGCTCGGCGAGCTTTCGACGATTCGGCACGGCGGCGACTCCGTTTCTCAGCCACGTGTCGAGGCCGGCGAAGTACGCTGCCAGCCGACTGTGCACGAGGTTGCCGGACGACGCTGCGAGCCATCGTCGAACAACGACGTCCCGGAATTGGCGGTGGAAGAAGTCGAGCGTCGGCGTGCCCAGCCGGTCTCGCTCGGTGAGGTAGGCGTCGAGATCGAATAGCAGTCGCGTCCAGACGATGGCCGGCAAGATGTCGGTCGACGGAGAGTCGAGTGGTTGCCGCGCCCGGAAGTCCTGCATCGTCTCGGCGTCGAGCGAGAGCACGTCAACGAACTCTGTCGAGGTTAGTCCGTCTCGTGCGGCGGCGAGATAGCTGAGAGCGGCGCCGACGACGACCGGCCCGTGTTCGGTCGGCTCGGAGAGAGTGTCGAAGAGCCGGTCAATCGTTGCTTCGACCGAGGACGGGAGCTCGCCGGGCCGATGATCCGAGGTCCAGCGGCGGGCTTGCTCGTAGAGCAGTCGCAGATGGAGTGGGAGGCCTGTGTGATCAAAGGCTTCCAGGACGGCATTGCGCTGACTGGGCTGAAGGGTGCGGGACGGGGACGCCGCCGCCAGCCATGCGTCGAGCGCCTTGCCGGCATCGCCGGTTCGCATTCTGCCTACATCGAGCAGCTCCGATCTCGGTGCGAGCCGGCCAATGAGGTCGAGATCGGAGCCATCGAGAACCGAGACGAGGAGATGGACCGAGGCCGGCAGCTCATCGTTGAGCCACGCCCAAGCCTCCTCGGCGAGGGCGTCAATTATGAGAAGCAAAGTTCGGTCGGTCGGCCACGCGACGAGGAGCCGCCGAAAGTCGGTGACCAAGTCCCCGAGCCTTTCGGGGACCGAATAGCCGCTCTCAGCCTCGAGCTCGGCAAGCAGGAGACACAGATCCCGCAGCAGCAGCCGAGGATTCGACGACGACGCCGTCGCCCCGACGAAGCGCGCCACGATTTCCTGCGCCTGCTGGCTGATCGAGCTTGTCAGGACGTGGGCGATCAGCGTCGTCTTGCCAGAGCCGGAAGGCCCGTGGATTACCAACGGCCGGCCTCCGGGTCCGTCGAGCCATGTTTGAAGCTGAATCAGCTCCTCCGCGCGACCGCGGAAGTCGCGCGACCGTGTGGCCGCGAAGGAAGCGTGAAGCCCGTCCTCACGTGCATGCGGTCCGGCTCCGGTCGGCGGGCTCAACTCCGATCGGATGGCGACCGACAACCGGTCATGAACGTCGTTACACAGCGACTCGATATGTGTGGAGCTAATGTCGCTACCGAGCCAGCGCGCCTCGTAGGCGAGACGGTCAACGCCCGCGACCGACTCGAGTTCTGTTTGCAACTTTCGGTGCCGGGACCGGGCTGATCCATCCGGCCGGCCGCCGGCGTCGAGGTCGGCGAAGGCGGTGGCCTCAGGGCTGTCCGGAAGATCTCTGATTTGGCGAATTGCGATCACCGCTCGTCCACCGTCGATTGGCCCCAACGCCAGTCGCCGGCGAACCTCCTGCTCCGTCGCGCCCCCGACGAGGGTTGCGTGCACTTCGGGGGTCACATCACCCAGCACGCTCTCGAGCGCACGTCGCAGGGTCACCTCGTCTGCCGCAGCGCGTTCAGCGGGACCCAAGTGATGAACCGGCGGAACGGCGTTGTCATCCCGGGTGTGGCCGTACCACTCGTTCAGCAGTTCAGCGGCTCGGGCATGTGCCGGGTCGCCGCCGAGGAGCCGCCCCAAATCTGCCAGGAGGTCAGCTTGGATCTCTGCGGGAAGAGGACGCCAACCCAACCGGTCACCTAGCAGGAGGAGGAAGTTGGGTCGCTCAGTCGTGCGGGCGCACCGGTCGACTTCCTCCAGACAGATCGCCATCGTTCGCTGATGCTCGGCTGCCTCTCGGCTCACGCCCCACCGCAGGTCGACCGCCTCAAACGTTCCACCCTGCGCCTCGCAACGACGCCGCAGACGCGGATAGACATTGCGGCGCAAGGCCTCCCGCTCAGCGACGAAGTCTCGGAACGTTGAGCTGACGAACAGTCGGAACCTACGGGTGCCGCCGGGCATGTTCCTTCCTTGCGAAGCGCGACGAGCCAGTTCTACTTAGCAGGTCGCCGATGTCGCCGGCGACCGTGCGATCGCGCGAGCTCTTCTCTACGGGCTGGACTTCTCCGGTCCCGGCCTGCGGTCGACGTACGGCTCAGTGATTATCGGCCCGGAGAGGGAGGTCCACGCCGTCGAGATCGACGATCTTCCGGATTGCCAGCATGCCATCGTATTGAACCATCTCGTCGCGCGCGCTCGCCGCAAGTAAGAGCTCGAGTTGTGGAACGAAATATTCTCCATACCAACTCGTGGACATCTGGCGGACCAGGCCAAAACGGCTATCTCGATATGACTGCTCGACCAGGGAGCGAGGGCCACAGATCGAAAGTTCGATTTCCGGCAAAACGTCGATGCCAGAGACCCGTGTAACACGGGCCTCGGCAATTTCCTCCGGCTGTGCCTCCATGCGGAGAGGGCAATCCCGAATAACGCACCAGGCCTACCCACATCGAGGTAAGACGATGTTCTACGCTGCGTAGGAGGTCCGTCGCGCCTTCTCGGACGGGAGCCGGGACCTCGGGTCGATGGGCGTTCGCGACAAGACTTGAATCCCACACAACCGGTTGACGGACAAGAGAGGCGCGCATATCGGACTGAATTTGCGCATGTACATTTTCGTCGGACATAGGCCGGACGAGCAAAGACGGCTGGCCTAGCCGATCGCGGAATGCCTCGCCCGCTTGCGCTATAGATTCCTCATCGACCACCAGTGGTTCTACGAACCGGATTGCCGGAACAAGGTGAGGTGTTAACCAATCGATCAACTGTTGGAAATCGACGGTCGACGCTCGGTATGTGAGCGCCTCCACGTCAAGAATCCGCCGGAGCTCCTCTGGAAGTTCACTTGCTGCGGGCAGGTGCGCCTGATCCGCCACGATGGGTAAAACCGGAATTCTACGGTCGATGGCCGTGCGGATCTCGCGGCGAACCCAGTCGTTCGCGGGTCGTCAATCCGCCTGCCGTCGCCTGCCTGGCCGGCCCACCGCGCACCCATGACGCAGAGAAGACCAAACATGCCTTCGAGACGACGGTCGAGCACCTCGGCCCAGCGGAACCCGACTGGAATATCGCCGGTATCGATGAAAACGGCGGCCTCGCCGAACACAGACCGAATCGACCTCGCGATTTCGTCGGCGAGGGCACCAGCATCGGCGCGCCGATAGCTGATGAAGACTTGCTTCATCCGCGAGCCGTCGTCATCGCCGTGGAAGGGACCTTCCAGTCGAGCGCCATGCCGCTTCCCCTGAACGGATTCAACTCGGATTCTGGCGTTGAACCGAGTCTGACGACCTTCAGGCAAGCGTCGAAACGGATGGGCTCGGAAACAGATCCGTTCTCAGCCCGCCGTCGCGTTTCGTAGGACCCGGCGCGTCGCCGCCACCGTAGAGGAAGGACGTGATGCGAGGTCTCGGCCGAAGCCGCGAGCTGGACCGCCCTGCTCGAACGGCGGTGTCTGCTGTCGTGGTGTCGGTCGTGGCTCTGGCCGGCTGCGGGGGTGACCGCGTCGGTGCCGGCGCCTCGCCGTCGAGCGCGACGAACTCGACAGGCGATGGCTTGGTTCGCTTCCATGACTCGGAAACGGGTGTCGCCGGCCGCTACCCGGACGGATGGCACCGGGCGAGAGCGCTGACGAACCAGGTTCTGCCGCGGGAGGTGCTGACGCTCGCCACCTACCCGCTGCGTGGCGGCGCGAAGGCAGGCGAGTGCGCACCCGATACGGCGCGCGCCGATATGCCGCCCGGCGGGGTGTTCGTCTGGCTGCTCGAGTACCGGCCCGCGCGAGGCGACGTCTGGGTGGATTTGCCACGCGATCGGTTTCCGCCGAGGCCCAGTCGCTTCCGGATTCCGCGCGAGCGGCTCGCTCCCGTCTCGTGCTTCGACGGGCCCGGTTACTCGACGACGTTCCGTGCCGCCGACCGGCCCTTCCAGCTGCTCGTCGCCTTCGGCAGAGAGCCCTCCGACGACCGGCTGAACGAGGTGGAGTCGATCCTCGACCGCCTGGAATTCGATCCTCTGCCTGCGCCGCCGTCTGATCCGTACGCGGGCTGGCCGCTGATCAACGACAACCCCGGTGACTCGCTGCGCCCTAGGATTCGATCATCATGCGCACCACCATTACGCTAGATGACGACGTCGCCGCGCTGATCGAGAGCGAGCGGGCGCGCACCGGCGAGACCTTCCGCGCCGCGGTCAACCGGCTGCTCCGCCGAGGCGGGCGCGCCGGCCGAGCGCCGGTTCCGTCGCCGCTGCCGGAGCTGCCCGGGCGTCCGATCCTCGACGTGTCCGATGTCTCTGCACTGCTCGCGGCGCTCGACGACGAGCGGCGCGCGCAGCGCGACCTCACGTGATTCTCGTCGACACGAACCTGCTCCTCTACGCGACGTTCACCGACGCGCCCGAGCATGACGGCGCTCGTGCGTGGCTCGAGGAGCGGCTCGGCGAGGGCGAGGGAACCGTCGCTCTGTGCTGGCCGGTCCTGTACGCGTTCCTCCGCCTCGTCACGAGCCCGCGGGTGTTCGGTCGGCACGCGGTCACGGTCAGGGAGGGATGGGTCGTGGCGGCGGCTTACCTCGAGCAGCCGTCCGTCCGGCTGGCCGCGCCCGGCGCGGGACACGCGGCGATTGCTGCGGAGCTTGCCGAGACGCCGGGACTGCGCAGCGACGACGTCCCCGACATCGAGATCGCTGCGCTCGCGATCGAGCACGGCCTCGTGCTCGCCTCGCACGACCACGGTTTCCGCCGCTTTGCGCGGCTACGGGTCATCGACCCCCTCACTGACTAGCCTGTGCACTGAGTTTCGCGTTGCAATCACGCGAGGCCCACCTAGTCCGTGCGGCGATCATCAGCAGTGGCGTTCGCGCGTTTCGGGCGGAAGCGACTCAGGAGCCGACCGCTCCCTACAGTCCCATCGTCGCGGTCCTGCGCTCCTACTTGCGCGACGAGCCAGATGCGCTCGACGAGCTCGGTCCGGTTGCCGCCCCCTCAGCCTTCTGCTTCCCGAGCTAGGCGGCGCGGCGGCCGCCGCCGGACGATTCGACGAGCTCGCGCTCGAGCCGCTCGACCTCGAGGGCACCGTGGCGCTCGCGCGGCGGCTCCTCGGCGGCGACCCGGGGCCAACGCTGCGCGCTGCCCTGTGCGACCGGACCCAGTCGCTGCGTTCAGGCACGCGCCGTTCGCGAAGCGGGTCGCTGCCGATCTCAAGGAGCTCGGTGAACCTGTCGAGCAGCGCCTCGCAGGCGGGCCGCGGGCGAGCTGGCGCGCGGCGGGCTCACGCGTCGCGAGCTCGAGATCCTGCGGTTCGTCGCCGTCGGCCGAACGAACCGCGAGATCGCACGCGAGCTCTTCCTGAGCACACGCACCGTCGACATGCACGTGAGCCACGTCCTCGCAAAGCTGGCCTGCCGGACGCGCACCCAGGCGACGACGAAGGCGCACGAGCTCGGGTTGCTCGAGCGCTCCGCAGCCGCAGGCGTCGCCTGCGACGGCTGTCCCCCGCTGCCGACGCTGGCGGCGCAATTCGCGGAGGCCGGCGGGCGACTGCTCGTCTATCCGATCTGCTTCAGCGCGCGCAAGCTAGAGGCGCGTAGCATCGCCTTCGAGGATGGTCGTCGCAGAGCTCTCGACCGCGACGTTTCGTGAGGCGCATGAGCACGTCCGCGTCCATGCGCACCGCACGCCGCTGCTTTCGTCGCGCACGCTGAGCGAGGCCACCGGCTTCGAGGTGCTGCTCAAGGCCGAGTCGTTCCAGCGTACGGGCTCGTACAAGATCCGCGGCCCCCTCAACAAGTTCGCCTACCTCAGCGACGACGAAAGGCGTGCGGGCGTCATCTGCTCGTCCGCCGGCAACCACGCCCAAGGGGTCGCCCTCGCCGCGGCTCTGCACGGAATCCGGGCGGTTGTGGTGATGGCAGAGAACGCCACCCCTGCGAAGATCGAAGCGACGCGCGCGTACGGGGCGGAGGTCGTTCTCCACGGGACGATCTGGGACGAAGCCAACGAGCACGCGCTCGAGCTGGTCGAGGCCGAAGGGCTCACCTACATCCACCCGTTCGACGACCTCGAGCTGATCGCCGGCCAGGGAACGCTTGGCCTTGAGATCTACGACGACCTTCCGGCGGTCCACACCGTGGTCGTTCCGATCGGCGGAGGCGGCCTCATCTCCGGTGTGGTGAGCGCGCTGAAGTCGCTCAATCCGGACATCCGCGTCGTCGGCGTCGAGTCATCGGGGGCGCCGGCCATGCAGCGCAGCGTCGCCGAAGGACGCCGGATCGAGCTCGAAGAGGTGCATTGCTCGATCGACGGCCTGAAGGTCAAGCGCGTCGGTCAGAACACTCTCGACATCGTCAGCCGCATGGTCGACGACATCGTCACGCTTCCTGACGAACGGATCTTCGAGGCGCTGCTCTGGACCCTCGCCCGGACGAAGATCGTCGTCGAAGGCGCTGCCGCTGCCCCTGTCGCCGCGCTCTTGAACGGGCTCGTCAGCGCGCCGAGCGGGAGCAAGGTCGTTGCCGTCCTGAGCGGCGGCAACATCAACCTCGATCAGCTCCGCGGTCTTACCTGGAACTGAGTCTCCCGCCCGCCCTCCAGGTCACGAGGCTCTCAGCGATTTCTTAAGCGCGTCCCAGGGAGATCCAAGACCGCGTTGGTTTCCTTTGAGCATCAACTGATGTCCGAACGAAAGGGAGCCATGAACAGCAAGGTCTCGTTCCAGAGTGTTGTCCCTCCGACGCCTGCCGAGGCTGCCGCGGCTGCTGCCGGCTGGGAGCAGCGCGGGATTCTCGGTCGGCTCGTGCGCCTCGACGACCAGGTTGCGACGGCCGAGGAGCGCAGGCGGGCGCCGCGATGCTCGCGCGCGGCCGCCGCGGCGGCAGCTCGTTCTCGCTGATCTCTCGTCCCCAGCAAAGGCAAGGCGATTTCTCAGGAAACTCACAGGAATCGCTGTCACGATGGGCGCGTGACCTCGAGGAACAACGGCGAGCCACAGCAGCGGATCCTCGTCGTCGACGACGAACCGTCGATCGTGGACGCGGTGGCGACCGCCCTGCGGTACGAAGGCTACGAGGTCGACGAAGCCGGCAGCGGACGCCAAGCGCTCGCGGTCGTCGCCGAGCAGGAACCCGACCTGATCGTGCTCGACTGGATGCTGCCCGATCTCGAGGGCATCGAGGTCGGGCGGCGGTTGCGGGCGCAGGGATTCAAGAGCGCAGTCCTGTTCCTGACGGCGAAGGATGCGACTGAGAACAAGGTCGAGGCGCTGCGCGCCGGCGGCGACGACTACGTCACGAAGCCGTTCAGCCTCGCGGAGGTCGTTGCGCGCGTCCAGGCGATCCTGCGGCGCACCGCGGGCGATCTCCCCGGGGACGTCTTGCGCTTCGCGGATCTCATGCTCGACGAAGGAAGGCACGAGGTCTTCCGCGGCGAGACGCCGGTCGAGCTCACCGCAACGGAGTTCAGCCTGCTCCGCTACTTCCTCCTCAATCCACGCCGCGTGCTCTCGAAAGGCCAGATCCTCCAGAACGTCTGGCACTACGACTTCGGCGGGAGCTCGAACGTCGTGGAGACGTACGTGAGCTATCTGCGCAAGAAGCTCGACGCGCTCGGCCCGCCGCTGATCAGGACGGTGCGGCAGGCGGGCTACATGCTCGAAGCCGAGCCGGAGTAGATGCTCAGGCCGATCTCGCTGCGCGCGCGCCTCGTCCTCGGCGTGATCGTGCTCGCTGCGCTGGGCCTCGCGGTCGCGGACGTTGCGACGTACGCATCGCTTCGCTCGTTCCTCGTGCATCGCACGGACAGCACCCTGCAAGCTTCGCATCGGATCGTCGAAGGGAACGTCCTCGGATCGCGCGGTCGCGGCGAGCCCGGCCCTGGGCCAGGCCCGGCGGGTGCCGGCGCGCCTGGAGTCGATTACGTGCAGGTGCGGTCGCTGACGGGCCGTGTCCTGGAGAGCGGTCCGGTCTTCCAGTTCGGCGAGGAAGAGCCGCCGGCGCCGCCGAGACTTCCGACCAAGATCGCGTTGCCGAAGTCGGCCGATGCGGAAGGCGATCGGGTCGCGTACTTCACAGTGCCGGCCCAATCGGGCGAGGGGCGGTACCGCGTGCGCGCCTCGATCGAGCCGCGGGCGAGCAACCGCGTCTTGCTGATCGCGGCGTCCCTGAGCGGCGTGGACAGCACGCTGCATCGACTGGTCCTGATCGAGCTCCTCGTCACCGCGGCCGTTCTCGCCGCACTTGCCGCGCTCGGGCTCTGGCTCGTTCGCCTCAGCCTCCGCCCGCTGCGCGCGATCGAGGGGACGGCGGCATCGTATGCGGCCGGCGATCTCTCCCAGCGGGTCGAGCACGCCGATCGGCGGACCGAGGTTGGACGGCTGGGTCTGGCACTGAACGCGATGCTCGGTCAGATCGAATCGGCGTTCAAGGCGCGCGAGGCCTCGGAGCAGAAGCTCCGCCGCTTCGTCGCCGACGCGTCGCACGAGCTGCGCACCCCGCTCGCGGCCGTGCGTGCGTACGCGGAGCTCTTCACGCGGGGCGCGAAGCAACGGCCGGATGATCTCGCGCGGTCGATGGCGGGGATCAGCCGGGAGTCGGAGCGGATGAGCATCCTCGTCGAAGACCTGCTCCTGCTGGCCCGGCTCGACGAGGGACGCCCCCTCGAGCAACAGCCGGTTCAACTGCACGAAGTCGTGAGCGAGGCGGTCGAGACAGCGCATACGGTCGATCCGAGCCGGCCGATCTCGCTCGACGCCGAGCCTCTCGTCGTGCTCGGCGATCACGATCGGTTGCGGCAGATCGTCGACAACCTACTCAGCAACACGCGCGCGCACACCCCCGGGGACGCGCGCGTACTGGTGACGGTCGGCCGTGAGGACGGCACAGCCGTGATCGAGGTCGCGGACGAAGGCCCCGGTATGAGCGAGGAGGAGCTCGAGCGCGTGTTCGAGCGCTTCTACCGCGCCGACCCGACGCGCGCGCGCGCAACCGGCGGCGTCGGACTCGGGTTGTCGATCGTCGCCGCGGTCGCCGAGGCACACGGCGGCAGCGTTGCCGCTCGCTCGGAGCCCGGACGCGGCACGACGTTCCGCATCGTCCTGCCACTGTCCGGGCAGGACGGTCCAGCGAAGCCGCGGTAACGCAGATCGGCGTCACAGGTCGCTGCCGCTGCCTAGCGGCTAAGTGACGGGCAGGACGATGTTGCCGTCATCGTCGAGGCCGAAGCCCGGGTTGTGGGCGACTTCCCACGGGTGACCGTCGAGATCGCGGAACACACCGGAGTAGCCGCCGTAGAAGGTCTCCGCCGGCTCGCGTGCTATTTCTCCGCCGTTTGCGCGAGCCTGCTCGATGATCTCTTCTACCTCTTCGCGAGAACGAACATTGTGGGCGAGGACGATCCCACCCCAGCGTGCGCCGTCATCGGAGATGCCGGTGTCTTTTGCGAGCTTGTCCCGAGCCCATAACACGAGAACGCAACCGTTGGCTCGGAAGAACGCGGTTTCTTCGATCTCGAGCGTCACGGACCAGCCCAACGCCTCGTAGAAAGCCTTTGCTCGCTCGTAGTCCGAGGCGCCGAGCGTCACCAGGCTGAGTCGCTGTTCCACGCCTCCGACCTTAGCGAGACCGCCGTCTGAGTCGATCGCTTGACGCTGCCTCGATTGCAGCGCTACGGTCAGGTGTCCGCACGTGATGCTCCTGCGAGTCATAGGGGTCACTGCCATCGTCTCTGTCGTGCTTCCCTGCTCGGCCGGCGGGGCTTGGACGTCGGCTGCGGCGCCGACAGCGACGACGGCCAACAGCGTCACGTTCCAGGACTCCACCGGCGAAAGGCCCGACTCCCCCGACATCACGACAGTCGTCGTCTCGAACACGAACACCGGCGACATCACCTTCAAGATCAACCCCTTCGCACGGCTCACCGACGACATGCTCATCGGTATCGACCTGGACAGCGACGCCAACGCGAGCACGGGCGACCTCGACACGGGCGCCGACTACGCGATCGAGCTCTTCCGGGGTACGGCCAACCTCTTCCGCTGGGACGGGACGACGTTCTCGCGGCGGCAGAACGATCCACCGCAGTCGACGCTGACGTTCTCCGGACTCTCGATCAAGATCAACACATCCGAGCTAGGGAGCACGACGCGCTTCAACTTCGACGTGATCGTGATCACTGGCCTCGCCATCGACCCGAGCACCGGAGACCTGGATTTCACGAACGCGCGTGCGGACTTCGCGCCTGATCCCGGCCACGGCCTGTGGAACTTCTCCGTCAAGACCGTCCCGCTCAGGCTCCTGGCGAAGAGCTTCGCGCTCACGCCAAGGCGCCCCCTGGCGGGGAGGACGCTCACCGCCAACATGACGGTCGCGCGCAACGACACCGGCGCGGTTCTCAAGGGAGGAAGCGTGATCTGCTCCGCCACGGTCGGCGGGGCGCGCGTCGCGGTCCGCATCCATAAGTTCGTCGGCAGCCAGGCGCGTTGCGCATGGCAGATCCCCAGTTCGGCGCGGGGCAAGTCGATCCACGGTTCCGTCACCGTCGTGTTCGAGGGCAAGAGGATCAGCAGGAGCTTCGCTGCCACGGTGGGTTGAGCTCCTAACGGAATGACCACGCGCTGCCGGGGTGCGATGGGCGAGTGCGGTGCAAGGACGCAGGGAGCGCCCATAGCCGAAGCTATGGGCGTGACCGAGGACGCGGCAGCGCGCCGCCCAGCGCGGCCCGGCGGCCCGTGCTTCGTTTCGTTAGGGGCTCTTAGCGGTCTCGCCGCCCTCGGCCTCGTCGCGGCTGCGCTTCTATCGGCCGGATCCGCGGCCGCCTCACTGGAGCCGCTTCCGCGCACGTACGGCGGCCTGACGATCCCGCGCGTCACCGCCGTGACGGCACACATACCCCCGCGCGCCAGGCGCACGCGCGTGATCGTCACGCTCGGCCTGCCGCCCCTGGCGCAAACCGATCTCGCGCGGCGTTTCAGCTCCCCGGCCGGCGCGACGCGGAAGCTCAACGTCGCGAGCGCGTCCTCGCGCAGGTACCTGGCGCGGCTCGATGCTGCTCAGCGGCGAGCGATCGGCATCCTCGGGCGCGAGATCCCCGAAGCGCGGGTGTCGAGCCGCTTCCGCATCGTCCTCGACGGCTTCACGGCCAGCCTGCCCGCGGGCCGGCTGCCTGCGCTCAATCGCCTCGGATTCGTGCGAAAGGTCTACCCGAGCTTCCGCTACACACTCTCGACGAATCGGAGTGGGGCGCTGATCGGCGCGCCGCAGCTCCGAGCGCTCACCGGCCTCAAGGGAGACGGTGTCAAGGTCGCGGTCGTCGACGACGGCATCGACGAGCGGAACCCGTTCTTCGTCGGCAGCGGGCTTGCGGTGCCGGCCGGCTTCCCGAAGGGCAACAGCGACTTCACGAACGAGAAAGTGATCGTGGCGCGCTCGTTCCCCGGTCCCGGATCCGGGCCGGAGGGGCGTTTGCCCCTCGATCCCCGCGTCTCGTTCCACGGCACCCACGTGGCCGGGATCATCGCGGGCAACGAGAACACGACCGCGCCCGACAGCACGGTGATTGCGGAAGAACGGACGGCCCAGGTCTGCCTCCGCGCGGCAGGGGGCTGCATTCCGAGGGTCACCGGGCTGAGCGGCGTCGCCCCCCGGGCCTGGCTCGGCAACTATCGGGTCTTCTCGGTGAAGGACCCGCTCACGCAGACCGACTGCTGTGTGGCGAACACGCCGGAGATCGCCGCCGCGTTCGAGGCCGCCGTGGCCGACGGGATGGACGTGATCAACTTCTCCGGCGGAGGAACGCAGGCGGACCCGGCATCGGACGCGCTCATCGCCGCCGTCGCCAACGTTGCGAAGGCGGGAGTGGTGCCCGTTATCTCAGCGGGCAACGACCGCGATCTCTTCGGGTTCGGGACCGTCGGCTCGCCCAGCACCGCCCCCGATGCGATCAGCGTGGCCGCTGTGACCAACGCGCACGTCTTCACGCCGGCCCTGAGCGTCCTCTCGCCGGCCGTGCCGAGCCTGCGGCAGATCCCGTATGTGGCCGCCCCGGGCATCACACCGCCGGCCTGGGGGACGGACAACCAGACGCTGGTCGACGTGGGTGCGATCGTCGGGACGAATGGCCGCCCGGTCGACCGGACTCTCTGCGCCGACACGCTGCCCGCCAATTCGCTCGTGAACCTGATCGCACTCGTTTCGAGCGGCGGCTGCCGGTTCGAGACGAAGGGAGCCCGCGCTGCGGCCGCAGGTGCCGAGGGCGTGGTCGTCGTCGACAACCACCCCGGCGAGGCCGGCGCGATCCCGTTCAGCCTCTCCCGCCCCTCCGGAATGATCTCCGACCTCGACGGCGCTCGGCTGCGGGCGGCACTGGCGGGCCAGGGCGGGCGCGCGTCGATCAGGATCGGCCGCGACGTGATCGAGATCTCGAGCGGCCGCGGCGGGACGATGGCCGGCTTCTCCTCCGCGGGGCCGACCGCGTTCGGCCACGACCTGAAGCCCGATCTCTCCGCCCCCGGCGCGAGCATCCTCTCCTCCACTGTCGCCACCTTCGCGGGCGCGAACTTCGCCGTTCTCGACGGAACGAGCTTCTCGGCGCCCCACGTCGCCGGGGCGGCTGCGCTCCTGCTCGAGCGCAACCCGTCGTGGAGCCCGAGCCAGGTCAAGTCGGCCCTCATGTCGACCGCGGGTCCGGCTTTCGCAGACACAGCCGACACGACCGAAGCGTCCGTCTACCTCGAAGGCGCCGGGCTCGTCCGCTTGCTCGATGCGGTGACCCCGAGGATCTTCACCGACCCGCAGTCCCTCTCCTTCCACTATCTGGACGTGACCGCGGGGGCGGCGAGCCGCGCACTCCTGCTGCAGGTCACCGACGCAGGCAGCGGCGCCGGGACGTGGCAGATCGAGCTTCAGCCTCAGGCCGCGAGCGCGGGCGCGACGATCTCGGTCCCGTCGTCTCTGACACTCGCCTCCGGCGGCACGGCGACATTGCCTGTCGTAGCGCAGGCGTCGGCCGGTGCCGCAGCAGGCGACGACTTCGGGTTCGTCGTCCTCCGCCAGGGCGGCGTGACGCGGCGGATCCCGTACGCGTTCCTCGTCACGCGGCCGCGCTTGGCAGGAGCGCAGGCGGCCCCGCTCCAGACCGTGCAGAGGGGCGACACGCGGAACGGCGTCGATCGCGTGCAGAGCTACCGCTGGCCCTCGTCGCCGTTCGGGCTGACCAGCCTGTTCGGTATCGACGCACCTCTCGACGAGAACGGTAAAGAGCAGGTCTACTTCATCGACGTGGCCGGCCGAGCCGCAAACGTCGGGGTCACGGTCGTCGAGCCGCTGCTCGACGCCCAGGGTCCGTTCGAGGACCTGCTGATCGCGCCGATCCATCCGTGGTTGCTCGGCTCCCCGGACGAGAACGACGTCCAGGGCCTCGCCGGCACGCCGGTCAACACGAACTCGTACATGCCCGGCTTCCTGCTCGACTCTCGGACCGCGGGCACGGCCTTTCCGCGACCGGGGCGGTACTACGTCTCCGTCGAGTCCGGCGTCGACCCGTTCGGGGGGCAATACGACGGCCCGTACGTCCTTCGCTCCTGGGTCAACGACGTCAAGCCCCCGACCGTGAGGCTGCTCACCACCCGCCTCTCCGCGGGGCGCCCGACGATCGCGTTCCGCGCGACCGATGCGCAGTCGGGCATCGATCCGTTCTCGATCCTGCTCGACTACGGCTCACGTCTGACAGGTGCGTTGCGGTTCGATCAGAGGACTGGCATCGCCGTCATCCCGTTCCCGGGCCAGGCGAGCTCGCTCAAGCCGGGCCGCGTCTCCATGCGGCTAATCGCCTCCGACAACCAGGAGGCGAAGAACGTGAACACCGATAGCACGGACCTCTTGCCCAACACGGCGAGGCGGCGCGTTCAGGTCAGGGTCGTCCGGGGCCCGACTGTCACCTGGATCGCTCCCGAGAAGGGTGCGTGCGTCTCGGGCCCGACGCGGCTCGACGTCGTCGCGAGCTCGTCCGCGGCAATCTCGTCAGTCGGGTTCTTCGTCGGCGGCCGGCAGATCGAGCGCGTCAAGAAAAATGTCGGCGGCGTCTACTCCGTGACGTGGAACACGAGCGGTGCGCGGAAGGCGCGCACGCTGACGGCGATCGCGTCCGACTCGGCCGGCCGGGAGTCGCAGGCGACGCGCCGCGTTCGGGTGTGCGGGTAACGGCCGCAGGCTCGGGTCCCGACGCCGCCGAGTGGACACCTTCGCGCAGCGGCTGCGCTGCCGACGTTCATCACGAATCGCACGAGTTTGCGGCTTGGCTTCGGATCGTCACGGAACGCTTACAAAGCGTTCGGGGTTCTCTAACACGCACTTAGGCGGTTTCAGGCGTGTGGGTCCTCGGCCCCAAGGAAGACCTAAACGTGGACTACCACGAAGGGGGGTTCGAGCTATGCGTCGATTGCTAGTACTTCTGACGTTGGTGATCGGGCTCGCCGCCGCCCCGTCGAGCCTGGCGGGGACGACCGTAGTCTCGATCACCAGGAGGGGCTTTCATCCCAGCAGCGTGACCGTTCCTGCGGGTGAGACCGTGACCTGGACCAACAACGACACGGCGAGGCACCAGGTCGTCGCCAATGACGGGTCGTTCAGCTCACCCGTGCTGGCCGCGAATCAGAGCTTCTCGCACGTCTTCAGGGCCGGCGGAAGCTTCGCGTATCACGACGAATCCACCCGAGCTTGAGGGGGACTCTGGCCGTGATCCCGGTGCGGACTGTCTGGGTCACACGGGGCGGATTCCAGCCCACGCCGATCGCGATCAAGGCCGGCGAGAGGGTGACGTGGACGAATGAGGACACCGCCAATCACCAGATCGTTGCCGACGACGGTTCCTTCAGTTCCGCGGTGCTCGCACGCGGCCGCAGCTTCTCGCACACGTTCGCGCTCGGCGGGACGTTCGCTTACCACGACGGCCTGCAGCCTGCCTTGAAGGGCACGGTGGTCGTGACGCCGGCGCCTGCGGCCGAATCGATCACGCTGGTCGCTTCCGCGCGAGTCGTCACCTATGGCGGCTCGGTTCTTCTGCGCGGAGTCGTCGCCAATGGCGGTGCGGCTCAGAACGTCACGATCAGCGCCAGTCCTCAGGCAGGTAAGACGATCAGATCCGTGCTCACTGTCACGACTACGGCCAGCGGGGCGTTCAGCGTGAGAGTGCGACCGGTCGTCCAGACCGTGTACGTAGCGAGCACGGCGAAGAGCAGCAGCACGTTCTTGGCGATCAACGTCAGGCCGCGGCTGCGGCTCGGTTTGATCGGCCGGACGCGCGGAATCGTGCGCGTTTCGGCGGCGCGAAGCTTCGTGCACAGGTACGTGTTGCTGCAGGTCTGGCAGCCAGGGCGGCACGTGTGGGTGACCATGAAGCGTGTCCGCCTGACGCGGAGCACGGCGGGAATCTCGCCCACGATCGTCACCACGGCGAGCTTCCGGCTGCACGTCCGCCACGGCCTACGCCTGCGCATGCTGATGGCACGCAGCCAGACCGGCCCGGGCTACGTCTCCAGCGTCAGCAACATCGCCCGGAGCTAGCCGAGGGATAGTCCGAGATCGAGCACCGACTACTTGTGGGAGGGCGCGCTGGTGGCCGCTTCAACCCGCGCGAATTGCCCGCCGGAAGGCAGCCCTGAACGTCCCGGCGAGGCGGAGTGAATAGGCCGCCGTGATGTGGTGGTAGTCCTTGTAGGCGATCGTGCGCCCGATCACCGCCGGGCACTGGTACTCGAAGCAGAACCAGCCGCGTGTGTCGAGGAACCCCACGCCCAGCTCCTCCGCCCGTGCAGCGATGAGGTCGTACGGCTCGAGCAGGGCGGGAGGCCACGTGGCGGTGCACCGAGCCATCGACGCGTGCCGCGAGAGGAGGCAGTCGATCGGACTGCGCGTCAGTCCCTCGGGGTCGCCCATCACGACGACGTTGCGGGAGGCCGGCTTGATCGCTCTCGCCATGGAGACCATGCCGTTCTCGGCGGCGCCGCCGGCGGCTCCTCGAGATCCGCCGACGGCACCTCCGATGAGCGTGACGTCCGGACGCAAGAGCCTGGCCTGCTGTGTCGCCCACCGGTACCACGGCCGGCAGGCTGCGAGCCCGCGGTTGGCGATCCAGGTGTCCGGAGTGCATCCCGGCCGCAGCAGCGGAATGACGACCCAGCCCTCCCGCTCCGCCATGCGCAGGATCGGAGGCATCCACATCTGCGCGTGGGAGTCGCCGATGACGACGATCGATCTCGAGCTCGTGGTCTTGCCGACGCGGCAGATCCGGCTCGAGCTCTGGGAGCTGTTCGCGATCGGAACGCAGCCGCGCGGCAGGGAGTAGGGCTGCGACTCGTTCCGAAGCTGGCCGATCGGCGGCGTGAGGCCGGACGGGATCCGGGCACCGGCCCGTGCGGCTCTGACCGCAGCGACGACCTCGGGAAGAGCCGGGCCCGGATTCGAGTCGGTCCGGCGGGCGGATGTGTAGTTCGCGAGCGACAGATCCGTGGCCACGATCGGCTCGGGGGCCACCGACGAGTTGAAGCGCGCCTCCTTCCTGTCGATCGCACCGAGCGAAAGCCCGGCGGCTACGAGCACGACAGCCGTCGACGTCGCGAAGACGACACCGGTTCTCGCCACGCTCCACTTCGCTCGCCGGATCGGGTTCTCGAAGAAGGCGTACGAGACGATCGACACCACGAAGGCGCCGAGCAGGAGCAGCAGCTTGACGGCGACCGAGAGCTCGTAGCCCGCGTACTGTCCGGCGATGATCAGCACCGGCCAATGCCAGAGGTAGAAGGCGTAGGAGCGATCACCGACGAAGCGCATCGGCGCGAGCTCGAGCAGGCGTCCGACGGCCAACTCGGGTCCGCGGTCGGACATGCCGGCGCAGATCACCAACGCCGTCCCGACCGTGGGCAGGAGTGCCGCGTAGCCAGGGAACGGCGTTCCGCTCGAGAACAGGACCGCAGCGGCAGCGATCACGAGCAATCCCGACCACCCCATGACGAGCCTCCAGCGCGGTGGCACCCGAACGAGCGTCGGCACGGCGAGAGCGAGCACGGCGCCGAGCGCCAGCTCCCAGGCGCGCGTGAACGGAGAGAAGTACGCCGCGACCGGCAGTTCGGCGGTGAGGTGGACCGACCAGCCGAGCGAGGCGCACGCGATCAACGTTACGACCAGGAGCAGACGCCGGCGTTGCCACTTGCCGACGGCCCGGCGCCGTCGGGTGACGGCGGCTCCAAACAGCACGACGGAGAGGAGCGCCGGCCAGACGAGATAGAACTGCTCCTCCACACCGAGCGACCAGAAGTGGAGCAGCGGCGAGGGCGGCTGCGCCTGCGCGAAATAGTCCGTCCCCTCCTGAGCGAACCGGAAATTCGCGGCAAACGTCGCGGCGAAGAGGCTGTCCCACACCGCCTCTCGCGCGCGAAGGAAGTTGAGCAGGAAGTAGGCGGCGAGATCGGTGGCGAGCAGCGTCAGCGCGGCGGCGGGCAGGATGCGCCGAGCCCGGCGGACGTAGAACGCGACGAGGGAGATGGAGCCGTTCTCGCGCGCTTCGGCGAGCAGGATGCCGGTGATCAGGAAGCCCGAAAGCACGAAGAAGACGTCCACGCCGACGAAGCCACCCTGCAGGAAGCCCATCCCCGCGTGGCCGAGCGCGACCAGCAGCACCGCTACCGCGCGGAGTCCCTGAATGTCGCCGTGGTGAGAGCTTGGAGGTCTCATCCCGGCCAAGCGTCGTCCGGGCCGCTAACCGGCCTCTAACACGCGTCATGCGGTCGCTCCTTGACGGTTTCGGCGCCCCAACGAAACATTCGGGCAGATGACGATCGATCGCGCCGCACGCTCAGTGCGGGTCGCCAGCGCGTTGCGCGCGTCCCCGTACTTCCGTGGGCTCTCCGACCCCTGGTTGCGGCTGCTGGGCAAGGCCGCCTCACGGAGAGCTCTCTCCCCAGGCGAGGAGCTCGAGCCGGAGGTAGGCCCGGCCGATACGCCTTGCCTCTACCTCCTCGTGGCGGGCGAGGTCAGTGCGTCGACCGCGCCGGACACGGAAGGCATCTCCGAGCTCGTCGGCCACGAGGGGCCCGGCAGCGTCTTCGGCAGCGCGACGATCACCGGCGAAGAGGACGTCCCCGTCTACCGCGCCGTGGGGCCGGTCCAGGTGTGCGTCTGGGAGCTGCCGGAGCTCGAGCGGCTCTCCGCGCGGAGCGACGAGCTGCGCCGGCAGCTGGAGACGCGGCTGTCGCTGCGGAGGCGCCGGAGCGAGCTCGTCGATCTGCTCCGGCGAACGTCGCTCTTCCGGGGGGCCAGCCACTCCCTGATCCGGTGGTTGGTCGCCTCCGCCACGCTCGACCGGGTCGAGCCCGGACGCGTGATATGCCGTCAGGGAGACGAGGGCGACTCGATGTTCCTGATCGTCTCGGGCGAGGTCGCGATCGTCCAGGACGCATCGCCCGATCCCCTCCAGCAGCTCCACCGAGGGGATTTCTTCGGGGAGATCGCGCTGATCCGGCAGTCGACCCGCGTTGCCTCGGCGGTCGCCGTCAGCAACTCCGAGGTGCTCACCGTCGGCAAGGAGGCCTTCGACGTGCTCTACCGGCGCTCGGCCTCGTTCCGCCGGGCGGTGCGCATGACCGCGGAAATGCGGCTTGAGGCCAACGTCTCGCGCGACCCCGATCCGGAGCTGATCTGGCTCGTGAACGACACCGCCCGTCCCACCGAAGCGCTGGCTGGGCTGGTCGTCGGCGCGCTGAGAGACGTCGTCGGGCACGTCGCCGAGCCGCGCCGGCTGCAGGGACGGAACGGTGTCGCAGGCGCGCTGGAGGCCGGGCGCAGCGAGGGAACCGCGTATGTCCTGTGCTTCTCCGAAGCGAGCGTGGAGCCGAGGCTCGGCCGCCAAGCTGTCGAGACGGCGAGCGGAGTCGTCTATTGCACCGAGGACGCGGCTGCACCGTTCCCCCACCAGAGCCCGTCGCTGCACCGGGTGCATCACGTCGTCGTCACCGGGCCCGATGCCTCTACGCAGGGGCAGCCTGTCCGCCGCGACGGGTTCGCGCTCCCGCTTCCCTCCGACCTGCAAGGGATGACGTTCGACGTGCTGCCCGTCGACGCCCAGCTCGTCCTCGGCCGCCTGGCCCGAGCCGTCGGCCACCGGCGCGTGGGGGTCGCGCTCGGTGGCGGCGCGGCCTGGGGCTACGCGCACGTCGTCCTGCTGAGAGGCCTCGAGCGTGCCGAGATCCCCGTTGACCTGCTGGTCGGCGTGAGCGCCGGCAGCCTCGTCGGCGCCTTCTACGCCAGCCAGGGGCTACGCGGGCTCGACCGGCTCGTCGGCGCAAAGCTCGAGCTTTCCGCGGCTGCAATCGCGGCGATCGGGACGAGCTCGTCGGTGGACCTTTTCCTCATGCGCCACATCCCGGAGACGAGGATCGAGGAGCTGCCGCTGCCGTTTGCCACGGTCGCCGTCGAGGCCCGGACCGGACGGGAGAAGGTCTTCCGGCACGGTTCGCTTTCCACCGCCGTCCGTGCGAGCTGCGCACTCCCCGGGGTGTTCGGACGCCCGATCCTCGGAGGCGCTCGGTACCTCGACGGCGGCGTCAGGCACAACGTTCCGGTGAGCTACTGCACGGAGGCGGACGCGGACTTCGTGATCGCCTGTGACGTCGTCCCGCCCCCCAGGGCCTCGAGGGACATGCGCCCGGGGCTCAGGGGCCTTGCGCTGGAGCTCCTGCAGATCAACCGGTTCACGGACACCATCCGCTCGCTCTACTGGCTGGCGAGCGACAGCGGGCGGCTACAGGCCGGCCTGGCCGACGCACTCTTCTCGCCCGACCTCTCGGAGTTCTTCCCCTGGGACTTCCACCGTGCCGACGCGATTATCGAGAGAGCCGAGGAGCAGCTCGACGACTGGCTGGCCGCAACTCAGGCTCGCTACCAGGCTCTTTCGCGAGGGGGGCGCGTCGATGGCTAGCCGGGCGCTGCCGCTGGCGACGTTCAGATTCTGGATGCAGTACTTCCGCTTCGAGACGGAGGGGTTCGAGGTGCTCGCCGCGACCGAGTCGTCGCTGATCGTTGGCTATCACGGCGGGCCCTGGACGTTCGATCTCTGGATGCTCGCGGTTCGCATGTACGACGAGCTCGGCTACGTCCCGCGCGCGTCGTGGCACCCGATCTGGTGGCGGTTCCCGGCCCTGCGGGAGGCCGTTGCCGATCTCGGTGGGCTTCCCGGCGCGCCCACCCAGGCGGACGTGATCGGGATCAAGTCCCGCGGGGAGCACCTGGTCGTGGCGCCGGGCGGCACGAGAGAGGGGCTGCGGCCCTTCTGGAAAAACCACCGCGTGGACTTCGGAGGCCGCCGCGGCTACCTGAGGCTCGCGCGCGCCCACGACCTGCCGATCATCCCCGTGGTCTCCTCCGGACTGGATGAGACCTTCCTTGGCCTGAACGACGGGCACGCGCTATCGAAGCGGCTCTTCGGCGGCCAAGAGATACCGGCCTGGCTCGGTCTCGGGCTCGGGGGAATCTGGCCGTTGGCCCTTCCCTTCCCGGTCAAGATCCGGCAGCGGATCGGGCCTCCGATCCGTCTTGGCGACGAGTCGCTCGACAGGGCGCACGCCCGCGTGACGAGCACGCTTCAATCCATGCTGGACGAGCTTCGTCGATGAGCGCAGGTACGGTCTGCGAGCTGTTCCAGCTGACGGCGGCTGAGCAGGCCGACCGCGAGGCGCTGCGGACGCGCGGGGGAGAGGTGACGATCACGTGGCGGGAGTACGCTCGGCGCGTCGGCGACCTCGCGGCCGGCCTTGCGGCGTTCGGGCTGGGCCGGGGAGACACGCTCGCGCTGATGCTGGTGAACCGGCCCGAGTTCCATCTGGTGGACACCGCGGCGATGCACCTCGGCGCGGTGCCCTTCTCGCTCTACAACAGCTCGAGCCCGGAACAGATCGAGCACCTGCTCAACGACTCGGGCGCGCGGATCGTCGTCACCGAGCAGGCGTTCCTCGACTCGATCGAGCGGGCGCGGGCGGGCTGCGCGTCGATCGAGCACGTCTTCGTCGTGGACGGGACGCCGTCGCTGACGGAGCTCGAGCAGGCGGGCGCTCCCGGCTTCGATTTCGACGACCGCTGGCGCGCCGTGCGGCCGAGCGATTTGCTGACGCTGATCTACACCTCGGGTACGACCGGTCCGCCGAAAGGCGTCCAGCTCACCCACGCCAACTACATCGCGGAGCTGCGTGCGTTCGCCGGGATCGACGACTTCAAGCCCGGGCGGCTCGTCTCCTACTTTCCGATGGCGCACATCGCCGAGCGCGTCGTCAGCCACTACAACGCGATCGCGTATGGACACACCGTGACGTGCTGCCCGGACCCGAAGCAGGTGATCGCCTACCTGCCGGAGGTGCGGCCGACGTTCTTCTTCGCAGTGCCGCGCATCTGGGAGAAGGTCAAGGCCGTGCTCGAAGCTGGTCCGCTGCCCGAGCCTCCGTCGAGGGCGCGCGAGCACCTCGGCCTCGATCAGGCAGAGCACGTCCTCACCGGCGCTGCACCGTCGGCCGTCCAGGTGCTCGAGTTCTTCCACGCGCTCGGGATCGAGATCCTCGAGGTCTGGGGCCTGTCCGAGACGACCGGGCTCGCGACGGCGAACCTCCCCGGCCGGGCCAGATTCGGCACGGTGGGACCGCCGGCGACGGGCGTGGAGCTACAGCTCGCCGCCGATGGTGAGGTTCTCGTCCGAGGCGGGATCGTGACCGCCGGCTACCGCAACCAGCCCGAGCTGACGGCTCAGGCGATCGACCGCGAGGGCTGGTTCCACACCGGCGACGTCGGCAGGCTCGACGCCGACGGCAACCTGAGGATCGTCGACCGCAAGAAGGAGATCATCGTCAACGCCTCCGGGGAGAACATCTCGCCGGCGAACGTCGAGGCGCAGATCAAGAGCTCGAGCGCGTTGATCGGGCAGGCCTGCGTAGTCGGAGACCGCCGGCCCTACAACGTCGCGCTGATTGTCCCCGACGCCGATGCCGCGGGCCTTTCCGACCGAACGTTGATCGAGGAGATCGGGGCTGCCGTCGAGCGCGCGAACTCCCACCTCAGCCGGCCCGAGCAGATCAAGAAGTTCCGCGTGCTGGACACGTTGTGGGAGCCGGGCGGCGACGAGCTGACGCCCACCCTGAAGCTGAAGCGCAGGCCGATCGAGCAGAAGTACGCCGACGAGATCGACGCGCTCTACGCCGACGACAAGGTTGTGGGGCTGCGTAGCGCCGAGGCGCCACGCAGCCGACGCACCTAGGTGCCGAGTGAGTATCTGGCGACGCTGACGCCGGTCTTCGGATCGGTGCGGAGCTGGTAGAGCCGGCCGTCGGTGCCGACGCGCAGCGTCGTTCTCGTCGTCGTGCCGTCCGGATCCCACACGGAGCGGGCGTCGAGCGTGAGCCGCTGCCGCGTCGCGCCGGTCGACCCCAGCCGCAGGATCAGATGCTCCCAGCGGAATGTGTTCTTGTTCGCCTGGTGCGAGACGTCGAGCGGAACGACCACGTCGCCGCCGATCAGCGCGGGCGTGGCGTGCACGACCGCTAGCGTCGTCGCGCTGGTCACGCGCCACGCACGCACAACCTTGTGGGCCGAGTCGATCAGGGCGAAATGCACCTGGTGCTCGGACACCTGGGTCGTGAGCAGCCGCAGGTTTTCGGCGAGGGGCTGAAGCGGGCTGCTCCGGCGGCGTTGCACGGCGAGCGGCAGTGGTCGGCCGGCCGGAGTGGTGAGCGGCGTCCACGTCGGAGACGCCGACGGGCCCACCGCGTAGATCGAGCCGTCCGGGCCGGTGAGGAGCCGCGCCTGGCTGCTTCCGACCGTGGTCGCCGCCTTCCAGCGGACCCCTCCTGTGCGCGTGAGCGCGTACATCGCCAGGTACGGGCGGTGGGAGACGTTGCCGCCGAAGACGTAGACGGTGCCGTCACGGCCGAGCGCGAAGTCACTGTCGCCGACGTCCGATGGCAATGGAACCGAGCGCGCCGGCCGCGAGGAGCGGCCGCGCTCCCACACCAGGAGCCGATGCTTCACGCCGTCCAGCAGCCAGATCGAGCCGTCCCGTCCGACGTCGAAGGACGTCGGCCCCTGGGGCAACGTGTCGATGCAACCGCAGCCGCCGCTCGGCGTCCCCTCCGGCGCGCACGCCGACGGCTTCCCGCATTCGAAACCGACGTCCTGTGCGCCCGCGCGGGCGACGATCGCATCCGGCCTGCTCAGATGGCCGAACCGGTGCGTACCCAGGTGCACGGCCAGCCACTTGATCGGAGCGGCCGTGGCCGGCTGGATCATGGCGCCCGCGGCAATGACCAACAGGGCGATTGCAACTGCTCTCCGTGCCTTCATGACGACTCCTTCGTCCGGTTGCACGCAGAATGCGCTCGCGCGGTAAAGCGCCACCAAACCGTGGCTTAAAGGACCAGTTTCCGCCGCCGGTGCGATCATGGTTCGGTGGTCGAATTCTCCGTCCTGGGGCCGCTGGAGGCGGTCGTCGAAGGACGTTCCGTCCCTCTGCCGGCCGCGAAGCCGCGCGCGCTTCTCGCCCTCCTGCTCCTGAATCGAAACCGAGTCGTGCCGGTCGGTGAGCTGATCGAGGAGCTTTGGAGCGGCGAGCCGCCGGAGACGGCGATGAAGGCGCTGCAGGTGTACGTCTCCCAGCTGCGTAAGGCGATCGGCGCCGACCGGGTGCTGACGAAGCCGCCCGGGTACTCGCTTCGGGTCGACGAGGGCGAGCTCGATCTCGATCGCTTCGAGCAACTCGTCCGCGAAGGGCGCGAGCGGCTCGGCGCAGGCGACGCGAAGGAGGCCGCGGAGCGGCTCGAGCAGGGGCTCGCGCTCTGGCGCGGACCTGCGCTCGCCGAGTTCGGCTCCGAGCCGTTCGCCCGCGATGCCGGCGCAAGGCTCGAGGAGTCACGGCTCGAGGCAATCGAGGGACGGATCGAAGCCGACCTCGTCCTCGGCCGGCACGCGCAGCTCGTCTCTGAGCTCGAACAGCTCGTCGCCCGGCATCCGTTCCGGGAGCGGCTGCGCGGACAGCTCATGCTCGCGCTCTATCGGTCGGGTCGCCAGGCCGAGGCGCTCGACGTCTACCGCCGCACCCGTGAGACCCTCGTCGACGAGCTCGGGATCGAGCCGAGTCAGGAGCTGCAGGAGCTCGAGCGCGCGATCCTCCGTCAGGACCGGGATCTGCAAGTCGGCCGGCCAGCACCCAAGCCGGCCGGGAGCCCTGAGGCGGCGCCGCGTCGGCGGCCGATCCTCGTCCTCCTGCTCGTGCTCGTTCTCGCTGCGCTTGCCGCCGGCATCGCCGCTCTTGCGCTCACGCGCGGCGGCTCGTCGGGGAAGGGCGACGCCGAGGTGCGCACGTTCGTCTCGAAGGTCGAGAACTTCCTCGTCCAGTCGCGTGAGGGCCGCCGGGAGATATCGGCCGCGATCGGGGCGGCCTTCGACTGCAAGCTGACGCCGCGCGTGGCCGCGGTCCGGCTGAACCGAGTCCAGCGCAACCGCCAGAGCCTGCTCGAGCAGATCGCCGCGCTCTCGGTGCCGAACGAAGAAGAGGCGCTTCGGGCCTCCGACCTGCTCCAGAAGGCTGCGCACGCGTCGATCACGGCCGATTGGCACTACCGCGACTGGCTCCTGGGACGCAAGCGCTGCGGGCCGCCGGACGGGAGCCCCGACCTGCGGGCGGCCGCGGCCGCGGATGCAGAGGCGACGCGGACGAAGCGGGCGTTCGTAGCCGTCTTCGACCCGCTCGCCCGCCGGTTCGACCAGCGGGTCTGGACGGCGGGCGACTTCTAGGCCCTCGGCGTGACAGCGCGTGGCCTCGGTCACGAGCCGCGCCGCGAGGGCACTGCTACTTTGACTGTTGTCGACTGTGGCTCGTAGGCAGGCACGCCCAGCGAAGGCTCCCGACGGCGACACATTCGGGCTGATGGATCGCGATCTCCGACAGCTGCTCGAATCGTTCCCTGGTGTCATCTGGGTGACCGACGCCGAGTTCCACGGCTCGGAAGACCCCGACCTTCCCCAGGTCGTGGCACACCGGCGGGCGCTTCAGGGGGAGGGAACGAGCTACCGCCAGGCCTTCGGCGGGCAGATTCGCGAGGGCCGGGTCGAGCCGCGTCGCGACGGCGCCGGCGCCATCGTCGGCGTGGTGGGGATGTCGATCGACATGACCGACCTCGAGGCGGCACAGGCCGCCGTCCATCATCGCGACGCGCTGGTTCGCGCCGTTGTCGACTTCGCCCTCGACGCGGTGATCATCATCGGCGCGTAGCTGCCGAGGAGGCGCTGCGCCGCTCGGAGGAGAGCTACCGGCTCCTGTTCGAGCTTCACCCGAGCCCGATGTGGGTCTACGACGCGCAGACCCTTCGTTTCCTCGCCGTGAACGAGGCGGCGACCGCCAGCTACACCAACTGCTCGCGTTCAGCCGCCAGCAAGTCCTCCTGCCCGAGATCACGGACGTGAACGACGTGGTTCGAGAGACGCTCGAGCTCGTCCACAGGACGATCGGCGAGGACATCGAGATCGTCTGTGAGCTCGAGCCCCGGCTGCAGCCCATCCTCGTCGACCGCGGGCAGCTCGGACAGGTCCTCCTCAACCTCGTGGTCAACGCGCGCGACGCGATGGCGGACGGAGGCAGGTTGACGATCACCACCGCTAACGTCGTCCTCGACGAGGGCTACGCCTTCGAGCACGCGGAGGTCGAGCAAGGGCCGTACGTCGTCCTCCAGGTCACCGATGCGGGCGTCGGCATGGACGAGGCAACTCGGGCCCGCGTCTTCGATCCGTTCTTCACGACCAAGGAGGAGGGCACCGGACTCGGTCTGGCAACGGTCTACGGGTCCGGCCGGCGCCGTGGTCGCATACGGCGTGACGGCGGCCGATCCCGACGACCTGGTCAAGGCGATCACCTGCACGCCCGCCTCCGGCTCGACGTTCCCGCTCGGTGCGACGACGGTGACGTGCACCGCTGAGGACACGCACCTCAACACCGCGACGGCGACGTTCGCCGTCGCCGTCCAGGACCGGACGGCGCCGGCGTTCGCGGGCCTCCCCTCGTCGCTCACTGCCGACGCGACGAGCCCGAGCGGCGCGACGGTCGCCTATGTTCAGCAGACGGCGAACGACCTCGTCGACGGGGCAGTCGCCGTCAAGTGCGCGCCTTCCTCTCGCTCGCTCTTTCCGATCGGAGCAACGACCGTGAAGTGCGCGGCGGTCGACGTGCACGGGAACGCCGCCACGGCGTCTTTCAGGGTCACTGTCAACGGCGCAAGCGCCCAGATCGACTCACTGATCAAGAAGCTTGGCGGCTCGAGCCTGACGAAGCCGCTCGACGCCGCGGAGGCCTACCTTCAGAAGCCCGACCTCGAGAGTGCCTGCGCGGAGCTGGCCGAGTTCGAGAGCGAGGTGGGCGCGGCGGAGAATGCGAGGGATTTGACGTCGACGCAGGCCTCGTCGCTCCTGGCGAGCGCTGCGCAGATCGAGACCGTCGTGGGCTGCAAGCGCTGAGGTAGCTGCCGAGCAGAGAACTGGGGCGGCCGGCCGCGTTGCCCGTCGCCCCGGTCCACTCTCGTGCTTACACCGGCGCGTGCTCCGGCGGCACGCGCGCCTCCTTCATCGTCGTCCCGTCGGGAAGCGTGTCGGTGACCACGAACGGGCACACGAAGCACGCCTGCCTCCCCGCCTGCGCGTACCAGCGGCAGTCACGGCGGATGGTGCAAGCCGGTAGCTCTTCTGCGACCGGGAGCCGGCCGTCCGCCTGCAGGTCCAGCACCTCGTCGATCACGCCGCAACGGCTTCCCGTCCACTGGACGCATTCGCCCTCGACGCACGTTGAGGCGAAGCGGAACCGCTTCTCGGGCGTGCGCCCCCGCTCGGCGATCTCGACGAACTCTTCGTCGATCTCGATCTGCGGCCGGACGTAGCCGACCACGCCGCCGTTCGTGACAATGCCGAGCAGCGTCGCGCCCGGAGCGCAGCGCGCGCTCGGGCACAGCTTCTCCTCGCTCACCGGCCGAAGCCCGCCTCGAGCTCCTTCCGGTTGATGCCGGCGCCCTTGAGCTCGTTCGCGCTCAGAGCACGCAGGATGAGGCCGCGGATCCCAGGACCGATGTGGTACAGGAGATCGCCCTTGTTGAGGTCGAGGTCGGCGATGTGGGCGGCCACGGTCGCCTGAATCGCCTTGTTGATCTGGTCGCTCGCGGCCTTGGGGACCGTCACTCCGTCGAACACGACCCGGAACTCCTGCCTTGCCATGCGTCCTCCAGTTCTCGCGCCGCATATATGGAGCGCGGATAGAGCCCGGAGGCCGCAACGGGCTGGATGTAGAGATGTTCGCGCGAAGCTACGCCGACGTTACGACGAAATCAAGTCGAAGCGTTAGGGGGGACTTCGGCGTCGGATTGTGGAGGGAGACGGCGGCCACGGGTAGAGCGCAAGGTGGATCAGCAGAATCGCGAGGCCCGCGTCGTCAAGCGGTATACATCGGCCATGGCGAGCCCCGGCGACGTCGCGGCAGCCGCGGCGGCAGGCAAGCAAACGCGTCGGTCATCCATTCGGCTCGGGCCGACCCGGCTCTTCGAAGGGCTTGTCTTCGTGCTCTCGATCGCCGCCGCCCTCGCTCTCTGGGAGGTGATCTCGCGCACCGGCGTGATCTCGCAGAAGGATCTGCCCTCGATGAGCACGAGCTTTCGGGAGCTGTGGTCGCTGATGCAGACGAGCGACTTCTGGTCCGCGCTGGGAGAGACCGTCCGAGGCTGGGCGCTCGGCCTCGGCGTCGCGATCGCGCTCGCGGTGCCGCTCGGGATCCTGCTCGGCTCCAGCGAGTACGCGTCCGGCGCCTTCCGGGTGCCGATCGAGTTCCTGCGCCCGATCCCTTCGGCCGCGCTGATCCCGCTGCTCTTCCTCACGCTCGGGACGACGCTGAAGAGCGAGATCTTCCTCGCGGCCTTCGGCGCGTTCTGGCCGCTGCTCGTGCAGACCATGTACGGCGTGCGGGATGTCGACCCGCTCGCCATCGACACCGGCCGGTCGTTCGGGGTCGGCCGGTTGGAGCGCCTCTACCGGATCAAGCTGCCGAGCGCGGTCCCGTACATCACCACCGGGGTGCGCATCTCCTCGACGGTCGCGCTGATCCTCGCGTTCACGGCGGAGTTGTTCATGGGCACGCCCGGCCTCGGCCAGAAGGTGAACTTCGCACAGGCGTACGGCCTCGACGACCAGCTGTACGCGTATGCGCTTGCGACCGGCTTCCTAGGCGTCGCGATCCATCTCGTCTCGACGGCGATCGAACGCCGCGGGCTGCGTTGGCATCCCTCGCAGCGGCTGGGGACGGCGTGACGAGGCGGACCTACGTCACGCTCAAGGTCGGTGCCGAGATCGTGGTGCCAATCGCGATCCTCGCTGCGTGGCAGCTGTGGACCGCACACGCCCACGACCCGAAGTTCCCGCGGCTCTCGACGATCCTCGTCCAGTTCAAGGACATGTGGCTCTTCTCGGAGTTCGGCACGCACGTCGTTCCGAGCCTCGAGCGCATCGGCCTCGGCTTCGCGATCGCCGTCGTCGCCGGGATCGCGCTCGGGATCCCGATCGGCCTGTCGCGCTGGGCGCGGCTCTGGACGATGCCGCACATCGAGTACTGGCGCGCGATGCCGCCGCCCGCACTGCTCCCGATCTCGATCGTCCTGCTCCACTCCATCGGGAACCTCCAGAAGGTCTCCTTCATCGCGTTCTTCTGTCTCTTCCCAGTGCTCCTGAACACGATCGACGGCGTCCGCGGGATCGACCCGACGCTGACCGACACGGCCCGTTCGTACGGCGTGCCGCGGCTGGAGCGGATCGGCCGCATCGTCCTGCCCGCGGCGCTTCCCCAGATCGCCGCGGGGATGCGGAACAGCCTCTCGCTCGCCGTGATCATGATGGTGCTCTCCGAGTACTTCTCGAGCACGAGCGGAGTGGGGTACGTCCTGCTGATCTCGAAGAACACCTTCCAGCTCGCGCCGATGTGGGCGGCGATCCTCCTGATCGGGCTCCTCGGCTATCTGCTCAACGTCCTCTTCCTCCTCGCCGAGCGGCGGCTCCTCGCATGGCACCGCGGCTGGCGCGCATCGGCGCCTGTCTGATGCTCGAGATCAAGCACCTCGGCAAGACCTACGGCACCGGAGCGAAGGCGACGCACGCGATCGGCGACGTCTCCTTCACCGTCACCGACGGGGAGTTCGTCTGCGTCGTCGGGCCGTCCGGCTGCGGGAAGACGACGCTCCTGAAGTGCGTCGGGGGCCTCCTGCGCCCGACGCGCGGTGACGTGCTCCTGCGCGGACAGCGCGTCGCGGCCCCGCCCGAGGAGCTTGCGCTTGTCTTTCAGGAGTACAGCCGCTCGCTGATGCCGTGGGCGTCGGTCCGGAACAACGTCCTCCTGCCGCTGCGGCACAAGAAGCTGCCGAGGAGCGAGCGGAGCCGGCTCGTCGAGGAGTCGCTCGACGCGGTCGGCCTGACGCGGTTCATCGACCACTATCCGTGGCAGCTCTCGGGCGGGATGCAGCAGCGCGTTGCGATCGCCCGCGCGCTCGCGTACCAGCCGGCGATCCTGCTCATGGACGAGCCGTTCGCGTCCGTCGACGCCCAGACGCGCGGTGACCTCGAGGACCTGATCCTGCACGTGCGTGAGGAGTACGGGATCACGATCCTCTTCGTCACGCACGACATCGACGAGTCCGTCTATCTCGCCGACCGCGTGGTCGTGCTGACGCATTCCCCGACCGAGGTGAAGGAGATCGTCCCGGTCGAGCTGCCGCGGCCCCGGGACCAGATCGCGACGAAGGAGCTGCCCGAGTTCGCCCATCTCCGCGGGCACGTCTATCGGCTGATCAAGCGGGAACAGGTCTCGACGCCGGACGCCGAGGCTCCGTCGAGCCTCGTTCCGGGTTAGATTCCTCGGCGACGCAGAACAGAGGAGGACGGGGAGATGAAGAGACTCGCGCTTCTGACGGGGATTGCCGGCGCGATCCTGGTTGCGGCAACGTTCAGCGGCGCTGCGGCGAGCGCGCCGACGCAGACGAAGAGAGCGTTGGCCTCGGTCACGGTCGACACCCTTCCGATCGCGAATGCCCTGCCGATGGACCTCGGGATCAAGAAGGGGTTCTTCTCGGACGTGGGCATCGAGATCAACAAGAAGACCCTGCAGAGCGGCAACGACATCGTGCTCGCTCTCGCGAACAACAACGGCGACATCGGCTACCTGGGCTGGGTTCCGATGATGATCGCGAGCACGCAGGGAATTGCGATCAGCGCGGTTGCGGCGAGCGAGGTCGAGGGGACCTCCGAGGCCGACAACTGGCAGAACATCCTCGTCAAGGGCGACAGCTCGATCCGCACGCCCGCCGACCTCGCGGGGAAGACGATCGCGGTCAACGCGCTCAAGGGTGTCGGCGAGGTGATGATCAAGGCCGCGCTGAAGAAGCGCGGCGTCAACCCGGGCTCCGTCCGGCTGCTGGCGATGCCGTTCCCGACGATGCGGACGGCGCTGCGCAACGGTCAGGTCGACGCGATCTGGACGCCCGAGCCGTTCCTCTCGCAGGCGCTCAACCTCGACAACGCACGCATCGTGATGGCGCCCGGCCCGGTGCTCGGCAAGTTCTGGCCGATCGGCGGCTACGCGGCCTTGACGTCCTGGACGAAGAAGAACCCGGGGCTGTTCAAGAAGTTCCGGACCGCGATCAACCGCTCGCTGACCTACGCGCAGTCGCATCCCTCGGAGATCCGCGAGCTCCTGCCGGCCGGCACGCAGAACGTGCGGCTGCCGATCTGGAGCCCGCTGATCGACCGCGCGAAGTTGCGGCAGCTCGCTGCGTACACGAAGGAGTTCGACGTCATCAGCAAGCTGCCCAACCTGACGCAGCTCGTGCCTCGCAGCATCACCGGCGGCAAGAACCTGCAGGGCAGCGTCACGGACAAGGCGATCAAGCTCCTGCTGGACGGGAAGAAGGTCAAGGCTTTGCAGGAGGGCGAGTACACGTTCGTCGTCAGCGACCGGTCGAAGACGCAGAACTTCCGCCTCCGCGGCCCCGGTGTGAGCAAGGCGACCAGCGTCAAGGGTAAGGGCCGGTCCACGTGGACGCTCTCTCTCGGGCCGGGCAAGTACACGTTCAGCTCCAGCGGCGGCAAGAAGCTGAAAGGCTCGTTCAAGGTGACGTGACGGGAGGGCGCCTGCGGGCGCCCTCTCCAGTTACGGCGCGAACGTCTCGGTCGGCGCGATCGTGACGTCGAGGACCAGCGGCTCGTCGCGCAACCCGAGGGTCGGGACGACGTCGTCCAGGGAGGCCGTGAGCTCGTCGTGCGTGGCGATCTCGCGGGCGGGACAGCCGAAGCCGCGGGCGACGGCAGCCACGTCGACCTCGTCGAAACCGGGCCACGGGCCCGCGGCGCCCTGGCGCTCGGCGAGGCGGTCCATGATCGCGTAGCCGCCGTTCGAGAGGATCACGAACAGGGCGCCGACGCGGTAATGGGCCGCGCTCCAGAGCGCCTGGATCCCGTAGAGGGACGATCCGTCCCCGACGACTGCGACGACGGGCCGGTCCGGGAGCGCCATCCGGACCCCCGTCGCACCCGCGAGCGCGAAGCCCAGCCCGCCCATCGCGGCGCTGAGGAAGCCGAGCGGCTCCCGCGCGAGCAGCCGCTCGTGCAGTTCCGGCCGGTCGACCGGCGCCTCCTCGACGACGACGGCGTTGCGCGGCAGCCTCTCGGCGAGCGCGGCGAGCACGTGTCCCGCCCGGAGCGGTTCGCCGGGCGGAGGAGCGGGAGGGGGCCGGAACTGCTCGGGTGGCTCCGCTTCCCGTTTCGGCATGCGCTGTCCGAGCTCGCTGCAGACCGCGGCCGGCGGCGCGAGGACGACCAGCTCGGCCGGGCTGCGATGGGCCTCGTCCGCGTCGTCGGTGACGAGCGCGATCCGCGTCGCGGGGCTGGTGAAGCGTCCCGGCGCGTAGGGCGACTGCCGGAACACCGGCGCGCCGACGACCAGGATGCGGTCGTGCGGCGCGAGCTTCTCGCGCAGCCGCGGCCGGTCGGCGGGGAGGAAGCCCGCGAAGAGGCGGTGGTCTTGCGGGAAGCCGGCACGGGCGCCGAACGACTCCTGGAAGACCGGGGCGACGAGGCTTTCCGCAAGCTCTACGAGTGCGGCCCACGTCTCCGGATCGTCGGCGCCGGCTCCGACGACGAGGGCGGGTGACTCAGCCTCCGCGAGGAACGCAGCGAGCGCCTCGACCGCTTCCGGATCGACCGCGGCGGCGCGGAGCACCCGGGCGGCGGCGGCATCCTCGCGGTCCTCGTCGGCGGATGCGGACCAGTCGTCCATCGGCACGATCACGATCGCCGGTCCGCGGCCGGTCGTCGCCTCGTGCCACGCGCGGTCGATCGCGCCGGGGACATCTTGCGGGCGCACGGGCTGGTCGACCCACACCGGGTAGTCCCCCGCGAGCCCGGCGAGCCGCCCGGTCAGGAACGGCTCGAAGACGAGGTGACGGCGATCCTGCTGACCGACGAGCGCGACGAGCGGCGCGCGGTTGACCCGCGCCGTGGCGAGGGCGCCGACAGCATTCCCCAACCCCGCCGTCGTGTGCAGCAACACGAGGGCGGGCTCGCCGAGGCCGATCGCGTACCCGATGGCGAGGCCGACGACCGGCCCCTCGTGCAGCGCGAGCACGAAGCGGATGTCGTCCGGCATCCCGGCGAGGAAAGGAACCTCGGTCGACCCGGGGTTGGAGAACATCGTGGTCAGGCCGCGCCGACGGAACACGTCGAACGTCGCTTCGCGAACTGTTTGACTCAGGCCCAGACTTCCTCGGCCAGCTCGACGACCAGTCGGAGCTTCGCCCATTGCTCGTCCTCGGAGAGCACGTTGCCCTCGACCGTCGACGAGAAGCCGCACTGCGGCGAGAGGCAGAGCTGCTCGAGCGGCGCGAACCTCGACGCATCCTCGATCCGCCGCCTCAGCTCGTCCTTGGACTCGAGCTCACCGCGCTTCGTCGTCACGAGTCCCAGCACGACGTGCTTGTCGCCCTTCGGGAGGAAGCGGAGCGGCTCGAAGCCGCCGGAGCGCTCGTCGTCCCACTCCATGAAGAAGCCGTCGACCTCGAGCTCGTTCAGGAGCGCCTCGGCGACGAAGTCGTAGCTCCCCTCCGCCGCCCAGGACGAGCGGAAGTTGCCGCGGCACATGTGCGTCGTCACGCTCATCCCCTCGGACCGGTTCGCGAGCGCCTCGTTGATGTGGTGGATGTACTCGACGTGCTGGCGCTCGGGGTCGCCGCCGATGGAGGCGATGTACTCGCGCTGGTGCGGGTCGTTCATGTACGCGAGGCTCGTGTCGTCGAACTGGAGGTACGTGCAGCCGAGTTCGCCGAGACGCCGAACCTCCTCGCGGTAGGCGGCGACGAGGTCGGCCCAGAACTCGTCCATCTCCGGGTACACCCGCGGATCGATCGCCGCCTTGCCGCCGCGGTAGTGGACCATGCTCGGCGAGGGGATCGTCAGCTTCGGAACGTTCCGCGTCACCGTCTCCCGGAGGAAGCGGAAGGCATCGCCGAAGATCGTCTCCGAGACGCCGAGCCTGCCGTCGACGTGCAGCGCGGCCGGCGTGAACTCGATGTCGCCCTGCTCGTTGTGGAACTTGACGGCGATGTGGCCGGCTTCCTTCGTGATCCCGTCGAGCTGGTAGATGAAGTCCATGTGCCACGACTCGCGGCGGAACTCGCCGTCGGTCGCCGACTGCAGGCCGATCTCCTCCTGCTTCCGCACGATCTCGCGGATCGCATCGTCCTCGACGGCGCGCAGCTCCTCCGCGTCGATGCGACCGGCGGCGTGCGCCTCGCGCGCCTTCAGCAGCTGAGGCGGGCGGAGCAGGCTGCCGACGTGGTCGGCGCGGAAAGGCGGCTTCGCTCGTTTCTCCGTGGCCGTGGCGGTCGCCGTCTCTTGCTGCATTCGGAGCCTCCTTTCGCCGGAACGGACGCTATACGCTCTCCGCGACGAGCGACGAGAAGGGGGAGGCCATGGCCACCGTCGAGACGGACATCCGCGAGTGCCGGCACTTCATCGGCGGCGAGTGGGTCGACGCCGAAGCCGGCGACGTGTTCGACGACCTCGATCCGTTCACCGGGGACGTGGTCGCGCGCGTCGCCGCCGGCGGCAGAGAGGACGCGAGGCGGGCTATCGAGTCTGCGGCGGAGGCCTTTCCAACGTGGTCGCAGACGCCTCCGGCTCAGCGGCAGGGGGTGCTGCTGAAAGCGGCCGACGTCCTCGAGAGCAGGCGCGACGAGGTCGTCTCGTGGCTCGCCCGGGAGACCGGGTGCACGTTCGGGTTCGGAATGTTCCAGATGGGGTTCGTCCCCGGATTGTTCCGCCAGGCGGCGGCGCTCGCGTACGCGCCGATCGGGCAGGTGATCCCGTCCGATCACGGCGTCTTCTCGATGAGCGTGCGACGTCCGGCGGGCGTCGTCGGCGCGATCGCGCCCTGGAACGCTGCGCTCATCCTCTCCGCGCGGTCGATCGCCGCGCCCCTCGCGCTCGGGAACACGGTCGTGCTCAAGCCCTCGGAGCTCTCGCCGTACGTCGGCGGCCTGCTCTGGGGCGAGATCTTCACGGAGGCCGGGTTGCCCCCGGGCGTGCTGAACATCGTCACGCACGCACCCGGCGACGCGGGCGAGATCGGCGACGAGCTCGTCGAGAACCCGGCGGTGCGCAGGATCAACTTCACCGGCTCGACGGCGACCGGACGGAAGCTCGCCGAGGCCGCCGGCCGGAACCTCAAGCGCGTGGTGCTCGAGCTCGGCGGCTACAACCCGCTGATCGTCCTGCGCGACGCCGACCTCGAGTACGCGGTCAACGCCTCCGCCTTTGGAGCGTTCCTGCACCAGGGCCAGATCTGCATGTCCGCCCGCCGGATCGTCGTCGAGCGGCCGATCGCTGACGAATTCGTACGGCGGCTGGCCGAGAAGACGAGCGGCCTCAAGGCCGGCGATCCGAAGGAACCGGACACGATCATCGGCCCGCTCATCAACGAGAGTGCGCTCGAGACGGTGAAGGACCGCGTCCGGGAGGCCGTCGCGAAGGGGGCCAGGGTGCTCGCGGGCGGCGAGGCCGAGGGGTCGGTGTACCGTGCGACCTTGCTCGCGGACGTTCCGGAGGACGCCGAGTTCGCCAAGGTCGAGACCTTCGGCCCCGTGGCGGCGATCGAGATCGTCGACAGCGAGGACGAGGCGGTCGCGCGGGCGAATGCGACCTCCTACGGGCTCGCGTCCGGGATCATCACGAGCGACGCCGACAAAGGGCTCGCCTTGGCGCAGCGGATCGAGGCGGGGATCGTCCACGTCAACGACCAGCCGGTCGGCGATGAGCCGCAGATGCCTTTCGGCGGCGTCAAGGACAGCGGCTGGGGGCGCTTCGGCGGCACCGCCGCGATCGACGAGTTCACAGAGACGCACTGGGTCACGGTCGGCGGCCCGCATCCGTACCCGTTCTGAGCCGGACGCAGGTCGGGATCGTCGGCGCCGGCCCTGCCGGGCTGACGCTGGCGCGCCTGCTGGAGCTCGAGGGAATCGAGACGGTCGTCCTGGAGGACCGCAGCCGCGAGTACGTTGAGCACCGTATCCGCGCCGGCGTGCTCGAGCAGCGCACGGCCGAGCTGCTCGTCGAGGCCGGGGTCGGCGAGCGGATGCAGCGCGAGGGCATCGTCCACCATGGGATCGAGCTCCAGTTCGACGGCGAGCGGCACCGGATTCCGCTGAGCGAGCTCGCCGACGGCCGCACGATCGTCATCTACGGTCAGACGGAGATCGTCAAGGATCTGATCGCCGCGCGACTCGAGAGCGCGTTGCCGCTGCTCTTCGAGGTGGAGGGGGTCAGCGTGCACGAGCTCGAGTCGGAGCGGCCGCACATCCGTTTTCGCCACGACGGCGGCGAGCACGAGCTCGAGTGCGACGTGATCGCGGGCTGCGACGGGTTCCACGGTGTCTGCCGGCCGAGCATGCCCGACGGCGTCCTCAGCTCGTTCTCGCGCGAGTACCCGTTCGGCTGGCTCGGGATCCTCGCGCAGGTGGCGCCGTCCAACGACGAGCTCGTCTACGCGCACCACGACCGCGGGTTCGCGCTGCTGAGCCTGCGCTCGCCCGAGCTCAGCCGTCTCTATCTTCAGTGCTCGCCGGACGAGAACCTCGACGAGTGGCCCGACGATCGGATCTGGGCCGAGCTCCACACCCGTCTCAGTGTGGAGGGGTGGACGCTCGCCGAAGGGCCGATCCTCGAGCAGGGCGTCACTGGGATGCGCAGCTACGTCGTCGAGCCGATGCAGTTCGGCCGGCTCTATCTCGCCGGTGACGCGGCGCACATCGTTCCTGCGACGGGCGCCAAGGGTCTGAACCTGGCGATCGCGGACGTGCGCCTGCTTGCGGAGGCGCTGGCGAGCTGGTACCGGACCGGCAGCGACGCCTTGCTCGACGCGTATTCGGAGACCTGCCTGCGCCGAGTGTGGCGTGCCGAGCACTTCTCTTGGTGGATGACGTCCATGCTGCACAGCCTCCCGGGCGGCGACCCGTTCGACCTGAAGCTCCAGCTGTCGCAGCTGCGGTACGTAACGACCTCCGAGGCAGCGGCGAGGAGCCTGGCCGAGAACTACGTGGGGCTCGAGCTCGTGTAGGACAGACTTCGCGCCATGAGCCGAACCCGATCCTTGCTCGGGCTGGTTGTCGCCGGGGCACTGACTTTCGTCGCGGCGGCGGCCGCCGGGGATGACCGCGTAACGCCCGGCGAGGCCTATCGCGTCTGGCTCGACGGCCGGCGGATCAACCTGACCGGGGGCCCGGCCGACGACACGTTTCCCGAGGTTTCGCCCGATGGAAGGAAGGTTGCGTTCCTCAGCGACCGCGGGACGCGCAGGCGAGGCTTCGCCTACCTCTACGTCGTCGGGAGTGAGGGCCACGGCCTCGAGCGGGTGTCGGCGACACTCTCGACGGACCAGTCGCTGCTGGGGCAGATCGCCTGGTCGCCGGACAGCAAACGTCTCGCGGTTGCGGAGGCCGGGGGTCTCCTGTACATGATCCGGCCGGGTACCCGCCAACGGCTGATCGCTGCCAGGCCTCCGTTCATCTTGGAGCCGGCATGGTCTCCGGACGGCCGCATGATCGCCTTCAGGACCGGAGAGTGGCGGCACAACGAGGTTGGCGTGGTCACCGCGAGTGGTCGCGCGGCGTGGCACGTGCGCGGCAGCCGGTTCGCCTGGTCCCCGCCCGGCCGGATCGCGATCCTGGCACACGGTTCGGCGGGGCGGCCGGAGACGATCCACGTCTACAACGAGCAGGGACGCGTTCTCGCGGCGTTCCGCGGTCGGTCGTTCGCGTGGTCGCCTGACGGCGGGCGCCTGGCGAGCGTTACTGCGAACCGCACGGAGGTGCACACCGTCGACGGCAGGCTCGTCTTCAAGCGGACGGTGCCGGGATTGCGCGCGGGCCAGAGCAACGGTCTCGTCTGGGCGGGCTGGGCTCGCGTCGTGGTCGGAGGCGTCGAATCCACTTTGCCGGGCGGTCAGATCGGCCTCGACATCCACACCGGCAGAACGCGGCCTGCGAGCGACTGGTACTTCGGCCTCCTCTCGCCGGATCGCACGCTGGTTGCCGAGATCGCGAACACGCGCGGCGGGTACGCGCTGCGGGTGAGGCGGCGTGGCTGCGGCATGCGCACGCTCGCGCGGCGCTCCCCGTGCCCGGACCTCGTCGAGGCCGACGTCGAGTGGCTTCCCGACGGACGGTCGCTCGTCTACGACTTCAAGTGCCAGCCATAGCTGCGCGCTCCTAACCAAGGTTTTACAACTTACGCGTGAGGTTGTCCTAAGTTCGCGGCTACTCTCGGCCGATCCAAGAGGGGTCTAGCTCGCGGTCACCGAAAAGGAGTCTCATGCGCCTCACCCGAGTCCTGCTGCTCGTATCTCTGCTTGCGTTGGTCGTCGTTCCGGCCGCCTGGGCGATCAGGTTCACCGACGATAGCTACAACATGCCGACCGGCACCGTCGGTCAGTCCTACAGCAAGCAGTTTAACGGAGCCGGCGGCTGCGGCCCGGCGCTGCCGTATCAGTACAGCCTCATCGGCGGCAAGCTGCCCTCGGGTCTGTCGCTGTCATCGAGCGGTCTCGTCAGCGGGACTCCGACGCAAGCCGGAAGCTTTTCGTTCTGGGTCGACCTGAGCGACCAGAATCCGCCGTCGGCGGACTGGTGCAGGCCCGCCGAGGCGCAGCGGGAGTTCACCATCAAGGTCGACGGCGGAAGCACGCCGCCGCCGCCGCTGAGCATCGTGCAGGGCGCCCTCAGCCCCAAGGCGACGATCCTGAATGCGCCGTACAGCTTCCAGTTCACTGCGCAGGGCGGCGGAGCCCAGACGTGGTCGCTCCAGTCCGGTGCGCTCCCGGGCGGGATGCACCTCAGCTCGAACGGCACGCTGTCCGGTACTCCGACCACGTCCGGTGACTTCACGTTCACGGTCCAGGTGACGGACGGCACGCGCTCGGCCACGCAGACCTACACGCTCACAGTCGTGCCGCGCCTGACGATCACTCCGGCGGCGGTGCCGGCCGGGGAGGTTGCACGACCGTTCGAACTGCGGCTCGCTGCGAACGGCGGGAAGGCCGGCTACACGTGGTCGGTCGCCAACGGCTCCGCGCTCCCGTCTGGACTTGCGCTGGATTCGGCCACCGGCCTCCTCAGCGGTCGTCCCACCGTCGCCGGGACCTTCAGCTCGAAGCTGATCGTCACCGATGCGCTCGGCTTCACGGACAGCGTCGACCTCGAGCTCGTGGTGGCGGCGAAGCTTTCGATCACGACCAAGACGCTCTCGCCTGCGAAGGCGGGCCACGCATTCAGGGCTCGGCTCGGCGTGAGCGGCGGCGTCCGACCGCAGACCTGGAAGCTCGTGCAAGGTTCCTTGCCTGCCGGCATCCGCTTGAACAAGCACACCGGCGAGCTGTCCGGAACCGCCCGGCGAGCCGGCAGGGCAACCGTCGTCGTCCAGGTGACGGACGCCCTCGGCGGAGTCTCCACCGCGCGCTTCGTGCTGCGCGTCCGGCCCTAACCTAGAGCTTCTCTCCGGGCGCTCAGGAGTCTCGTAGGAGCTTTCCGTAGTGACCCACTGCCGCTTAGTCGACCGGGGGCCGCCGCTCCGCCCAAGGGCGCGCCTCCTCGATCTGCGCGGAGACTCGGAACAAGAGGGCTTCGCCGCCGAACGACGCGATCAACTGGACCCCGATCGGGAGACCGTCCTCGGTCCAGCTCAACGGCAGTGATGCAGCCGGCAAGCCGGCAACGTTGACGGCGGGCGTGAACGGCGTGAACTCGATCGCCCGCGCGTACTGCTCCCACGGATCCTCCGGTTCGCGGATCCAGCCGACCGGCACCGGCGGCACCGCCAGGGTCGGCGTCAGGACGACGTCGTACCCGGCGCAGAACTCGGCGACGCGCCGGCCGTATCTCTGGAGCTGGGTGTAGGCCTGGACGTAGTCGGCGCTGGAAGTCGTTTCCGCGCGGGCGAGGAACTCCGCGTTCAGCGGCTCCAGCTGGGCATGGTCGGAAACGGCGTAGAGCGTGGGAATCGTCTGCCAGACGATCGCGAAGAGCTCGCCCAGATCGTCGCTCTGCCACGGGATCGAGACTTCGTCCACGTCGTGACCGAGCTGCTCCAGCAGCGCCGCCGCGTCGCGCGACGCCGCTACGCACACCGGGTCGACCCGCCCTTGCGTCGGCGGCTCGAGCACGAGAGCGACGCGGAGCCGTCCCGGCGGAGCGCCGACCTCCTCCGCGAACGGCCGCTGTGGTGGCGGGGCGACATACTGGTCGCCCGGCTTCGGCCCGGCAATCGCGTCGAGGAATGCGGCCGCGTCCGCGACGGTTCGCGCAAGAGACCCGGCGACCGAGAAGCCGTAGGCGTCGCCGCGCGGCGCCGGCGAGGTCCGTCCTCGGGTCGGCTTCAGACCGAACAGGCCGCAGCAGGATGCGGGGATCCGGATCGAGCCGCCGCCGTCGCTTCCCTGGGCGATCGGCGCCAGCCCCGCTGCGACAGCGGCGGCCGCGCCGCCGCTCGAGCCGCCCGGCGTTCGGGAGGTATCCCAGGGATTGCGGCAGATCCCGTTCAGCTCCGACTCGGTGACTGCGGTCGTCCCGAACTCGGGCGTGTTGGTCTTGCCGAGCACGACGAACCCAGCGGCGCGGATCCGACGCGCGAGCTCCGCGTCCTCGGCCGGCACGTTGCTCGCGAACGCCTTGCAGGAGTACGTCGTCCGGATCCCCGCGGTGTCGACGAGGTCCTTGATCGGGTGGGGGACGCCGGCGAACGGCCCGTCCAGCGGGGCCTTGGCCTGAGCGAGCGCTTCGTCGGCGCAGACCGTCACGTAGGCGTTCAGCTCCGGATCGAGCCGCTCGATCCGCGCTAGGTACTCCTCGACGAGCTCGACCGGCGAGACGGTGCGCTCGCGAACGAGCCGCGCCTGCTCGAGCGCGGGGAGGAACGCAATCGACACGGGGCGACCCTACCGGTCGCCCCGCATCGGTCCGTCGCGACCTACGCGGCCCGTCTCTGCGAGTCGACGATCCGGCGGCGGTCAGCGCGGCGCCGCCCTTGATCGGCCGGCTCCACCTGGTGGTTCGCGTGGAAGAGGTTGTCCGGGTCGATCTCCGTCTTCAGCCGCCGAAGGCGGGCGTAGCCGTCCTCGCCGAAGAGCGACCGGCCGCTTCGAGGCTGCTCCGCGAAGTTGAGGTACATCCGGCCGGCGTCCCACCGTGCGAGCGCCCGTTGGAGGAGGGACACGTCACGCTCGATTCCATCCGCGATCTCGGGACTCATCGGGATGCCCACGGCGAACATGAGGTACGCCGCGTCCAGCGTCAACGCCGACGCCGGGATGGTCGCGAACGTGTCGATGTCAGGCTCGAACGCCCGAAGCGGCGCGATGAGCTCGGCGCGCTCGGCCTCGTCGCCGATGTAGATCGCCTCGACGACCACGACCGAGCGGCCGCGGAGGGGTTCCGGAACGTCGGGGAGCGGAGGGATGTTGAGCAGGCGGCCGACCGAGGTGATCTCGTCCGGCACCGTCTCCGTCCACTCCCGCCAAGCCGTCAGGACCTCGTCCGCACGCTCGATCGGCCAGATCAGCCAACCGGCGTAGACCTCGGTGATCGGATACAGGCGGAAGTCGATCGACGGGGCGCCGCCTCCGTCGCCTCGATCCAGAGCACGCCGGCGTCGACGCGCGCGCGCCGCGACTCGGCGTCGATCTCGACACGGCGCATCCGCTCCGTCTTGAGCAGGATCGTCTCGTCGAGCCAGCCCAGCGGACCCGCATTGTGGCCCGTGCCCTGGGGCGCCACGCGGTAGCCGTGCTCCCGGGCGAAGTCGACGATCGCGACGACGTCGTCCGCGGTCTCCGGCCGAGCAGCCCCACCCACCCGTCAACGACTGGGCGATACAGCGCGCCCGCTTGACAAACCCCACTCCATATCAGCCGGAGGCCGAACTCATGCGGGCGGGGACGCGCAGCGCCACCGTCCGCACCCCACGAGCAGTCGCCCGACCACGACTCGATAGGAGCGCGCGGGCTTTGCTCGGCGACGTAGACCATCAGCTCGGTCTCCTTGCGGCGAAGCTGCTGCTCGAGCTGGGCGAGCTCGGCCTCCCGCTGCTCGAGCCGCTCCTCGCGGATGAAGACGTCCGCCTCGTGCGCGGCATCGATCTCGTCGTACTCGTCGTGCAGCACGCGCTGGGTCTCGTGGGCCTGCCATGAGCTATGGGCGATGCGAATTCGCTGCGCGGCGGTCAGCCCTCCGGCCTCGGCCTCGCGTTCGGCCAGCTCACGGGCCAGCCGGTCGAGCCGCTCCGCCTCGTCCTGCAGACGTGCCCGCTGTTCCTCGAGCTGTGCCTCGGCCGCGGCGATCTCGGCGGTCCGCTCGTCGTCCTCGTCCAGCGGCACGTCTTGTGCGTCACGGACGAGCAGGCGCGCGAGCTGTTCTCCGAGCGATTCGATCTCGACTCGGAGGATGAGCGCTCGGCGGTCTGCGCGCGGGGTGTCGGCGTCTTCCATAAGCGGCTTCTCACCGAAGAATCGCCGCGTGTACGGCTTTCCGCCATCCCTCGGTCGAGGGTCAGGCCTCCCCTGCGGCGAGTGATGTGAGCGCCGAGGGCAGATCGCGGAGGTCGCCGATGACCCTGTCGGCGTCCAGGAGCTCGCCGGAGCCGTATCGGCCGTTGGTGACCGCGATACAGCGAGCCGAGGCCGCGTGCGCGCTCGAGATGTCGAGCGGCGTGTCGCCGACGGCGACGGTGGCCTCCGGCGGCCATCCGCCCTCCCGTTCCCGCGCGAGCTCGAACAGCTCGACTCGGTCCTCGCGCTCGCACCCGAAGGCACCGTGGCCCGGCGGAAAGAAGCCGGCGAGGCCGATGCGCTCCATCCGGACCCGCGCCACGTCCTCTGGGTTCCCGGTCAGGAGCGCGCGGTGCTCGACCGCGGCGAGAACCTCCGCGGCGCCGGCGGCGACGCGCCACGCGCTGGTGTCCCGATCGGCAAGCAGGCGCACGTACCGGGCGGACATGGCGTCGCACCAGCGGGCAAGGTGTGCATCGATCTCGGCGTCAGGCACGCCGGCGAGGCGCAGCGCACGGCGCGTGTGGCTCGGCGCGGTATCGCCCGGCCGGTCGGGCGCTTCGGGCGCGATCCCGTAGACCTCGAGCAGCGCTGAGCGGTTCGCCTCCACGTACACCTCGTCGTGGCTCAGCAGCAGCGTCCCGTCCACGTCGAAGAGGACGAGGAGATTCAGGCGGCGACCGCCGCGTCGAGCGCCGCCCGCAAGGAGCCGACGTACTCCTGGAGGGCAGCTGGTCCCTCCTCGGCCACCTCGATCGCGCGGGAGCCGACGACGATCCCGTCCGCCTGCTCGGCGGCGGCGCGCGCGTGCTCCGGCGTCGAGATCCCAAAGCCGGCGTAGAGCGGGAGGTCGGTGACGGCGCGGGCACGCTCGGCGAGGCCCGAGAGCGCGGGGGAGAGGTCGCCGCGCGCACCGGTCGTCCCGGTCAGCGTGACGAGGTAGAGCCAGCCGTCCGTCTGCTCGGCGGCGACCCTGATCCGCTCGTCGGTCGACGTGGGCGCGACGAGCTGGATTCGCCGCAGCTCGGGGCGCTCGCCTGCGGGTAGATCGGCCACGATCAGGCTCGTCGCGCCGGCCGTCCGCGCATCCTCCGCGAAGCGCTCCCAGCCGTACGCCTCCAGGAGCGAGGCGTATGTCATCGGGATCAGCGGCGTGTCCGGGCCCAGGAGGTCGCGCGTGCCCGCGAGGCAATCGAGGCAGGCGCGCGTGCGCATGCCCGCGGCGAGTGCGCGCTCGGCCGCACGACGAATCACGGGGCCGTCGGCCAGCGGATCTGAGAACGGGAAGCCCAGCTCGACGATGTCCGCTCCGCCCGCGACTGCGGCCTCTGCCAGCTCCGGGGTCTCGGCGCCCGACATCAGGTAGATGACGAGCCGCTTCACGGCTTCCGGAGGACGGCAAGCATGTGCTCGCCGCCGTCGATCGCCGCCGGCTCGGCGCCGAGATCGAGCTCGATCCGGACGAGCAGCTCACGGAGCTCGGGCGTCGCCGGCCGGAGAGACGGCCTGAGCAGGCCGGCCGCTGCGCCGGCGACGACCTCTCCGTGGCGGGAGAGAAGCTCGTGGAGCTCGCGCCAGCGGAAGAGCCGCATCGGCAGATGGCCATAGTCGGGTTCCTCCGGCAGAAAGCCCGTGCGCACGATCTCCTCCATCTTGGCGACGCCGTCGCGGGCGGCGAGCTCGAACGCAATGTCGGTGTAGTGGGAGATGGCGCCGACGAGGGACATGGCGCTGACGAGGACGTGACCGCCCGGCCGCACGACGCGAACCAGCTCGGCGACCGCGGCATCGGCACGGTCGACGACATAGCTGAGCGGGCCGCCGTAGCACACCGCCGCGTCGAACTGGGCGTCGACAAAGGCCGACAGGTTGGCGACGTCCGCCACGATGCGATCGCGAACGCTGCCCTCGGCACCGGCCGCTGCGACCTTCTCGCGGTTGAGCTCGAGCTGGCCGGCGGAGAGGTCGGCGTCGAAGACGAGATCGCCGGGCTGGACGAAGCGGCGAAGGTAGTGGGCGTGGACGTCGATGTTCGCCGGGCCCATGCGGAGCTCGTCGAACCGCGTCCATTCCTGCTCGCCGTACTCGTCGTAGAAGGCGGCGGCCCGCTCAGGGTCGTAGGTCACGGGGGCGGCGCCTCGGGTGTCGCGATTTCGGCACCAATTCGGCACAGACACGTCGAGGTTGCGCCGATAGCCTGACGGCTGGCGGGCGGGGTAAGGGGCTCCCGGTTGGCGCGTGTACCTCTATAGGGATTGCCCTTCACGACATGCGCTCCGGCAGGTGCCGCTTCGCCACCTTCGCGACCATCGTGTACGCCGGGTCGTACACGTTGCCCACGTCGTAGCGGATGAGCTGGCCGAGCAGGACGGAGCTGGCGCGGTAATCGAGCCCGTAGTCCTCCTCGAGCAACCGCATCAGCTCGGTGGTCGCATGCTGCACCGTCTGGTCGAGCGGACGAGCATTGCCCACTGCCATCACGAACTCGTCGTCCTCGGCGCGGGGCCAACCGATCCGCTTGCCTTTGATCACGTTCATGGTCAGCTCGACGTCGAAGGACACCTCGATCCCGCTGCCGACGATCTCGCCGTCGCCCTGCAGCGCGTGCCCATCGCCCACGTGCATCAGCGCGCCCTCGGCAAAGACCGGGAAGAAGACGGTGACGCCCTCGCGGAAGCCGCGGTAGTCCATGTTCCCGCCGTGCCGGCCGGAGGTGGCGCACGAGATCGCCTGCCCACGCCCGGGCGCAACGCCGAAGCAGCCGAGCATCGGCTCGAGCGGTACCTCCGCGAGAAACTCGAGCCCCGGGACCGCCGACTCCAGCCGCGCCGTCCCGCGCTCGAGGTCGAGCTCCCAGTAATCGGTGTCCTCGTCGCTCCGAAGCGGCAGTTCCCGCACGAACCACGGATCGACGACGTTCTCCGCCACGACCTCGCCGGTGAGCCCGCGTGTCCGGTTCGGCCAGAGGCGGTCGAAGCGCACCGAGAGCGTGTCGCCCGGCTCGGCACCCTCGACGAAGAACGGGCCCGTCTGCGGGTTGCCGCCGTCGGTGATCCGCTCGTAGCGGGCGTCGCGCCCCGTGGCATCGACGCACCAGGTCGCGATCGAATCGCCGTCCGCCACGTGCAGGACCGGCTCGTGCTCGCCGATCGTCACGTGGAAGCGCGTGGGCTCGAACGTATGTCGCGCCATCAGCGGCCGAGGACCTCGGCCAGATCCTTGTCGCCACGGCCGGAGAGGCAGACGAGGATCAGGTCGGCGTCGAGCTCGCGGACGCGCGCCAGCGCATGGGCCGGTTCCAAGGCCGGGACGATTCCCTCGGTCCGGGCGAGTTCGCGGAACGCCGCCACGGCCTCGTCGTCCGTGGCACCCACGTAATCGGCGCGACCGCTGTCCCGGAGAAACGCGTGCTCCGGACCGACCCCCGGATAGTCGAGTCCAGCCGAGATCGAGTGTGCGTCGGCGATCTGGCCGTCCTCGTCTGCGAGCACGGACGACCGCGCTCCGTGCAGGACGCCCGGGTGGCCTTTGCCGAGGCTCGCCGCGCCGGCAGCTTCGACGCCGATGAGCCGGACGCCGTCGTCGGCGAGGAAGCCGGCGAACATGCCGATCGCGTTCGAGCCGCCGCCGACACAGGCGACGACCACGTCCGGCAGCCTGCCCTCCACCTCCACGAGCTGGGCGCGCGCCTCGTATCCGATCACGGCCTGCAGCTCGCGGACGATCTCGGGATACGGATGCGGCCCGACGCACGAGCCGATCAAGTAGTGCGTCGTCTCGACGTTCGTGATCCAGTCGCGGATTGCCTCGCTCGTCGCCTCCTTCAGCGTGCGCGTCCCGAAATCGACCGGGCGCACCTCGGCGCCGAGCAGCTCCATCCGCTCGACGTTGGGCCGCTGACGGCGCATGTCCTCCTCGCCCATGTAGACGACGCAGTCGAACCCGAACCGGGCGCACACGGTCGCAGTCGCCACGCCGTGCTGGCCGGCGCCGGTCTCGGCAACGATCCTGCGCTTCCCCAGGCGTCGCGCCAGCACGGCCTGCCCCAGCGCGTTGTTCAGCTTGTGCGCGCCGGTGTGGAGGAGGTCCTCGCGCTTCAGGTAGAGCCGCTTGTCCGGCGCGAACCGCTCTGCGCGCGTCAGCGGAGTGGGGCGGCCGGCAAATGTGCGGCCGAGCTCGTCGAGCTCGGCGTGGAAGCTGTCGTCCGCTCGAGCCTCACGCCAACCCGCCTCCAGCTCGTCCAGCGCCGGGATCAGGGTCTCTGGGACGTACCGGCCGCCGTAGGTCCCGTACAGGCCTGCAGAGGTCATCGCGCTGCCGCCACGAACGCCCGCACCTTCTCGTGATCCTTGATGCCGGGTTGCGCCTCGAGTCGCGAGGCCGCGTCCACCGCCCACGGCCGGACGGCGCGCACTGCCTCGCGCACGTTGTCCGGCCCGAGGCGGCCCGCCAGCATGACACGGCCCTCGACCGCCGCGGCGCGCTGGAAGTGGAGCGGATCCCCGGCATCCCAGGGCAGGTCGATCACCTCGGCAACCGGGGTGCCGTTGCGAAGGAGCTTCGCTTCGCGGCCCCGCACTCGGCCTTCCTCGCGAGCGTAGAGCTGGTCGAGATCGGCGTCCGTTTCCTCCGGCTCGCCGACGAAGACCGCGACGCTGAGCCGGTCATCGGGCACCTCGAGGATTCCCGGCGCGCGCCGCGGGCTCTGCTCGGCGAGGATGAACCCGAGCATGTCCGCGCCGGCCTCGACCGCCGCGTCGACGTCCTCCGGTCTCGTCAGTCCGCACACTTTCACGAGCGGTCGCGAGACGAGCTCGGAGAGCTTCGCGGCCGGTTGCGGAGCGCGCATCAGGGCAGAGCCGACGAGGATCGCATCCGCGCCGGCGAGCTCGGCCGCCGCTCCCTGCGCGCGAGTCTCGACGCCGCTCTCGGCCACGACCACGCGGTCGCGCGGGGCGGCGGCAACGAGGTCGAGCTGCGCCAGGCGATCGATCTCGAACGTCGACAGGTCGCGGGCATTGATCCCGATCACCTCGGCGCCGAGGGCGACAGCACGGCTGAGCTCTTCCGCGTCGTGGGCCTCGACGAGCGCCTCGAGCCCGAGCTCGCGCGCGTAGGAGAGCAGCTCGGCCGCGCGCTGGTCGTCGAGATCGCGCAGGAGCAGGAGGATGGCGTCGGCTCCGGCCACCTTCAGTCGTAGGAGCTGCAGCTCGTCGTCGAAGAACCCCTTCGCGAGGAGGGGCGCGGTGGTGGCCGAGCGAGCGGCCTGCAGGTCGGCGAGCGTGCCGCCGAAGCGCTCGTCCACGAGGATCGAGATCGCGGCGGCGCCGGCGTTCGCGAACTGGGCCGCGAGCCGCGCCGGATCCGCGTCGGGGCGGAGATCGCCGGCGGACGGCGAGCGCCGTTTCACCTCTGCGATCGCCCCGAGGCCGGTGGCAGCCAGCGCGTCGCGAAAGCGTCCCATTACGCCTCGCTCCCCTCCGGGTCGGTCGCGCGGGGGAAACCATGTTTCCCCCGCGAGCCCCCTTCTTCTTCCGTGTCCGCCTCCGCGACCGCGGTGCTCATGTCACCGCGGTCGCGGAGGATTTGCGGAGGGGGAACCTCCCGGTTCCCCCCAGCCCCCTCCACGCGGCCGCTGTCGCGGCCCGGCACCTCCTCGCGCGAGAACGCAACGAGCTGCTCGAGCCGCTCGGCCGCGGCGCCGGAGTCGACGGCTTCGCGGGCGAGCTCGAGGCCCTCGCGGAGATCGTTGGCATGTCCGGCCGCCGCGATCGCGCCGGCGGCATTGAGCAGGATCGCGCTCCGCCGTCCGCCGTCGCCGCCGCCGAACACCTCGCGAATCGCCACGGCGTTCTCCGCCGGGGAGCCGCCGCGGAGCTCCTCGACCGAGCAACGCGGCAAGCCGAGCTCGGACTCGGGGTCGATCTCGCGTTCGTGCACCGCACCGTCCACGACCTCGCAGATCAGGTTCGGCCCGACCGGCGAGAGCTCGTCGATCCCGCCGGCGCCGTGGACGACGAAGGCCCGACGCGCACCGAGGCGAGCGAGGACGTCGGCGATCGTACGCACGAGCTCGGGCGAGTAGACGCCGACGACCTGGGCGCGGGCACCCGCCGGGTTCGTCAGCGGGCCGAGCACGTTGAAGACGGTTCGGGTGGCGAGCTCGCGCCTGACCGGCGCTGCGTGCCGCATCGCAGGGTGGTGGGTCGGTGCGAAGAGGAAGCCGAAGCCGAGCTCGTCGATCGAGTGGGCGATCCGCTCGGGCTCGAGCTCCAGGCGAAACCCCAGCGCCTCGAGCACGTCCGCCGATCCCGACGCCGAAGAGACCGCCCGATTGCCGTGCTTCGCCACGGCGGCGCCCGCCGCGGCCGCGACCAGGGCGGCGGCCGTCGAGATGTTGATCGTGCGGGCGCCGTCGCCGCCCGTCCCGGCCGTGTCGACGAGGTCGTCGCGCTGCGGCCGAACCGGCAGCACGTGCTCGCGCATCGCCTCGGCGCAACCGGCGATCTCGTCGGCCGTCTCGCCCTTGACGCGTAGCGCGATCAGAAACCCGCCGATCTGCGCCGGCGTCGCCTCGCCGCTCATAATCGTGCCCATCACCCTCCGCGCGTCTCCACGCGAGAGGTCGTGGCCGTCGAGCAGCTGTTGCAGGGCCTTCTGAATCATCGGCGTTCGAGGAAATTCTGGGCGATCTCGCGCCCGTTCGGGGTCAGGACGGATTCGGGGTGGAACTGGACGCCCACGACCGGCAGCTCCCGGTGACGGACCGCCATCACCTCTCCGTCGTCGGCGTGGGCCGTCACCTCTAGCACGTCCGGGATCCGCGTCGCCGCCAGCGAGTGGTAGCGCCCGACCTCGAGCTCGTCCGGAAGGCCTGCGAACAGCCCGCGACCATCGTGCCGCAGGAGGCACGATTTGCCGTGGACGAGCTCGCGGGCCTGCCCGACCTCGCCGCCGAAGGCCTCGACGATCGCCTGGTGGCCGAGGCAGACGCCGAGGGTCGGGGTCGTCGAGGCGAGGCGGCGAATGATCTCCAGCGTTGCTCCGGCATCGGCCGGGCGGCCCGGCCCGGGGGAGACGACGAGGTAGTCAGGCCCCAGACGCTCGGCCTCGTCTCCCGAGACGGCATCGTTGCGCCGGACCACGACCTCCTGGCCGAGCTCGCCGAACAGGTGCGCGAGGTTGTACGTAAAGGAGTCGTAATTGTCCACGAGCAGGATCACCGCTGCTCCTGTTCCGCCAGGTCGATCGCGGTCTCGATCGCGGCCAGCTTGCGCAGGCATTCCTCGTGCTCCGCGGCGGGGTCGGAATCGACCACGATCCCCCCTCCGGCCTGGAGATAGGCGACGCCGTCCCGCAGGACGAGGGTGCGGATCGCGATGCACGTGTCCATTGTGGGTCCATCTGGGGTCGCAAAAAGGTCGCGCGTGTGGGCCCGTCGTTGCAGACGGTCGCGCGGATGAACCGCGCGACCTGAGGACGGCGTCGCGAGCGCCGCCTCTGCCGGAAGCGCGTAGCCGACGGCGCCCGCGTAAATGCCGCGCCGGTAGCCCTCCAGCTCCGAGATGATCTGCATCGCCCGCACCTTCGGCGCGCCGGAGACCGTCCCGGCCGGAAAGCAGGCGCGCAGGAGCTCGAAGGGGGTCCGTCCCTCGGCGAGCTCGCCGACCACCTCCGAGACGAGGTGCGTGACGTGGGAGTAGCGCTCGGTCGCCATGAAGCGCTCGACGCGGACCGTCCCGGGGATGCACACGCGCGAGAGGTCGTTCCGGCCGAGGTCGACGAGCATGACATGCTCGGCGCGGTCCTTCTGGGAGGCGAGCAGCGCGTCGTCGTCCCCCAGCCAGCTCGTGCCTGCGATCGGGTTCACCGCCGCCCGCGTGCCCTCGCACTTCACGACAGTCTCGGGCGACGAGCCGACCAGGGCGAGCCCGTCGAGCTCGAGCAGGAAGAGGTACGGGGAAGGGTTGACCCGGCGAAGGGCGCGATAGAGCTCGAGCGCGCCCGCGGAGGTCGGGCGCTCGGCGCGCTGGGCGACGACGATCTGGAACGCATCGCCGGCGCGGATGTGCTCCTGCGCCCGGCGGACTCGGGCCTCGTGCTCCGCCTGGTCGGGGAAGCGGCGCAGCGGGCCCGAGCGGCCCTCCCCGCGCGGGAACGGCGGCTGCGGCCCGTCGAGCCGGGCGCCGACCTCCGCCGCGTCGCCGGCGAGGACTTCCGCGACGCCCTGCGGGTGGTCGAAGCGGACGAGCGTCTCGACAACGACGAACCGGCTCTCGGGGAATCCCGGCCCCTCGTCGGGGAGCGGCACGGTCGGCTCGAGCTTCGCGACGAAGTCGTAGCCGAGGTAGCCGACGACCGGGACGTCGAGGCCTTCGATCTCCTCGAAGGGCAGCACACGGCCGCCGGCGCCCACGAACGAGTAGCGGCCGAGCCGGCCGCGCTCGACCGACTCCAGCAGGAAGCTCGCGCGCCCGGCGCCGCGCAGGCGCAGGTACGCGCCGAGCGGGGTGATCAGGTCGGTTGCGATCTCGGTCGTGGCGATCATTCTCCCGGGTAGACGAAAAGACCTCCCGTGGGAGGTCTCGGACGAGCGGAGCGGCTGTGCGGCCTCGGTCAGGCCGGGCTCCCGCCCCGCTCGCTGCGCCAGGCCCACATGCGAGTGGCAGGAGTCATGGTCTTCTTAGGGTAAGCGGGGGCTCGGAGCCGGTCAAGCGGCTGTCGTCCGCTACCCTCGATTCGTGGCCCGCAGTGTCATCCTCAGCGCAGTTCGCACCCCGTTCGGGAAGCTCGGCGGCTCGCTTGCGGGCTACGAGGCGACCGAGCTCGGCTCGATCGTGATCCGGGCGGCGCTCGACCGCGCCGGGGTCGCCAACGAGGACGTCGAGTACGCCATCATGGGCCAAGTGCTCCAGGGCGGCGCCGGCCAGGCGCCGTCGAGGCAGGCGACGGTCGGGGCTGGATTGCCGATCGAGCTCGGCTCCGACACGATCAACAAGGTCTGCGCCTCCTCGATTCGCGCGGTCGAGATCGCCGACCAGATGATCCGGGCCGGCGACCACGACGTGATCGTCGCAGGCGGAATGGAGTCGATGTCGAACGCGCCCTACATCCTCAAGAAGGCCCGCTTCGGCTATCGGCTCGGCGACGGGACGCTGATTGATCTGATGACGCATGACGGGCTCACGTCGACCTTCGACAAGCGTCACATGGTCGAGCAGGCGTCGTTCGTCTCTCGCGAGCTCGGGATCTCGAGAGAGGACCAGGACGAGTGGGCGCTCCGTTCGCACGAGCGCGCGATCCGGGCGATCGACGAGGGGCGCTTCCGCGACGAGATCGTCGCGGTCGGGAACGTCGCCGTCGACGAGGGGCCGCGGCGGAACACGTCGCTCGAGAAGCTCGCCGCCCTGAAGCCCGTCTTCGATCCGGAAGGAACGACGACCGCCGGGAACGCGCCCGGAGTCAACGACGGCGCCGGGGCGCTCGTCGTGACCAGCGAGACATTCGCACGCGAGCGCGGGCTCGAGCCGCTGGCGACGATCGTTGCGCAGGCGTACGTCGCCGACGAGTTCGCCTACCTCGCCCGGACGCCGGCGAAGGCGGGCAAGCAGGCGCTCGAGAAGGCCGGCAAGACGATCGACGACGTCGAGCGCGTCGAGCTGAACGAGGCCTTCTCCTCCGTCGTGCTCAACTCGGCGCGGATGCTGCACGTCGATCCGGAGAAGGTGAACGTGAACGGCGGCGCGGTGGCGCTCGGCCATCCAATCGGGGCCTCCGGAGCGCGCATCCTCGGCACGATGATCCACGAGCTGCGTAGAAACGGGGGAGGCCTGGGCCTCGCGGCGATCTGCTCGGGCGGCGGCCAGGGCGACGCTCTTCTCGTCGAGGTCTAGACCGGCTCCGCGCGTGCGCTTCGAGCACGTTCTCGTCGTCGGCGCGGGACAGATGGGCGGCGGCATCGCCCAGGTCGTCGCCGCCTCCGGCCGCCGCGTGTCGATCCACGACTCGGCACCCGGGGCGGTCGAACGAGGGCTCGCCGCGATGCGAAAGAGCCTGGAAAAGCTGGCGGAGAAAGGCGGCGCCGGTCCCGACGAGGCGCTCGCGAGGATCACTCCGGTCGACGGCCTCGTCCGCGCCGACCTGATGCTGGAGGCCGTGGTCGAGGACGCGGAGGTGAAGGAGGAGATCTTCCGGCAAGCCGACGAGGCGTTGCCTCCGGAGGCGGTGCTCGCATCGAACACCTCCTCGATCCCGATCGGGTCGCTCGCGGCCGCGACGAACCGGCCGGACAAGGTGATCGGGATGCACTTCTTCAACCCCGTGCCCGTGCTGAAGCTCGTCGAGATCATCCGTGCGCGCGACACGTCGGACGAGACGGCCGAGGCGATCACCGAGCTTGCTCGAGAGCTCGGCAAGACGCCCGCCGTCGCAAACGACTTTCCCGGGTTCGTCTCGAACCGCATCCTGATGCCGTTCATCAACGAGGCGGTCTGGGCGCTGCACGACGGTGTCGCCGAGGCGGAGGCGATCGACACGATCGCGAAGCTCGGCTTCGCGCACCCGCTGGGACCGCTCGCGCTGGCGGACCTGATCGGGCTCGACACCTGCTTCGCGATCATGGAGGTGCTGCAGGAGGGTCTCGGCGACGACAGGTATGCGCCGTGTCCGCTCCTTCGCGAGAAAGTCGCATCCGGCAAGCTCGGCCGAAAGAGCGGTTGTGGCTTCTATCACTACGACTGACAAGATTTATCATTTGTAAACCGTAGAGCGCAGGTTTCGGCGGCCTGCCGAGTCTCCATCAATGGGACTCAAGGGTCATGAGTCAACTGCCGAAAAGACTGAGCAGGTACGGGCAAGGGAGGTCTCGGATCTTGCGAATCCTGCTGGTCGACGACGATCCTGCACTCCGCACATTGCTGCGGACGACGTTCGAGGTGGCGGACGTCGAGGTTGTCGAAGCGGCGAACGCCACGGAGGCCCGCCGCGCGATCGAGAAGACGCATCCGAGCGTGATCGTCCTCGACGTGAACATGCCGGGGATGACAGGGCTCGAGCTCTGCCGCGAGCTCAAGGACGACCCGGCGACGCGCGACATCCCGGTCGTCCTGCTCACCGGTTCGGAGGGAGGGACGGAAGCCGCGGCGAAACGCGTCGGCGCCGACGCCATCGTCCGCAAGCCGTTCAGCCCGCTCGAGCTGCTCGCGGTCGCGGAGCGGCTCGCCGGCGGTCTCTACGGCGTTCCCTTCCGAGCGACCAAGACAAAGGCCAAGCCGGGTGAGGAGCTCCTGCTGTACGCACGCGACCTCCGCCATATGCTCGAGCTCGAGCGGGGGCAGCGCGAGCTGCTGCAGAACGCGTACCTGGAGACGGTTTCGGCGCTCGCGAGCGCGCTCGAGTCGAAGGACACGGGCACGCGCGCGCATTCGCAGCGCGTGCAGAACTACGCGTGCGCACTCGCGAAAGGAGTCAACGAGCGCACGATCACCGACGACCCGAGCACCCAGTACGGGTTCCTCCTTCACGACGTCGGCAAGATCGGAATCCCCGACGGGATCCTGCAGAAGCCGGCCCCGCTGAGTCCGCCCGAGCGCCGGCGGATGCAGACGCACACGGTGCTCGGCGAAGCGATGCTGTCAGGCGTGGCGTTCCTCCAGGGCGAGGGTCTACGGATCGTGCGCTCACACCACGAGCGCTGGGACGGCCGCGGCTATCCCGACGGGCTCGCGAAGACGGACATCGCGCTCGGCGCCCGGATCTTCGCCGTCGCCGACTCGCTCGACGCGATGACGAGCCACCGGCCGTACCGCCGCGCCCTCACCTGGGAGTCCGCACGCACCGAGATCCTCGGCCAGTCCGGGCGACAGTTCGATCCGGAGATCGTCGAGGCGTTCCAGGACGTCGAACCCGAGCTGCGAGAAATCCGGCGCGAGCTAGCAGCGGCGTAGCCGAGCGAAAGCTCGCGCTTTCGCTCGGTTTCTAGGTACGCCGCTCGTCGCGGGAAACGCACGGGGCGCAGCCCCGCGCTCTCACTAGATCTTGGTCGGCGACTGCCTCTGGCAGTGCGGGCGGTGGCGCTCCGCGTCCCCGCCCGCATCAGTCCGGCCTCCAGGTAGACCGGCTTCGCCCGCTCTACCCTCCGGCCCTTAGCGCTGGGCTGGGGGGGCATGTCCTTTTCGTCGAAGCGCTAGCGTTCGTCTTCGGTGGACTTCGAGCTCACTTCCGACCAACGGGAGATCCAGGCCTTGACGCGGGACTTCGCGAAGGCGGAGATCGAGCCCCATGCGGGGGACTGGGACCGCGAGCACCACTTCCCGCGGCCGCTCTACGAGAAGCTGGCCGAGCTCGGGCTGATGGGCGTCTGCATCCCGGAGGAGTACGGCGGCGCCGGGGCGGACTTCCTCTCCTACATCCTCGTGCTCGAGGAGCTCTCGCGCGCGGACGCGGGCGTCGGCGTCACCGTGGCGGTGCACACGAGCGCGGTGACGTTGCCGATCCTCACCTTCGGGACCGACGAGCAGCGCTCCCGGTTCGTACCGCCGCTCGCGCAGGGTGAATTGATCGGCGCGTTCGCGCTCACCGAGCCGGAATCGGGGTCCGACGCCGGCTCCCTGCGGACGCGGGCCGAGCCGGCCGGTGACGGCTGGCGGATCACCGGCGCGAAGCAGTTCATCTCGACGGCCGAGTACGCCGGGACATTCCTCCTGTTCGCGCGCACCG
>WNGF01000339.1_pt1 | contig 120621 bp, 101 predicted proteins | sample 5400641 | NCBI WGS metagenome assembly WNGF01 (sample SAMN13153371, study PRJNA577476) | soil metagenome | isolation source: 80 cm soil or saprolite under grassland replicate 2 | place: USA:California | collected 2016-06-15 | reverse complement strand
AAGCCACCGAGAGTAAGCATCAAGAGCGTGACGCCAATGATCAAGGTTGGCTTCGTCACATTTAGTGGGACGACTTCAGCATTCGTGCCAGGCGTCAGGCTCAGATTTGCGCCGCAGCGATTGCAGTAATTAAGCCCGACGGTGTATTCAATTCCGCAGGATGGACAAAACATAAAGTGTGTCAATCGTAAATCGTGAATTTTGAATCAATGGTTAAGCGATCTGGTTCACGCTAAGAATACGCCACAACCAGCCGATCAGTTCACTCCAATTTACGGCTGAATTTAAGGGATTCGGTAAACTTTGCCTTTGTGTACGATAAGCACCTCGCCGCTAAACTGCGAGGCAATTGCACGGACCGACGAATCCATCTCCCTAAAGGCCTCTGAACCCCGAGCGACCGTGATTACCGGCATCGATGATTTGAGCTTTACATCCACCCATGCGCCACCTTGTTTGCGAAAGGTATGCCCGCCGGCTTTGCGCTCTTCGGGAGTCGCCTCACTGACGGTACCCGCGAGGCCTTGATTGCGACTTTGATCCTGCGAATCCGATGCAGACTTGTCCCGGCGAGCCGTTGAAGACTCCGGTCTCGACGAGCGAGATCGGCTTTCCGTTTCCTGCTTCTCTTTGGCTATCGCTACTCCCGATCGAACACGATCAGTCTCGGGTTGACGGCGGCGGGCAGCTTCATCAGCTCCACCGCCTCGCTCCATCACCTTAAATGCGCCGGCGGCCGACTTGGGTGCGGGTTGTTCCGGTGCGGCGGTGCGCAGATCCTTTAAACGCTTTTCTTCCATTGGCACAGGTTCGTTACGCTCTCCCGGTGGCGGCGGCGCGTATGATGGCGCTGCTTGCGCAACTTCGTTTTCAGTTTTCTTGTTTTCACGGCTGTACACGTTCCTGGCCACCCCGGATTCCGCCGTCGGCTGTGCGATCGCCGTAGAGGCCTTATCGGCCGAACCGGGCTGAGAAGGCTGTTGCCTGGCAACATTCGCATTTTGGGGTGCTGGCGCGGCCGTGCTCAATTGCGGATTGTCGATTGGTTGATTCTGAGAATGAGTTCCATCGTCCGTCTTGAGCGCGCTTCCCCTTGCCGGTGCTGCTTCGTCATTCTGAGCAATGAGCGTGCTCGCACGATCTTCGGCGCGGCGCCGCAAGGCGACGAAGGTAATTCCAACCGCCGCGATTGCAACCAAAGCGAATGCTGTATAGCGCAATTTGCGCGGAGCAAACAGATTGCGCAGACTCTCCAGGAAGGAGATTCGGGCCCGCGCGGTCGCCATTGATTCACCGTCGGCCGAAACACTTCTGCCCGCTGCCAGCGTCAACTGCGTTGCCAGCTGTCTACAATGATCGCAATCCGCGAGATGCGAAACATATCTGGCCCGCGCGGCGGATGACAATGCGCCTTCCGCGAATGCGTTCAACTCGTCAGCATCAAGATGTCCTTCGATGTTCGGCTTGAGGCCGGCCAGCTCCGACGCTGATCTCGATTCGGTCTTTTGCGAATTTCGCCGCAAGAGAACATCTATTTGTGCATCATTTGGTGTCATTTCAATTACTGCCACGCCGGTTTCGAGTCGCTATTTCAGGAACGATTGCCTAAGCGATAACTTGCGAACCTGTAACTCTGAGTCACTCATCGTTTACTCAAGCCTGCGAACTTTGTAAATTTGACTCCGGCGACGAAGTCAACAGCGGTTCTATGTCCCCCTGTAAGTTAACGGCAACCGCGGCCAGGCAGGCTGTTGTTTCAGCCTCAGTCCAACCATGTTCTTCCGCCAGAATGCGTCCGACTTTTGCGCGCACGTCGGCCTGGATTCGAGTCAAACGACGACTCGCCGTGGCTTCGTGAACGCCGAGAACGGCGCCTGCCTCCCGTAAACGCAAGTCGTCAAAATAGTAAAGCTTTACCAACAAACGATCTTCGTCGCCCAGTTCCCTGAGAGCACGTGCCAGCGCAGTCTCAACGTCGCTGGCCGCTAAATTATTAGCCAGCGCGTCCTCAGGACTCACGGTCGCATGCAGCGCGTCGAACGCCGCGAACGGCTCGTGCGTATTGCGCGACAGCCGATCAATTTGGGCGTCTTCCTCAGGTTGAACCAGCCGCGATTGCTTGCGATGCTGATCGATAGCTAGCTGGCCAACGACAGCACGTAACCACCCTCCCAGGGATCCCGCGCCCGAATAGAAAGCTAACTTACCTGAAGGCCGTCCATCGTTACGAACTTTCAGTCCATGCAACTCGGCCCAAATCGATTGCGTGAGATCTTCGGCCATCGACTCGTTCGACGAAGCTGAGCGCGCGGCCGAACGGACCGTGGCGTTGTATCCTTCGACGAGATCATTCCAGGCGGACTGGTCGCCGGTTTCGCAGGCGATCACCAGGCAGAGATCATCGGCATGCAGCCCGTCACAGAAACGATTGATGTCAGTATCGGTAGCCGCCGGCGCATCCCTGAGAACATATTTCTCGATCGCCGCCCGCAGGCGTCCGGTTAATGGCGCGGTATCCAGCCCACGCGCGTTCTCAGCCCGCGCCAGCAACCGCCCGGCAGCTCCAAGCACTAACTCGTCAATTTGCTCTTCGCGCTGGCTCAAATGTTCTCGGCCTCTGCTTCAATGCTATCACGATCTTCGAGCAGTACTGCGATCCGATGAAGCTCCGACACGACATTTTGATGACCGATTGCCGGTTTGGTTGCCGGCAATCAGGCGTCCTGGTTCGAATGAGGAGCCGGACAGGCCAATTCCTGCCGCCGGCGGCGCTTTGGCAGTCCCCTAATCGACAATCCAAAATCTAAAATCTAAAATCTTAGCCGTGCTCCGGGTGACCGAAATCTTTCGATCGATTCAGGGTGAATCAACGCATGCCGGACGGGCCTGTACGTTCGTCCGGCTGACGGGTTGTCCCATGCGCTGCACCTGGTGCGACAGCGAATACACCTTCGCTGGCGGGCAACACTTTTCGATGGAAGAAGTAATGAATGAAGTTCGCAGCTTTGGTTGCAACCTTGTCGAAGTAACCGGCGGGGAGCCCCTGGCTCAACGGGAGGCGTTCGATCTAATCAAGAAACTGTGCGACGAAAACTACGAAGTCCTGATTGAAACGGGTGGATATGTTTCAACCGCCGAGGTCGATAATCGGGCAAAGATTATTCTCGACATAAAGTGCCCTGCGTCCGGCGAGGCCGAACGAAACCACTGGCTGAACCTGACCACACTCAGGGCGGACGCGGACGAAGTAAAGTTTGTAATTGCGGATCGCGGCGACTGGCAATTTGCCCAGAAAACCATCAAAGAGTACGACCTGGAAAATCGAGCCAGGGCGGTGTTGATCTCACCTGCCTGGGGACTCGTCGATCTGAAGGAGCTCGCGAACTGGATTGCCGAAAGCGGTCTGAACGTTCGCCTGCAGTTGCAGCTTCATAAATACATCTGGGGCCCGGATGTACATGGTGTTTAATGCGATCATTTTCCATTCGTCATTTGGCATGTTTCATTTTGCATTCTTTCCTTGAGTCGCCGCTCATCAATTGCGGAGCGGGCAACTGTGGCATCAACGGCAAATGACCGGTGCCAAATGATAAATGGAAAATGATATGGGCGGCACGGTTGAACTCATAGATGAGCCGGTGACGGAATCGGATTCGTCCCTCGATCCTTCACACCTGGCCGTTTGTCTCGTCTCCGGCGGAATGGACTCGTGCGTCACGGCGGCAATTGCGAGCAAACAGAACGATGAACTCGCCTTCGTTCATGTCTCTTACGGACAGAGGACGGAGGCCCGCGAGCACCGGGCATTTCTCGAATTGGCGGATCATTACCAGGTCACTAAACGTCTGGTAGCCTCGATCGCGTATTTGAGCCGAATTGGCGGATCATCCCTGACCGACACAACTATCGATGTCTCCGAAGCGAATCCGGCAACGCTCGAGATTCCTACCAGCTATGTGCCATTTCGCAATTCGCATTTGCTGTCGATTGCCACCAGTTGGGCTGAAGTCCTCGGCGCAGATCGAATATATATTGGAGCTGTGGCAGAGGATTCTTCCGGGTATCCGGACTGCCGGCCGGCGTTTTACGAAGCGTTTCAGCAAGCGATAGATATAGGGACCAGGCCCGAGACCCGGATTGAGATCGTTACTCCTGTGATCAACTTGCGCAAATCCGAGATCGTCCGGCGCGGCATCGACCTGAACGCACCGCTACAGTTAACCTGGTCCTGTTATCAGCGGCAGGACCGGGCGTGCGGGCGTTGCGATTCATGCGCGTTGAGGTTGCGCGCGTTTAGAGAAGCGGGTGTTGTAGACGCGATACCGTACGCGTGAGCTCGACAAATTGCCAGGGAGGCAGTGCTTGACACCATGATTACAGCCGATTAACTTAAGCGCTGGCTCGGCTGAAATTGCAACGGGAGCTGGAGACTTACGCATCCTAATTCGTGCGTACCTGTGATTACCTGAAAGAGTTTTGCGGAGGATTCATAAAATGCGTTTCAAACATTTCTTTTCACTGATCATCCTGACCTTGGTGCTCGGCGCGAGTCTGACAGCCTCAGCCCAAAGCGCGCCGCTTCGGGGCAATGTAAAACTGGTTGGAAAGGATGGTCAGCCGGCGGCCGTAGCTGGTGCAATCGTCGACGTTTATCGAACCGACATCAAAGGAGACTGGCACACCAAGACTGAAAAGAACGGTGATTTTGTTTTCGCTGGTCTTCCGCTTCAGGGGACTTACCTCGTCGCGGTCAGCGCGCCGGGCGCCCAACCAAACGCTAAGAGTGGCGTCAGAGTCATAAATCTGGAAAAACCAATCGACATTGTGCTGATGCCGGGTGACGGTAAGCACCTGACTCTGGAGGAAGCCAAGATAGCCACGTCCGGTGGAGGTTCGGCGGAAACCGGAACCGGCACTGCTGAGAAAGCGAAACGTGAAGAACTGATTGCCAAGAACAAAGAGATCGAGGAAAAAAATAAAAAGATTCTCGCTTCGAACGAGGTAGTCGCGGCGTCATTCAAAGCGGGCGCCGAAGCGTTGGTCGCCAAAAACTACGATGAAGCTCTAAAGCAGGCAGATGCCGGCATCGTTGCTGACCCCGAGCAAGCGGCTCTATGGACCTTGAAGGCGAACGCACTCAAGGCCCGCGGAGTTGATCGCTACAATGCCGCGGTCACCGGCAAAGAGGAAGCAGCGAAGACTGCGGGCATCGAAAGTGCGAAGTCCGATTTTAAAGAAGCTGCCGACGCTGCGACTAAAGCGGTAACGATCGCCAAAGCTGAGCAGGCCGCTACTGATCCAACCGAGCAGGCGCGGCAAGCCAGCAGAAAATACGTGGCGATGAGCGTGCGGGCGGAAGCAATGCGATTGTACGTAACCAAGGGAGATCCCTCTCAGGTCGACGCCGGCATCGCCGCTTATCAGGATTTCATGACCGTAGAGACCGACCCAGTCAAGAAATCACGGGCGCAGCTTGATTTGGCGCAGATGTTGCTCGATGCGGGCGCGGGCGATAAGGCCTACGCCGAATTCCAAAAGGTTCTCGCTGAGAAACCTGACGATCCAGATGCCAATCTTGGCGCCGGTCTTTCTTTATTCAGCACCGGTGACAAAGCAAAGTACCAGGAGGCAGCCAATTACCTGCAGCGTTTCGTCGACAAGGCCCCCGACACTCACAAATTCAAGAATGACGCCAAGGCAATTCTGACTGAATTGAAGAATACTGAAAACGTCGTTCCGGAAAAGACCACGACCCCGGCGCGGCGCAAGCGGCCTTGAACGCATTTGCCTGAGGGTTTCTGAGGCGGGTTTGCGGCCCGCCTTTTTTTTTACCGGAGTATTTTGACGGCTCGTTGTACTTTTACTTTTAGTTTTGTCGGTTAATGAAAATCGTGCGATGCGGTGCTCTCGATTTTCATTTGCAGGGGCTCAACCCGTCTCGCTTTCACAGAAACCACATTGTCCTGATGCTGCAAAATTCCATCGATAATCAGAAACGGATAGTTAACCAGGGCGAGTCGATTTATTTCAAACAGTTGCGGTGTGACAATTATGTTCGCGATTCCGGTCTCATCTTCCAGACTCAAAAACACGAATCCTTTAGCGGTGCCCGGCCGCTGGCGGACAATCACCCAGCCCGCGACTTTGACTCGCCTTCCGTTGCGCATATTTTTCAAATCGCCGGCCCGCGTTACTTTCATCGTGTCGAGCGACGCGCGCTGGTGGGCCATCGGATGCCGCCCAATTGTTATTCCTGTGCCGCGCAAGTCTGCGTTTAGTCTTTCATTCAGCGTCATGGGCACGAGCGGCGAACTCGTGCCTTCTTCAAGCTTTTCATACAACGGCCCGGCATCCCGCGATACGCGCTCGACCTGCCACAGCGCGTCGCGGCGATGCGCAAAGCCTGCGTCCAATGTCCCACGTCCAACGTCCAATATCGGTTTCGGCTTTGGACTTGTGGGCTGAACAAAATTCAACGCGCCTACGGCTGCTAATTTTCGCAACTCATCTTTTCTTAATTCCGGCACGCGACCATGCAAATCATCGAGACTGGAGAACGATCTTTCCGAACGCGCGCGAACTATTGCCCGGCCCGCTTCTTCCCGCAGACCTTTCACGCACAGCAAGCCAAGTCGCAGACAGAGGTCAGTAGTTAGTGGCCAGTGGTCAGTTGGAAATCGAGCACCAGGGGTTTGGTTCCGACGTCTGACATCTGACCTCTGACATCTGACGTCTGACATCTGTCTTTCTGACCGCTGACCACTGACTTCAATCGTGCATTCCCAATTCGAACAGGTCACATCAACCGGCTTTACTTTTAATCCATGACGCTGCGCATCTTTAATGATTGTGAATGGTTGATAGAAACCCATCGGTTGATTATTCAGCGTCGCTGCAGTAAATGCCGCGAGGTAATGACATTTCAAATAAGCGCTGGCGTAAGCGAGTAAAGCGAAACTGGCAGCGTGTGATTCAGGAAAACCGTAAAGGGCAAATGAAGTTATTGATTGCACGATCTCTTCCTGGGCCTGGGGCTTAATTCCATTGCGCGTCATGCCGCGTCGCAGCTTTACTTCGATCTCCTTCATCCGTGCTTCAGATCGCTTGAACCCAAACGCGCGTCGCAGTTCTTCAGCTTTACCGCCGCTAAATCCTGCGCAAATCATCGCCATCTTTAATAATTGCTCCTGAAAGAGAGGCACGCCGAGCGTGCGCCGCAGGACCGGTTCGAGCGAAGGATGGGCGTACTCGATAGGCGCGCGACCCAGCCGTCGCTGTAAATATGGATTCACCATATTCCCGACAATCGGTCCCGGTCGAATAATGGCGACCTGCACGACAATGTCGTAAAACTTTTGCGGTCGAAGGCGCGGCAAACAGGACATTTGGGCGCGGCTTTCAATCTGAAACATCCCAATCGTGTCCGCTTGTTGTAAAGCGGCGTACACCGTCGGGTCATCTGACGGCAGGTGAGCCAGGTCTATTTCTTCATGGTAATCGTCGCGAATGATTTGAATCGTCTCTTCAATGACCGCCATCATGCCCAGGCCCAGCAGATCGACTTTGATAATGCCGAGGTCCGCACAGTCTTCCTTGTCCCATTGCACCACCACCCGCCCGGGCATCGCTGCCGGCTCAAGCGGCACGACCGAATCGAGTTGTCCCTGGCAAATCACCATGCCTCCCGAATGCTGGCCCAGATGGCGCGGTAGATCCTGCACTGCCAAATAAAGCTGGAAGAACTTCCTGATGCGCCGGTTGCGTAAATCCAATCCTGCATCTCGGAACTGGCGTTCGGTTGTGTCTTTTGGATCTTTCCACTCCCAGGTATGAACGAGACCCGACAAGCGGCCAAGTGTTTCTTCGTCAAAGCCGAGTACTTTGCCAACCTCGCGCGCCGCTGAGCGGCCACGATAAGTAATCACGTTTGCGGTCATGGCCGCGCCAAGTTTTCCGTATCGTTCGTAGACATATTGGATTGCGCGCTCGCGCTGATCGCCGCTCGGCAGATCGAGATCGATGTCCGGCCATTCGCCGCGCTCTTCCGAAAGAAATCGTTCGAACAGCAGTTCCATGCCGACCGGATCAACGGCGGTAATGCCGAGGCTGTAGCAAACTGCGCTGTTGGCAGCCGAGCCGCGTCCCTGGATTAAAATACCGTTGCGTTTGCAGAACTCGACGATGTCCCAAACAATCAGAAAGTAACCTTCGAGTTTCAATTTCTCGATCAGTCTCAATTCATGCTCGATCTGTTTCTGCGCGCGCGCGAATGCGCCATTGCAGCCATAACGCAACCGCGCGCCTTCGTAAGTCCGCTGCCGCAGGAATGAAGTCATTGTCTCTTCCGGCGGCACCGGATATTTTGGGAATTCGTAACCCAGGTCTTTCAGAGTGAATTCGAGCCGCGACGACAGCTCTGAGGTGTTGGCAATCGCTTCAGGCAAGTCGGCAAAAAGATCGACCATCTCTGCCGGAGATTTCAGGAAGCGTTCCGAATTTATCGAGAGCAAACGGCCGGCCGTTTCCAGGTGCACATGGTTCCTGATACAAGTGAAGACATCAGCAACTTGCCGTTGCAAACGCACGGCATAACAAACTCCATTCGTTGCCAGCAAAGGCAAATGCAAACGCCGGGCAATCTCGATTGCTGCGTGATTACGGGCTTCCTCTTCCCGTTTGAAATGGCGTTGCAATTCGGCGTAAACATTTTCTTTGCCAAAGATATCGATCAGGCATTCAGTCGTGCGCTGTCCTTTTCCGAGTCTGCTGTACTGATTATCCCTCGCCAAAGGTCCGTCTGTTCCACCGGTCAAACAAACCAGGCCTTCGGCATACTGGGCCAATTCATCGCCCGTGACGGCACACTCTCCCGCCTTCGCGTGCTTCGGCACGCGCAGTTTCATCAACGTAATCAGGCGGCAGAGGTTTTGATAGCCGGTCCGATTGCGAACCAGGACAGGAAGCGTAAATGCACTCCCTTTCGAAGTTGAACGTTCTTCTCCAGGGCCCAACGTCAAAGGTTCCGAGGTATTTCGACTTTGGATTTTGGCCTTTGGCCTTTGGACAGTTATTTCCGCACCGATGTGAGCTTTAATGCCAACCTTTTGGCCCGCGAGATGAAAACGCGCCGCTCCATATACACCGTCATTATCCAGCAGCGCCATCGCCGGCATGTTTAGCTCAGAGCAAGCCGCAATTAATTCTTCCGGCGTCGAGGCGCCGCGCAGAAAACTAAACGCCGACCTGGCGTGGAGCTCGACGTACTCAGTCATAAATCCCCTCAACAAACCATTCTTCGCTTGATAGATCGTGATAGATTCGACAAAGGACTTCGTTTTGGGGAAATGCTGAATCAATCACTGCCACATCCCATTCATCTCTGGCCCACATATCGGATCGCCACCAATCGCCCGACCTTCGCCATGGCCCGGCCGCGCAAACCACTTTGCCACGAAGGGCATTCGAGGACTTTGCGCTTCGAGTATTGATTCGCGCCGGTCGTCCCCGGTTCATTTGCACGTCCGCGCGCCAGGCTGGACGAAAGAGTCTAAAGCCCATCACACATTGTCGATTGGCAATTTCCGATTTCCGATTTGAATTTTTCTTTCGCTTGCCGCTTACCAGGGTGAACCGTGTCATGCGAAAGGCATCCGGCCGGTGCGTATCGAGAAGTTGCGGCGAGCCAACGTTGTCTCGGCCAACCAGCTTCGCCAACCGCGCCAGAGTAATTTCAAGTCTTTCCGGCTCAGGCGCTAACGGAATAAACAGTCCCGCTTGCGACGCGCGCGGCTTTACGGGTTCGGCGCTGATCCTGACCTCCATGATCGGTGATGTTGGCGGCTGGGCTTCAATGTCGAAGAGGAGCAATCGCAAAAGCGTCTTTGCATTTCGCATTGGCACAGGCAAAGTAATGACGCGATCATGTTTAGTCTTGTCTTCGAGCTTTAGGTTTAACCGTAATTCATTTGTCGCCAGCGCTGACTCATGCAGGTTGGCGCAAAGCTGATTGAGCAGACGAGAAAGAATGAAAGAAAGCGGCTCGATCTCCGCGACCGGATGCTCCAAGGCAAGCGACTGTTCGAAGCCGGCCGGTGGGCGAACCAAATTAAGATGGCGACTGGTTCGCCCCTGCGCGAGTCTTTGCAGGCGCACGCCCTCCTGACCCAATCTTTCGGCTACCCCTGTTAACGGCAGCGCGGCCAAATCAGCAAACGTGCGAATCCCCCAGAGAGCAAAAGTCTCTTGAATCTCTGCGACGCGATCCGCAGCAATTCCGACGAGAGAAGAATCGAGCTTGTCTATGGTGAAACTCCCAAGCTTTGCCAACTCCTCCCCGGCTCTAATAATCGTCACCTCCTTGAACAAGCGAGCAGCGTGAATTGCTACATCCGGTGCCGTGGCCACAGATACATTTACTCTGAACTTCAACGCAGTTGCCCGCCGAACGATTTCATTCGCCAGGTTACGTGCAGAATCGATTTCGGCTTCGTTCGTGGTTGCTTGAGGGAAAGCTACCGGAGAGGCAAACAATAAATCCTGGCCGGAAATATCCAGCACGACTGTATTCGGGGCCGCCTGCTCAACCAACGGCGAAAAAGTAAACGCCAAATTGAGCAATAAACGGCCATCAACTTCCGGCGATGAAGCCGTTGACTGAGAGACACCTCGGCCATAAACGCAGGCAAACATAAACCCCCTTCCCCTGCAAGGATGAATCGAAAAGATTAAATTGATGTTTCGAATATTAGCGAATATCTTCGAACATCGCAAGTGGTAATTTGGTTAGTGTAATTGAGGATTGAAACGCACGACTGCCTCGGACCATTCGACAGGTCGTTCCCGATTCACGCGAACACGCGCTCCTTGAATGAAGTGAGCGTGCGCTAATGGTGAGGTATTAAGCAACTGCGGCAGCCGAGCTCCGACCAATGAAAGATGCCGCTTTTTTTCCTTTCCCGCATTCGTGAGGCTGCCGTTAGAATTTTCCGAAACTAACGACAAACTGCTGGGCCATACTACCTGTTCCGTGGCTAGTTCTAAAACAAGTGAAGCACATGAACGCACGCTGGCGATGGGCGTGATCACCATCAATACCGTCGGCGTATTTTCCACCGCGCGGCGAAAGCGAAACCACCATGATGAAATAATGCGGCGAGCTGTTTTCGCCGGCACGTCACCAAGATTAAGCGCGATCAAACCAAACCCTCCGCTGTGTAACAAAAGATCGACCGCCTTAAAAGCGCGCTCCAGATTATGGTTACAACGCACCCACAATAAACGATCGAAACTGATGCCCGCCCTTGCAGCGGATGAAAGATCGAAACTTTCATTACAATCAATCAAGGCACAGATCTCTTCGTGCCGGGTCGCCAGGGCCAGGCTGGATAGCAATAAGCTCGTTCGTCCTGACGATGGCGCTCCATGGATTTCAGTTATTGCGCCTCGAGGAAAGCCATTGAAGAACTCGTCAATCTCGGCAATTCCAGTCGGCAGAACTTCCAGCAGATGCTTGTCGCGTCGCTCAAAAACATCGCCGAAACGACTTAGCAACGATGACACGCTCTCCGTTTTTATAATTGCACCCTTCATAGTCACTGATTATGACCAGCCAGCGAAAGGCTTTTAATGAAAGCCAAATCTGAAACGTCGGCCGCAGAGTTTTTCCCTGAGCGAAAAAGCCTCAAAGCTTTTCGTGAAGCGGCGGCCGATTGCAAAGGCTGCGATCTTTGGGAACGAGCTACCCAAACCGTATTTGGCGAAGGAGCTCGTCGCGCTGAAGTAGTTTTCGTCGGGGAGCAACCTGGAAACGAAGAAGATCTCGCCGGCAAACCCTTCGTTGGTCCGGCCGGAAGATTACTTGACGATGCTTTGCTTGAAGCAGGCATTGCTCGTATCCAAACTTACGTCACAAACGTGGTTAAGCATTTCAAATGGGAACCGCGAGGCAAGCGCCGCATCCACAAGAAACCGAACGCGCGCGAGGTTGCCGCCTGCCGTCCCTGGCTGGAAGCCGAGATTAGTTTAGTTAAGCCAAAAGTCATCGTCTGTCTCGGCGCTACTGCTGCTCAAGCGCTGTTAGGACCGCAGTTCAGAGTAAGTAAACAACGCGGCCAATTCATCGAATCAACGCTGGCGCCATATATCGTTGCCACCGTGCATCCGTCTTCAATCCTGCGCGCGCCGGACGAAACGCGGCGTGACGAGAAACGCAAATTCATCGATGATCTGAAAAAAGTCGCGCGCGTTCTGGCAAAAAGTTGATCGCTTTTCACTGGTTATATTTCCGAATTACACCAACTACTACGCCTTGAATCTGCACCCGCTCAGGAGGTCGAATGACTATTGGTTTGTAATGCGGGTTTGCCGGCTCAAGCCGTACCTGATGGCGGCCACCGAAAAAACGTTTAACGGTGGCATCGCTCCCGTCCACTAAAGCAACGACTGTTTGGCCATTTTCAGCCGTTTGTTGCGAGTGCAAAATGATCAAATCGTTCTCGCGAATCTGCTCATCGATCATCGAGTCACCGCGCACGCGCAAGGCAAACATTCGTCCCTGGCGCAACATGTCCCGCGGAATACAAACAGTTTCATAATTCAATACAGCTTCGATCGGCGCGCCCGCGGCTACCACTCCGAGCAAGGGAATTTCGTAATTTTGTTCGCCGGTTCCCGAGTCAACCAATTCGATTCCCCGACTGACATTCGGAATTCGGCGGATTAGTCCTTCTCGTTCTAAAGTGGACACAACGTGATGCGCACTAGCGGAAGAGCTAAGATCGAACTCTTTTCCAATCTCAGCAATGGTCGGCGCTTCCTGATGAATATCGAAGTAATGCCTGATGTAATCCAGTACCCGTTTTTGTCTGGCGGTAATCGGCACGGACGAACTCCTCTCCATAGCGAAGGTGCCCGAATATTATCGAAGATCTGCGAACCCCGTGTCCACCAAAATTCGTCGAAACAGCGTAGTTTTTGCGAAAAACTTTGATTGACAGAGAGCCCACTCAACTGTAAAATACCTGTTGCAACGGTGTTTGCCTCCGTTGTGCTGTTGTTCCACCCTACGTTTCGGCACCTCGGTCCCACCAAAGCATTAAGTTCTCTTTACTGAGACCAGACCACTCGAATGTCAGCAAAACTTGGTGAAATTCTCGTTCGCGAGAATCTAATTAGCCCGCAACATCTCCGGCAGGCGCTCGACTACCAGCGCGAGCACGGCGGCCGCCTGGGCTACAATCTCGTGAAGCTCGGCCTCCTGCCCGACGACACTATCACCGCAGTCCTTTCCCGCCAGTATGGAATTCCTTCCGTAAACCTCGAACTCTTTAACATCGACGATTCGGTCATCCGCTTGATTCCTCAGGAAGTTGCCCAAAAGTATTCAGTTCTCCCTCTGTCACGGGTCGGCGCCACCCTGACCCTGGCCATGGTGGATCCGACGAATGTCTTTGCCATGGACGACATAAAATTTATGACCGGGCTGAACATCGAGCCGGTCGTCGTCGCCGAAGCCAGTATTCAACGGGCCATCGCGAAACATTACGGATCGTCGCGGGAAATCGAACTTGCTTCGGTTGCTACCGATGTTGCAGCCGAAGGGTTGAATGGAAACCTGTCGCACGCGGATCTGGTTTCGCTTGGATCGCTGGACTTCGACCACGAAACGCTCGCGAGCGAAGTTGAAGTATTCGAAGACAATGAAGAGATAGACCTCTCAAGCCTCGCGCGGATGAGCGAGGACGCTCCGGTGGTCCGCCTGGTCAACGTGCTCATGGTTGACGCGCTTCGCAGGGGAGCTTCAGACATTCACATTGAGCCTTATGAAAAAGAACTGCGGATTCGTTTCCGCATTGATGGCGTCCTCTATGACGTTATGCATCCCCCGCTAAAGATGCGTGATGCCCTCATCTCGCGTATCAAGATCATGTCGAAGCTGGACATTTCCGAGAAGCGCCTCCCGCAGGACGGCCGTATCAAGATCAAGGTCAGGAGCGAGAGCAGATCGCGCGAATTGGATTTCCGCGTTTCTACCTTGCCCACCCTGTTCGGTGAAAAAGTTGTTCTTCGTCTGCTCGACAAGGAAAAGCTGATGCTGGACATGACTAACCTCGGCTTTGAGCCGGAATCCCTGGTCAAGTTCCAACGGAACATCAGTAAGCCATACGGAATGGTCCTCGTAACCGGCCCGACCGGTAGCGGTAAGACGAACACCCTTTACTCGGCTCTGCAGTCGCTGAATACCGTCGACACAAACATCATGACGGCCGAGGACCCCGTTGAGTTTAATTTGATGGGGATCAATCAGGTGCAGATGAAAGAGCAGATCGGTCTAAACTTCGCGGCTGCTTTGCGCTCATTCCTCCGTCAGGATCCAAACATAATTCTGGTCGGCGAAATTCGCGATTTTGAAACCGCGGAAATCGCCATTAAGGCTGCCCTCACTGGGCACCTCGTCCTCTCAACGCTGCACACCAACGATGCGCCTTCGACGATCTCACGGCTCATGAACATGGGAATCGAACCATTCCTCGTCGCCACCAGCGTGAACCTGATTCAGGCCCAACGTTTGATTCGGCGCATTTGCAAGGATTGTAAGAAAGAACATCCCACACCGGTCGAGGCCCTGGTCGAGATCGGTTTCTCGCCTGATGAATCCCAAACCATCAAGACCTATAAGGGCAACGGCTGTCCAACATGCAACGAGACCGGTTACAAAGGCCGGATCGGACTTTACGAGGTAATGGAGATAACGGAAGAAATTCGCGAGTTGATTCTAATTGGCGCGTCGGCCATGGAGTTACGAAAGAAAGCTATTGACGACGGCATGATTACGCTACGCGAATCCGGACTGCAAAAAATTCGAGCTGGAGTCACAACTATCGAGGAGGTTCTCCGCGAGACTGTGGCCTGAGAGGGGTGAATCATATGTTACGTCGGATCGTTTTATCTCTAGTGCTTATGATCGCGGGGCTGGCGGTGTTACCTTTCGTCACTTCACTCGCTCATAGTCTTCGCTTTCAATCTGCGCCGTCGCATCGGTTCCATCATTCGCGGGCCTGGTGGCGACGGCATCGGGCCAGAATGCGCCGGCGTCAGGCAATGCTAGCCCAGCGCGCGCGTATGCTGATGGCGGCTAACAACGGAATGGTTGAGGCGCCGGGTCCCAGAGTTTCCGATAACCACGCGACAATACCGGCCGCGCTCACCTTGCCGGCGAGTTTAGCCGCCGGACCTGGATCAGCACTGCCAAACGGTTGGCAGCCAACCGCAACCCGCAAGGGCAGCGAGACTTTTCGCATTGCGGCGGCCAATGGATCTCAGGTTGCGCAAGCAACACTGTCGGCGATTGCGGTCACTTCTCCGAACGCGAATCAAGCCATCGGTCGGGAGCAAAAGCGAACCCTTGGGAACGTTCCTTTTAATGACTTACGCCGATCCGTAATCGACCGGATGCTAAGCGCCGGCGGTTGGGTCGTAAATGATATGGATCGTCAAATCGGCGGCCATAGGGTATTCCAGGTTGTGGCGCAAACTCCTTCAACTACGGACGGTGACGCCGCCCAGACGTGGAACTTCTATTTCACTGAAATCGACGGCCGTCTTTACTCGTTAACTACGCATTCGGCCGGGGAATTCAACGACAAACTGACAGGAGATGTCGAGAAGTTCCTTTCTGCTTTCCACCCGGCAACAAAATAAGCACGACCGCAGTCGGATTCAAATCGACCTCAAGGACCAATCAAGCATGGAAAGAACATCACCTATCTCGCTGTCGGAACTGCTACACAAGCTTGCCGAGCTTGGCGGATCTGATCTGCACGTTACTACCGGAACACCGCCACTGGTTCGCGTGCATGGCGAAATTCGGCCGCTCGATAATTACCGGCCGCTTACTTCGGTAGAGACTAAGCAACTCGCCTACTCGGTACTCACCGATGCGCAAAAGCATCGCTTTGAAGAGAATCTCGAGCTCGATTTCTCGTTCGGTCTGAAAGGCCTCTCGCGTTTTCGTGCGAACATCTTCAATCAGCGGGGCGCGGTAGGCGCGGTATTTCGCGCTATTCCTTACGAAATCCTGTCGTTCGACCAGCTTGGCCTTCCGCCCGTGATCAAGGACCTATGCAATAAGCCTCGCGGCATTGTCCTGGTTACCGGACCAACCGGTTCTGGAAAATCAACCACGCTGGCGGCGATGATAGACAAGATCAACAGGGAACGACATGAGCACATCCTGACGATCGAAGATCCGATCGAGTTTCTCCACAACCATAAGAGCTGCATCGTTAACCAGCGCGAAGTTAACGCAGACACTCACGGATTTCCGCAAGCTCTCCGCACGGCCCTGCGCCAGGATCCGGATGTGGTACTGGTTGGCGAAATGCGAGATTTGGAAACAATCGAATCAGCCCTACGCATTGCCGAGACCGGACATTTAACTTTTGCCACGCTTCACACGAATTCTGCCGTCTCGACAATCAACCGCATCATCGACGTTTTCCCGTCGGTGCAGCAAGCGCAAGTGCGCGCTCAGTTGTCGCTGACGCTGGAAGGAATTCTTTGCCAGACTTTGCTTCCCAAGGCCGACGGCCGCGGCCGAATCATGGCCATGGAAGTCCTGATTCCGAACCCCGCAATTCGCAATCTGATTCGTGAAGATAAAGTTCACCAAATCTATTCGATGATGCAGACCGGACAGGACATTCACGGAATGCAAACATTTAATCAGGCGCTCGCTTCGCTCTATCACCGGCGCGTGATTTCTTTAGAGATGGCCCTGCAGCGCAGCTCGAATGTCAGCGAGTTACGCGACCTTATTGATCGGGGTGCGGGAGTCAATTCCGGAAATGGCACGCAAGCCCCGCCGGCGAGTCCTTACGCGCGGCCGCGGCCAATCAGCTTGCGGAAGTAGTCCTGAAAGCTGATTTACTCAACCAACAGATAACAGACCAAACCTCTTGAGAATAGAAACGGAGTTACGCTAATGCCAACCTACGCTTTCAAAGGCCGCAATCGAATGAACGAACTCGTGGTAGGCGAGCGTGTCGCCGATAATCGCGACGAGCTGCGAGAGACTCTTAGGCGAGAACAGGTCACCCTCACATCGGTGAAAGAAAAGGGCCGCGAGATCGGAATTCCAAAACTCGGCGGCCGCAAGAAAGTTAAAGCCAAGGAACTGGCAATTTTCACGCGCCAATTCTCAGTCATGATCGACGCGGGGCTGCCGCTGGTCCAATGTTTGGATATCCTCGCCCAGCAACAGGACAATAAATACTTTCAACAGGTGCTGGCTCAAGTGCGCCAGGATGTCGAAGAGGGTTCGACCCTGGCAGCAGCGATGACCCGTCATCCTCGAGTATTCGATCAACTCTATTCAAACATGGTCGAGGCTGGTGAGACCGGCGGTATTCTGGATCTGATTCTTCAGCGTCTCTCAACCTTTATCGAAAAGATCGTCAAACTAAAGCGCGATATCGTTTCGGCAATGATCTACCCCACCGCGGTAATCCTTCTGGCGATCGTGGCAGTCGCCGTAATCATGGTGGTGGTAATTCCCCAATTTCAGAACATTTTTCTCGGGTTGCTCGGGCCGGGCGAAGCACTACCCCTCCCCACGAGGATTGTGGTAGGAATCAGCAACTTCCTTGCAGGTTGGGGCGGTTTGTCGATTCTCGTAACTATTATCCTTAGCGTGGTCGGTATCCGCTATTACTACAAGACCGCCAGTGGTCGAAAAATAATCGATACCGTGCTCTTGAAGGTACCCATCTTAGGGCCAATATTCAGCAAGATCGCGATTGCTCGTTTTTCTCGGACCCTTTCGACGTTACTTTCATCAGGCGTTCCGATTCTGCAATCGCTGGATATCACGGCGCGCACCGCAGGAAACGTTGTGATCGAAGCAGCAATACTAAAAATTCGAGACGGTGTTGAGCAGGGTAAGAGCTTTGTTGAGCCGTTAAAGGCCGTCGACGTGTTTCCGCACATGGTCGCCCAAATGGTGGGCATCGGCGAGCAAACCGGCGCCCTGGATGCCATGTTGGGTAAGATTGCCGACTTTTACGAACAGGAAGTCGACGCGGCGATCGCCAACTTGCTCACGCTGATTGAGCCGGCATTAATAGGGTTCCTGGGCGTAACGATCGGCGCGATCGTAATTTCGATGTACCTGCCAATGTTCACTCTGATCGGAAAACTTTCTCAAGGCCATTGAGGGATCGCTGATTCTGAAACCGCATTCAGGCGGTTCGCGAGTTCCACCAATCTATCGTCAAGCGTAAGCCTTCCTCGAGATCGACGCGAGGTTCATAGCCGAGCAATTCGCGAGCGCGCGAGATGTCCGCGAGACTATGACGGACATCGCCTTTTCGTGCGTCCTGGTATTCTGCCTCGATATTGTCTCGGCCCGTAAGGCTTTTTAACTTGCTGACCAGATTATTCAGCGTGACGCGAATTCCGTTTCCAACGTTAATTACCTGACCGACGGCTTTCGCCGAGCCAGCCGCTCGCATGTTCGCATCCACAACGTTCGAAATATACGTAAAGTCACGCGACTGCTCGCCGTCGCCATAGATTACCGGCCGTTGCCCCTGTATTAAGGCAGTAACAAAACGGGAAATTACGCCGGAGTACTGCGACGTCGGATCCTGACGGGGGCCGAAGACATTGAAATAACGCAGGGAAACGGTCTCGAGACCATAAACGCGGGTGAATACGCGACAGTAATACTCGCCGACAAGTTTTGCCACCGCGTATGGAGATAAAGGCTCAGGCCTCATGTCCTCGTACTTTGGCAATTCCGGCTGATCGCCATACGCAGAACTGGACGCCGCATAGATCACTCGGCGAACCTTTCTATCGCGTGCCGCCAGCAGCAACGAAAAAGTCGCATTCACGCTTGCGTCATGGGTCTCGAGTGGATTATCGACCGAACGAGGCACCGATGGAATTGCCGCCTCATGAAACACGATTTCTACATCTTCAAGGGTCCGTCGCGTTGCGGCAATGTCCAACAGGCTCGCATGAATGAAATCAACATCACCCTTGATCCCCTGGAGGTTCTCGCGCCGTCCCGTGGATAAGTCATCGATTACGCGTACTCGCGCCCCCTTTTGGGCAAGCGCGGCAACCAGGTGAGAACCAATGAATCCAGCACCGCCGGTGACTAGTATTATTCCTGAAGAGGCCATTTGGGAATGTAATCTGACTGACTCGCCCCTGTTACCTGCCGACGCCGACATATTCAAATCCCAAAGCGCGCAGTTCGCCCGGCTCGTAGATATTGCGGAGATCGGCAATCCTTGGGACATTCATCAAGCCGCGTATCCGCTCCATGTTCAGCGCCCGGAACTGATTCCATTCCGTCATTAGCACCAGGACCTCTGCGCTGGTGACGGCAGCATATTCGTCTGTGGCGTATTCGATATCCGGCAGATACTTGCGCGCCTCGTCCATTGCAACCGGGTCATAAGCACAAACTTCCGCTCCTCGTCGAACCAGATCGCGAACAATATCTATGGCTGGCGCCTCGCGCATATCGTCGGTCTCCGGTTTGAATGCAAGCCCCAACACGGCAATCCTCTTTTTCGTCAAGCTGCCGGCAAGCGCCTCAATTTTCGAAACCATGACTTTCCGCTGATCCCCGTTGACCTGGATTACGGCATCTACTATTCGCGTCTCGCAGGAAAATTCGCGAGCTATCGCTGACAGTGCAAGCGTATCCTTCGGAAAGCAGGACCCGCCGAACCCGGGGCCGGGATGCAGGAACTTTGAACCGATCCGACGATCCATTCCCATCGCCTTTGCCACGTCATGAACGTCACACCCGATTCTGTCACAAAGGTTTGCGATCTCGTTGATGAAGGAGATCTTCGTCGCCAGAAACGCATTGGCAGCGTATTTGATCAGTTCCGCGCCTTCCAGGGAAGTAATGATGAACGGCGTTTCGATCAAATACAGCGGCCGGTATAATTCGCGCATGATCGTAATCGCCTCTTCGTCATCGGCGCCGAGGACAATTCGGTCAGGCCGCATGAAATCGTTTATTGCCGCACCTTCGCGAAGAAACTCGGGATTCGATACGACACTGAATGGAGCCTCAACCTGCTGGTGCTCGCGAATCAACTTTTTTAGCTTTTTACAGGTGCCCACCGGGACGGTCGACTTCGTGACGATCACTTTATAGGTTTGCATGTGCTCGGCGATCGACCGCGCGGCTGTTTCTATGAATGCGAGATCTACGGAACCGTCCGCCTTCGAAGGCGTGCCCACGGCGAGAAAGATAACCAGAGCTTCTTCCGTAGCCCGTTTGATGTCAGTTGTAAACCGCAGTCTGCCGGCGTGGAGATTTTTCGCGACGAGGTGATCCAAGCCAGGCTCGTATATGGTCGTCTGGCCGTTGGACAGCCGGGCTATCTTCTCGGCATCTACGTCAACGCAGGTAACAGTATCGCCGAATTCTGCAAAGGCAGCTCCGGTAACCAGACCGACATAGCCGGAGCCGATAACGGCAACTTGCATTGGGGAATTACCTAACTGAAGGGAATTCGTTCACTCAAAAATTACGGGTCACGCGCGCGAATGTCGCGTGACCCGTAAGGGCCGTCAGCCGCTGCCGTGCGTGATGCTCGCGCCGGCAGTATGATCCTTTTCCAAATCTACTTAGTCGGGCTAATTACGACTACGCTGCCCCCGAGATTGAGATCATTGTTATGGGTGGTTGCGATAATCGCGGCCGCCACTGCGCCGCCGGCAGCCAGCAGCAATGCTGCTAATGCGCCGCCATGCAATGAGCCGAATGTCGCAGCCCTGGTCAACCGAGTGCAACGCGTTCCCGGCGCGGCCTGACCTGCCGTGTCCTGCGATCCAGCCGCGATCGGTGTGGCCTTATCGCCGGTGCGCAAAGTCACTTTGCCGCCTTGCGAAGCGACGATTGTGTTGCCGCATTCAACGTCAACCATAAAGGAAGCCGCATCGCTCGGATCTGCGATGGCGGCGCCGTCCTTTGTCGTCACAATTGCGGAAACACCTGCAGCCGTTGATACGCGCAGCCGTCCGGCGTCAAGCGATGCCGCGATATTTGTATCGCCAAAGCTGAGCCTCGTGCTGGTGTTCGGCATTAACTCTACGCGACCGAGTTTGCCAAGACTCACTACAGCGCTGCTGTTCGGAGCCGTGGCTATTACTGCGCCCGAAAAAACCGTCGCGCCGGAAATAGCTGCCTGGCCGTTAACTGTGACCTGCCCGGAAGCTGACAATTCACCGCCGGCTGCCTTCTGCCCTGAGGTGGCAAACGCCACCATCGTGTAAACACTCAATACTGCAACCGCTACACACAACGCGATCGACTTACGGCTCCAAGTTCTGCTAATCATCGTTACCTCCCGTCGAGTGAACAAATTTTTTCAAAGCGCCGCAATTCGCGAAAACGACGACGCAAAATTTTCAAATCAAATCGGGGCGCTCCCAAATGCCGGCATCGCTCCCTTCTAGAAGATCCGGATGTCAATACCAGCCGCCCGCTCCAAGTTGTTTCGGATTAAGCCACTTTCCGCGAAAAGATAACATGCGAAAGACACTGTGTAAAGCCCTTTTTTTTGATTAGGCGTCAAGAAATTGTGTCTTCGATGTGCTAAAAACAACAGCGCCCCAAGTCAGGATCTAAGGCCGGCGCCGGGGTAATCATACCTCTTAGCGGACATAAATTGGTAGGAAAATCTGATTGCCCCCTTTTCAGAGCAGTTTTCGGAAGACCTAATGCGGAATCGTTCGTTTTGGACGCCCGGCGGTCTGTCCAACCGGCTGCCCATTCGGAGTGCTTATGTCACCCTCGCCGGTAACCGGTCGCGACGAGCTGCGCTCTTTCTGCATTAATTCAGCCTGTTCGTAAGGATCCAGCCGGGCGAAGACATAGAAAGGCTCGTTTGCCTGGATTACTCCAAGAAATCTGAATTTGTTGTTCAAGACCTGATCGGGCTTAAAGCTTCCGGCACGTGGCGGATTCTCGAAAAGCGTTTTCAATTCGTCTGGAGCTACGGCCTCCAATTCGGGCACGTAGTCGTTTCCAGTGGTGCGCACCAGGCGCACTGCCATGAGCCGGAGCGCCCTGATCCGATTTGAATTACGGTGGTAATAACCAGCCGTAATCTCTCGGCGACTAATTCGATCGTCAACCACTTCCTGTTCGTTGCGAAGATAGCCGAGATAGGCGCGCATAACCGGACCAAACGCAGACTCGTCATCGGCTCTCGAACTAACTAATCGCTGGCCATACGCGGCGCCACTTGACGCCATCCATATCAACCCGACAACAACGATAAGCGTCCTATGCGAGCGATTCGGGACGGGATTTCCTTCTGTTTTCATGGCAATTGCTCCCATCGCTTGGAATTCATACTAGCTCATTCGCAACACTCAGGGCCATTCAAGATGATTTGTTGGCCGCAGATTATATTCCTCTGCAAATCGCACTGTATTGCACGGCCAGTTCAGCGGTGTTACATTTCGATTTCAATGAATGACGCTGCGGAAAGCGCTGGACAGGATCAGCGAAAGCGAATCGCGCTGGGGGTCAGCGGCGGAATTGCTGCTTACAAGGCGGTCGAGATCTTGCGCGGCTTGCAACGGGCGGATTGTGACGTAAGGGTCTGCATGACGCGGCACGCTTGTGAATTTATTCAACCCCTTACTTTTCACGCCATCTCGGGTTCTTACGTTATTGTCGATGATTATGCGGCGGAGAATCCCGATCCGATCGCGCACATCACTTTTTCGCAGTCGGTCGACCTTTTTCTTATTGCGCCTGCGACGGCCAATGCGATTGCAAAATTTGCCAATGGGATTGCTGATGACTTTCTTACGTCAACATATCTCGCGTCTACGGCTCCGGTTTTGATTGCGCCCGCGATGAATCCAACTATGTGGCACCACCCCGCCACTCAACGCAACGTTCAGAAACTTCGCGAGGACGGGGTGCGCTTTATTGAACCCGATGAGGGTGAGATGGCTTGTGGCACAATTGGCCCAGGCAGGCTGAGCGAACCAAACCGAATCGTCGCCAGGGCGCTCGAGATCCTGGCAAGTCAAAAGACTAACTCCGGTCAGAAAGATCTGTCCGGCGAAAATATTCTCATAACGACGGGCGCCACCCGCGAGCCACTGGATCCCGTCCGGTTTATCTCAAATCGATCGTCGGGTCGTATGGGGTTCGCGATAGGCCAGGCTGCATACGATCGCGGAGCCCGGGTGACGATCATTGCCGGCGCAACCACCGTTTCGGCGCCTTCCCGGTTGCGTGTTCTGAATGCCCTCACTGCCGCAGACATGGAGGCGCTCGCCGGGCGTGAAGCCCGAGACGCGACGATTTTCATCGCAGCTGCCGCCGTCTCAGACTATCGGCCGCAACAAATTTCAAATTCCAAAATTAAGAAATCGCTCTCGCGCCTGGAAGTTACCTTTGAGCAAACGCCTGATATCCTTGCGCAAGTCTCTCGAGCGCGTCGCGAGGGACAAATCATTGTAGGGTTCGCTGCGGAAACCGAAAACCTCATTCATTATGCGCGTCAAAAATTGGACGAAAAGAACCTCGATATGGTTGTGGCCAACGATGTTTCCGGAGAAGGCGCCGGGTTTGATTCCCAAAATAATATTGTCTCGATCCTCACAAAAGGAAAATCAGAAGTGGTAAGCCTTCCAATGATGAGCAAGTTGGCTGCAGCTCATCGAATCCTCGATGAAGTTGTAAAACTCCGACAACAGCAATTGTTCAAAACTACCAAAGCCTAGACGGATAACCGCATGCCGAATTCCAGAGACGCAATCATCCAAACACTGAAAGATGCCCGAGCATACGTGGAATATCTGGACGAACTCGGTGTGGAGACGGTGGAATCGTTTGGCCAGACACGTGCAATTTCCCACATTGATACTTCATCTGCCGCACCACGATCCACATCCACCGGTGTCAGTGTTTCAGTCAGCGCGCCTATCGAGCAAACTGTGGTCCGAATATCAGAAGCCGAAAGATCGATTCGAATCGGGGCGCCGCCGCAAACCACTTTTTTCGATCAATCACCCTCAATTCTACCCGGCTTCGCGGCCCCGACTGAGACGCTCGACGAGATATGGCAGGACATTGGCGACTGCACCCGTTGCGGACTGTGCGAGGGCCGCACCCAGGTCGTCAATACTCACGGCAATCGAAATGCTCGCCTAATGTTTGTCGGCGAGGCGCCCGGTGCCGATGAAGACGCGCAAGGCAAACCTTTTGTGGGCCGCGCCGGCCAGCTGCTTACCAAGATCATCGAAGCGATTGGCTTGAAACGCGAAGATGTAATCATCGGAAACGTCAATCGTTGTCGGCCGCCTGGTAACCGGCAACCGACGTTGGAAGAAGCTGCGATCTGCAGACCCTTTCTCTTCCGCGAGATCGCCGCGGTTCGGCCCGAGGTGATCGTCGTAATGGGAAACACTGCACTGCGCAATCTCCTGGAGATTCGCGAAGGAATCACACGCGTACGCGGACAGTTTCAGGATTTCCAGGGCATCAAAGTCATGCCCACTTTCCACCCCGCCTATTTATTGCGAGACCCTTCGAAAAAACGCGAAACCTGGGAAGACATGAAAACGGTCAAGGCGTACCTGGACAGCCGTGAGACACAACGCTCGAGCAACTAATCCCGGTCAGCTTTAATCACCAATCGAATCGCGCTAACCTCTCAACACAGATTGAAACTCGTCCAATGGCTTCCACCGCCCAAGCTGTAACTCTGCCAAAGTACGCGCAGGTCGCGGTCCCGGTGCATCTTTCGAAAACATTCACCTACCGGCTGCCCGCGTCGATGCAGCGCGATGTGCGCCTGGGTTCACGCGTCGTCGTGCCACTCGGCAGGAAACCGGTTACCGCCTACGTGGTCGCTCTTCTGCCGGCATTGCGCGAAGGCACCAGCCTCATCGAGTCTGAAATCAAAGAAGTCGAGCAGTTGCTGGATCGGGATCCGCCCCTGACGCCACAGGTGCTCGAAGTTACACGCTGGGTCGCGGATTATTACCTGGCGCCGTGGGGCGAGGTTATGCGCGCCGCGCTGCCCACAGGAATAAATGCAAGTGTCGAAGAAGTCGTTTCGATCACCGCGGAAGGACAGGCCCAACGTTCTGCCGTTCGCAGCCAGTCAAACGTGAAGACCCGCGCTCTGAATTTGCTGGCTGCCGCCGGCGACCTGGATTTGAAAACCTTTTGCCTGCGAATAGGCGTAAGTCGCACCCCGAAGTGGTTGCGCGAGCTGGAAGCCGACGGCCTGGTTGAGCGCGTTCATCGCGCTCGCTCCACAGTCACACGCGCACGAAAACGGAAGATGGTTCGTCTCAAGCAGCTGCATTCGAAGGATGGCGCGGAACACCAGTCCCTAACGAGGGCTCAACACGCTGTCATTGAAACTCTGCGGGCGCACCAGGAGGAGATGGCCGTCGGCGATTTGATCGAGAGCGCCGGCATCAGCGAATCCCCAATGCGCACCCTATCGAAGAAAGGCATGGTGGAAATATTCGAAGAGGACGTACGCCGTGATCCGCTGGCCGACGCAAAACTCCCGGCTCCAGACGATTTTCAACTTACGCCTGCGCAGGGGCAGGCCCTTGATGCAATTGAGCAGCCTCTAACAGAGGGCGGCTTTGCGGCATTCCTTTTACATGGGATCACGGGCAGCGGGAAAACGGAAGTCTACATCCGCAGCATGCGAACGGCCCTGGCACAGGGCCGTGGCGCAATGATGCTCGTTCCCGAGATTGCGTTGACGCCAATACTGTCCCGGCGGTTGCGCGCAAACTTTGGCGATCAGGTCGCAATTTTCCACTCATCGTTATCCAAAGGCGAACGCTTTGATGAGTGGGCGCGGGCGCGACGAGGCGAAGCGCAAATCGTAATCGGCACACGCTCGGCCGTATTTGCTCCGGTTGAGAATCTTGGACTGGTTATCGTCGACGAAGAACATGACACGTCATATCGACAGCAGGAGTCGCCGTTCTACAACGCTCGCGACACCGCGCTTATCCGCGGGCAAAAGGAAAACGCCGTTGTCGTTTTAGGCTCGGCAACGCCGTCACTTGAATCGTTCCACAATGCGCAAACCGGCAAGTATCAATACCTGCATCTTGCGAATCGGATCGCCAATCGGCCGCTGGCGAGCGCCGAGTTAATTGATATGCGAGAGGTGTTTGCCCGAGCTAAGCGACCGGCGACCTTCTCTGACCAGTTGCTAACCGCGATCCAGCAAACACATGCCCGCGGTGAACAGGCTATCATCCTGCTTAATCGGCGTGGATATTCGAGTTTCATTTTGTGCCGCTCGTGCGGCGAATCGATTACCTGTCCGAACTGCGACGTCACACTGACTTATCATCGCAGCGATCGCACCATCGTTTGCCACTACTGCAATCACAGGCAAATAGCGCCATCCGTCTGTCCTGTTTGCGACAGCAAATATATTTACTATGTCGGCGAAGGCACGGAGCAAATCGAAGAAGAAATCCGCAAGCGCTTTCCTTCACTACGCATTGCCCGAATTGATCGGGACGCGGCCTCACGCCGCCATGCGTTCGAAAAAGCCCTGCTTGATTTCGGCAAGGGCGAACTCGACATGCTGGTTGGCACGCAGATGCTGGCGAAGGGTCATGACTTTCCAAACGTAACTTTGGTAGGAGTTGTTTCCGTCGATGCGGGATTGGCTCTTCCCGACTTTCGGGCCGCGGAGCGAACATTTCAATTGATTACCCAGGTAGCCGGCCGCGCCGGCCGCGGTGCGCGTGGTGGGCGCGTGCTGATCCAAACTTATCATCCGGGCCATTACGCGCTGCGTCTGGCCGCCACCCAGGACTATCCGGCGTTTTACAACGAAGAGATTCGTCATCGCCGGAATCATGGCTATCCGCCTTTCGTCGCGCTCGCGTCGATGCTGGTCCACCACAGAGAATTGCGACGAGCACAGTCAATCGCGCTCAGTCTGAGGAAAGCTCTGAATGAAGCTAATTCGAATCGCGCGTGTCGCGTCCTCGGGCCGGCGCCGGCGCCACTCGCACGCCTCCGCGGGGAACATCGACTTCACTTTCTGATCAAATCGCGCAGCCGGAGGAGCGTGCGACAATTGATTGATACAGCCCTGAACGCTGGCGAATTCAGCGACACTGATTTGCGGTCAGTAAATGTGGAGATCGATCCCGTAAGCATGATGTAGAGGTGCGCGTTTGGACTTCTTGCGCTAAACTCCGCCCATGAAATTGTCAGAGCTTGCCGAACGAACCGCAGCGCGCGTCGACGGCGACGGCCATATAGAAATTGAGAGCGCAGCGGCGCTGGATCAAGCCGGGCAGGGACAGGTCACTTTTCTCGCAAATCCTCGCTACACGCCGCAGGTTAAGACAACCAAAGCCTCCGCTATATACGTGGCCGACGAAGTTGATGTTGGCCGCAACGATATAGTTGTGTTGCGCACCTCAAATCCTTATCTGGCTTACACGCGGGCTTTGATTCTCTTTAACCCACAGCCGTCGCTGACACCGCATGTGCACCCCTCGGCGGTGATTGATCCCTCGGCTCGAATTCCGGGTGACGTATTCATCGACGCGTGCGTGGTGATTGGTCGCGATGTTGAAATTGGCCCAGGGGTTCGCATATACGCGAACGCCACGATCTATGACAACGTAAAAATCGGAACGGACTCTGTGATTCACTCCGGCGTCGCGATTCGGGAAAATTCCGTCCTGGGCGCGCGGGTGATTGTGCACAACAACTCGGTAATTGGTTGTGATGGTTTTGGATATGCCAAAGATGAAGAGCGGCATTGGCTGAAAATCCCGCAGACCGGTCGCGTGGTCATTGAAGATGACGTCGAAATTGGCGCGGGCACAACGATCGACCGCGCTTCGGTGGGAGAATCGCGGATCGCGCGCGGCACGAAAATCGACAACCTTGTGCAGGTCGGCCACTCCTGCACCGTCGGTGAAGATACTTTGCTCTGCGCCCAAGTCGGACTTGCGGGAAGCTCTCACATCGGCAGTCGTGTGATCCTGGCCGGCCAGGCCGGTGTTGCCGGCCATAACACCATCGGCGACGACGTCGTCTTGACCGCCAAGAGCGCAACCAGTCACGATGTCCCAGCCGGTAAAGTTATTTCCGGAATACCGGCCTTCGATAATAAAGATTGGCTAAGGTCGATTGCCGCATTTAGACGGCTGGGGGAAATGCATCGCAAGCTGCGGGAACTGGAAAATCGTTTAAATGAAATTGAGAAAAGATCGCAGTGAAAGGCCGCATCCCTCTCATGAGGATGCGCGGACGATTCTCCTTTTTTGGATTGCGTGGTCGGCTTATGTACTGCTGGCAGTTTTTCTGACGATTACCCTGTTGACTGACTGGCCCAGGTTTCTTCACACCCCTTAGGTAACGGCGCCTCCATCGACAATCACAACTTCGCCGTTCATAAAGCTGTTTCTGTCGCTGACCATGAAAGCGGCGTATTCCGCAAGCTCTTCGGGCCTTCCCAGACGCCCCTGTGACGCCCAGAAATCGTGCATTTGCAAGAGATGCTGCGGCAACGCCTGCGCCAGATCCGTATCGAAGATGCCTGCGGCAATCGCGTTAACACTGACACCAAAGTTACCAGCTTCGCGCGCCAGACATTTCGTGAATCCGATCATGGCGGCCTTCGAGGTTGCGTAATGCACGGCGGTCGGCAACGCCCGGATTGCGCCAATCGAGGTGATGTTGAGAATGCTTCCCTTCCTCTGGCGAATCATCTGTTTGTAGATCGGCTTGGTCACGGCAAACAGACTGTCGACATTGGTATGAATTACTTCATCCCACGCGCGGTCCGTTGTGGTTGCAAAATTGTCGCCGCGATTGATGGCCGCGTTGTTGACTAAAATGTCGAGGCCGCCCCAATCCTGCACCAATTCTCTGGTCAGGTGTTTCATGCCAAAGCGATCGGTAATCGAAACTTTGAATGAGCGCACCCGGCGTCCGATCGCCTGGATCACACGCATCATTTCTTCGGCCAGGTCATCGCGCGAATTGTAGCTAAAGGCGACATCGGCGCCTTCGCGAGCAAACACCTGGCACAATGCTGCGCCAATGCCTCGCGTACCGCCGGTGATGAATGATCGTTTTCCTTCGAGCAAAAGGGCCACGTTAGAAGATCTTTCCAGACACTGATCGGAAGGACTTTGTCTTTTCGAATTTGATCCTGATTTCCAAGAGCTTGTTAACTCGGATTAAATATCGAACTTCGCGTGAGAGTCAAGAAAGCAAGCAGAGGGCGGGTGAGATGGAGTTACAGTGAAAAGGATCTTCTAAGCGACTTGCTTGACGACAATCGTCTCATCCGCAGCGGCTGCATTTGCGGGTATCAACGCGGCGATTTCTTCAACGATGTGCTTCGTGGCGTTCGGGATAATCAGGCTAACTGTCGCCGCGCGCATGGCCGCATAATGGGCTGAATCCTCGATCATTCTTCGCACGGTCGGGACTACGTCTGAGGCTTGCCGGAGCAGGACGCCGGCGCCGCGCTTCACAATCAGATTTACCGTTCCTGCCTCTTGCGGCATCGGTTCGGTGGTACCGTCGGCGATAATTGGTAGGCGACAACTGAGAGCCTCGAACGTCGTCAGCCCGCCGAGCTTGGAAATCATTACGTTTGCCGCCCGCATCAATTCTTCTACCTGCTCAGAGTAGCCAATGACCTTGATGGGAAATTTCGCGCCGGCGGCCAGCAGTTCCGCCTCCGACTTCAGCTCTTCGTTCCTGCCGGCGAGGAAGATCGCCTGCATGTCCAACTCGCCGCGCACCAATTCGCGAAAGATCCGCGGAATGTTGCCGCCGCCTTCCCAGCCGGCATTGACAAAGACGGTGAATTTTTCCGGATCCAGGCCAAGTTCGCGGCGGGCCGCCTGGGCTGCTTGTTCGTCAGGAAAATCGAACTTGGGATGTACAGGCATTCCGGAAACTTTGATTCGCTCTGGCGCAATTCCATAATCAATCAACTGCTGCCGCGCTTCTTCGGTGGCGCAAAGGTACAAATGGACGTCGTTGCAGGCCCAGCCCTTCCAGAATCCGTAGGTGGGATCGGTTACGACGGTGACCAGCGGAATGCGGTCGAGGAGTCCGAGCTCTTTCAGCACCCGAGCAAAGATGTGTTGTGTCAAAGGGTGGACGCTGACAACAACGTGCGGACACCAGCGCTCAAAAAGGGCGCGCACATATCCGATGCAGCGGGCATGAAAGAATTCGCGCGTCTCCGGGCGAAAACGATTGACGGCCCAGTAGAGGTACTTCATCCAATGCTGTTTGTTGCGCAGGACCCAGTTGTAGAGATTAACGAGCTTTGCGCTGATGTGATGGGATTCTTCAACTGCGCGCACGACACGAATCGCGTAAGACTGGCCTTCGAGGAAATTCTGCACGCCAGCGACAATTGCCGCGGCCGCCGATCGATGGCCGCCGCCTGTGTCGGAGGAAATGATTAGAATCTTAGGCTTGTTGGTATTTATCACTGAGAGGACTCTGCCTTAGACCTTAATCGCGACGCCATTGGCTTGTGGCTCTTCCAGTTTTTCAAGTGCGCGCCGCGACTTCTTCATCTCGCGTTCCAATTTCTTGATTTGAATCAGGTGCTTTGGATTGAAGGGCAACGACGGATAGTAACAATTTGATTCATGCGTGCAGAAGCAACCGTCGGCGGCCTGCTTGCGGCGAGCTTTCATCGCGGGCGAAAGCCATAAACCCTGAAAATTCCAATCGTGATCTCGAAGGTTGCCGATTGGCGCTAGATTCTCGCACGACGACAGCGTGCCTTCATCGTAAATTACCGCGCCCGCCGTTCCGGCGTAACAAGTTAGCTGTGCCTGCTGCGTCTCCTGGGTCCTGGCGATTAGACCGTGCATGTAAATATCGATTGCTGCCTTGAAGAAACCAACATTGCCGCCGTAGTTATTCTTGATTGCCGCGTGCCGCGAATCGTCGTCGATCATCTGGGCGAGTTTCGCATAGCGAGCATGATCGATGTCGAGTTCGATTGGATCCGCTGAAGGCGGCCGAATGTAGTTGAAATTAACCTTGTCAGGCTTCAGGTCGTATTTCAAAAAGTCGTACCAGTCGAAGATCGTGTCCTGGTTCGAGTGCATAAAGCAGGTGCACGTTTGCACGTCGAGTTGTCGATACTCGCTCTTCATCGACTGCAGTTGACGCGCGGTATCGATTGCAATCGCCCATGAACCGGGTTTTTGGCGAATTTTGTCATGCTGATCCTTCAGTCCGTCGATACCCAGAGCAACCGTGACATTCAGGTTCGGGCACTCCTCGAGAATCCGCGTAACGTCCGGCAGGATCCGCTTCTGAATCTGCCCGTTCGACATCAGATAAACCGATTCGAGATTGTTGTGTCGATAAAAGCCGTTAACGATTTCGGGCAGGTCTTTGCGGGTGAACGGCTCGCCTCCCGCCAGAATTAGAACGCCAAGATTTCCGCCGAGGGTCTCAGCGATCCGCTCGATCTCCTGGGTCTTCATCTGCAGTTTCTTACGCGGGCGATCGTCGAGCTCATCGGTAAAGAAACAGTGGGTGCAACGCATGTCACAGACCGAGGTGACAAGTATATTGAGCAAAATCGGCGCGAAGGGTTGGCCGGTCGCAAGTTTTGCGTAACGCTTTAATAATTCTCTGGTTGTGAAATCCATTAATGCCTACAACTCCCAGGGAGAGAATATCCCTCTATTTGATACGGTATTAGATGAGCGATGTCAATGCAGACTTTTTTGGAATTGGGATTAACTTCGTGGATTGATCTTCGATTGCCCAAAGAGTATCTGGTTTTTCCGTCTTCATTTGGGAGAGGATTGCGGAAAAGGGCTAATTCGAGCTAAATCCTCTTCCCCAACTCTTCTTCGGGAGGGAGAATGGAAAACTGCGAACTCTACGCCTCGGCACGTTCCCCTCTGACATTGATACCCAGTGCCCGCATCCGCCGATAAAGATGGCTGCGATCGACGCCCATCAGCTCCGCCGCCCGCGAGACATTGCCGTCGGCCTCGGCCAGTTTCCGTTCGATAAATTCGCGATGATAAGCGTCGGTGGCATCTTTGAACGAAGGAAAGCGATATGACGAGGCGGGCGGCGCCTCTTCGCCAAAGGGTGGCAAATCACCTGGCTTTACTTTCGAGTTGGCATGCATTATCACGACCCGCTCGACGGTGTTTTTTAGCTCACGCACATTCCCCGGCCAGGAATAGTTTTGTAGTGCTTCAATCGCTTTTGGATCGAAACTCTTTGGCTGCTTTCCGTAAGCCGCCGAGAAATGCTGATTGAAATGATCGACAAGCAGAGGGACGTCCTCTGACCGCTCGCGGAGCGGCGGAATCTCGAAAGGGATTACATTGAGCCGAAAGAAGAGGTCGCTCCGAAACGTTCCCCGATCGATCTCTTCTTCCAACTTCTTGTTGGTCGCCGCAATCACGCGCACATCGACGGTAACCGGCGTGTTGCTCCCGACCGGCTCGAATCTTTGCTCTTCAAGCGCGCGCAGAACTTTCGCTTGCACGCCGGCGCTCATGTCAGAAACCTCGTCGAGAAAAAGTGTCGCGCCATCCGCCAATTCGAACTTGCCTTTCTTTGCCGCCGTGGCGCCGGTAAAAGCGCCTTTCACATGGCCAAAGAGTTCAGATTCGATTAGTTCCTGGGGTATCGCCGCAGAATTCACTTCGATGAAAGGCGCGGCGGCGCGACGGGACTGCGCGTGCAGCGAGCGCGCGACCAGTTCCTTCCCCGTGCCTGACTCGCCGTAAATCAAAACTCGGCCTTCGGTGGGCGCAACCACCGCGATTTGCTTTCGCAGCGCGCGCATCACCACTGAGTCGCCGACCATTACGTATTCCTGTTGCAATTCATGGGCAAGCTCTTCGTTCGCCCGTTCAAGCTGGCGCTGTCGCAAGGCATTACGCACTGAGAGCACCGTCCGCTCGAGCGACAGAGGTTTTTCGATGAAGTCGAAGGCACCCAGTTTCGTGGCGCGTACGGCCGTCTCGATGTTGCCGTGACCCGAAATGATCACCACGGCCGCATCGCAACCCAAGGCCCGTAACTGGCGAAGCGTTTCCAGCCCATCGATACCGGGCAACCAAACATCAAGCAGGACGCAACCATAAGCACGCCGCTCTACGGCTTTCAGACACTCTTCGCCCGAAGCGACTGCCTCTGCGCTAAAGCCCTCATCACGCAACACGGCACTTAAGGTGTCGCGAATGCCGCGCTCGTCGTCAACAATGAGAATTGATTCAGACATTAGGAAAAGGCGTCAGTGGTCAGTCGTCAGTTGTTAGTTGCACTTCTGAAGACGTGACGCGTAAGGTTGCCGGGCGAACAACTAACAACTGACGACTGACCACTGGCCACCGACCATCATTGATCACTGCCAGAAACCGGAATCTCAATCACAAACTTAGCTCCACGCGTTTGATTCAATTCCGCGCGAATTTGGCCTCCGTGCTCCACCACGATACGATCGACTATTGCCAGTCCCAGCCCGGTTCCGCGGCCTCGCGTCGAAAAGTTTGGTTGAAACAGACGCTTGGAGTCCTCTTTGCGAATGCCTTCGCCGGTATCAACGATAGTCGCAATTAGTGCTTCGCGAGCGGCGTCATATTCAGTTGTGATCTTCACGAGCCGCTCGCCGGCTGAATTTGCCAGCGCCTCCAAAGAGTTATCGATCAGGTTTACAAATACGCGCTTAAACTGCTCCGTATCGATCATTGTCGCCGGCAGAGCTGCCGCCAGGTCGAGCTTGAGGTCGGTCCCATTCAATCGATCTTCGTACAGCAAAGCCGTCTGGCGCACGACTTCATTCAGGTCGGCAGATTCCATACGAGGATGAGGCAGGCGGGCAAATCTCGAGAACTCATCCACCATGGCTTTCAGCCCGGCGACCTCTCTGGTGATTGACGTTGTGCATTCCTCGACCACCCGCGCCAGCTCTTCGCGCTTCGCTTCGCCCAAGCCGAGCGGTTCGTCGTTCTTCCGATCCTTCCCACTCTCAAGATCTCCATTTGCCGGCGCCGAATCGCCGCCATTCGAAGAGCCGTTCATTTGCAAGCCAAAGCTGCGCGCGATCCGTTCCGCGGAAAGTTGAATCGGAGTCAAAGGGTTTTTGATCTCATGCGCCATGCGTCGGGCCACCTCGCTCCAGGCAGCCGCCCGCTGCGCGGCCAATAGTTCCGAAAGATCTTCGATCACCAAAACCACGCCGCGCGATCCCGCGGGCGATTCGCGCAACGCGGTAGCGCTAATCGCCACCGGAATGCGCGTGGTATCGGATCCCGGCCCCCGCGTCAAACGAGTCTGTTCCGAAGCTCGCCCGATTCGTTTAGCCCGACGAATAAGTCGATCAAGAACTACGCTATCTTCAGGCCGCAGAATAGCTGCCAGGTGGGTCCCTCTGTTTGGCGGTTCGCGCAACTTCAAAATTGAGGACGCGGCGGCATTAATAGTCGTCACGCGGTCGGATTCATCCAAAGAGATTACCCCGGTAGATAAACTCTCGAGCACGGTCTCGATATAGTTGCGCCGCTCTTCAAGTGCCAGATTCTTTTCCTTGAGCGCTTCGGCGCCCGATTCAATGCGCTGGCGATTCTCGCCCAGCTGAGCAGTCATTTGATTGAACGAGTCGGCGAGCAAAGCCAGTTCGTCATCGGAAAGTGTTTCAACCCGATGGGCAAGGTTGCCACGGGCGACTTCTTTAGAGGCTTCAACCAATGATCTGATAGGAGCCGCAAATCCGCGGGCAAGGTAGATCGCTACCCAGGTTGACGCGAACAATAACAACAAAGTCATCAACCCGAGCGTGGACAATCCGAGCATGCGCACCTTGCGCTGCCGCTTTACGAGATGCTGATACTCGCTCTGCGAGCCGGCGATAGTGTCATTGACGTCCGTATCGCTCAATCTCGGCGGCACCAACAACAAATGCCAGGGACCTGTAAGAGGCACCGCCGTCAGATCGAAGCCTTTTCCGTCGGCGAGCGTTTCGTTATTTCGCAACTGGCTTTGCCGGCCGCGCTCCAGAAGCAAGTTCAACTCCGCACGCTGCTTTTCAGACATTTCGATTTCGCTGTGGGCTACAACTTCGCCGTCTTCTGAAACTATTTCGATCGCCGAAAGCTGTTTCGTCGCGGACAACTGGTCGAGGTTTGCTTGCCATTCCGACTGCGGTTCTTGCTTGATCACGCTGGCCAGCAATAGCGCCGTTTCGCGCAGCTTCTGATTCTGGGCCGTCAGCGTCTCCCTTTGCTGCTCGCGCACGCGCTCGACAACATTCTCCGGCAAGCGCCCCATCCATTTTTCAATCGAGCGATTGAGGAACAAATAAGAGAACGCGGCCATCGCGGCGATCGGAAGCAGACTCAACGCAATGAAATAGGCAAGCAGTCGGGTCTGAATCCTGGCGCCGCTTTGACGGTCTCGTCTTTCGCGGCGAAGGCGCAGCAAACTACGCAGCAAAATGAAACTGAAGACGACAAACGCGGCAAAGTTTAACGACGACAGCGCATACAACAGCAGCGTGTCCGAGCCCGTCTCAGAAGGCACCACGGCCGACAGATTGAAAAGTTGTTGAGCGACGATGATTGCCAGGAGAAGCACGACTACGCCAGCCAAAATCCAGGGAATGGCTGGCCGGCGCCTTATGCGATCGAGAGACTTGCTGTGGTCGAGTTTTGGGGGTATCTGGTCCATTATTGCGGCGAAAGTTTATCATACGCGCCGTTGTGGCAAACGTCATGGGCGGGTTATGATTGCCGCCGCGCGCGGCACTCGCCCTTACCCGCTAAGGAGAATTATGAAAAAGACGTTCAGGATATCTCTGATAATTGCATGGTTCGCGCTCGGCGCGGCGTGCGTGCATGCCCAAGCGCATGTGCCATCCGCGAAGCCGGACGTGTCTGATCCGAAAGCCCAGGCGCTCAAATTATATCTGGCGATTCAAAAGCAAGACTGGCGGTCGATGTACTTCCTTACGTTGTTTTCTCAGACTGTGAGAAATCAGATGCCTGATGACGCCGACGCATTTGCCACCGGCGTACGATCAGGAATCAACGGCGCGCCGGATGGGCAAAAAACGCTTGACGACCTGCTGAATAATCTGTCTGAGATTGCGGTCGCGGAGCCGGTAGTAAATGGTGATAAGGCCGATGTTCCCACCTCCGCCAAATTGACGATCAACGGAAGAGTAGTAACTTTCAAGGGCACCGCCCACATGATCAGAGATCGAGACGTTTGGAAGTGGAATCTCACCTTCAGCGATGACACCAAAGCGGCAACCGAGCAAGCGCTGCTGGCCTTAATCGGCAAACCTCAATGATTTTCCCGGACTCAACCAGGCATGGGCAGTCCAACCAGCGCGACTAAACCAGACGGATGGAATCGCGCTCATTCTTTCTCGACGACTCAGGTCATCTGCGTAGCGGCTGGCGGCTCGCATTTTTTGCAATTGCCTTCCTCGTCTGCGTGAAAGTTCTCCAGGCCGTCGTTTTTCTCGCCGGCCCTGCAATATCGAAAACATCAGCCGTTGAGCTGTTGAGCGGCACCGCAGGTTTTGTTATCGGTGCTGCGATTTTGTTTGCTTCAGCCACTCTCGTCGGCTGGGCCTGCGGCGCGATCTTCGAGGAACTTCCGTTTCGGGCGATCGGCTGGTCGTTCCACTCGGGCTGGCTCCGCAATTTTGCAGTGGGAACTGCAATCGGCGCAGCTTCTCTTCTTCTCGCCGGCATCTTCGCCGCTGTGACCCGCGGTTTGAGCTTCGGCATAGATCCAATGGCGGCAACTTCGATTGAGAAGACGTTGACGATTTCCGCGATGGTATTCGTGCTCGCCGCAGCGGCCGAGGAAGTTGTCTTTCGCGGCTATCCTTTGCAAACACTCACGCGCGCGAAACTCGCCTGGCTCGGCGTATTGCTCACGGCGCTGCCTTTCGCAGCGGTGCATTTGAACAATCCCAATTCAGCAAGCGGATTCACGTTTGTCAATACTGCCCTTGCGGGTATTTGGTTGGCCATCGCTTATCTGCGCACGGGCAGCTTATGGTTTCCGCTCGGCATACATTGGGCCTGGAACTGGATGCAGGCGGCCATACTCGGCGTGCCCGTGAGCGGTATTAATCGGCTGACGCCCGCGCCATTGCTCCACCCAGCCAACCAGGGGCCTGACTGGCTTACCGGAGGCGCGTATGGACTTGAGGGCGGATTGGCATGCACTGTCGCTTTGCTCGTTTCGATGCTCGTCGTGTGGCGGACGAAACTAATCGTCTCGGCCGACGTAACACCTTCGAGCACTTCATCGCCACCGGCGAATTAGTCCTTCATAGTCAAAGAGTTTTGGGATTACGGTTAACACTCTCCCTGAATTTCCCGTCTTAGCGATGTCAAAGCAGCGTGGAGTTGGTATCGGATTTGGCGACTCGCGCCTGGCGCTGCACTCAAGTGCGACCGAATGTTCTGCGGAAGTCTTACGAAACCCGATGTACGAAGCTGAAGCCACCGCCGACATGCTTCTCATCAGCAAACCGCTAAAGACGCTGTCCGCAAACGAGCAGACAGTCGAGGCTGTGCTGGTCAGTGCGGTGCTTGCCGGCGAGCGCGAAGTCTTTTCGCGGCTCTACGAGATGTACGCGCCGATGGTCCACGGAATACTTTTGGCTCGAGTCCCGCGCGACGAAGTCGACGACCTGGTCCAGGATATCTTTCTGCACGCGCTCCGAAAGCTGCACACTCTGCGCAACGCGCAGGCGTTCGGCGCCTGGATCGCTATGATTGCGCGCAACCGCGCGATGGATTTCTACCGCAACTCCCGCGCGACCGTTGAAGTTACCGATCAGGTTGCGGTGGCCAGGACACCCAACAAAACGGCGAAAGAAATTTTGGATCTGATTCGAAAATTGCCCGAGGCCTATCGCGAAACGCTGGTGCTTAGATTTGTCGAAGGAATGACTGGTCCCGAGATCGCGGAGCGAACCGGGCTAACGCCGGCATCGGTGAGAGTCAATCTACATCGGGGAATGAAAATGTTGCGCGAGCGACTGGGCAGCGTGTCTTGACAAAATAAATTGCGCCCGCAAGAAAGGTGCGATGGAGACGAACCTTATGAACTACTATGACTATCTTTGGGATCGGTCTGGTGAAACCGATCCGGAAGTCCAGCAACTCGAAGAGATTCTCGGCACGCTCCGTTATCAGCCGCGGCCGCTGAACATTCCCGCTGATCTCCGGCCGGGCCGGCGGCACAATTTCTCTCCCGCTTTAGCAATTGCGGCGGCAATTGCTTTGACAGCCATCGCATTCGGACTCTGGGCCAGCTTCAGTCGGCACCACACCAATCAACCACTCCAGGCCAAACAAGAGGCGCAGGCCCCGCACCCGCAGAATACGTCCGATGAATCAGGTACGAGAAACTCAGGCAGTCCGAGCGAGCCGCCTACCCAAACAACGATGCGCAATTCAGATTCTGCAGCTCAATCGCAAGATCGCCCTCAGCCGCGAACCGCGCCGGCGAATCTTGTTCGTAATCGAACACTGAAACCAATTACCCCGAGCCAACCCGAACTAACCGCAAAGGAACAAGCGCAAAAGGACCAGCTAATGCTCGCGCTCCGGATGGTCAGCGCCAAGCTAAGCATCGTGCAGCGCAAGGCGCAAAGCGCGCCGGCGCTCAACGTAATTCGCAATCAACACCCAATAGGATAAAGAACATGAACGGAGAAGTTATGAAAACACTCTTCCAAACCATATTGAAAGTCGCACCCCTCGTGCTGCTGCTAGTTGCCGGCGCTGCATTAACCGCAAGAGCACAAAGCGCCAGGCTCCAGATGGATCAACTGGATCCTTTGGCCAACAAAGCCACGGAGACGGTCGACGTCAAACTGGATGAACGCATGATGCAAACGACGGCCAGGTTCTTCGCAAGCTCGGACCCCGGAGATGAGGAGATCAAAGCCCTGATCAAGGGAGTGAAAGGCATCTACGTAAAGAGTTTCACCTTCGAAAAAGAAGGCGAATACTCGCAAGTCGAGGTTGAATCCATTCTGTCGCAGCTTCGCGGCAGTGCCTGGAACAAAGTCATTGGCGTGACCAGCAAGAAAGAGAGCGAGAACGTCGAGGTTTATCTCTTGAATGCCGGCGATCAAATTGGCGGACTCGTAGTGCTGAGCGTCGAGCCGAAGGAACTGACGGTCGTAAATATCGTCGGTCCGATTAACCTCGAAAAGCTCGCTCAACTTGAAGGGCAGTTTGGCTTGCCCTATTTCAATCTGCCACCGGCGAAACCGAAGACGAAGCAGAACCAATGAAACGACGGTTAGCCATTACTGCCCTGGCCGGCGCGATCCTTGTTCTGGGATCGCCTTTTCCGAGGGCGCGCGCGAATGACGACTTCAGTGCTGTCGTCAGAGCTATCGAGCAGTTTTATCACGTCAAGCACCAGAATTTACCGCTATTAGCGCGGGCGGCGATCACCACAACGAGGACCGCCGCAAAGATCAGAGGCGGCGAGGCGAAACGCATAGCGCAAGCCGGCAGCGCGCGGGTAGTCTTTTTTGAAGATCAGGAATTTGATTCGCGAGGACGCATCGCCACTTTCAAAGCGTCGCTGGAGAACACTCTCAGGGACGCATGGTCGCCCCTGGTAGAAACGCTGGCAGCCAAAGAAGAGGAGCAAACGTACATCTACGTGCGCGAGGCCGGGCAGAGGTTTAATGTGCTGGTTGTCACTATCGAGAGACATGAGGCGACGGTAGTTCAAGTCACCGTCGCTCCGGAGGTCCTGGCGACGCTGCTGAAAGACCCTAACGAGATGGGACGAGCGATTACCAGCGACGCGACGATCAACGACAACTAACTGCGGAAACCCGACCGTTAGGGAGGGTGCATAAAGCGATTTGATCTTCTCCGTGTAATCTCGGTGTTCTGCGTGTCTCCGTGTTGAGTGTTGTGAACGATTAATCACCACGGAGCACCGAGGACACAGAGAAGAGCAGACCGGTGGAAATCAGGACGTACATGACCCCTGGAAAAGGACACGAAATGAACTCACTAAGAAAATACTTTCAGGTTAAGACCCAGTCGAGCTCTGAATCCCTGAGCCGTCTTTGCCTAAACTTAATTATTCTCACCGCCGCGTCCCTTCTCGGCCCAACACATCTGCTTGCCCAGCAGCCCACCGAAACAATTCGTATCAACACGCGCGTTGTCTTTATGGACGCGCTCGTCAAGGACAAGCGCACAGGCGCCTCAATCTCTGACCTGGCGCCTGAGAATTTTGAAGTCTTTGACGACGGCAGGCCGCGCTCAATTTCTTATTTCACTCGTGAAGGCCAGGCGCGTAAACCTCTGGCATTGATTCTAATTCTCGATCTGCGCGACGATGGTGCCGGGCGTTTTCTCAAACTTGGAGAGATTCGCAAAGCGATGGTTGATGAATTGGTCAAACTTCCTGCGGGTGACGAAGTCGCTATTCTGGCCATCAATGCTAACAGCGTCGACGATAAGAGTGCGGTGGTCAGAAATGGTAAGGCAATGTGGCTGATTGAATTTACCCATGATCGTGCCCAGCTCGAATCAGCGCTGGCGCGAATTCCGGCTTTGGTTGCGCTGCCGTCGGAGGCCCCGAAAACCGAGACGGCGAAGACTGGCGAGAAGGACCGCGAGCAGCAAAGCACCGGCAGCCTGACCGTTAGTTCTGATTCAAATCAAAAGAAGGATCAAACGGCGCCCGCCAAACCGAAAGACGACGAGGTGCTCGAGACGGAAACCATCAAGGCGAAGAACGGCGCGGTCATAACTCGCACGATCAAAAAGGACGGGACTATTGATGTTAAGCGCGTGAGCAGCAGCGGACATATGACCATTCAGTTAGACAATTTCTACGATATGGCCGCAGCCACGCGCGATGCCACCCAGTTAGCGAGTGAGAAGAGACCAAATTCACAAGCCGCGATCGTCTGGCTCTCGGATGGAATTTCCCCAATCTTCAACGAAGACCGCGAGGCGACCGAGCAAATCCTGATTCGGCAAAATGCAATCTTCAACTCGCTGACAACGAACATGAGAACGCTTTACAGGTTTCTGCTTCCCATCGGCCAACCGCTGATTGGCTGGAGCGGCATAAGTCTGGCCGGCAGCGCCAAACGCCTGGCGCAACAAAGCGGCGGCGAAGCGGTCCATGTCAGTCACGTCAAAGATTACGGCAATGGCCTGGCGAGAATTATTGGCAGCCTGACGGCGCGCTACAGCCTTGGATTTGCCATCAGCGAGAATGAAAAAGACGACGGCCGGCTGCACCAGCTCGATGTGCGCGTAAAAGCCGTCGATGCAAAAGGAAAAACGCGCAGGCTGCTCGTTAGCTCGCGCAAAGGTTATTTCTTCCCAAAACTGGACACCGCGGAAACGGCGACGTCCCGAAACCAATAGCTAGCTGTGATGGAAGGGTGTCAGTGCCCGCGGCTGGGAGCCAGATTCGCAATTGCGAGCACCAACTCACTGGGTTCGACAGGTTTGGGCACGAACATATTGAAGCCCGCCGATAAGGCCCGCTTGCGATCGTCAACGCGCACGCAAGCCGTCAAAGCGACGGCGGGTATCTGCCTGCGTTTGTCCACTTCGACAGCTCGAAGTTTTCCTATCAACGAATAGCCGTCTTCGTCCCGCATCACCAAATCAGAAACAAGTATGTCCGGTTGATACCATTCAAGCATTGCCATGGTCTGTTTGACAGATGTGGCGGTCTGTACACGGGCCTGGCGATCAGATAAAGCCGTCGAGAGTATTTGCAAAGTGTCCGCGTCGTCGTCGACGAGCAGCACTTTCAAACCGTCAAGTGATGGGGTCGAGTCGGCAATCGTGCCGACTAGTGGGAGCTCTGCGGTTGTTCTCCGGTATTTCCTTCCCTGGACTGAATCTTTCACGATTGGAAGATTGATACTGAAACTTGCGCCGCTCCCCTCGCCCGGACTTTCTGCGCGAACCGAACCGCCGTGAAGTTCTACCAGATGGCGGACTATGGCCAGGCCAAGTCCCAGGCCTCCGTGGCTCCGCGTAATCGTCCCATCACCCTGCCGAAACGGATCGAAGATATACGGCAGGATGTCAGGACAGATTCCCGCACCGGTGTCAATGATCTTGATGCGAACGTGGGCGTTCGCGCGTTCGACCTGCACCTCAATCCGCCCGCCCTCAGGAGTGAACTTAACTGCATTCGACAAAAGGTTCCAGATGACCTGCTGGAGCCGGCCCGCATCGCCCGAGACCGATCTGATTGAAGGATTCAGGATTACTTCCAACTCAATATCGCGGGCGTCGGCCGCCAGTTGCACTGAATCAATCGCCGCGTTGATTACCGATGCGATGTCCACGTTTCCGATGTCCAAGTGCAACTTTCCGGTGATTATCCGCGAGACATCAAGAATATCCTCAACTAATTGGGCCTGCGATTGAGCGTTTCGTTCAATGGTTTCCAAAGCACGGGCGGTGGTTGCCTTGTCGAGTTTGCGGTTGCGCAGCATATGGCTCCACCCGATGATGGCGTTTAGTGGCGTCCGCAACTCGTGAGATACGGTTGCCAGGAACTCGTCTTTCAGGGTGCTGGCGTTTTCCGCGGCGGCGCGAGCTGCCTGTTCGCGTTTCAGTAGTCGTTCCCGTTCTTTGACCTGAATCTCCAATTCGTTTTTCACGGCGTGAAGATTTTCTTCAGTTCGTTTGTGTTGGGCGATCTCGGCTTGGAGCGCGCTGGCTTTTTGCTGCAAGCGAATAATGGCGAGCAGCCTCTCGTTCTCGCCGGCAAGCGACGTATAGCTCTCAGCCGGAATCGCACGTGAATGAGCGGCGCAGACTCTGCCGATCTGATCCAGAAGCCCTTCACCCTTAAATGCATCCAGCCGGTAGCCGCAAAAGAGTGAGAAGTCGCAAGAACTTTTTAATTCGTTCGACAACTCTTCCAGTGAAAGAGCCGCCGCCAGATTTCCTGCCTCCACAAGCACGACAACCATCTCGCCAAACATGCGGACGCGTTTATGCGCGACGGCTGCTTGGCCAACCATACCGCCAAACACGTTTTGGAAGAGCACGGGATCGGGCATTCGGCCGACCATAAATCGGGCCAGCGTTTCCTGGGCATCAAGCGAAACAAATTGCCCTCGCTTCTTTAGTTCAGTCGTATTCAGGCCTTCCAACCGCAATCGCTTCTCAAGCACTACCTGGTGCGTTTTGGTGGCGACAACTACGCAGGCATCGCCGGCTTGTATTCCTTCCGTGACGAATCCGCTTAAGGAATCGAGTAGAAACTGATCGCTTTCATAGAATTGGACGAAGTGTTCCTCTTTGCCCATCGCGGTCCAGTTGGAAGTCGGCATGAAATGCCGCCAGGGGAGTTCCTGAGAATTAGCCGGAGTCAATGAGTGCGACTTACCATTTCCATTATTCTTAATCATCTGAAAAAACCTCGACGGTAACAATTACTACAAATGCCGGAGTATTGAGCAATCTGGTCATATGATCCCAGACGCTGAAGCGCACAGTCAATAGAGCGAGCCAGGGGTGTTACGAGGGAAATTAATGTTCGGGGTATCTAATGCCGCATTCTATCTGCGTATTAATGCGAAAACCACCCAAGAATATGTTGTTTTCATCAAGCTGACCAATTACGAGGCGGTGCAGAGCAGGGTTTAAGGCCCTCCTCAGGCAAGCTCGCAGAGTGCTTTCTTCTGAAGGAGGTAGGGGACGTTACGAGGCCCGATGTACGCAGCGCGCGGGCGAATTAGTTTGTTGTCCGCGTACTGTTCCAGAACATGAGCGGTCCAGCCGCTTATGCGACTGATGGCAAAAATCGGAGTGTAGAGATCCAGCGGAATCCCCATCATGTAATAGGTAGAAGCCGAGTAAGCATCGACATTGGGCAACAGACCCTTCTCGCGCTTCATTACTTCTTCTACTTTGGCGGTCATGTCATACCACCTGGTGTCGCCTTTGCGCTGGCCCATCTCTTTTGACAACTTGCGCAAGTGCGTAGCACGCGGATCTTCCGTGCGATAAACTGCGTGACCGAAGCCCATAATCTTTTTCTTTTTCGCCAGTGTGTCTTTGATGTAGGCCTCGACATTGTCGACGCTGCCAATCTCCAGGAGCATTTTCATTACCGCAGTGTTGGCCCCACCGTGAAGCGGGCCGGATAGCGCGCCCAAAGCCGCAGTCACGCAGCTATACATGTCAGCGAGTGTCCCCGCGACGACGCGCGCCGTGAACGTCGAGGCGTTCAATTCATGATCCGCCTGAAGAATAAGAGCGACATCGAGCACGTGCGCGTCGTACTCGTCCGGCATCTCGCCGTTGAGCATGTAGAGAAAGTTCGTCGCAATGTTCAACCTCGGATCAGGTTTGACTGGATCGAGATCATTTCGCGCTCGCTCCATCGCGGCTACGATTGTGGGAAAGCGGGCGGTCAAGCGCGTCGCCACGGCAATGCTTGAATCTCGTGAAAGGTCGCGGGACTGTTCATCGAACATCGCCAGGGCTGAAATCACTGTCCTTAGCGCGTCCATTGGTTGGGCGGTTGGTGGCACCCGCGCATACATTCCTTTGATCAATTCAATGCATTGCCACGGAAGCTCGTACGCCGCCGTCAAATTCTTCCGCAACTCGTCCAATTCGGCGCGCCTTGGCAAGCGCCCGTTCCACAAAAGGAAGACGACTTCTTCGAAGGTGGACTTGCTTGCCAGGTCGTGAATATTCACGCCCTGGTAGATCAGCTCGCCCTTTTCGCCGTTAACGTCGCCTACCGAAGAAGAGGCAGCCACGACCCCCCGCAGCCCGGTCGAAACCGCGCTCGCAGTCGCGCCCTCTTTGGCTTTGTCCATTGTCGCGTCCTCTAAGTTTTTGGATGAGTTGAAGATAGCAAAGAGGTCTAGCCGTGACAAGCAACGACTAATGGGACACAGTTTCATTTTCGCGCCGGGCCATGCAACATCACAGTCTGTTCACAGCGAGCAGACAAAACTTCTGCGGCCGGAGCGTTTCGCGCCGCGATCTCAATAAAGCCTGCGCTTCCAACATAACAGAAAATTTCGCCTTGCTCGTTTGCCGTGTCGGCAAAGAATTCGCGGAAGGAGCTGATTTCGTGATCGTTAATCATTAGCCTGGCGCTGCCGCTCAAATATTCAGGCGTCAGACTGGTGACGCAGTTGCCGAATCGATCGATGTGAATAATCCTCGCTTCAATAACCCCTTTGTCAATGGTTACTGGTTTGATTGATTCGAGCTGAATAAGGTCGCCCAGGGGCACGCCCAACTCCTCCGGCGGAACGCCCTGGGACAAAGCCGCGGCAACCGGAGCGAAAATATCACGGCCATGAAACGTAGCGCTGACAGGCTGGCGAAAGAATTTATCGTTGGTGAGATGAAAAGCGCGGTAAGCCTGCTCTCGCTGGCACACCCAACTGAAGATGCCATTGTCGGGACCAACGAAAAATTGATCGGCACAACTGATCAGGATAGGGCGGCGTGAAGAACCTACGCCGGGATCGACTACAGCAACATGAATCGTGGCCGCGGGAAACGATTGATAAGAAGCCAGGAGATTAAACGCGGCCGCGCGAATGTCTTGGGCCGGAATTTCGTTACTGATATCGACGATACAGGCGCCGGCGTTAATGGAAAGGATTACGCCTTTCATTGCGCCGACGAAATAATCCTGCGTGCCGAAGTCGGTCAGGAGGGTAATTATGGATTGCCGATTTCCGATTGCCAATTTGCGATTGCTCCTACCGATTAGGTGCCCAGTGATCGCGAACGTTGTGAGACTGAACAATCGGCAATCGGCATTCAGAAATCGGCAATGTTATTGAACCGTCGCATCGCCCGCGGTGCGGATGCGCAGTTGCTGGCCCTGGTAGAGTTGAATGTCTTTACCGCGAGAAGTTAATACACCTGCAGTACCAACGCCGGCGCCGATGGTTGCTCCGATCGCCGCTCCGCCTCCACCCCCGACAATCAAACCGATGATGGCGCCGACTCCCGCCGCGGTGCCGACTTTTTTCACATCACTCCTGGTGGAGTTTTCACCCTGCACGCCGCCTTCGGGATCGACTTTTTTGACGCCCTGGCTGCTGCTCATCGGGATGACCTCGATCACTTGCGCACTCAGGTTGGATGCGCGACCGTCCGGCATCTGAATGTGATCGAATGAAAGCTGCAACATCGCCGTGCCCCTTGCTTTGCCCGGCCGCTTCACTTCACTTATATGGCCGTCCAGCGTAGCGCTCTCGTATTCTTTCGGCTCCATCACACGCGCCTGGAAACGATCGCCGCGCTGCGAAGCGTCGGTCGAAAGGTTTGTCATTAACTCGACGCGCATAACAGTGTCGCGAGGAATTGAAAGCACCGCTGCCGGGCCCTGCGGGTTCGGGACGTTTCCCGTTGAACCGGGATTGCCGGCGGCGTTGGGATCGACGGGGTTCTTGACGACCGGAGTGTCCGGCTGCGCGCCGCGGCGGCCTAGATCCGCCGGCACAGACGAGTCAAATTCACGATGATCGTAAGCAGCGTTGTAACCGGCTTCGAACCCTTGTTGATAACCGTCGCGAAAATCATCGAGACTTCCGTATTGTGAATTGTAACCACGATCCGCGTGTTGATAATCGGTTTTGGCGCGAAAATCCCGGGAGGCTGAAGCGGCCGTATCGTTGAGTCCGGCGGCGTAGCCGTCCGAATATCCGGTCCGATAACCACGAGCTAAAGCGGTCGCTTGTTGATCCTGGGCGCTGGCGGAGGTGGCCATCAGTGGGAACGCGACGAGTGACAACGTCATCAGAAGCGTTACGAGGGATTTAAAGTGTTTCATCTTTCAGCCTTTCTTGCCGATCAAAGATCGGGAATGCGTTCGAAAGGGAGAGCTCAGGTCTGAAGCCATCCATGCACTTTCGGCTTTGCAGTTTAAATGCTAACACTGAGTGCACGTGCCAACAACCAAAATCAGCGCTTGACGCTCATGTTTGGCCCACCCTAGACTCGACTTCAGATGCTTTTGGTCCGTGGTCAGTTGTCAGGAGGTCCGTTGTTAGACGCAGCCTCGGGCGTGAGGTTTCGCCATGACGCATCGTGAACGGCTGACTATAACAACTAACGATTAATGCGCAAAGTTTATCTCGATCACAGCGCCACCACACCCGTCGATGAACGAATCGTCCAGGCAATGCTCCCCTTCCTGACCGGTACGTTCGGCAATGCCTCGAGCGTACATGGTTTTGGCCAGGCAGCGAGGGCCGCGGTGGACTCAGCCCGGAGACAAGTGGCGGCCCTAATTGGCGCCCGCGCCAACGAGATAGTTTTTACCTCAGGAGGAACGGAAGCAAACAACCTGGCGATCGCCGGACTATGTGAAGCGGCAAAGTCGCAGGGGCGTCACATTATCACCTCGGCGATTGAGCACCCTTCGGTGCAGGGCAGGATCGAAGCGCTTGAAAAGAATGGCTGGCCAGTAACCCGGCTTCCAGTTTTTGAGAACGGCATCGTCGCGGTTGAAGACCTGCGCTCAGCGATGCGGCCAGACACGGTGCTTGTCAGCATCATGGCCGCCAATAACGAGATTGGAACCATTCAGCCGATCGCGGAAATCGGCGCGCTGGTCCGCGCAGAACGAGAGCGCGGGCATCGTAATCTCTGCTTTCACACCGACGCGGTACAAGCGATTGGACGCGTTCCGATCGACGTCGAAGCGCTCAATTGCGATCTCCTTTCTCTATCGGGCCACAAGATTTACGCGCCGAAAGGAATTGGCGCCTTATACATTCGTCGCGGCGTGAGGTTGAGGCCGCAGCAGGTTGGTGGACATCAGGAACGTGAGCGGCGCGCGGGCACCGAATCGGTTCCCAACATAGTTGCCTTCGGCCTCGCGGCAGAACTGGCCGCGCGGGAAATGAATCACCGCAACGCGGTGACACGTCAGCTGCGGGATCGATTCGAAAAAGAAGTCACCGAACGCATCGACAACATAGTATTCAACGGCGACCGGGATCAGCGTCTTCCTCATCTTTCAAACATTTCGTTTCGATTCATCGAAGGCGAGGGCCTGTTGATTCATCTGGACATGCAGGGTGTTGCGGTCTCAACCGGCTCAGCGTGTTCATCGGGCACGCTCGAGCCTTCACCGGTTATTCGCGCGCTGGGCCGTACTGAAGAATTAGCGCGCGGCGCCATTCGATTTAGTTTCGGTAAAGACAACAGCGATGAAGATGTTGATTATGCGATTAATGCTCTGGCTGGAGCGGTACAAGCACTGAGAATGATCTCGCCGCTGCATCAGGATAACTTCGTCACGACTTAATCTTGTCATACTCAGATACGTTTCGCGATCACCTTGCGCACCCGCGCAACGCGGGTGAACTCGCCGGCGCAAACGCCACTGCCGAAGAATCGAACCCGGTTTGCGGCGATCGGCTACGTTTGAGTTTGCGTATTCGCAATAAGCGGATCGAGGCAGTGCGTTTTCTCGCTTACGGCTGTCCGCCTACGCTGGCGTGCGGGTCCGCGTTGTCAGAAATTGTTCAGGGAATGCGGATTGAAGATGCGATGCGATTATCGCGCAAAGAAATTATCGAGGCGGTTGGTGGTCTTCCCGCGCGGAAACAGCACGCGGCCGCATTGGCCATCGAAGTGTTGCGGGCGGCTATTGCCAATAGTTGTGAGACCGATTAGTCCGCACAGCGGACGAATGACAATAGCCCACCGATTTTTAATCGGTGGGATCAGATGCAACACAGTGGACGGGTAGCCCGTGAAGCGGACGGCTGAAATTCATGATACGTAACGCGAATCATATTCAATGCCGTGTTTCTTCAGAAGCTCCAGAAACTCTTCGTGGAAGGTCTTCTTCCGATGATACGCTTTTTGATTATTGATATATGCGATCGCTTGTGGCACTCGGGAAGCGCTTACACTAAATGCTCCATAGCCTTCCTGCCATTCGAACTTTCTGTGTTCGGGAAAGGCCTCATGCACCCATTTAGAAGATTCGCCTTTTATTAACTGAACCGCCTTGGCAAAGCTCATCATGCCCGGTAACGACATCAGCAAATGCACGTGATCAGTCGTGCCGCCAATCGCCAACGCCTTCATTCGGTTTTCTCTGGCAATCCCTCCTAAGTAGCGCCAGAGGCGCGATTCCAGATTTGAATCGATGAATGGATACCGGTCTTTCGTGCTAAAGACACAATGCATGATGTTGCTTACATAAGAATATGGCATGGGAGTTCTTTCTTCAGCCGTCCGCTTCGCGGACTTGACGGTTTGTTTACAACTTGAACCGCGATAAATCGCTGAGCTATTGTCATTCGTCCGCTACGCGGACTGATTTTCGCTTCATCGTATTGGAACACGCAAACGCGAAAGTAATGAGAAGTAGCAGCGTTGTCAAAGAAGATTTCGCTTTGGCGCAGCGAAGTGAAACTTGCCCACATCCATCTTGGTCACATCCTCAGGTGGGTTCTAACGATTAGGTGATCTCGAACGAGGCGTGGGCGAAGCTGCCGGCTTTTTGTGGTACTCGGGCCCGCAGTATTTCTTCGGCTCCTGGCCGATGATGAAAGTCTTTGTGCGGATCACGGGGCAACTATCGACCGCGATCAGCCCGGTGGTCGGATCGATATCCAGAGTAATAGTGCCTTGCAGCTTGCCCGGCGAGTCACCGTCATAAATGTCGCGCAAAGGTTTTCGCGCATCCGGCTTTGGCGTCGGTCTCACGCGCGGGGGCTCGGGTGTCACGTCCGGCAAAATCGCCGGTTCGACAGTCAAGCTCTTGTCCTGCTGGTTGCCGTCAGTTTCTTCGGCTGGCGGCTCGCTGGTCTCTTCAGCAATGTCTCCACTGCCATTTGCGGGCGAGGTGCCATTAATAAAAAACTCAGGCCGCTTGTTCGGATCTTCGGCCTTGGCTAGCTGTCCCGTAGCCGGATCTATTTCGCTCTGTTGAATTCCTTCGGGCATTTGCCAATCACCGGCCCACTCAGGATGATTGGTCAGCGCGACACTCATGAAGTCCGCCCAGATTGGCAACGCCGAAGCCGCTCCGGTCAAACCGAGCTGCGATCCATCGTCGAATCCAACCCACACGACACAAACCAGGTTGGGCGTATAGCCGGCGAACCAACCATCGCGCGACGTTCCAGTTTTTCCGGCCACATTGAATTTGAAACCGCGGGCGCGAATCGGAGACGCAGTGCCGCGATTGACGACATCTTTCATAAACGAAGTCAGAACGTAAGCAACTTCCGGTCTCACCACTTCATTTTTTTGCGGCGTGGGTTGGGCGATGGTCACGCCCTTTCCCGTCGTGATGCGATCGATGGCAATCGGGGTCGTTCGGGTTCCATTGGCCGCGAATGCGGTATAGGCAGACGCAATTTGCAACGGCGTCGCTTCCGCCGTTCCCAGCGCCATCGCCGGATAGGCATGCGGCACGCGAGGCAATCCAGCTTTGGCTGCCAGATTCATCACCCGGCCGATTGTCACTTCCATCGCCACCTCGACTGTGACGACGTTAAGGCTATGGACCATCGCATCACGCAACGTGACCGGCTCCATTGAATACTTGTCGCCCATATTACCGGGCGAGTATTCCTGATTGTCGTAAGTAAAGGTCTGGGGTTCGTCCTTGAAGACCGTCGCGGGAGTAATCACGCGCGGCACCGGATCATAAGCAGTATTCAGCGCGGTCGCATAGACAAACGGCTTAAATGCGGAGCCCGGCTGGCGCAACGCCTCCGTTCGATTAAGTTGACTTTGCGCATAGTCACGGCCGCCAACCATCGCGACGATCTCTCCGGTATGGGGATTCATGGCAATCAGCGCTGCCTGCAGTGTTCCGGGCGGAAATCGCTTCGCTTCGAGCTTGTCCAGCGCCGCCAGCTGTTTGGTCACCGCAGCATAGGCCGCCCGCTGCAGATCCATGTCGACAGTCGTATAGATGCGAAGATGATCGCTTCCCTCACCTGAAATCAGATCGCCGAGCTGATTCTGAACATAGTCGGCAAAGTAAGGAGCGTCTGAAAGGTCGATCCTTCCTTTGGTCGGCGCAGGTTTTAGATCCGAAGCTTCTGCCTGTTTCGCCTCGCCGTCACTGAGGGCCCCAGCCTCGACCATCGATTCAAGGACCTGATTGCGCCGCGCGCGCGCCGTTTCCAGATCATGATACGGGTTGTAACGATTGGGGCTGCGAATGAGTCCCGCGAGAAAAGCGGATTCAGGCAGCGTCAGGTTCGTGACGTCCTTATTGAAATAGGCGCTGGCCGCTTCGCCCAGACCGTTGATTGAAAATCCGGACTGTTGTCCTAAATAAACCTGGTTACAGTAAAGGGCAAATATTTCTTCTTTTGAAAGCCGCGTCTCCAGAATAATCGACATGTAGGCTTCCGCCACTTTGCGTTTCAGCGTGCGCTCCGGAGAAAGCCAAAGGTTCTTGACCAGTTGCTGGGTGATGCTGGACCCGCCCTGATGCGCAAGCGGCGAGTTTGGATCCGTGTCATAGCGACGAAGGAAAGCCCGGACGATGCCCCGGATGTTAACGCCATGATGCTCAAAGAAGGACCGATCCTCAGTCACCGTAATCGCCTTGATTAGATCGGGTGGCAGGTCATTAAAGCCAACTACTCTTCGCTTGGCCCGCTCGCGTCCGGTAACCGAACTGATCAATTCAGGCTCGAGTTGCGCTTTGTCCAGGTGCGCGCCGCTATCTCGATCGGCCACCAGAGCAACTGATTTTCCCCCGCGCGCAAATTGAATTCGCAGCGGTTGGAACGTGCGGGCATTATCAAGAATCGCATCCTTGCTGGGATCAATCTGCAGAGTACCGCCGTCGAGGGAATAACGGCCGCGCGAGCTTTCAGCTTGCTGGCTCCGCTCGACATAACCGGCGCGTTTTAAATAGGAGATTACCTCATCCTGAGAAATATTTTCCCCGGCGCGAATTTGTTTTGGCGCTGCGTAGATACCTGCCGACCGGGTGAAGACTTCGCCTTTGAGAAGGTTATCAATGCGGGCCGAGAAAATCACCCAGTAGTATCCCAGCCCGCCAATCATGACGGCGGCAAGGAAAACCAGCGGTATCGCGATGTAGGGTTTAAGGAACAGGCCCAGCAGGCGACGGAGGGAACCCTGCTTCGGCTCATCAAACGTGACTACACGCGGCTGGCGCATCCGGCCGCGAACAACTGGCGGAATATAATTATCTGGTGGGCGCCGTATTACCATGAAAACTACGCCGGGCCGTAAACCGAGCGCTTCAGCTCAGTATCTTTGTTGCCGGCCCAATGCTAAACGGTTGGCGACACCCTGTCCACAGATTATTGACGCATGTCGCGCCCCGGCTGATTTAGCGGCGCTTCCGGCGGCTTCAGCTCCTTTTTCAATTATTCCGACCACGATTAACAAAAGGCTCTTCGCTTTTCAGCAAAGAGCCTCTGTGCATTGGTCGGGACGACTGGATTCGAACCAGCGACCTCACGCACCCCAAGCGTGCGCGCTACCAGGCTGCGCCACGTCCCGTCATGTTCACTATTTCAGTATCTGCGGAAACGTTCTTTTGTCAAATACGATTAGCGTGATTTTCCCAGGTGAACTATCAGGTCGCGGCAGGCGTCTTGTCGTAAAACCGGGCAATCATTTACGACGCAACCGTCTCAACTCCACGTCGCCACTGTCCAGGACGTCCAAAATCTCCCGCAGTTGCGCGGCGATCTCTCGCAACGCGGCGCGCTCCTGCTGGCCTAATCCGTTTTGATTCTCCGCGTTGGGTTGTTCTTCGGGTGACTTCATCCGCGCGTCTCTCAATGAGGGAGGTGGTGTCAGCGAACGACCGCTACGCGGCAAACTCGAAACCCGGGGTGTAATTTCAGCGTCGCCGGCGGGCTTTTCACGATTCGGACTGCGCAATTCACCGGCTAGCTTTTTCTTTGCGCCGGCAATCGTGTATTGCTCCTCATAGAGCAATTCCTTAATGCGCAGGGCCATCTCCACGTCACGACGCCGGTAGGTCCGCTGACCGGCGCGGTTTTTTTGCGGGGCGAGCATGGGAAACTCAGTTTCCCAATAACGCAGAACGTGCGCCTGGACGCCCGCAATCTCGCAGACTTCGCCAATCTTAAAAAATAACTTCTCTGGAATTGCGGCTGTCGCTGGGCTCAATGGTTTACTTCGACCGTGGTAGAGAGAATTCCAGCCCTACTGGTTCAGAAGCCCGCAGTCAGTACGAGCGGGTTCGGGCTAAAGCTCGAACCGGATGTTAACTGTGGCAATTATTCCTGTCAACAGTTTACGTGACGGTACTTAAGTTGGCAGGTTAAAGGTGAAATCTTAAGGATGGATCGAGGAAGGCTGGCTGGCACTTAAATCGTTAAAAGAAATCAAGACTACTCTTCCTGCTCAGGAGAAGTCGAAAGCTGTTTCGTTGCCAATCTTTCACAATGCTTACACGCCCTTCTATCGATGGGTTTCCCGGACGTACTGAGAAGGATCCCGAATCCCCTGGAGAGTATCCCGGCCTTGGTAGTCGACAGGCGAAGGCCGCAGAGGGTGTAGCCGCCCCGCTCCTCCACAATATGATAGACCCGGCTCTCGGGTCCGCCAGCGTATGAATCCATTTCGAGTGTGGGGAAAGTGAGAGATTTGGAGAGAGTCTATGATGCCGGATGATCAAGAAGCGTTGTTCGGCAGACTTTCAAAAAAATGTTCGGCTTGAAAAAGTTGCACCTTCCTCTAGTCGCTGAAATCGTCTCGCCGCTGTGCAACTGACAATGAACGGCTGTCGGGCATCGACAGCGTTAGACCTTGATATCGTTGCAGGCTATAATCGCGCGTTCTTCAGCCATCACTAAAATCGGAGTTTCCTTGCAAACCCTGACAACATCGACAACAAACCGCTTGGCTTCGCGCCTTGACGAGGTGGGCTTTTCTGACATTGTCGCGATTCGAAATCGCATAATGGATCTGCGGGCAAAGGGCGCCACTGTCCACCAGTTTGAAGGCGGGGAACCCTATCGTTCGACTCCGGACTACATCAAGAACGCGATGACCCTGGCGCTTTCAGAGAACCGCACGCGCTATGCGCCTTCCTCAGGAATTCCAGAACTGCGCCGGGCGATCGCCGATAAGTTGCGGGACCGCAATCGGATTTTAGTCTCAGAACAGAACATCATTGTCGTTAACGGCGGTATGCAGGGATTGTTTGGCGCTTTCCAATCAGTCGTAAATCCTTCTGATGAGGTTTTAATCTTTTCGCCTTACTGGACGCCGATTAAGGATCTGGTTGGACACTGTCAGGGCCATCTGGTCCTGGTCCCCACCGAAGAAGCTCGTGCAAATGGATTTCGTCAGACGCTCGCGCGTTATGCTACCGGCAAGACTCGCGCAATTTACTACAACACCCCGGCGAATCCATCAGGTGTGGTGTTCACGCGCACCGAAGCCAAAGAAGTCGCGGACTTTGCCATCGATCGCGATCTGATAGTTATCGCGGACGAAGCATACGAAGACATTGTTTACCATGGCGAACATGTATCAATCGCTTCACTTGAGGGAATGCTTGAGCGAACAATTACCACATTTACGCTTTCAAAGTCTTTCTCGAATGGTGTTTCGACCCCGACACAGTGGGCGGCGCTCGCTGCTTTTACCGCCTCGTCAGATTTTCTGGAAACCTCGCGCGCCGCTTACCAACAGCGGCGCGATTTGTTAGTGGCCGGACTCAACGAGCTCGGCCTGACCTGTGCGCCGCCGGCCGGTGCGTTCTACGCCTTTCCTGACGTTTCACGCATCAGCGGCAACAGTCGCGAGGCATCCGAAGTCCTGCTTGACCGCGCCAGGGTCGCGACTGTGCCCGGCATTGTGTTCGGCCCGGATGGCGAAGGGCATGTTCGCTTTTCGTTTTCGACCTCGCCGGAAACAATCGAAGCGGGTCTCGAATCGATGCGCCGCAATTTGTAAGACTTGCCACAGAGGCAGAAGACCCTGAGAATTAACAAATCAACCATATAGTCGCACGCTCAAGAACGCGTTAGAGAGATTTCTGTCTGTAATTGTGTTTACCGCCGGGCCGTGGCTTCCAGCATGAACGAATTTGAATTCATTCGTCGACTTCGCGAACAGGTGCGCGAGCGCGGTTCCTTCTCCGGCTTAATTTCCGGAATCGGCGATGACGCGGCAGTTATCGAACATCTCGATAGTTCAAACACCGTAATCACGACGGATCTCCTGGTGGAAGAGGTTGACTTCTTTCGCGTCGCAACGCCGCCAAAACTCCTGGGACACAAAGCTCTTGCCGTTTCAATGTCGGATATTGCCGCCATGGGTGCGCGGCCGCGCTGGTCTCTGGTTTCAATTGGCTTGCCCGCGGACGTCTGGGAGACAAAATTTAAGGAAGAGTTTTTCGCCGGTTACTTTTCGCTCGCCGATCAATTCGCCGTCACGCTCGTCGGCGGGGATGTGTCGCGCACTCCTGACCGAATCGTGATCGACTCGATTGTGCTCGGAGATGTTTCTGCCGGCGCAGCAGTTTTACGTTCAGGTGCGCAACCGGGCGATCATATTTATGTTACCGGCACGCTCGGCGGTTCCGCCGCGGGCCTGCGTATGATTGAAAAGGGCGCGCGTCTCGGGGACCGGGGTCTTGTCGCCCTTCCGCGAGCCGCAAAGCTCAGAGATGGCAGGAACCCGGCCGTAAGGGAGGATGCCCGCAGCCGGAAACTAACCGGAAAAAGAAGCCGGAAAACAAGAGACGTCGAGCAAATCATGCAGACCTCGGAGGCGAAAGCAATTGAGGCGTTGCTCTTTCGCCAATTGTGTCCCCAGCCGCGCGTGGGTTGGGGCATCATTCTCGGCGAAGAGCGTCTGGCGACCGCAATGATCGATATCAGCGACGGCCTGTCTTCGGATCTCGATCACCTTTGCGGCGAAAGCAAAGTTGGCGCATTGATTAATTCGCAGGATCTTCCCATCGATTCGCAAGTTGTCGAAGTCTGCGGCCGGCGAGCGCTTGATCCGTTGATGCTTGCCCTTCACGGAGGCGAAGATTTCGAACTGCTTTTCACCGCTCGGCCGGAAAATGGTGCTCGCTTACCAAAACAAGTCGACGGCATTCCAGTTTCGAGGATCGGCAAGGTCACAAACGAAGCCGGAGTTATTCGCGTCGCTGAACGGAATCGTGTTTGGAATCTGAAGCCGGGTGGATTCGAGCACTTCGGGCCGGCCTCGACAGGTTCGAGGCGGCATAAATGATTCCAATCGAAGTTTGACTGGTCGAATCACCTTCCCTAGACTCAAGCCTCAATGCTTCGTATCCACAACACGCTCTCTGGCCGCCTGGAAGAATTTCGCCCGATGACTGAAGGTGAAGTGAAGTTCTATTACTGCGGGCCGACAGTTTGGGACTACGGGCACATCGGAAATTTTCGTTCGGTAGTCGCGACCGACATCCTGCGCCGCTATCTGAAGTTCAAGGGTTACAACGTCACGCACGCAATGAACATCACCGATGTCGATGACCGCATCATCGCCAAGTCCCTGGAAGCCGGTGTCAGCCTGGACGAATACACTGCCAGGTACATTGATGCATTTTGGGAAGACTTTGACGCGTTGGGTTGCCAGCGGCCCGAAGTAACGTCACGTGCCACGCGCCATATTCCGGAAATGGTCAATTTAATCGAACGTCTGGAGCATCGCGGCCATGCCTACCGGTCGGACGGATCGATTTATTATCGAATCAAGTCTTTTCCCGAATACGGAAAACTTTCGAAGATTAACTTTGCCGGCAACATTGCCGGGGGCAGCGAACGCGTCGACACCGATAAGTATGAGAAGGAGGACGCGCGCGACTTCGCCTTGTGGAAGGCGCCGGGCAAACCGGACGAGCCGGCCTGGGACACAGAGATTGGCCGCGGCCGGCCTGGATGGCATATCGAATGCTCCGCAATGTCCATGAAATATCTGGGCGAGACCTTTGATCTTCACGCCGGCGGAATCGATCTGGTTTTTCCACATCATGAAAACGAGATTGCCCAGAGCGAAGGTGCGACCGGCAAAACTTTCGTTCGACACTGGCTGCACTATGAACATTTGAAAGTCGAAGGCGAGACGATGTCGAAGACGAAGGGCAACTATTACACCTTTCGCGATCTGACAGAAAAAGGTTTTTCGCCCGTCGGGATTCGGTATTTTCTGCTCAGCGTGCCCTGCCGCAAGCAACTCAACTTTACCTTCGAGGCACTCCGCGGCGCTGAAAAGACGGTTGAGAGTTTGCGCGATTTTCGCGCTCGACTGGAGGAAGCGAAAACAGAAACCGGTCGCGATACTAACTTAAGCGAGGAGACCGAACGCGCGCTCAAAGATTTCGAAGCCGGGATGGACGATGACTTGAACACGTCCGTCGCTTTGGCAGCGGTCCATAACCTTACGCGCGAGGTGAATACCGCGATCGGCGCCGGCCGCCTGCGGGACGAGAATAGATGCGAACTGCTCGCGGCAATCAATCGCATCGACACTGTGCTGAATATCTTCGGCAAACCTCCGGCAGCCATCCTGGATGATGAAATTCAAAGGCTGATCGATGATCGTCAGGAAGCGCGTCATCGCCGCGACTTTGATCGCGCAGATGTGATTCGTGATGAGTTGGCCGAGCGCGGGATTATTCTCGAGGACACTAAGGACGGGGTCCGCTGGAAACGAAAATCCTGAACTTTCGCTAAATGGCTACCGCCGACCGTATCGCGCCCCGAAGTCCCTTTCGCATCCGTTATGCGCTGCTCGCCCTGGCCGCGGCGCTCGCGTTTGGGACTTTTGGCTTTCACCTGATCGAAGGTTGGACCCTCGCCGACAGCCTGTATGTGACGGTGCAGACTTTGACTACTGTCGGCTATGGCGACATGACTCCGCGTGATGGTCGCGGACGTCTTTTTGCCGTCATCGTTATGATGCTTGGCGCCGGCGGGGTTGCACTGGCAGTCTCGACCATAGTTCAATTCATCGTTCAGTCCGAGCTTCTGCTTACATTTGGGCAAAGAAGGCTTACCCGAAAAATGTCCCAGCTTCACGATCACTTTATCATTTGCGGCTCCGGGCGGGTCGGCTCGCATCTGGTGCGCGACATCCTGCGCAGGAATGAAACATTTGTGGTCATTGAGAAGGATCAGCAGCGTGCTGCTGAGTTCAGCCGGCGTGGCCTCAACGTGTTGGTTAACGATGCCACGCTCGAGGAGACTTTGCGTGATGCCGGCGTCGAACGCGCGCGCGGCCTGGCCGCTTGCCTGCCGGACGATGCCGACAATGTCTACGTAGTCCTGACCGCGCGAGACTTGAATCCGCATTTGCGCATCGTGGCGCGCGCGGCTGAAGAACAGGCTGAGGCAAAACTCCTGCGCGCGGGCGCAAACCACGTGATCGCGCCTACGATCATCGGCGGTCACCGGATGGCGATCGCGCTGACCAAGCCCGCGGTCAGCGAATTCATGGATTCGATAACTGCGAATGAACTTGGTTTGGGATTTGAGCAAGTCGAAGTTGATGCTTCGTCTGAATTAGTCGGGAACGAACTCCGTTCGACACGGATTCGATCTGAGCTGGACGTGGTAATCGTCAGCATCCGGCGGCAGGGCGGCGAAGTTATTTTCAATCCGGCCGCCGAAACCATGATTATGAGCGGCGATATTTTGATCGCCATTGGCCGCCAGGAGTCCCTGGCGAAGCTAAACGATGCCGCGCGCGGCCACGCATAGTTTCAAGTTTCAAGTTGCAGGTTCCAAATTCGGGAGCGCACTGTTCTTTGTTACCGGCACTTGATGACTGTGACTTGAATGTTTTGACTTGAAACCTGGAACTTGAAACTTGAAACTATTAGTCACAGGCGGCAGCGGGTATCTCGGCTCTCACGTGCGCCGATTTTTCGCTGCTGACGATTTCTCACGCCGGTCGAGTCTCGACGTTCTAAAACCGGCCGATGTCAGTACCGTCGCATCTTATGATGTCGTGATTCATCTTGCCGCTTTCCTAAGCAAGGATCCCAATCAAATCGATAATTGTTTTCGCACAAATGTCGAGGGGACCCGGAACCTTTTGCGCCAGATGTCTGCCAACTCGGTATTTATTTTTGCGTCGACCAAAGACGTCTATGGCAGTCATGCCGACGATTATGCCGAGGTTCCGGAATCCTGCAGCACTGAGTTCTGTGGCCAGTCTGCTCTCGAGTGGTCAAAGCTAATCGCCGAGCACTACGTAGAGTACTACGCACGCGCGCGCGGCTTTCGATCCTGCATTCTTCGTCTCTCGACCGTCTATGCACGGCCATCCGAGGGAAACGAATCCGGCGTGATAACGCATTATGTCGAATCCGTGAAACGCGGCTGGCCAATTCGCTGGCCCGTGCAAGGCACTCCGGTCCGAGACATTTTGCATGTAGACGACTTTTCGCGCGCCTGTCGCGCCTTTATTGATTCATCGGTACCGCGGGGCCTGTATAATCTCGGCGGCGGTAAGGAAAACGCGCTGTCGCTCCGTGAAGTGGTCGACCAGGTGGCTGATATTATTCAATGCACGCCGGTGATCGACGAAACCGCAACACTGCCCGCGCCGGTGCCATTGAATTATGTTTCGGATATCAGTCATATCGGCAATGAACTCGGATGGCAGCCTCAGATCGGAATTGAAGGAGGATTGCGCAGTCTGATTTGATTGGAGAGCAGGCATCTTGCCTGCGCACGCGTCCCGCCTGCGCCTGTTTAGTTTTGACGACTCCTGAAGGACAAAGCATCAATCGCATCGTTGTCCGCGGACCCAACTGGGTTGGCGATGCGGTAATGACCATCCCAGCGCTGCGGTCGTTGCGTTGTTTGTTTCCGAACGCTCACCTCACGCTGGTCTCAAAGTCCAGCGCCATGGACATCTTCATCGATGCAGATTTTGTTGACGAAGTCCTGGTTTACGATCGGGCGGGCTTGCGCTCAATGTGGGCCCAGACCCGGGAATGGCGGCGTCGCAAATTCGATCTCGCAATACTTTTTCAAAACGCCTTTGAAGCTGCCGCAATGGCCTTCCTGGCACGCGTGCCGATCCGCGTCGGCTATGACACTGAGCGTCGTGGCTTCCTGCTAACACACCCGGTTGCTTCACCTTCCTGGAAAGACGAACGTCACGAAATGTTTTATTACCTCAACATCGTGGGTGAAGTTGAAGAGCTTTTTTCTGGCAGGCCCTCGGTTGCCATTGAAGAGCCGCAGTTTGCTCTCGCGGTTTCGGCATCGCGCCAGGCGGAAGCTTTCACATTGTTGCGGCAGCACGGAAGCCGTGGCGAGGGGCCGCTTGTGATACTGTGCCCCGGCTCAATTAACAGCCGCGCCAAACGGTGGCCGGCCGAACGCTACGCCCAACTCGCCGATCGTTTGATCGAAAACGGTTTTGCAGTTGCGTTGATTGGATCGCCGGGAGAAGTCGACGTGTCTGAGCAGGTTCTGCACAACATGCGCAGACAACCAATTGTCTTAACCGGAGAAACGACGGTCGCCGAAGCGGCGGCGATCATCAGCATCGCTGATCTCTTGATTACGAATGATACCGGACCTGCGCACATCGGCGCGGCGGTCAGCACGCCGACGCTGGTCATTTTCGGTCCGACTAATCCATTAACGACGCGACCTTTTGGCGCGGCAGGAGAGATTATTCGCGAACCTCCGGATTGCGCGCCCTGCATGTTACGTGATTGTCCAATCGATCATCGCTGCATGACGGCAATCACGCCTGAAGCAGTTTTTGAACGCGCGTCCGCATTGCTCTCAAACCGCCTGAAGGCCGGACTGCAAACCGAATCGATCGCATGAATTCTGATCGAAATCCTCAAGAGTCACGCGTCGTGGATCGCGCAACTCTTCTGGACCGAGTAAAAGCCAGGCGTGCGAATGGCGCCGGCATCGTCCTCGCCAACGGCTGTTTCGACACTCTTCATGTTGGCCACGTCCGTTATCTTCAAGGCGCAAGGGCGTTGGGCGACTTTCTCGTCGTAGGAATCAATTCGGACCATCAGGTCGCAATCCTGAAAGGAAAGGGCCACCCCATAATGTCGCAAGACCAGCGGGCTGAGATTATCTCGGCGCTCGAAATGGTAGATCTGGTGACAATTTTTGACGAACCTACCGTCGAAGATCTATTACCCGCCCTCAGGCCCAATGTCCACGCCAAAGGCACCGACTACACAGAAGATAGTGTTCCTGAACGCGAGATTGTCAGATCATAAGGCGGACGACTGGCGATCGTTGGCGATCCCAAGGATCATTCGACCTCAGAACTAATTGCCCGACTGAAAAAATAAAGACAACCCGATCATGGATCGTCTCATCGAAGGCACGAAAGTCCGAGGCGTGGGCTGATGTCTGGGGAGACGCTGCGGGCACCGCGCCAGCAGTTACGTCCGCTGCGCGCTTCGGACTTTCGCTCTTTCTGACATCAACTCCCGTCCCTTGCATCCGCTTCGTTTCCGGAACCATCGAATCGCTCACTTGCGTCAAAGTGAAGCACCGCAACATAATTCTTCAGCTGTGCGAAGGGGCGGAACATGGATACAGCGGTGGCGCGTGCCGCTGGGCTTTGCCTGCGCGGCCGTCTTTCTTTTCTTCGCCCGGCCATCCGCCCTCACCCTGACTATTGGCGGAGGAATAGCACTGCTCGGCCTGAGTCTACGAGCGTGGGCGGCAGGCCATGTGCGAAAGAATGATGAGTTGGCGGTCTCGGGCCCTTACGCCTATACCCGCAATCCTCTCTACCTGGGCAGCTTCATTATTGGGTTGGGTTTTACACTTGCGGCCGGAAGATTACTGCTGGGAGTACTGTTCCTTCTTCTGTTCCTTGGCATCTATTTGCCCGTAATGCGGATCGAAGCAAGGACCGTCGCGGGACTGTTTGGTGAGGAATACTGCGAATACGCAGACCATGTCCCGATGTTTTTGCCGCGGCCGACTCCATATAGAAAGGGCGCGTCGAAACTCCAGAGGTTTGACGGTAGTTTGTACCTTCGCTATCGAGAGTATCAGGCATCGATAGGACTTTTGGCGGCGTGGACGCTCCTCACACTTAAAGCGCTATACCTGAAGTAAGTTATGGAACGGATGAAGCTTTTAAGGATCAGTAAAAATCGCCTTGCCCTCTGTTCAAGTATCCTCCTGCTCGCCTTGAGCATGACCACCGTTCGCGCGCAACGGATACAAACCAGACAATTCCCTTTCCCGGCGGGTGAAGAGCTAACTTATAAAGCCGAGTTGTCCAGAAGTTTGCTCCGCGGGGTCGATGTTGCGGAATTTCGCTTCACAGTAACTGAGGAACGAATCACTCCCGTTGGCGCGCCGAAGGACGATCCTGTTGAGATCATAAAGTTTACCGGAGACGTCAGCAGCAATGGATTCTTCGTAAAACTTTTCGGTCTGAAATTTCATGAACATGTCGACTCCAAAGTTGACGAGTCTAAGTTTACGTTATTACAAACCAGTAAAGTCGAAGAGCAAAACAAACGCGCGCGTTCAAGCGAAGCTATCTTTGACTACAATACTCACAAGGTTACGTGGACCGAGCGCGATCAGAACAATCCGACCCAGCCGCCACGAGTGGCGATGGCTGAGTTTACCGAACCAATCCACGACGTACTGTCGGGAATCTATTTTATTCGTACCCAGCACCTCGAGGTCGGAAAATCCATCGAAGTAGAGTTGAGCGATTCAGGTCGCGTGTTTCGCCTGCCGGTCGCGGTCGTCGAACGGAAGCGAATAAAGAGTTCCCTGGGTTATCTTTATGCCCTGCGAGTCGAGCCGGCCCTGTTCGGCGATCGTGGGATGGTAAAGGACGAAGGAAGATTTTCGATCTGGCTAACCGATGACGATCGGCACATCCCGTTACGCGCGCAAGTCAAAGTTCCGTCCGGCACGTTCGACATCAAATTGAAGCGCGTGACTTATCAAAATCCACACTGACTGTCGACAATAGGCGCGCCTTGCCTGACTCAGCCAATCAGAACCCAATGGTGATCGGTCATCGCGGCGCTTCCGCGGTTGCGCCCGAGAATACCCTCGCCGCATTTCGCCGCGCGATTAGCGACGGCGCCAATGGGGTTGAGTTCGATGTGCGAATTACGGCTGATGGAGTTCCGGTCGTGATCCACGATCCTACACTACGGCGTACGGGAGCAGGGCCGGGCGTTATTGAGCAGATGACCGCAAGCCAATTGAGTCAGGTTGATGCTGGTAGTTGGTTCAATCGGCAGCGCTCGAAACTGGCACAAAAGGACTACGAAGGTGAGCACCTGCCTCTGTTGGAGGATGTCTTTGAGCTCTTCACCCGGGGAAATCGCGAGTTTCAAAACGCAAAACTTTATGTTGAATTGAAAGGAGGAGTCCGGAACAGGGCTTTGACAATCAACCTGGTCCGCCAAGTTGTGAGACGGATTGCAAGTTATGAACTCGAAGACAGGGCGACCTTGCTTAGTTTCGATATCGATACTGTCGACGAAATCAAGCGAATCAATCCGGACGTCGCGGTTGGGGTTCTTTTCAAGCCCAGCATGGCTTCCGCCAAAATGAGGCAGGGTGGACGGGTTATTTCAGTCGCGCAACGCCATGGTGTTAGTGAAATTGGATTACATCACTTGTTGGCCAGCCGTCATACGGTCGCGTTGGCGGTAGAAAACAATTTGAACGTAGTCGTTTGGACGGTTAATCATCCGAAATGGCTGGCGCGAGCCCGGGCGTGGAGAATTTCAGCTCTCATTACGAACGATCCTGCAAGAATGATTGCTCAGCCGCCGACGAAGCCAGACAGGCGCTGGTAACGTTGACCAAACGGAATCCATTCTGTGACCAACGTGCGAATCAAACACTTCTCATGTATCATCTTGCGTTCTGATTTATAGCCATTTCGCATCAATCTCGGAGGAAATTAGAAAATGACCGTTGCCAAGGGCGCAGAGATCGCCCCTGCTAAGGGAAAACTGGGCGTGCTACTGGTTGGCCTGGGGGCTGTCAGCACGACATTCATCGCCGGTGTCGAAGCGATCAAGGCCGGGATTGCTGAGCCGATTGGAAGTCTCACGCAGATGGGCACGATTCGTCTTGGGAAACGGACGGACAATCGAGTGCCGCTGATTAAAGATTTCCTCCCGCTCGCAAACCTGAAGGATCTGGTTTTCGGAGCCTGGGATATTTTTCCCGATTCGGCTTATGAAGCCGCTGTGAATGCCGGCGTGCTTGAGGCTAATTTATTGGCAAAGATCAAAAGACCGCTGCAAAACATCAAACCCATGAAAGCGGTGTTTGAGCAGAATTATGTCAAACGGCTACAGGGAGATAACGTCAAGACCGGCAAGAGCAAAATGGACTTGGCTGAAAAACTGATGGCCGACATCGCCGAGTTCAAGCGCAAACACAAATGCGCTCGCCTGGTCATGATTTGGGCCGCCTCGACAGAAATTTTTCTAAAGGAGCGTCCGGTCCACAAGACGATCGCCTCATTTGAAGAGGCGATGCGCGATGATCACAAGGCGATAGCGCCTTCGATGATTTACGCCTATGCCGCGCTGAAATCCGGCGTTCCCTTTGCCAACGGTGCGCCTAATCTGACCGTCGATATTCCGGCGCTAAGATTGTTGGCTGAGAAAAACAACTTGCCGGTTTGCGGAAAGGATTTTAAGACCGGCCAGACTTTGATGAAGACGATTATTGCTCCCGGTTTAAAGTCACGCATGCTGGGCCTTCACGGCTGGTATTCGACAAACATCCTGGGGAACCGTGACGGAGAAGTCCTGGACGATCCGGATTCTTTCAAGACCAAAGAAGAGTCAAAACTATCTGTGCTCGAGTATATTCTGCAGCCCGAAGTTTATCCGACGCTTTATCGCGATTTTTCACATGTCGTTCGCATTAATTACTACCCCCCGCGCGGCGACAACAAAGAAGGCTGGGACAACATTGATATTTTTGGATGGCTGGGTTATCCCATGCAAATCAAGATTGATTTTCTCTGCCGCGATTCAATTTTGGCGGCGCCCATCGTACTCGACCTGGCACTTTTCCTCGATCTGGCCCAGCGCGCTCGAATGAAAGGGGTGCAGGAATGGTTGTCCTTTTACTTCAAATCGCCTCAAACCGCGCCAGGTTTATATCCGGAACATGACATCTTTATCCAGCTCATGAAACTCAAGAACACCCTGCGCCATCTGCGCGGAGAAAACTTGATAACGCACCTCGGGTTGGAATATTACGATTAGAAGACAGCTGGCCACTGGAACGCCGATGCCTGCAACGGTTTAGGTAAGACGAAAGACATTTAGGTGTAGTGTTAGTGAACGCCCGATTTACACTCGCGACCTAACAAGAATTTGTCACTAAGTCTGTGACGAGAAATGTCATGTCCGGCGAGCTAAATCTTTGTCACAAACACAAATCCTCCTTGTCAACTCACGTTTCCGGATAGCTGGTATCCAATTCGGATTAACCCTCCGCGCTTGACGGGTGTGCTAAAAACGAAAAGTAAACGTGAAAGATGTGATTCGCATCAATTGTCGCAACGGATCGTTCTTTGCATAGGAGAAGGTCGAGTTTGGCCGTAACGCCAACTGGATTGGCCGTAACGCCAACTGGAAAAGAGAAGAGATGGAAGCCAAAGAAGCAAAAGGAACAAATCCCGAGACAGTCTTTCTTGACCCTGATCAAAAAAGTCCGCGGGCACAGGACTTTGAGGAGCGTCTGAGTGCACGTATTGTTGGACAAGAGCGCGCGGTGCGAAGGATGAGCGGCTTGTACCAGATTTTCCTGGCCGGCATGAATCCGCCGAATCGTCCTATTGGTACGATGCTCTTCCTGGGCCCGACAGGTTCCGGCAAGACCCGCGTAATTGAAGCTGCCGCAGAAGTTCTGTTTGCCGACCCCCATGCGGTTGTCAAAATCGACTGCGCTGAATTCCAACATTCGCACGAAATTGCGAAGCTAATCGGCTCGCCTCCGGGATATCTCGGCCATCGCGAGACATCTCCGATGTTGACCCAGGAGAACCTGGATCGCATGCACAACGACGAGCAGAAAGTAACGCTCGTGCTGTTCGATGAGATTGAGAAAGCGTCAGATGCGCTTTGGCAGCTCTTGCTTGGAATTCTTGATAAGGCAACGTTAACGCTTGGCGACAACCGGCGCGTTGATTTCTCAAAGTGCATGGTGATCATGACTTCCAACCTGGGCGCCCGTGAAATGGCTGAATTGATTTCGGGTGGAATCGGCTTTGCCCCCGGTAAGGGAGTAAAGAATCCCAACGATACCGAAGTAGACCAGAAAATCTATCGCACCGCGGTGGAGTCAGCTCGGCGAAAGTTTTCGCCTGAATTTATGAACCGAATCGACAAGGTGGTCGTATTCCGGTCCTTAAAAGAACACCACCTGCGCGCGATTCTCGACCTTGAACTTCAGTCGGTTCAGGATCGCATCATGTTGTCGGCTGGGACGAAGTTCGTTTTTCACTGTTCAGACAGCGCGAAAAACATGTTGCTGAAGGAGGGTATCGATTACAAGTACGGTGCCAGGCACTTGAAACGCGCTATCGAGCGTTTTCTCGTTTACCCTCTCTCGAATCTGGTGGCGACCGGGCAGATCGGACTGGGAGATCTAGTCCAGATCGACCTGCATCAAACTACGCAAAGGTTAACCTTCTCGAAGAGTTCGGGCGGCGCGTTGATTCCGGAAATGCCGAAGCCTAAGGCCGATACGGAAGCTTTGGCCGCGCGGTCCGATAGTGTCGGCGTGCCTATTCCTCAAGTGAAAGAATCGAAGGCTGCGAAAAAGGGACAAGGACGCAGCGAGAAAAGCGAAGCCTAACCTGACCTTGGCCTCCCACAAACTTCGGGCGCTGAACCACAAATTCGGCGCCCTTATTCTTTTGTCTTTTCGATCTTTTGCAATGAATCAAGAGCAGTTCGTGAGAGATACGGGTCCGTGGACCCAACGGCGGCTCCAAGTGCAGGAATCGCTGACCGATCGCGGATGATTCCCAGGGCTGCTGCCGCTTCGCGCCGCACATCCGGTTCGTTGGCATCATTCGAAAGCGCGAAGATCAACGCCGGGACGCCCGCTCGACTTCGTATTTGACCGAGTGAATGAGCGGCTGCGCGTAAAACGAATTGATTTCCCCTGGCTTTTGGCTTGCGATGTTTCCTGGTTCGACCTGACGTGGGATTATCAGTTGGCGCACCGTTCTCCGTCAGCACCTCTGAGAGCGCAACCACGGCTGATTCATCACCAATCGAACCGAGTGCAACCGCGGCGGCATTCCGAACACTGTTCTTTTTATCACTAACAAGAGCGTTGATTAACGGATGGATTGCGGCACGACTATGAATCTCGCCCAGGGTATAAGCCGTTTCTTGTCGCACAAATTCGACTCGATCCAGCAAAAGAGGAATCAATAAAGCGACCGCTTCATCCGCAGGAAGATGAATCAACGCGTGAGCCGCAGTCGCGCGAACGACTGGAATTTGATCAGTCAAGCCCGACGCGGCAACGTGTGACGCCTCAGCTCGATTTAGATTACGCAATCGCATCAAGGCATCGCGACGTTCTTCCGCCTCCGGCGAAGACAATCGCACGCGTTGCCGTTCAATCTCCGCTTGCAAAGGGGTGAGAGCTGAGGTTCCTCTTATTTGCTGCCCTTGAGCAAAGCAACATGCTGGAGTATAGCCTGCCGGATAAATCAGGAACCAGACGAAAGCTGTGAGCGCAGCACAGGTTGGCCAATAGCTCCGCTGGCTTTGACCTTTGGGGATGCGCGTCATCATTAGATTTCAGCCGGCATCGATTCGCGATGCTACGGCGTGCATCGTGTCGATTATCAATACCGCTATAGGCGGATAGAAGAGCAAATCAGCCGCAAGCAAGGCTGACGGCGAATAGGTGGTCGCCACTTGTGAGTGATGTCGGAACAATAGAGTCAGATCAGAAAAGAAATCCTGCGCATGCCAACCGAGGAAAAGGCCGATACACAGGCTGACAACGTATCCACCGACAAGAAAAGCGTAAGCCGAAAATCTGGTAAAGGGTTGTTCAGGCTTCTTTTCATCCTGGGTGATCGAATAATGGATATCATGAGGCTTATAAGTATAATGATGAAAGTATTCGCGCAGCCGGCTGACTAAATGCCAGACACCGATCATAAACAGAGTGATTAAGACCGCTTTGCCGGCGACGCCAAATGATTGCCACAGTGGCGGTTTGATCATCGCGACAAAGAAGGTCGAAAGAAACAATGAAACCGTTGTGAAAACAGCTCGTTGTCTCTCTCTTAGTTCCCGCCGGTCATTCTCAAGGATTTGATTTACGACCCTGTCCCAACGTGCCTGAGCAGCAATATTTCTTGCTCGTTGAGCGTGCGGGTTGTCGGAACTGAGAATCGATGCTTCTCGTCCTGGCTGATCAAATTGTTGATCGTGTTCGGCGCGTTCCTGGGGATCGATCAGCGTGTGATAGGCCAGCGATAGCAGAGCGAATTCCCTGGCAGCTTTTTCCGAACCCCGGTTGACATCCGGATGCCGCTTCCGCGCAAGTTTGCGGTATGCAGACTTAATCTCTCCCGCAGTAGCGGAGCGTTTCACGCCGAGAACTTCGTAATAATCAATCACTGATTGCTCTACAACAAATCGGAACGCGGCGATTCACCCCGATCCAAGCATATTACTATAACACTTTTGTGAAGTGGGTTAATCTGAATCGAAACTATTGAGGATAGGTGGCCAGAGGGGCGGACCTTTCAACCTCGAGCGGCCCTCGAGGGGGGGCGAGGACAATTTCTTTCTTTTGGAAATTGCCGCGCCCTCTGACCTGGTTACTAAAACTATTGGGCAAGCCTTGTGCCAACTTAGTTAACGCGCATTATCTCCGTTTTTGTTGACAGCAGGCGGCGTCGGCCACCAGTTGTTGTCCGCTCCAGCAAACAGGCTTGTCGGCAAGAGCGGACACAATGGGCGCTAAATCAAGGAAAAGTTTGTTTCAATCGGCGGCGAGCATGAGCTTTAGCTGTCGCGACGGTTCCCGTCGACAGATCGCTCGATGAATCTTATTAGTGTTCTCACCGCGATCCCCGTCGGACCCTTCGAGCGATAGGGCTTGGCATCGTCACCCCAGGCCGTCCCGGCAATATCCAGATGCGCCCACGAAACTCCATCGGCGAATTCTTTCAGGAAAGCTGCGGCGGTGATCGTTCCCGCTTTCCTACCTCCAACATTCTTGATATCAGCGATGTCGGACCGTATTTGATTTGAGTATTCTTTGTCGAGCGGCAACTGCCAGAATTTTTCTCCAACTTGCTTTCCCGCTTCAATTACTTTCTGAATTAAGTTCTGGTCGGTTCCAAGGATCCCTACATTTACTTCGCCAAGCGCAATTGATACTGCGCCGGTGAGCGTCGCCATATCAATAACTTGCGTGGCGCCAAGCTTCTTTGCGTAGGCAATCGCATCGGCCAGAATCAACCGGCCTTCTGCATCGGTATTGATAACCTCAATCGTCTTTCCCGTCATCGCGCGCAAGATGTCACCTGGCTTAGTCGCCTTTCCGGAAGGCAAATTTTCGACACAGGGAGCAATTCCCATCACCCGAATCGGCGGTTTCAATTGCGCAATAGCCCGCATAGAGCCAATCACCGTAGCAGCTCCCGACATGTCGTATTTCATTAGCTCCATGTTCTCGCCGGGTTTGATCGAGATCCCCCCGGAGTCAAAGGTTACGCCCTTTCCAACCAGTGCAAGTAAACGATCACTCTTTGCGCCGGCGTTCTTCGGGTTGTAAGTGAGCACAATAAGCTTTGGTGGTTCATCGGATCCGCGGGATACGCCGAGAACGCCGCCCATGCCGAGTTTCCTCATTCTGGCTTCGTCGAGAACGTCGATTTTAAGGCGATATTCTTTGGCGACGTCGATTGCCCGTTGTGCCAGAATCGTGGGGGTCATATAACCGCCGGGTTCATTCGCGAGATCGCGAGTGAAATTAATCGACTCCCCGATAATCTCACCGCGCCTTACGCCGTTTTCCAAATCATCTTTAGTGGCGCCTTCAATTGCCACAATCAATTTGTCAATTTCGCGCTCTTCTTTTTCCTGAGTACGATATTTGTCCGGCTCAAACAAACCCATCAAGGCGCCTTCAACGACAGTTTCTGCGGCCTGCTCTGCGCTCCCTTCTGTGCGTGGCACAATCGCCACCGTCTTGACGTTTTTGCTTCTAAGAAAGCGCGTCGCCGTCCCGGCCATCTGCGAAATCTGCGCCGCCTCGTAATCGTTCCGTTCGCCACAGCCGATAAGTAGCAACCGCTTCGCTTTCAAGCCGCTGGACGTAAGATAAAAATACGCAGTCTCGGCGTCTTTGGCTTTGAACTCTTCGGCCTTTATGATGCTGCTGATTAATCCGCCAACTGCACGATCCAATTCTTTTAACAACCCTTTGTCAGCTGTCTCACCCTTGAACACGGGCACTGCCAGCGCCTGCGCATCAATATCTTTGCAAGATTGCGAACTTCCCTTTATCTGCATCTTTGTCCTTTCATCGATTACGTTGTTTTAACTGCGCTCGCGTTTCCCGCTCGACGATCCGGCGCAGTTCGGTTTCGCGCTTATCGTATAACTTTTTACCCTTGGCAACGCCGACCTCAAACTTAATCTTTCGATGTTTTAGATACACTCGGGTTATAACCAGCGTCATGCCTTGGGTTGACGATGCCTGATCCAGGCGGTCGATCTCGCGCCGGTGCAGGAGCAGCTTTCTCGTCCGCAAGGGATCGTGATTGAAGCGGTTTCCATGCGAGTACGGAGAAACATGAGCATTGAAGAGCCACGCCTCGCCATCCCGCACCGCCACATACGAATCCTTCAGTTGGACGCGCCCTTCCAACACGCTTTTGACTTCCGTACCGGTGAGAGCGGCGCCGGCTTCATACTTCGTTGAGATGTGGTAGTTATGAAACGCCGCTCGATTTGTAGCTAACACTTTCTCTTCGACCGTTGTTGGCATTCCATCGACAAACGACTGATGAGCTCGACCGAAACATCTGATTGCAGAGCGACCTCTGACTATAACAAGCTCCCTTAGCCGAGAACAAGCGGGCCCTTTGCAAGTGGGCGTGACGTGGACGCACAGCAGCGTGCTAAACTGCGCGCGTTTTTGTAGCAGCTCCGTTCTTTCCGCGCTCGTATACTTTTCGCAAAAATATTTTGCAGTTAAGAGTGCAATCCATCTCGAAGCAATCCGCCAGACTTACTTTGTTGGTTCTAATTTCCGGAATTCCACGAATTCTCGGAGCGTTTCTGCTTCCGAACTCGTTCGGCGACGCCTACGTATACACGCGAGAAGCGGCCACGTTGAGCGCGAAACTTTCTGCCGGAACACTTTCGCTGACCGATTTCTATGGTTACTGGCTTCCCCTTTACCAATTCATCTGCGCATTAGTAAACGTTCCGGTCCAGCATCCGTACTATGTGGCGAAGCTGGTCGCGGCGTTGTTCGGCATCGGCGGTTGCCTCCTGGTTTACGGACTCAGCTTTCATTTAACAAATGACCGTAAGGTTTCTTTCTTCGGATTCCTACTAATCGCCCTTAATCCGCTTCATATTTTCACCTCAGCGTCAGCTATGACTGACATTCCGAGCGCGTTTTTTATTTTGGGCAGTGGCTATTTCGCGCTGAAGAAGCGGTGGATCATCGCAGCGCTGTTCGGCATGGGCGCGGGCTTGACGCGAGTTGATAACTGGATGTTGATAGCCCTGCTGCCCGCGATACAGATTATTGAAGAGCGGCGGGTTTCGGTCGTCCCGATTTTGATCCTCGCTTTTCCACCGGTGTTCTGGTTCTACATTTCGTGGAAAGCGACCGGAGACTGGCTGGCATGTTTCGTCTCGCGAAAGCAATACATGGACGCATTACTCGCCGCCAATCCGAGCATTGCCGCCTTCTCGGTTTTCAACGTAGCGCACGACCTCGGCAATTTGCTTGTTTCTACTGATGTTCCGGTACTGCTCGCTTGCTCTGCGTCAGCATGGCTCCTCGTGAAGCGACTCACCGCCTCCGGAACTGAGAGCAAGTCAGGGCAAGTCGCCCCTCTCGCGATGATAAACCTTTTCTTTTTTGCGTATCTTGGATTCCTGTTACTCGCTTATCTTACTCACAAACAACCAATCATCTTTCCGCGTTATGGACTCTTGCTGTTCGCGTTGGGAATTCCAGTCCTGGCGTGGAGTTATCTCGACTTCGCGCGGACAAGACCTGCCTGGAAGCGGCGACTGTTGGTTGGACTGGTCTTATTTTGTGTCCTTGACGCGAATGTCGAACTGGTAGGCGCCTCGGGATTCATCAACAAGGTCTACGCACACCAGGATGCCGCCCGATATCTTCGCGACCGCCTTACTGGTAACACCGGCGCAAAGGTTTTTTGTGATGATCTAACTGTTCGGCCGGAATCGGAATTACCCGATGAGAACTTCGTCTCTTCCGCGTCGGCACCAAATGATCGGCAAGGATTTCTGAATTATCTAAGACAGAACAATGTTGAATATCTGGTCTTCATAAAGAAGGAAGACTTTGCGCCGGCAAAGTTGTTTCCAGATCTGGAAAATGGATCTGGCAACGAATGGTTTCAACCTGTAGCACATTTTCAAAGGCGATTTCTGCCAACTGATATCTGGATTTATCAGGTCCGAGTTCAATAAAGACAGAAGCGTCTCAAATCAACCGTCTTCTCAACAAGTCCAGCGCCGCCTGCGACGCCCGCCAGCGAATCAGCTCGCGATCGCCGGGCAGCATTAAGCGCTTATGTTCCGTGTGAGCGTCATCCGCGAGCGCGATGTAAACCAACCCGACAGGCTTCTCTTCGGTGCCTCCGGCGGGCCCTGCGATTCCAGTAACTGCCAACCCAAAATCAGTCTTCGCGTGGTGCCGAACTCCGCGGGCCATGTCACGCGCAACTTGCGAACTGACCGCGCCGAACTCCTTGATGATCTTTTTATCTACACCGACAAGACGTGTCTTGGCTTCATTTGAATAGGTCACCACGCCTTCGAGGAAATAAGTTGAAGAGCCCGGCACCCTGGTGAGGCGTTCCGCGATCAGCCCGCCCGTACAGCTTTCTGCGACGGCGAGCGTGAATCCGGTGACAGTTAACCGCCGCCCGATAACTTCTTCCATCGTTTCGCCGCGAAAGGAGAATACCGAGTTGCCAAGCGCTCGTTCAATTCTCAACGAAAGATCGTCGAGCAGGGTCTCCGCGTCGGCTTCGGTCCTGCCGTAGGCACGCAAGTGGATTTCGATCTCACTGCTGTTGAAGAGAATAGTCGTTTGCGGATTCTCATACTTCGTATAAATCGGCGCAATTTTCTCGTCGACCGCAGATTCACCCATTCCAGCGACCCGCAAAATCCGTCGCGCAAAATGGATGTCGCCGGCAAGGTTTTCGAGGTACGACTGCACATGATGCTCGAACATCGGCTTCATCTCGCGCGGTGGACCCGGCAGTAGAGCAATCGCGCAGTCCTGATCCTCGAGATAGAGCCCGGGCGCAGTTCCATTTGGGTTGGGAAGAACCGCGGCGCCGTCGATGACCATGGCCTGGCGAGAATTTCTTTCCGGCATATTTACGCCAAAGCTTTGAAAACGCGCGCGAATTTCGGCGAGGACGTTTTCATCAAGCGCCAGCCGCCGGCCGAGAGCGCGCGCCACGACCTTACGGGTAATATCGTCTTCAGTCGGGCCAAGTCCGCCGGTCGTGATCACCACGCGCGATCGTTTCACAGCATCCCTGATTAACTCTTCCAGGCGCGCGTCGTCGTCCCCAACTATCGTCTTGAGTTTGACATCGATGCCCAGACGATTCAGTTGGTCGGTGAGCCAGAGACTATTGGTGTCGGAGCGATCAGGAGCGAGAAGTTCTGAGCCAATGGCAATGATTTCAGCGGAGAGCATGAGCGACGATTATTACCACAGACAACGCAAACCAAGAAACGTGAAATATCAGAAACGCGTCGAATTATTTAGCGTCGGACAAATGCCCGTCCGAGCGGGCGTTAGCCCGCTCCTAAATGGCACTTGCACTGTGTGCTTCTTGTCGATTCTTCCCCAAGTCGCTTATAGTCACCCTTTTGTCGAGCAGCAACCTTTATGTCGAAGGAATCCTATTACATCGTTGCCCTGCCCGGTGACGGAATTGGGCCGGAGGTTTTGTCGGCGGCGCTTCGCGTTTTGCGCACCGCGGCCGATCTCTTTCAAATCGATTTCCGGATTGAGGAGATTCCCTGCGGCGGCCATTACTATGTCGAGCATGAGACCGAATGGCCTGAGGACTCATTTGAGAAATGCGAGGCTGCTGATGCGATCTTGCTTGGCGCCGTCGGGCATCAGGTTGACGGAAAAACCGTCTTCACTAAACCGGGCAAGCCTTATCCCACGCCACAGCTGGCAGGATATGCTCAGGTGATTCTCAACAGACAGAAGCTCGATCTATACGCGAATGTCCGCCCAGTGAAGCTGTATCCGGGCGTCAGGCACAAAATCCATGGTCAACTCGTCCAGGTATGGGACCCGGCAAAAACGGATTACGTCGTGATTCGTGAGAATACCGAAGACGCATATACGGGCGAGACGAATTCGATTCCCGACGGTCAGGTTACGCCGATACGAATTACGCGCCGTGCGACTGAACGAGTGGTTCGCTACGCCTTCGACCTGGCGCGACGGCGTGACAAGCAGCACAAGGTCACGTGCGTCGATAAGTCAAACATCATTGGCGCGCACCGTTTCTTTCGCGAAGTATTCCGCGAGGTTGGCGAGCGGGATTTTCCGGATCTTACGCTCGACCATGCCTACGTCGATGCCTTCTGCCAGTGGCAGATTCGCAACCCCGAATGGTACGACGTGGTCGTCGGTCCGAATCTGGTGGGCGACATCATCAGCGACAACGGCGCTACTACGGCCGGTGGCCTGGGCCTGGCGGTCGGCGGCAATATCGGCGATGAACACGCGATGTTTGAACCCATCCACGGCAGCGCGCCAAAACACGCCGGCAAGGACAAGGCGAACCCGCTGGCGGCAATTCTTGCGGTGCAGATGATGCTGGATTGGTTAGGCACTCGACACGCAGACGAGCGACTGAGTGTGGCGGCGCAGGAAGTCGAAGCCGCGGTGGCGGCCCTACTCAGTGAAGGTAAAACGCTCACCTACGATTTGATCGGAGAGGCGAATGCGTCCCGTTGTAGTGAAGTAGGGGCAGCCGTCGAAAAGAAATTGCGGATGATGGTCTCGGCAGAAACCCGACCGTAAGGGAGGGTGCTTATCGTCGCGTCGGCATCTCCAGGGCGGCCGCGGCTGTGCCGCAACTATCTGCCCCTGCTCGCCAACCGCTCTTCAATTTTCGGCAAACTTGCCAGCAATACGTCGCCAACAATCTGCAAGCTCTTTGCTGACACCTTATCGAGCGTGTCGTCTTTCGTGTGCCAGTATTCATAGCTGCCAAGTTGAATGATATCCAGCGAATCAATGCCCGCTCTCAGGAACGGTTCGTGATCGTCGCCGCCCACGCCTTCAACACGATCGGCAAATTCATTGCCGTGACCCATATGTTTCGCTGTTTCCCAAACAATATCGACAAGCCAGCGCGTACTCATGTCATCACGACCAAATTGCAAATTCTTGTAACCAATCATGTCGAGCAGAATCATCGCGCGCCCGCGCTTCAATTCTTTCTTTTCGATGAGCTGCGCCACATAGCGGCGGCTGCCATACGTATTGTCAGGTAGCGGTGACTTGGGATCAGCCGGATTGGGGTTGTGACACTCGTCCCAATTGAAGCAGAACGCCTCCTCGCCATCAAAGAAAACAAACCAATAAGTCAGTTTTGGTTTTCGATTACCAGCGGCCATTACTCTGGCTAGCTCCAATAGCGCGCCCGTCGAAGAGCCGGCATCAACTGCGCCAACAAACTTAATGTCCTTGAAGAGTTTCGTATCGTAGTGGCTGGAAATAATAATGACGTCGGGTGATTCACCGGGCAGCTCGGCCGTGATGTTGACCATTTTGCGATCGCCCACCGGCGTCACCGAATGAAATTCATCGGTCGACACTTTCAGTCCGTATGATTTCAATTGATCAATAAGATACTCGCGCGTCTTTTCCAGCTCCGGTGAACCGGGAGGCCGCGGACCGAATTCAACTTGTTTTCGGACATGTTCAAACGCGCGCTGGCCGTCGAAACCCGAATAACCTGACGTGACGGGGCTGGATGAGCTCGATGGTGTCGCGGAGTTGCCGCTCGACTTATTGGCGCCGCTGGGACAACCAACCAAAAGCAGCATCACGAACAATGTCAGAGCGAGCAAACCAAACTGAACGGGACGAGTACTTCGGGCATCTTCGTGGCGCATGTTGGTAAGCTGAATACTCAATTCTTCCGGACTTGTTTTTGGCGGCATTGCGCGCAGATTCCGATCATGCGCAAAAGATGTGACGTCAATTGAAATTTGTGTTTCGCCGCCATGGCATCCTGAATAGCTTCCAGTTCCGGCGAATAGAATTCGATGATCTTGCCGCATTCAGAGCAAATCATGTGATCGTGATGTTGGTGTTTATAGTTATGTTCGTAATGAGCACGGCCGTCGCCGAATCGCACTTCGCGAGCCAACCCTGCATCGGTAAGCAGCCGCAACGTTCGATAGACGGTAGTCTGGCCGACGGTTGGATCTTTTTCGCGGACCAGGCGATGGAGATCGTCTCCCGACAGGTGGCCTTCCGTGCGCAGGAAGACTTCGAGAATAAGATCGCGCTGCGCGGTACGCTTCAAGCCTTTCTTCTGAATATGCTTCAGGAAAACTTCCTGCTCTTCAGTCATCGGTTATGCGCAGGACCGCAAGTGCTTTTCGGCCTGACAGATTCTAACACCCAAAGTCGCCAGGCAGACAATATCCAGCTCTCGCGGATTTTCCTGGCGCGCTAACTGAAAGCGTGATAAAAGGCCCGCCGGTCGCCTGATCATGCGAACAGAGTCGGGAGAACTCCTCTTTCCAATCCCGAGGCAACTACAAACGGAGGCGCGACAAAATGAAACCTCGCAGTTATCAACTAGGTCTTACGATTGGACTGGGCGCCCTCCTGATGTTTTCGAGTTGCAAGCAAACCGGCGCCCCTGGAGGAACCTCGACGCTCAGCCTCAGACGCATCTCCGTACCTTCGCGGGTGTTTACTATAGCGGGCGAGGCCCTGGCTTTTGAAGCGGTCGGCGGCGCAGGTCATTCGGGTGAAGCCTCTATTTCGCTCAGGCGATTGCAAACGCGTTTCGGTAAATTCAATCACGCAGACGTGTACGAATATGACAAGCAAGGCAAAGTATTTTCACAGCAGAGCCTTAACGTTGACCCGGACTCGGCGATCGCGTTCAAAGCTACGTCCGAGCGCCGGTATCTGATTTATCCAGACCTCGGCCCGCGCTACCGAAATACTTATATAGTTGCTTGCAATTTGGGACGAGCTCGCCTGGCAGGACAGATTGTTCCGCGCATTTGTACACAGATCCTGTGCACCGATGGGCCTTTTCAGGCGTCGCAACTATTCGATCGCATTCCGGAATTGAAGACTCACGCTACTGCGGCGGATTTGGGCGACGGAATAATTGGGGGCTTCGGACGCCAGGGGAGTATCTGCGATCAGTGCCTCGGCCGTTCTGAACCCGGCGGCTCCGATTTCGTCCCGGCAACTGGTTGTTCAGAGCGCGTCCCCTCGGACACAGAGCCTCCAACGAATCCCGAAGTGATCGTCTACACGCACTCAGACTATCCAACTAACGCCGATTGGCATTATCAAATCTACCGAACCAGGTCTGACGGAACTGACGTGATCAATCTTTCAAACAACGAGAACTTCGAACGCTCGCCGGATGTGAATCACCATTCTGCCCGGATTGTTTTCGAGTCAGGCGGTCAGCATAGCGGCCTGGTGCTTATGGACCTCAACGGAAACGGACGGACGCTAATCCCGGACACGATTACCGCCTCTCATCCCAAGTGGGGCCGCGATGCAGAATCGTTCATCGTCTACGTCGACCGGGAAAGCAATGTCAATAATTCGATTCATCGAGTTCGGCCCGATGGAAACGACAACGTTGAAGTTGTTCACGCCGACGGCGAAAAGGTCATCCGCATCGTCGAGGTGATAGACGATTTCCACATTCTTTACAGTCAGGATGGGGGCACCGGTCGCGATAGTGACCTTTTCATTAAAGACATGAGAGACAGCGGTGCGGCAGTGAATCTCACGAACTCAGCAGACGTCGCTGAAGAGTTCCCGGTCATTTCTCACGATGGATCGCTGATCGCCTATCGAGCATATAACCCTAAGAATTTTCAAGGTTACGACATTGTCATCGCGCGGCTAACATTGCCGTCCACGCTAACAGAGCTGCACCGGATTCGCTTAAGCGCTCCCGCCGGCGCCATTTTTGGTGATCTTGATTTCTCTAACGACGACACGAGGCTCTATGTCGAGTCTTCAGTTGTGGAAACCGAGGGCACCACCAACACGTCTCAACTCTTTTCGATTGACGTCGATGGCAGCGGACAATTTCGCGTGACTGTGAATGACGAGACAGATGACGAACCGAGCGTGGCGCCGCGCAGGTGATACCCAAGGTGCGTAGGTCGGAGGTCCGGTCCCCGGACTGGAGCCGGTTTCAAAAGACGAACCAGTACCGGAATAAGGTAGTGTCTTAACTAACTAAGAGGTGATGTCTCAACTAACTAATGAACACCTCTAACTAATAGAACACCTCTAACTAATAGGACACCTCACCGGGTTAGCCGAAACTTTGTGCGCGTGGGAACGCATGTTATGTTTTGCGAAGCAGAAGGCTCGCGCCGCAGCGCCAGGGAGCCGGGGTGGCGAAATGGCAGACGCTACGGACTTAAAATCCGTTGACCGTAAGGTCGTGTGGGTTCGACTCCCACCCTCGGCACCAGCATTTCAATAACTTACTAACAATCATAGTTCGCGCTCCAACACACGCAACGGAGTTGACTCCGTTGCGCATGTCGCAGGCTCTTAGGCAATCGGCCAATTGACTTCCGCTGCATCTTAAGATCATGCCGATTGTGGCGATCGTGAGGCGATGTGAAAAAGTCGGGTGCATGCGGCCCTAGACTCGAATATTAAAGCAGGCCGTCTAGGGTTTACTTTGTCAATGCCTATGGCGTGAAGTGCGCATCCACCTTCGTCTTGATGTGTCTCGAACCTTGTTGCCGCCCAAATGTCGGCTTCCGAACCTTTTTCCTATTACCGCAATGATCAAGAGAGATGCCGTGTGCGCCAGTTTTCACCAACAGATTTCCGTTGTTGTCATACTGATAACTGACCGTGCCGCTCTCGGGATTGGTCGCACTCGCCAGCCCTTTCAGAGAATCGTAAACGAAGCTGCGTGTCTGGCTGGCTTGATTGACAGTGACCAAGTTATCGAGCGTGTCATAACTGTAGCTAGTAAGGTGATTCTAATTCGGATCGTTCGGAGCTTCGTAAATCTGAATCAAACGGCCGAGCGCATCGGTGACGCTCTTCCGCTGCTTGCCCGCTTGATCGCTGACGGTCACCGTGTTGCCGCGGTATGAAGTGTTCACAACGGCGCTATCGGGCGTGGTCACGGAAGTCACGCGGCCGAGCGCGTCAAAAACTAATAGTTGTCCAAATGGCATTCTCTGAATTCCAAAGCCGATAGGGATTTGAAGTTCGATACGCGCGGCCGAATGAATCGTATTCCGTTAGCACTGCGATGAAATTAGCGCCACCTTTATATTGCCGCTTCCCAGTCGTGCGGCCGAGGCCGTCGTATAGAATCTGGCCCTTTAAGACATTGTCACCATAAGCCGCCTGGTAGCTGGTGGTGGTGATGAAGTGATTTACGTCATCGTAGACGAAAGCGGTTTGGCTCTTTCAGCCCCACTTCCAGAAGCGACGTTGGCGAACGCTGTGGATTATTGACCAGAGAGCCTGGCCGAAGGGGATTTTCCTGATGTACGTCACCGGCTGTCGGATAGTGGGGTAATTACCCCACTATCGGCTGTCGTCAACGATTGACAATAATTGTGCAACGGTGTATAAGGCGAGCGAGCAGTGCAGATTAGCTGAAACCTCGCGAATCGTCGGCCGTGCGCGCCGGTGCCTGACAGTAACCCGGGAGCAGTTGCTCAATGCCTATCTACGAGTCCTCGCGGGGCTTGAAACGGATCTACGGAAGTCCCCCCTAACTGTTTAGCCGGTTTCAAGAATCGCGAATAGTCTCGCCCGTAGGATTGTCGGGTTTTTCTGAACGGTCTCGGCGTTTAGGAAGCAAAGAGATGATCAGCCGTTGCTGAATGCTGTTCAGTGCCGTCACGCTTGCGCCGCGTTATCGAACAGACCGTCAAGGAATTTGAAGGTTACAGTCCTTTCGGTTGACGCTCAAACAAACTCTCATGCGCGACCAGAACGCCATATTACTAAATGCCTTAGACGAGACCAGCGCGGCAAGTGCGGCAACCTTACAGACGATCCTTCAGCATTATTTTCCGTTAGAGGTTTTGCCACAGCCTTACATGTCTGAGAGCGCGCATGCGAATGAGGTCGTGGGCCGGATCAAAGACTCTAATCCAGCCATCGTGTTTCTGGTTTCGCTGAGTGCGTCAGTGAGCGAAGTCGGCCGACTAGTGGCGGTCATCCGGCAGGGCTTAAAGCGCATTCCGATCATCGCGGTGATTGACGCTACTGAGCCTCGGGACGTTTTTGAACTGCTAAAAGCCGGAGCGGCAGATTTCCTGACAACGCCCTTGCGATCGTCAGATGTCCTTCCCCGCACGTGGAGAGTGATGAATAGTGGTCCAGACGAAACGAAGTCGCCACGCTCTTCTACTAACATTGATTTTCAACAGCTAATTGGCAGAAGTGCGGAGTTCATCACCCAGGTAAAGAGAATTCCGCTGCTGGCGAAATGTGACGTGAACATATTGCTGACCGGCGAGACCGGAACCGGAAAAGAGGTTTATGCTCGCGCAATTCACTACCGCAGTCCGCGCGCCAGTAAACCATTTCTGCCGGTCAATTGCGGCGCAATACCATTTGAGCTGGTGGAAAATGAATTGTTTGGGCACGAGCGCGGCGCCTACACGAATGCCCAGACTTTCCAGGCTGGTCTAATAGAGGAAGCCAACGGCGGAACGCTTTTTCTGGATGAAATCGATTGTCTCCCCGTGCTTTCGCAAGTGAAGCTGCTCCGCTTTCTCCAGGAGAAAGAATATAAGCCTCTCGGATCCACCAGACCGCGGCGAGCTGATGTGCGAATAATTGCCGCAAGTAATCTGGATTTGCAGGAAGCGGTGGGCAACGGCAAGTTGCGACAAGATCTCTTCTACCGTCTGAACACAATTTCTCTGACGCTGCCTCCTCTTCGTGAGCGACGAGAAGATATTCCGCTGCTCGCGCTTCACTTCTTAGACAGATACGCCGTCGAGTTCGGCAAGCGCGCCATGGAATTATCAACTCAAGCCTTCCACCGGCTGACTGTTTATGATTGGCCCGGAAATGTTCGTGAACTCGAACACGTGATCGAGCGCGCCGTCGTTCTTTGTGATGGTTCAGTTTTAGAGGCGAGCGATCTGGTTTTACCTACACCGGTGGAAAGTCAGCACGATTCCCTGCAGCAAGCGAAGGCAAAAGAGATTGCCCGATTTGAAAAAAACTACATTCAAGGACTGCTTAGCGCATGTCGTGGAAATATTACCAGGGCAGCACAAGTCGCGAAGAAAAACCGGCGGGCATTCTGGGAGTTGATTCGAAAGCACAAGATAGACGTTGAGAAATTCCGATCCTCAACTTCTTAGCGCGCGTTTCTCAAACTCCACTCGGACAAATCTGTCCTAGGCACAATTCCCGCAGCGTAAAGGCTTTAGCGTGACGGCCCTCGGTTGATAGGTCAAAAAAGCCCGAGTGAACCCTCGGCTACAACAATAAACATCGTAGTTGGCTTTGGGTCCGGCGATTGCTCGTGCTGATGAACGCGTGGGTCTAAGTTCATGTATGAGACGAGACGATCGCGCGTCGAGAAGGCGATCCTTGAGTATCTACGGAAGCATCCGGAGGCTCAAGACACGCTGGACGGAATTGCCGAATGGTGGCTACCTGAAGAGAACGTAAAGACAAGGACGGCAACTGTCGAAGAAGCGCTTTCACAGCTCGTGGCCAAAGGATTGGTCAGCGCTCGCAGAGGGACGGATTCGAAGACTCACTATCGGATTGAACCGCAGAATCGAAGACCATGACTGGAACTGAATTGAGCTTCCACCGAATAGCTGGTCCGGTGATTCGAGCGTTTAGACCTTATGACCTCAAGACGTCTCTCAAGCGAGATGTACAAAACGAATCAACCCTGGTTGCGGAGTCTTCCGTGTGACAGGTTCTGACGGCTTTTTGTTTGAGCAAGTGGCCACACCAGGGCGCTTGTTGATCGAATTTCACGCTTTCTCTCTTGGAGGTTAAGACATGCCAGTCGCACCAACTTATCCCGGAGTTTACATCGAGGAGATTCCCAGCGGTGTTCGCACCATAACGGGGGTCGCAACTTCAATCACAGCGTTTGTTGGCATCGCATCGCGCGGTCCGACGGACGAACCACGGTTTATCACCAGCTTTGCCGACTATGAGCGGAACTTTGGAGGCATCGGCGCGGGCAATCCGATGGCTTATTCCGTCTTCCACTTTTACCAGAATGGCGGTAGCCAGGCGATCATTGTTCGCATCGTAGCAGCAGGGTCTGATCCTGCCACTATCACGCTCGACAACGGCGTAGTTCTTACGGCCCGGTCCGTCGGCTCGTGGGGTAATTCGTTGCGCGCGCGTGTCGATGGTCTGGATGTCACCGGCAACGACTACAACCTGACAATTCGCGATACGAGTACGGGCGCGCAGGAGCGCTATGCGAAAGTCAGTATTGACGCGAATTCGGCGCGCCGTTTGGATCGAGTGTTGGAATCCTCTGCGCTGGTCAGTTCAACGGGCGCGAATGATCAACGGCCCAGCAATCATGCCGACCCGAGCGCTCCGGGCACCGATCCATTTAATGCTCCAGCGAACGAAAACACCTACACATCAGGTGCAAATGGCGATGATGGGGGAGCACCGGTCGGCGACAATGACATACTTGGCGGGCAAAACGCCGAAGCCAACAAAATGGGCATTTACCAACTGCTGAAGACCGACATCTTCAACATTCTGGTGCTTCCCCCACTGGCGGTGGTGGAAGTCGATGCGGATCCGACGTTAGTCTCAAATACAGTGCTGGCCCGAGCCCTCACGTTATGCTATGACCGGCGCGCAATTCTGGTGGTGGACTCGCCCGCGGCTTGGGAAACGATTCAGGATGCGGTCACCGGAATTGGAAACTTTGCCCTGAGTGGCGAGAGCTCCAGGAATGCCGCGCTCTACTTTCCATATCTCCGCATCACGGATCCGGACCCCGCGCAGCGTAGTCGAACAATCGACATGCCGGCGGCCGGCGCCATCGCCGGCATCTTCGCTCGGACTGATGTGCAACGCGGCGTTTGGAAGGCGCCGGCGGGAATTGACGCATCCCTCAACGGCGCGCAGGCGCTGAGTCTGCCGATGACGGACCTCGAGAATGGGCGCTTGAACCCATTGGGCGTTAACTGTCTGCGCTCATTCCCGATCTTCGGTCGAGTGGTGTGGGGCGCGCGCACTCTGCGCGGCGCCGATGCGCTGGCCGATGATTGGAAATATCTTCCGGTGAGGCGCTTGGCTCTCTTCATTGAGGAAAGCCTATATCGTGGCACCAAGTGGGTAGTCTTTGAGCCAAACGACGAACCGCTGTGGGCGCAGATCCGACTCAATGTCGGGGCGTTCATGCAAAATCTGTTTCGTCAAGGCGCCTTCCAGGGCAGTTCACCGCGCGAAGCCTACTTCGTGAAATGTGACAAAGACACCACCACGCAGAATGACATCAACCTGGGCATCGTCAACATTCACGTGGGATTCGCTCCGCTGAAACCCGCGGAGTTCGTAATCATCAAGATTCAGCAAATTGCCGGTCAGATTCAGACCTAAGGAGGCAGTATGGCTCAGTTCAGTTTTGATCGTTTTGATCCCTACAAGAACTTTAAGTTTCTCGTCAAATTTGAGGGCCGTACCGATCCGGTGGCGGGACTTAGTAAGATCGGCTCTCTCAAGCGCACCACAGAGGTTGTGAAGCACCGAGAGGGCGGTGATCCGAGCAGCAGCCGCAAGTCCCCGGGCCGCACCGAGTATGAGCCAATCACGCTCGAACGTGGCGTGACCCACGACAAGGATTTCGAGCAGTGGGCCAACAAGGTTTGGAACTTTGGCTCGGGGCTGGGTTCGGAAGTTTCGCTCAAAGACTTTCGAAAAAACCTAAGGATCGAAGTCCTTAACGAGGCCGGTCAAGTAGCGATTGCCTACAAGGTATTTCGTTGTTGGGTATCCGAGTTTCAAGCGATGCCTGACCTGGACGCGAATGCCAATGCCGTAGCGATCCAGCACATCAAATTGGAGAACGAGGGATGGGAGCGCGACTACGAAGTACCTGAGCCGACGGAGCCGTCCTTCACTGAACCTAATCCGTAAGGCCTATGCGCCCGCTAACAGCCGCGAGACTCCTAAAAGTTTGGGAGCGCGCTTCGCAGCGAACGGCTGTTGAGCGCGCCCTCCTGTTGCTTGCTGCCGCTTGTCCGGAGAACGCGGTTGACGAACTCGCGCGACTTTCGATCGGCGAACGCGACTCGTTGCTGATTGCTCTCCGGGAATGGACATTCGGGCCACAGTTTGTTGCCCGGGTGCCCTGCGCGAAATGTAGTGAACCGTTAGAGGTCGCGTTCAACGTCGCAGATATTCGACTCGATTCGCCGCCCCAGCCAGAATCATTTTCAGTCGATTCTGACGGCTACGAAGTTCACTTTCGTCTCCCCAACAGCGAAGACGTAACTCTGGCGTGCGATTTGGACGACGCGGAGCAGGCTCTGCTTCAGCGTTGCGTACTGCGCGTGACAAAGGACGGAGCCGAAAGTTTTCCGCATGATTTGCCCGCAGAAATTGCGGCGATCATCAATGCGCGGATGGCCGCAGCCGATCCGCAGGCGCGAGTGGAAATAGCTTTGTCGTGCGTTGCCTGCCGTCATAAGTGGTCATTGGGATTCGACATCGTCCAGTACTTCTGGAACGAAATTAACGCGTGGGCCAACCGAATGCTGCGCGAAGTTCATGCGATCGCTTCTGCTTACGGTTGGCGTGAGGAAGAGATTCTCTCTCTCAGCCCTCGGCGCCGACAATTCTATGTGGATTTAATCGGCGGATGATTAACTATCTCACAAATTTGATTGCCCGGAATCGTAACGAGGTTGAGACGATACAGCCTCGCGTCCCATCGCGGTTCGAGCCGCAGACGACGGCGCTTCATTTTGAGATGTCGGAATTCGCGGCGACCGAAGACAGTGAAACCGCAGAAACCTTCCCCCGGGATCTCGAAGTCGCCAACTTGTCTGAAAGTGCGCCGGTAGCGTTGCCGTCGTTTCGCGCGCAGCCGGCAATCGAGCAGGAGGTTGAGACCGAGTCCGCTCCTCCGCCGTTCCAGGCACAGGCCCGCATTGCACCGGCCAAGTCGGCGGTCACAAAAACAGGCGTAGACGCGCGGCGAGGACCTCCGGTTGCAGCTCCGTCGCAGGATAACCAAGGTCTGGGCGCGTTTACACAGGATGATCGATCGCCCGAAGAGGAAACGTCCTTCTCGGTTGATTTATCGCCGCCGCCGAAGATCCCTCGGGCGCCCGCGGTACAGGTAAGAAAGACTGATGCGTCCGAAGAAGCTCGGTCTGTTGCACAGCCTGGGGCGGAAAGACGCTCACAAGAAAGCGAAATACGATCATTAAAGTCGCCGTCCAAGTCTGAGCCCGAAGCGCCGCATCCGAGCGACGATGAAACTTCGGAAACCGCCAGGACTGAAAATCCACGACCTCGCGACGCGACAAAATCTCTGAAACGAGATAACGCTGGAGCTGCTGTCGAACGTTTTCATGTTGGACACGAGAGGGATGCAGGCAACACAGCGATAGTCCGGCCGATCGTCAAGACCGCAAAAGCGAAACAACGCATGGATCCGGTGCCCGGCCGTGAACAGCACCCTTATTTGACGCCGAGCCTGGACTCGCCACGCGAGAAATCAGAACTCAATGTGGCTTCGCGAGAGATGGGTATTGAGCCGCAAAGTATGGTGCGGCAGACGCTTCCACCTTTAGCGCGCGCCGAAGGCGAAACTCTGACCGGTGTGTCTGACGCGGTGAAGCGCCAAAGCTCTCCCGGGCTCGAGCCGCTAATGGTTGTGCCTCGCTTTCTTGAGCGCGTTCGCCGTGAGGATCCGACATTGCCTGAACCGGTGGATAGCGGCCCAACGATTAACATCTCCATTGGACGAATTGAGGTGCGGGCAACCACCGTACCCACGACGACCGCAGCGCCGAAAGCGCGACACGAACAGGTCCTCAGCTTGGAGCAGTATTTAAAGGAACGCGTGAGTGGAGGCGGATCATGAGCAATCCTCTGGCAATCGCGGCCGTCACCACAACGCTGCGCAGCTTACTCATGGCGCAGTTGACGAATCCGCCCGTCAACGTGACGGCACGCCCGCTCGACAAGGCGCGCAACGGCGGCAACGGCAATCAATTGAACCTCTTCCTTTATCAAACAATGACGGACGCCGCGTTGCTTAACACGCCGATACCGAATCAGCAAAAGCCGGGCGAGACGGGACTGCCGCCGTTGCCTTTAACGCTCTATTACCTGTTGAGCGCTTATGGTCTGAATGATGATGACATCGACGCGCACACGTTGCTGGGCCAGGCCATGAGAGTGCTGTACGACCATCCGCTGCTCGGCGCGGATGAGATTAGAGATGCGTGCGCGGCTTCACTACCGGACAGCGACCTTCATAATCAAATCGAGCGGATTAGGATCACGCGCGAACCACTATCGCTGGAAGACACGTCGAAGCTATGGTTGACCTTTAAATCAGAGTACAGAATCTCGGCCGCCTACCAGGTTTCCGTAGTTCTCATCGACAGTGCGCGAGCTGCTAGAACGCCGCTGCCCGTTCTCACGCGCGGGCCAGCCGATCAGGGCGTCACGACCCAACCGGATCTAATCTCACCTTTTCCCACGCTGGAGCGCGTGGCTCCCCCAAACCGGCAGTTCAGCGCGTTGCTTGGGAATTTGTTGACGGTCGATGGAGTTAATCTGGCGGGCACAAATGTCGCGGCGCGCCTGTCTCATCGGCTGCTGGAGGACGATCTCGTTGTGCCGCCTGAACCAGGAAACAGCGATACGACGCTGGGAGTAACAATTCCTGACGACCCCGCCAATGTGCCCGCGGGATTCTATTCACTAGTCGTAGCTCTCACTCGCCCGAGTGAGACGTTCAGCCGGACAACGAACAGTCTTATGTTTTCCCTGGCGCCGGAATTGCCGGGGCTGCCGATATCTGTGGCTCGGGTCGCGGGTGATGCAACCATCAACCTGAATTGCCGGCCGGAACTTAGACCCGAGCAGCGGGCAGTACTTTTGCTTGGCGACCGAGAAATTCTCGCCGAGGCGCACGCGACTCAGACAGGCTCGTTGACCTTCGTGCTGACTGACGCTGTTCCGGGAGAGTATTTCGTGCGTTTGCGAATCGACGGAGTTGACAGTTTGCTTGTGAACCGTGCGGATGAAGATGTTCCGCCGACCTTCGATCTGACGCAAAGGGTGACGATCACATGACCGATCAGGCGGAGTGGAACCAGGTTAACGATAAATATCTGGAGGCCGCGCTTACGTGGTTGCGTCTGCGGCTCGACGCCGGCGCACGTCTGGAGCTTCTGTCGCCAGGCGCCGCATCAACTGATCAGGAACGAAAATCTCCGCCGCGGCGCCAGTCGGACGAGCAGGTCTTGCCGCCTGTAACTGCGGAACAGATCAAATCCGCGGCCAGAGCAATGACCGCGGCTTCTAATTTTCAGCCGCCTCCCGCCCTAATAATATTGGCGAAACGCTTCGGGCTTTCGGATTTCGAGCGCAACGTTTTGTTGCTTTGCGCCGCGATCGAATTGGACTCACGTGTCGCCCCGCTCTGTGCTCTTGCGCAGGGTGACGAGAACCGTACCTATCCGACATTCGCTTTGGCGATGACATTGTTTGAAGGTGCCGCTTGGGACGTGCTGTCGCCTGAGCGGCCGCTCCGTCACTGGCGAATGGTTGAGATCAACCAACCCGGGGCGCAACCTCTGACGACCAGCGCGCTTCGCGCCGATGAATGGATCGTCAACTATCTCAAAGGCCTTAGCTACATCGACGACCGCCTAACGCCGCTGCTGGTTCGGCTGGACTCAGTGGCGCACGAAACATTGCCAGCCTCCCAGCGGTCAATTGTGGAAACGATCATCGAGCGACTTCGGAGCGCGATTGCCATTCAACAGTTTCCCATCATTCAACTGACTGGCATTGACAGTTCTGCTAAACGATTGATCGCAAGTCACGCGGCAGCGGCACTCGGCCTCCATGTTTACCGGCTGCCGGCGCGGCTCCTGCCGACCCAGTCGGGCGACTTGGAGACGCTCGCGCGTTTGTGGGAAAGGCAGAACGTGCTTCTGCCGGTATGCCTTTACCTGGACGCTCTCGAAGCGGAAACCGGCGCGACTACGGAAGCGCACGGGACGCTTCCACTCAACCGATTTCTCACACGTAGTAACGGTATCTTCTTTCTCGATACGCGCGAGCCCTGGCCGGAGCTTGATCGTGAGAGCGCCACTATGGACGTCACGAAACCCACGGCGGCTGAGCAGCAGCAGGCTTGGACCGAAGTTTTGGGACCACACACAAACGGAATGACGGCAAAACTTTCGGGCCAATTCAATTTGAATTTTCGCGAAATTCAGCAAATCGCCCGAGCTTCGTTTACGACGAACTCGGAAAGCTGGGAAGACCTGCTTACTAAGCTCTGGGACGCGTGCGTGACTACCACTCGCCCGCGTCTTGACGCACTCGCGCTGCGAATCGACCCCAAGGCCACCTGGGATGACATTGTGTTGCCGGCAGCGGAGATTGAACTGTTGCACGAGATCTCAGATCAGGTCGGGCAACGAAACACGGTCTATGAAACGTGGGGGTTTCACAAAAAAATGAATCGGGGACTCGGCATTAGTGCCTTGTTTGCAGGCGAGAGCGGTACCGGGAAGACCATGGCCGCCGAAGTGATCGCGAACGAGTTGCGGCTTAATTTGTATCGGATAGATCTTTCGGCCGTCGTAAGCAAATACATCGGAGAGACCGAAAAAAATCTTCGTCGGTTGTTTGATGCGGCGGAGTCAGGCGGAACGATCCTCTTTTTTGACGAAGCGGATTCGCTGTTTGGGAAACGCAGTGAAGTCAAAGACAGTCACGATCGCTATGCGAACATCGAGATTAATTACCTTCTGCAACGAATGGAGTCCTATCGAGGCCTCGCGATTCTCGCCACCAACATGAAAAGCGCGCTCGATGCGGCATTCATACGTCGCTTGCGGTTTATCGTGACGTTCTCAGCTCCCGGTGTGGCTGAGCGACGGGCAATTTGGCAAAAGGTTTTTCCTGCAGACGTGCCTACAAACGAGCTTAATTTCGAACGGCTTGCCAGGTTCAACCTGACCGGCGGCAACATTCATAGCATTGCGCTGAACGCTGCGTTCCTGGCGGCGCGCGACGAATGTACCGTCACGATGCCTTTGATTCTGCGAGCCGCGCGCGCTGAATATCGCAAGCTGGAACGTCCGATTAATGAAGCCGACTTTCGCTGGCCCACCGCCAAAGGAGCAACTGCATGAAGATCAATGTGCACATCGAGCGGTTGGTCTTGGATGGACTACCCGTCGAGCACCACGAGGCGAACCTGCTTCAAGCCGCAGTGGAAACAGAATTGACGCGCTTGCTCTTGGCTGAAGGAATGGCTTCCCGTTTGAACTTCGCTGCGGGCGCAACGCCGCGAGTGGCCGCGCCCGGCATTCAAGTGATGAACGACAATCCGATTCAGACGGGCGAGCAGATTGCGCGCGCCGTACATGGAGGCATTACTCGATGAGTTGCCACCTTGGATTTCAAACTCAGCGGAAAATGCCAAGCCTTCCCATCGCAGGTGGTATCTTGCAGCGCAAGTGTGCTTGTGGCCAGCACACGATTGGCGGCAACAACTGTACCGAGTGTGGGAAGAAACGCTCTTCGCTTCAACGCGCCCGGCGGGCATCGCCGCGCGAAGGCCGAGATAACACAGGTGCAACCGCGATCGTTCATGAAGTGCTGCGTTCGCCGGGCCGGCCGCTCGCCCCACAGACACGCGATTTTTTTGAACCTCGTTTTGGACGCGACTTCAGCATCGTGCAAACATTCTCAAGGGCCGCATTCTCTTTACCGTCACGATTAAGCATCGGGGTGCAAACAAGTGCCACGGGTGGCACAGTACTTCAGCGCCAGGCAGAAGTTGCTGAAAGCGAGCCGGCTGAATCCCAGACTGAATCGGCGGCTGCCGAAGAGCGTCCCGAGACGGGCGAAGAGCAGCTCGCCGGTGTTGCGGAGTACCCGCAACTGGCTGCTCTTGCCGCCAGAGCGACAGAACTGGCCGATACGGTTCGTGCGGTAGCAAGGGATAACGGTGTTCCCGGCAGAACAACAGCGGTAGGGTCAACGACCTGCAACCCCAACACCGGTCAGCCTGAGTGGCGCATCGACCGCTCTCGCATCCCGCGATGTATGTGGCCCTGCGCCGAACATCATGAACAGACCCACGCTGAGTTTATGCGCATGCCCTGTGAAAGGGTCTGGCTGCCGATCGCGAGAGCTATGTTTTGGATTCGGATCGCAACTCAGTATGCGCAGCAGGGAAATGTATCAGAGGTGGAACGAGCGATGCGCGAAAGCGAGGCCGCTGTCGCGGAGGGGCGACGCGAAGTTAATTGGTACGTCATGTACATGGCGCAAACATGCAGGTACGACGAGGCCACCGCATATGAAGCGGGGATCGAAATGTGTGATACGGATGAAGTTCGCCGGCAGTGCGCTGCGAATGGTGAATCGGCGGCTTATACCACCAACATGGCGGCGTGGCGACGTTTTATGCAAAACCCACCTAACTGCCCGGCGCAGCCACCGCCTCCACCCAGACGTCCATAGGTATGTAAAGCGGTGGAAGTAATTGAGTCGCGCGAAAATTGGAAGGAACCTGAAAAGTGTCGGCCGTGAAAATGATGCAAGCGAAGATCAACCAGAGTGACAACGATCTAACGGCAGGCGGCCAACTGGCGCGTACGTTCAATCATGTGAAGCAGAAACGAAATTGTGGTTGTAGCCAGGATGCCTTGCGCGCTACACAACGCGAACAGCAACTCCGTTTTAACCGGCAGGCTTCAAGCAATGACGCAGGGGTAGCCGGATCGAAGACGTCGGCTTTAGGAGGACTGACCTCTGTGTCTCCTTATCAGGCACTCGTTCCGCGTTTCTCGCACGACTTTAGCCGGATAGCGGTTCGTACTGAACCGCGAGCGCAAGACGGTTCCAGCGATAGTTTGAAGGGCAAGGCTTCATCTCCGGACGCGCTCGAACAGGAAGTAGCGGAAGTTTATCGGCGCCAAATGCATTGTCCACCGGCTCCGGATTCGGTAACGAATACGGCGCGAAAGGGAGGCCCGGGAACTTTGGGCTTCACAAAGATTGACACGAGCAGCAACCTTATCTGTGCTCCGGCGTTTACTGTCGATCCGGCGACCGAAACTTGTTCATTCAAAGCTCGTCCAATCAACCTGTCAATCACTTCAAAATTCGCTCGCGTCGAAGCGGCGGCTGCCACGGGCGAGTCAATGTCACTTCCGGAGTGTGGAAACAAGAGTGTCCCCATCTTCACAACAATCACACAAGATATTTCTGACTTGGTTAAAGTAGGCGAGCAGGAGCATTGCGAGGACATCAACCTCGCGTTCAATCGGACTCTGGTGCCTTGTCACGCGGCATTGAGCAGGCTCGAGTCTCAAAGATTCAAGGCGAAAAATGATGGTGAGTGTCTTACGGCGATCTTCAAGAGCTTGGGCTTTGATCCGCTTGACTGCACCAAAGAGTTCATAACTATGAGTGCGGACCAGCGGGACGCCGCTGGTATGCATGACTTTGAGCCGACTCTTATTTCGAAAGACTGCAACCGCATTCTAATCGGGAACAAAAAGGCTACGACTAATAAGATTGGGGATCCGGCCGTTGCTCCCGCCAGATTAATTCCGGCATCGACTAAATGTGCGCCGGCGCCGGCACCGACACCATCTGCGCCGCCCAGCGGTTCGCAACCCTTGCCGAACCCGCCGGCACCAGCACCAAAGACGTCGGAAGAAAGCCCCAACGTGCCGTGATGAAGGAGGAACTTGAATGAACCACCAAACCCAGGTCGAAGTGAAGTCAAGCCCGTCCCCGCCTTCGGCGAGCCGCGGCATTCTTCAGCGGAAGTGCGGCTGCGGCCAGCACACAATTGCAGGCAGCGAATGCGAAGCGTGTGGCAAGCGGCAGGTGCAACGCCGCGCGATTAGTCAGGCGAAATATGTCGAGCAACCCCCAACCGGCCACCAAATCCCAGACAGCCCCAGTGAAAATCGCACTGGCATGCCCGATAACTTGCTCAGGGGTCTGGAACAGCTTTCCGGCTTTGACCTATCTAGTGTTCGAGTGCGTTACAACTCCCCGGAACCGGCCCGGCTCGCCGCGTTGGCATATACAGAGGGCAGCGACATCGTCCTGGCACCGAGCCAAGAGAGACATTTGGCACATGAAGGTTGGCACGTTGTGCAACAGATGCAGGGGCGAGTGCGACCCACAATGCAGATGAAAGACAAATTAGTGAACGACGAGCATGCGCTGGAGCACGAGGCAGATGAAATGGGAAGTAGAGCGCAAGTTCTGGGCGAGCAGGCGATGACTACGAAGTTTCAGGCGTGGCTAGGCTCAGGAGCCGAAGGCGCTGAGGATCAGCCTTATGTCAGTCCGATTTCGCCGGTCGCTCAACGCTTAGCTGTTCCTAGCCCAGCACTGGCGTCATCCACGAGCAACACACCGGTCATCCAGAGAGCCACTAATTTCGCCGCGGGTACCATTAGCGAAACCACGAATCTCGCCGCGCATGTCATATCTGGCAAAAGAGACATGGGGTTTACTCCCCCAACGTTAAACGGTACGACGATTCTCAGTGGCGCGGCGGCCGAGGGGGCAATCCTTCCGCCAACGGTGACCACAACGGCAAAAGCCGATGGCACTCACGATGCTTCAGTCACCGCAGTTGCAACGAACGAAGCGAGTTTTACTATGCAACTACCGGCGGCTCCTCCATGGTCAACCGTGACCGCAAAAGCTAATGTCGCCGCTTTGTTTACCAGTCTCGGTCTTGCAGCACAGGCTGGATGTAGCACCGCGGGAGACTCAACTTTCAGCTTCAACGGTAAACCGTCTGATGGCGACTTCAAGGCCAACGTCCGGACCCACGAAAACATTCATGCAGCAGATCACAAAATAGGATTCAACAACATTATGGTTAAGTGGGACACGAAGCTCGAAGCAGCGAAGACGGCCGCCACCGTCTTCAATGGCGCGAGTGCAGCCGATGCTGAGGCAGCTCTCTTCAAGGCGATGGGAGGCACGCCAAAGGAGATCGCTAATGCACAGTCCGCCGAATGGATCAGGATAAACAACATTACCCATCGCGGGAAAACCCTGGCCACCGGTGGAAACGCTACGCCGTCAAATTCGGCCGCGGACCCGACCTGCGCGACTTCGTCCATGGATGCGACGTGATTGGCAAAGTCGATCAGCGTAGAAACGAAGATGAAGACACCGCTCGTAGCAACGCTTAAGACCAAAACGGAACCTGTTCTGGGGCAGCCGATCTGGGTGCGTCTCACAATCACGAATGATTCTGATCAAGAGATCGAGCTGACATCTCCCGAGGTAGGCGTCCCAAACCCGGATTTGAACTGGAACGGTTCCAATGAGGCGTATCAAGTGGCGGTCCTGATGTCTTTTGGGTTGCTGCAAATATCTCTAGTCGATCCGAACGGCGGGAACGTAAGCAGCAGAGGACTGATGCCCTGGGTTACGCCGCTCCTCGGCAAGCGTTTATTGCGACCGCACGACAACCTGGCGGTCGACTTTGATATTTACGAATTGTTTTCAATCGATTCACCGGGAGTCTACAAGTTGCGCGCACGGTACGGTGATGAAGCAACCGGTGCCGAAGCCAGCTCGGACATTGAGATCAAACAGCCGTTTCACGGTGGAATGCGCCATTGAGATCGAAACATCTGATGCGAGCATTCGAGAGAAAAACATGGATCGTTTGGCGACGAAGGTTCCTATTTCTACGGAACTTCATTTTACAGTTCGACCAAACAAATAAGTGAGATGAGTGACACGTCCGCGATGGAAGATACCCCTCGCCGGAGCAGTCGGTAAATGGAGGATTAGCGAGATGGAGAGGATCGCAGCGCATACGAGCCAACAACCAACGTCGAATCTATCACCAGCGTCCGGACTGCTGCAACGCAAGTGTGCGTGTGGTCAGCACACGAATGGAAGCGCTCAGTGTGGGACACGCCGCAAGAATCAGGACTCATCGACCTTGCAACGAAAGCAGGCGGAGCCGGAAAACTCTTCTCTCCGTGACGTGAGGGTCGGGGAAAACCGCACCGGCATGCCGGATAGTTTGTTGTCCGGACTTGAAGAACTTTCGGGCATCGACCTGTCTAGGGTTCGGGTGCGCTACAACTCCCCTGAACCGGCGCGACTTGACGCGCTTGCCTACACACAGGGCAACGATATCGTCCTGGCGCCGGGCCAGGAAAAACATTTGCCGCATGAAGGCTGGCACGTGGTGCAACAAATGCAGGCTCGGGTGAAACCCACAACACAGATGAAAGGCACTTTACTAAATGATGACGACGGATTGGAGCGCGAGGCCGACGTCATGGGCACCAAAGCCCTTGCTTTAGGAAAGCAAGCCCAGACCGCGGATTTTGGTGCGCGTCTCGGTTCAGCCACTGGCGAGACGTCTGAAGACGAGCCCTTTGTTGCCAATCTCAACGCGACGGCGCAACGCCGAGCGAGCCTGTCGACGAAACCGGGAACGACTGCGAATCCGGTCGTTCAGAGGGTCGCCACTTTCGTGCCTGGTACGGTGAGTTCCACTACGAATCTAGCGTCTCATGTCATTGCTGGCAGGAGGGACATGGGATTTACGCCGCCGACCCTGAATGGAACGGCGATACTGAGCGCCACAACCGCCCAATTGGTAATCAGAACACCGACGCTTGCGGGCCGAAGTAACGCAGATGGAACAATCTCGAGAAGAGACGTTGATGTGGCCACGAATGAAGCCAGTTTCACGATGCAACTGCCATCTGCCGGGCCATGGTCAACAGTCACGACAAAAGCAAACGCTGTAGCGCTCTTTAGCAGTGTGGGGCTCACCCCGCCCGCTGCATGTAGCGCGGCCGGTAACACTACGTTCAGCTTCCGCGGTCGGCCCACCGATGCCGATTTCGCAGCCAATGTGCGAACCCATGAGGACCTTCATGCTGCCGATCATCAAGCGGGATTCACGGCAATCATCGTTCCCGGGGACACCAGATTGGAAGCGGCAAAGACTGTCGGTACGTGGTTCAACGGACCCACCGAGGCGGATGCCGATGCTGCTTTGTTCACCGCCATGGGCGGCACTCCAAATCAGATTGCCACTGCCCAGCACAATGACTGGATCCGCAGGAACAACTTGACGCATGGCGGGACGACGCTTGCTACCGGAGGTAGTGCTACACCTTCAAATCCAGCGGCAGATGCAACATGTTCAACTTCATCCGTCGACGGCACGTAACTGAAAGATCGATCAAAGGTGGGAACAGTAATGACACGATCGCTCGTCGCTGAACTTGAGCTTGAAACTAAAGCTGGACTGGGAGAGTCGATGGACAAGATCGGAGGAATGCATGAATGGCATTTAGTGGTTCACCAAAAGTATTGAAAGGCGCAATCGTCGGAATTGATCTCTTCAATCCGCTGGCGAGTGTCATCGTGTTTCAGTACAACCCGGACACGATGACGCGCACGCTGCGCGCTCAGGGTTCGGGCGAGGGCGGGGCGCGTTCAGAAGCGATGCGGCTAAAAGGCGCGCCGATTGAAACCATCAAGCTCGATGTGGAAATCGATGCAACCGACCAATTGGAAACGGGCGGCGGTCTGGCGACTAGCCTGGGCATTTACCCCCAATTGTCGGCGTTGGAAATGTTGCTGTATCCCAAGAGCGCCCTGGTCATTGCCAATACTGTGCTAATGGCCGTGGGCACTTTGGAAATAGTGCCGCCGATTGGCCCTTTCACCTTGCTCATTTGGGGATTGAAACGGGTGCTGCCCGTGCGGCTTACCGATCTCTCCATCACCGAGGAAGCTTATGACGTGTCGCTTAATCCCATTCGCGCGAAAGCATCGTTGGGGTTGCGTGTTCTCAGCTACAACGATCTGTCGTTGACCAATCCCGGCTATTACCTGTTTCTGACTCATCAGATCGTTAAGGAAACGCTGGCGACGATTGGCAGCGTTGGCAACATTGGCGCGGTGGCCGGCGGTAACGTGAGCGTGTTCTAAGGAGAGCCGCGATGTTTGATTTCACTAGTCGTTACTATTCCATCGAGACCGTAACCTTTGCTGGGCCGGATGGGCGATCGCACCCATACAAGCGCCGTCGGTTTTTGCCACAAGGCGAGAGTTTAACTGTGCTGTCCGAAGTGACAGTCACGGAGAATGACCGTCTGGATCTAATCACGGCGCGCTCACTGGGCGACCCCTTGCAATTTTGGCGCGTCTGCGATGCCAACGACGCCCTTAATCCATTTGACCTGACTAACGAAGTTGGCCGCCGGCTAGTCGTACCGATGCCGCAGCCCTAAGGCAGCTTAAAAATGATCTTAGGCATTCACCTAACTTTATTGATCGGTCCAGCCGTCCCGGTACCGGCTCCCTTTGTTTTGACGGAAGCGTTGGATAGCGTTCAGGTTACACACAGTGATCAGGGCCGTTCAGGTTTTCAGTTGACCTTTAAAGCAGGACGTTCGGGTCCGCTTGATATGGTGGATTATCCCCTGGTGATGAATCCCCTCTTGCGTCCCTTCAACCGCGTGATTCTGGTTGTGCTCTTCAACACCACACCACGCGTGCTCATGGATGGTTTCATTACGCGAACACAACTGTCCCCGGGCACTGATCCAGGTACGGGAACTCTGGTTGTCACCGGTGAAGACGTAAGCATCATGATGGACCTGGAGGAGAAGAAGGCTGAGCACCCGGCGCAGCCCGAGCCCGTCATCGCTACCGTTACCCTCATGAAATACATGCAATATCTTTTGCTTCCTCCGATTGTGATTCCGCCGCCAACGTTGGATGTTCCTTCGCCGACGTCGCAGATTCCGGCGCAGAACGGTACCGATCTGAACTACCTCCAAGCGTTGGCCAGGCGTCTCGGTTTCGTCTTTTACGTTACGCCGGGTCCGCTTCCAGGTCAGAACAAAGCTTACTGGGGGCCACCGATCCGCGCGGGAATTCCGCAGCGTGCGCTCTCGGTCAACATGGGTCCGGAAACCAATGTCAACTCGATTAGCTTTTCTTACGACGGACTTGCACCAACGATTGTCTTTGACACCATTCAAGACAGTCAGCTCAACTTTCCGTTGCCAGTTTTCGCTTTGACCAATACGCGCATTCCCCCGCTGGTCAGCCAACCTTCGCCGCTCTTCAATCTGCCTAACGTGCGCCAAAGTCTATTGCGAGATACCAGCAATCTGACGGTCGCCCGCGCGTTTGCGCGCGCGCAGGCCCAGGTTGACGCGTCGGTGGACAAAGTCGTCACGGCGTCGGGAGAGCTGGACGCGCTGCAATACGGCGAAATACTCGAGGCGCGCAGCCTGGTAGGTGTGCGAGGCGTCGGTTACACGAATGATGGTTTTTACTACGTTCAGAGCGTCACCCATTCCATTAAGAAGGGAGAGTACAAGCAACGCTTCACCTTAACTCGCGAAGGCGTCGGAGCGCTTACGCCTGTTGTGAGACCATGAGTCAATTCTTCGGCAAATATCGAGGCAAGGTAACGAACAATATCGACCCTGAACAGAGCGGTCGGATGCAGGTCAGCGTGCCTGCAGTTCTTGGTGAAGGAAGACTGAGTTGGGCGATGCCGAACAGCCCTTACGCTGGCATGCAAAATGGGTTTTACGCAATTCCGCCGATTCAGTCGAATGTTTGGGTCGAATTCGAAGGCGGTGATCCGAATTTTCCGATTTGGAGCGGTTGTTTCTGGGGAACCGGCGAGGTGCCGGCGCTGGCGTTGGCCACTCCATCCACCATTCCCCATTTCCTGTTGCAGACGACGGGGCAGTCAACATTTCTACTGAGCGACGCTCCGGGTCCGACCGGAGGCATCATGCTCAAAACAACGACCGGCGCCGCAATTCTGATTAACGACACAGGCATTACGATTCAGAACGGCAAGGGTGCGACGATTCAGATGACTGGTACGTCGGTAATGATCAATGGCGTGGCCCTGGTCATCACCTGAGGAGCGAGACAAGAAACTTATGCCGGGATTTCTTCTTCATTTGGGAGCGACCGTGAATTGCTCACATGTGCCGGGACAGGCAACGCCGACGAAGACCAGCACGAGGGTGACGGTCAGTGCGCAACCAATCGTGACCCAAGCGTCGCCTTACACAGTGGCCGGTTGTTCCATGCCGCCACCCTCGGCCGGCAATGGACCGTGCGCCACGGCCCAGTTCACTACTGCGGCGACGCGAATCACTTCGGAGGGGCAGCCCGTGCTGCTCCAGGACAGCCAAGCCACGTGCGTGCCCACGGGTACTCCGCTGCTGATTATCAAAACGCAGACGCGCGTGACGGGAATCTGAGGAAGCATCGTGAACATTGATTTTCCTTTTCACCTTGACGCCAGCGGCGGAACGGCGCGTTGCGATACCGACGCGCACATTCTCGACATGATCGAGCAGTTTCTTTTCACGAATCATGGCGAGCGAGTCAACCGGCCGGACTTCGGCAGCGGCTTGATGCAATTCATTTTCGCGCCCAACAGTCCAGAGGTGGCGAGTGCGCTCGAATTCACGATTCAAGCAGGGCTGCAAAGATGGCTGGGGGATCTGATCGACGTGACCGAGCTGCAGGTCACTGCCGAGGATTCCTCTTTGAAGATTGTTATCAATTACGTGGTGCGCGGCGCTAATCAACCAGTAAGCGCTGCTAATCAACCACAGACCGCGGTATTCACGCGGACGGTATGAAAAACCGATGAACCTGACAGAAGTCTGCAAAGACCAAAGCGAACGACGCCGGCGGGTGAGAGAGCTGGCGCACCAAGCGGAAAGCAACGAGCCAAACGGCATCGACTATGTCGAGGTCGAGGATGGTCAGCTCGTGATCACCGTCTACTTTTTGAATAAGGCGCCGCGCGAAATCAGAGCAGAGAACATCAGGATCATCGGAGGAGTGCGCATTCGTGACATCCAGGTGGAGAGTATCAGGCTTTGTGAGTTGGAGAGTCCCGAGAGAGACGATTGCATGAGGGTAAAGGTGAACAAGTATGGTGACTTCTCTACCTATACGCTCAAGTTGGTTAATGCTCCACCGGGGAGCGCCGGCGAGACACCTTTGAGCGGTTTTGATCCGCGATACGCACAGATTGATTTTTCCTTCAAAGCCAACTGTCCGAGCGATCTCGACTGTCTACCGCGGCAGCAGTGTTATGAACCAGGATTGCCTGAACCGGAAATTGATTACCTTTCAAAGGACTACGCCAGTTTCAGGCAGTTAATACTCGATCGTCTGTCTTTGATCATGCCCGCCTGGAAAGAGACTCACGTGCCCGATTTCGGCATTGCGATGGTCGAGCTGTTGGCTTACGTCGGAGACTACTTGAGCTACTACCAGGACGCGGTTGGTACGGAAGCCTATCTCGGCACGGCGCGCGAGCGCATTTCAATTCGCCGGCACGCGCTCCTGGTCGACTATCAAATGCACGAAGGCTGTAACGCGCGAGCCTGGGTCTGCGTGGAGACCGATAAGGATGCAGTGCTCCGAGATCCGAAAAACGTCTATTTCATCACGGGACACAATGCTTCCTACGGCAAGGGCGCGCGCATGTTGGCGGCTCGCGAGTTGGGGAATGTGCCGGCCGTAGGTTACGACGTGTTCGAGCCGCTTCTGAATGGGCACAGTGATCCGATCCCTCTCTATGCAGTGCACAAATGCATCCCCTTTTATACCTGGCACCACAAAGAGTGTTGCCAGCTGGCCGGGTCCACTTCGGCTACATTGGTTGATACATGGGAAGCGGCCGAGTCTCCGGCGACACCCGAAAAGCAGCAGGATAAGTACCTTAATCATGAGCTCGGTAAAAAAGAGGCGAGTGACCGCGAACCAGAAAGCGCTGTCGAAAGCGAGAGGGGACACCAGAAGGGCAAGCCAACTTACCCACCTGAAGAGCCGCCTCAACCCGTGCGAAAACGCGCCCTGCATCTGAAACCCGGAGACGTGCTTATCTTCGAAGAACGGCTCGGCCCTGAGACTGGTGTCGAAGCCGATGCGGACAAGTCACATCGCCACGCGGTCCGTCTCACGAAAGTGGAGGCGGGAATTGATCCGCTCTACGATCAGCCGATTCTGTTCATTGAATGGGCGCGTGAAGACGCACTGCCGTTTACGCTGTGCGTTTCGTCCATCGGTCCCGCGCCAGAGTGTGAGCCTCTCACGGACGTTAGTGTGGCACGTGGAAATGTAATCCTCGTCGATCGTGGGGCCACGCAACCGCCCGAACAGTTCCGGGTTCCCGATGCGATCGAACTTCCGGCGGGGTGTCTTGGCGCTTTAGAACCGCGCGAAACGATCCTCAAATCGCGAGCATTCCCGGTAACTCTGAAGTACGGGCCAGTTACTTATCGATCACCGTATCCGGCAAAAGACGATCTGGCTCGCACCCAGCTCAAGTTCCTCGCGGGCTTCATGAGCAGCGTGCGCCGGCACGTAGAGCGACTGTGGCAGCAGGTCAAGGACGGCGAGACGCTGTCGCAAGATTCGATCGCAGGTCTGGAAATTATCTTTGGACGAAAGACTTTGATTGCGATCGGTTTGCTTCCGGCAACGTCCAAACCAAAAAACAAGCGTTCTCCCGATCCAGCTCAGCAGCTCGCCGCGCTCGGTAAACTGCTGCATCGCTTCGACGAGTTGCTGGCCGCGAAAAGCAAACGGCTGCGAGTACTGAGAGAGCGCGTGCTGAGCGGGTACACGTTGAGCGCCACAGAGGAGAATGAAATCCGCGAGATGTTCGGCGAGAGTCTGGCCGGCGAATTGGGCTTTTGGACGAAACAAATGGCCGGCCCGGCGGCTGGCGCGCTTTTGCAACAACCGCGCGCAGCTTTGCCTTGCATCGAGGTACGAGATCTTGTCGAAGTGAAGTCGCCCGTCGACGGAACGATCGTTAGCATCGTCCCAGTGGGCTCTGAGGTCCGCTCCGGCGCTTTGCTTGCGCGTATCCGGGTCGGCGGTCCGCAGGCGTTGGCTACGCCCACTGTGACTAACGTCGCTGCGCGGATACCGCGAGTTGAGGAATTAAGTTCGGAACTCGATGGCGAAATCGCATCGGTCAGTGTCAGGCAAGGAGATCATGTAACTGCCGGTCAGGCAATCATCTCGTTAAAGGCGGGTGCTGATCGGCGCTGGTATGCACGCAACAATTTGCTGGCCAGCGGCAGTAAGGATCGTCACTTTGTAGCTGAGATCGACAATGACGGGCGCGCGCACTTGCGGTTTGGCGATGGCGAGCTTGGACGCGCGCCGGAACCAGGTTCAAGCCTCAACGTGAGCTATCGGGTTGGCAATGGAGTTCAGGGCAATGTCGGAGCAGAAACGATTTCGCACATTGTATTTCGCCAACCAGAGTCGATCGGCGCAAATCTCACTGTGCGAAATCCTTTGCCGGCGCAGGGCGGTGTGGAACCTGAACCGATCGAAGAGGTACGCATGTTCGCGCCGGGCGCCTTTCGAAAGGAGTTGCAGCGCGCGATTACGGCCGACGATTATGCACGACTGGCCGAGCGCGATCAGTTGACCAGAGTGCAGCGCGCCGCAGCTGATCTGCGCTGGAGAGGTAGTTGGTACGAAATCAGGACCGGAATCGATCCGCTGGGTGTTGAGGGAACTCAACCACAGTTATTGGAAGATATTCTGAAATCTCTCTATCGCTTCCGGCGAATCAGTCACGACCTCGCTGTCGACACCGCGCGTTACGTTCCGCTGAATATCGCGTTGCAGGTCTGTGTGCTGCCGCACTACCTGCGTGGGCATGTAAAGGCAGCGCTGGAAGATGTCTTCAGCAATCGGAGTCTGCCTGGCGGCAAACGCGGCTTTTTCCATCCAGACAATTTGACCTTTGGCGATGGAATTTACTTGAGCGCCCTGGTGGCCGCAGCGCAGGCGGTTGAAGGTGTCGAAAGTGTACGAGTTACGCGTCTCGAGCGTTTGTTTGAAGGAGCCAAAGGCGAACTTGCAAGTGGTTTTCTCCCGCTCAGCCCACGCGAAGTTGCGCGGGTTGATAACGACCCGAACTTTCCCGAATACGGCCTGTTCACGCTTGATGTGGGAGGTGGACGATGAATCCACTGTGTGGCTGCTGCGAGGGCATCGAAAAGGTCACTCCGGTTGCGCATGTGAATCGGCCGGGTTTGAAAGCGCTCGCCTACCGTGTGGGAACCCATGCGAGCTTTCTCGAAACCATGCTGGCCAGCATTGGGCTGCACGCGCTTGAAGATCCACAGGACCAGGCGGCAGTCGGGGGCGCAAACGACCGACTGCAATTGCGTCCGCTGCGCGCATTGGCGACACGCGAACCACACGACCCGGCGATCGCGTTTCTTGATGCCTGGGCGACGGTTTCAGACGTGCTTACTTTTTATCAGGAACGAATCGCCAACGAAGGATTCTTGCGCACGGCGCTGGAACGCCGCTCGGTGCTGGAACTCGCATGGTTGATTGGCTACAAACTTCGTCCGGGTGTGGCCGCCAGCACGTATCTCGCTTACTCGCTTGATCCCGGCACGGAGGCACTGATCACGGTGGGAACCCGAGCCCAGAGTGTGCCGGGCCCCGGAGAGTTGCCGCAGCCATTCGAAACCGGAGAAGACATCTACGCGCGTGGCGACTATAACCGGCTGCTGATTCGGCTGACGCGGCCTCAGTTGATCCATCAAAACGTAACGCAGGGAAAACCGATCTATTTTAAGGGAACGGCAACGAATCTGAAGCCGGGCGATCCGCTGCTGATCGTTTCGCCCAACCCGGGAGCAGAACTCTATCGCGTGGTTGGCGTCGAGCCAGATCAAGCGAACGACCGCACCAAAGTAACGGTTCAGGGGTGGTTTTCCCGAACCCCGCCGCCTCGGCCCGCTCCTCTAATCCCACCCGTAATCGCGCCCGACGTCCGGATTCGAGAAATTATCAGCCGTTATCGAGATGCTACGAGCTTTGGCGTTAATGCCGACTCGCGAATGGCGCAGCGGGTGCTTCAGCAACTGACGCAGTTGGAAAACGGGCTGAACCAACAGCCGACTGGTTTGACACCACCACCGCGCGATCAAGTGTTGCTGGATCTGCTCGATGAGGCACTGCCGCCTCTGCGTGAAGAGCATCGGCTGGCGCAGGAGGCGAACTTTACCAAGCTTGAGCCATGGATCGGCGCCCTCATCGAAGAACTCGAAAACGCACGTGAAGAGCTTTCAAACACAGGCGGGCAAATTGAACCCGCGATCGTACAAATCAGTTCATTTCTGAAAGCTCTGGAGCGGCCTCCTTCCACGCAGCCTGCCAGCCGGCAGCAGTTGGCGCCCAGCGTAAAGAACATCTTGTCGGGCTCGTCCGACGCACTGACAAAAGTCTTCGCGCAGTTACGTCCCACCCTGAAAGGAAATCTTTACCGGACGCTGGAAAATATTCAGCCGACGGCCCCGAGTCCGGTGCAGGCGTTCGCCTTGCGCACGCGTGCATCAGTTTACGGCCACAACGCGCCGCTGAAACCGCAAACCGATCCGACCTCTGGGCGAATAACAGGTTACGAAGAATGGACTCTGACAAGTGAAGCGGCGCAACAAGCGACGGTCGATGCGTTTCAGATTGGCCTCCGCTTCGACCTCCATTTCTCATGTGATGTCTCGGTAAGCCTCGGAACAGGCTCGGCGACGTTTTCCATCCCGCGCATTGAGAACCTCACACAATCAAAACCGATTTCGGGAACGGGTGACACGGTCACGCTGACGATTTCCAATGCCAGTCCCAACGCCGACGGAGGAAGGTTTACATTTGCGTTTACGGTTCGCGCATTTGAGATAGTTATTGACTGGCAGCAGCGCGTGAGTCTTGCGGTAAACAGTCGGACCGAGAACCTCGCTGAAGTCAGACATGAATCAAGTGTGAGCAGCACCGCGGGAGGCGACACTATCGAAGTTCGCGGCACCGTTAGAACTAATAATGGGCGCACGGAAAAACCCAACTTCGTCACGCTCGATTCCACGGACAACAAAATCCTGCCTGGCAGTTGGGTCGCAATCGAGAAGCCCCTAAAGTCGAATCCTAATAACGTATTTGTGCCCGAAGACCCTTTGATCGCTTCCGTCGTCGGCGCCCGCGAGATATCTCGGGCAGATTACGGAATCACAGGCAAAGGCACACAGCTGCAACTGTCGACGAACTGGATAGATCCTGAGCGCGATCGCTTCGACATCATTCGCGGGACGACGGTGTTCGCCGGCAGTGAACAGCTCGAGTTGGCGGAGGAGCCAATCGATCCGGTGGCCGAAGCTGTCTCCGGCGACGAAATTGAGCTTGCCGGTGTGGTCAACGGTCTCGAGCCAGGCCGTTGGTTGATTATCACGGGTGAACGGGCTGACATCGTCGAGCAACCGGCGCAGGGGTTGTCCCGTCGCGACGGGCAGAATTCTGAGACGGCGTTGAATGCACCAGCCGGTGACGTCAGCGCCGGCGCCAAGGACGCTGTGCCTGGAGTCAAAGCGGCGGAATTAATCATGTTGGCCGGCGTGGTTCACAGTTATGATCCAACGCTGCCTGGCGACAAGACCCACACGACTTTGATGCTCGCGGAACCGTTGGCCTACCGATACAAGCGCGATACGGTCCGGCTATACGGCAATGTGGTTCGCGCCACGAACGGCGAAACCAAGAATGAAATCGTGGGCAGCGGTAACGCGAGTCAGGAAATGCAATCGTTTACTTTGCGACAGCCGCCCGTCACCTTCCTGGCGGCACCGACGCCTGCCGGAGCCGAAAGCACTCTGCGAGTCCGCATCAACCAGGTGTTGTGGAAGGAAGCCGACAGTCTCGCCGATCTGAGACGACTTGATCGTAAGTACGTTACGAGGATCGACGACGAGAACAACACGAAAATCATCTTCGGTAACGGCGAGTACGGATCGCGGCTACCTACCGGTCAGGAAAACGTCACGGCGGTCTATCGTTCGGGGATCGGAAAAGTTGGCAATGTGAAAGCCGAACAGATTACCTTGCTGGTAACAAAGCCGCTAAACGTGAAAGAAGTAATCAATCCGATCGCAGCGACCGGCGGAGCCGATCGCGAAGATCGCGACGCGGCGCGGCGCAATGCGCCGTTGGCAGTTAAGGCGCTGGACCGACTTGTTTCGACGGTGGACTACGAAGACTTTGCGCGCACATTCGCCGGGATTGCCAAGGCCAGCGCCGCCCGTCTCTCGGACGGCTTGCGAGAAGTGGTTCACCTGACCATTGCCGGTGCAGACGACATCCCCATCTCAGCCAATTCTGATCTTTACCGAAACTTGCGCGTCGCCTTGAGCAAGCTTGGCGATCCTTTTCAGCCCGTGCAGATTGTTAACCGCTTCCTGAAATTGCTGGTGATCAGCGCGAATATGCAGATTCATCCAGATTACATTTGGGAAGCGGTTGAACCAAAGATTCGCACGGCATTGCTTGATTACTTCAGCTTCAACCAGCGGCAACTTGGGCAGGACGTTGTTCTAAGTGAAGTGATTGGAACTATTCAGGCAGTCGAGGGAGTGGTCTATGTGGACGTTGACACTCTGGATGCTCTGCCGGAAGACATCAGCGCAGAAGAACTGGCGACGATATCCAGCCAGCTGGGACTCTATCCGCGAATCCGCGCTTACCTGGCACAGATTGATCGATCGGCAATCGACCCCGAGTTGCGCATCCGCCCGGCACAGTTGGCGCTGTTGAGTCCAGTTATCCCTGAGACGTTAATTCTAAAGGAGCTGAAAGGATGAGCGTAGACCCGCGAATTGACCGTCTCTACAACCTGCTGCCGGTGGTCTACCGGCAGAAGGATACGGAATTGGGCGAGCCCTTGCGCGCTCTGCTTCAAGTAATCGCCGAGCAAGTGAATATCGTTGAGGATGATATTGCGCAGTTGTACGACAACTGGTTCATCGAAACTTGTCAGGATTGGGTAGTGCCCTACATCGCCGACTTGATTGGTTACAGTGTGGTGCACGAAGCCGGCGAACCGCGCGAAGCCTCGTCCGAACGCGCGATGCTTCGTAACAAGATACTTATTCCACGCCGGGAAGTTGCGAACACGATTCGGTACCGGCGTCGCAAGGGGACTTTGGCTTTGCTCGAACTCCTCGCCCGTGACGTTGCGAATTGGCCGGCCCGGGCGATGGAGGGCTATCAGAGTCTGCTCGTCAGCCAAAACCTCAATCATCTCCGCGGTCAGTCCCGCAGTATCGATGTCCGGCAATGCGATGCGCTCGATCGGCTGGACGGCGCTTTTGATGAACTCGCCCACACGTTCACCGCGCGACGCATCAACTCGCGGCACTCGATCGGAACGGCGAGTCTGACTGCGACCGGACTATTTATCTGGCGACTGAACGCCTACTCGGTAACGCGTGCCCCCGCCTACTGCATCGATCGCGTAAAAAACCGTTACACGTTTAGTGTGCTTGGGAATAACAGTCAGCTATTTACCAAACCAATCGAAGAACCAGAGCCGACGCATATTGCCGACGAGATGAACGTGCCGGCCCCGATTCGGCGTCACGGATTCGAAGAGCGAACGGCCGACTATTACGGTGAAGGAAAAAGCGTCTGCATCTGGCGTCAGGACGAGGACAAGCCAATTCCCCAAAGCCGAATTGTGGTTGCCGACCTGACCCACTGGACCTATCGCCCTCAGGGAGATCAGGTAGCAGTCGACCCGCGACTCGGCCGCATTTCATTCGCCTCGCGCGCTGAGCCCCGGACGGGTGTGTTTGTTACTTACCACTACGGATTCAGCGCTGATATCGGCGGTGGCGAATATGAACGAAAGCTACGCACGCCCGCCGGCGCCGAGATCAGGAGATCGGATTCGACGCATCCACGACGAGACGTTTGTTACATCTACCTTGTCAGTCAACGGCAATATCCGAAAGCGCCTTACTTCGAGAACCTCAATGGTGCGCTGCAAAAGTGGGCCAGCGACGGTCCGAAGGAAGCGATTATTGAAATAGAAGACAGCGGGGCTTATGTCGAGCAAATCGGCATTACCTTTCAACGTGAGGAGCAGCGCCTTCAGATTCGCGCCGGCAATGGACACCGTCCTGTGATTAGGCTGTTGGATTGGTACACGAACCGGCCCGACTCACTGGGCGTTTTCGGATACGAACAATCGACGCCAAAGCCCGCCGCCGATTCAATCGCGGATGACGAGTCGCCAGAATTACCGGCTGAGTATTCGCCAGACATCGCGCCGAAGGAAAAGCCTCGGACGGAAGACGTTTCTGAGCCGGTTCGCGCGCCCCGGCTGACACTCGATGGGTTGCTGGTCAGCGGCCGCAGCATTGAAGTCAGCGGCCGGCTCGCGCAGTTATTGATCAGACACTGCACGCTAGTGCCGGGTTGGTCAATTGATAACAAATGCAATCCTGAAAGTGAGACAGAACCAAGCCTGCAATTGACCGACACTAACGCTCAAGTACAGATTGAAAACAGTATTCTGGGCAGTATTGTGGTTAGCCAAAACGAGGTTACGACCGACCCGATCACCATTTCGATTAGTGACAGCATTTTGGATTCAACAAATAACGCTTTGGAAGCTTTATCAGGCCCGGAAACGACCTTCGCACACGCGGACCTTTCCATTGTACGAAGTACTGTCTTCGGAACCGTGCGCACCCATTCAATCGCGCTGGCCGAGAATTCGATTTTCAACGGACGAGTCGCGGTAGTTCGAAGTCAGCGCGGCTGCGTGCGGTTTTGTTATGTGCCGCCGGGTTCACGGACGCCCCGACGTTACCATTGCCAGCCCGACGGCGTTGAAGCGGCGGCGGCCGAGAGGCTGCGAGAAACTGCTCTACAGGTGAACGCGTGGCCGCCGTCGCAGAGCGCGATCGACGCGGCGCAAAAACCGGAGCGCGAAAGAGTGCGTCCACGTTTCAATAGTGTGCGCTATGGCACGCCCACGTACTGTCAATTGGCAGAAACCTGCGCCATTGAAATCAAGCGAGGAGCGGATGACGAATCAGAGATCGGGGTGTTTCATGACCTTTTCCAACCACAGCGAGAAGCAAACCTGCGCGTACGACTTGACGAATATGCGCCCGCCGGAATTGACGCAGGTCTCGTTTTTGTCACCTAAGGAGGCCGCTAATGAAAGGCGATTTCTCACGGAACAGTTTTCGACGCGCACGCCATTACTCAAGAGTGCTAATGCAGCAGGGGCGCGTGTTACTTGACTCTGACTGGAACGAGCAGGGGTCGATCTTTGCTTACTATTTGAAGTCACTGGCGCGCGACTTGATCGGCCCGTACGGCGGACCGGCAACAAACTGCGGCTTCAGGATAATTGTCAAGACTCCGGACCCAGACCTTCCGAACGATTACTCTCAAGATGCCTTCGATCACAATTTTGTGATCGGGAGAGGACGTTACTATGTCGATGGCCTTCTGTGCGAAAACGAATCCACTAGCATATACACTGAAAGTAAAGACCCGCAGCTTGAAAGCGCTTACCAGCGAGACTACTTCGCTGAGCAACTCGAGAACGGCGACTATCTAATCTACCTTGACGTGTGGGAGAGGCATGTGACCGCGCTTGACGACGAAGTAATTCGCGAAGTTGCTTTGGGGCCTCAGGGGCCTGACACAACGACGCGTGCGCAGGTTGTTTGGCAAGTCAAAGCCCTGAAATTGGAAGGTAACACCTTCAATAATTTTGAATGCGCAAACACCTTGCCGCAACTGCCATCAACGCCGATTCATCCGGGTTGGGCGGCGCAGTTAGAAAAGTGGCAGCCGACAAATCGCGGCCACCTGCGGGCGAAAGCGGAGGAGGCGGACGACCTAACGAATGCTAATCCGTGCATCATCTCGCCGGAAGCGCGTTATCGAGGCGCCGAGAATCAACTTTATCGGGTTGAAATCCACCGTGGTGGCACCGCCTCAACGCCGGCCACATTCAAGTGGCAGAGGGACAATGGATCGGTGGTGCTTCCAATTCGATCGGCGAGCGGAAGGAAGTTAACGCTGGAACACTTGGGACGTGATGCGCGCCTCAGCGTCGAGGTGGGTGATTGGGTAGAAATAGAAGATTATTACTTGGACAGGAAAGATCTAACCGAGCCGGCCCCACTACTTCAAGTCGAAGAAGTTAGGTATGAGGATCTGACCGTGACGGTGAACGCGGAAGTTCCTGGCGCGCATCCAGGACGGCGTGTGTTGCGCCGGTGGGATCAAAAGAGCGGTGATCCGCGGATTGGCGGTTTGGAACTGCGTGACGGAGCGGCCATTATTAAGGAGGATGCCCCGGACGCTAACGAGAACTGGCTTAATCTCGAGGACGGCATCAAGATTCAGTTCGTTCGTTCTTTGACATCCACACCCGCCGTCTATCGCCGCGGAGATTACTGGTTGATTCCTGCACGTACGGCAACGGGCGATGTCGAATGGCCGGGCCCCGTGGGAAATCCTGCGCCGGTGCCGCCACCTGGCGTCGAACATCACTATGCTCCTGTGGCGCGCATAAAAGTAGAGGCAACCGAGATAAGCGTGATGGCGGATCTACGCAGGAAGTTCCCGTGGTTGGGGACATGTCTGCCATAAGGCACCGGGGCGCTCTTTCCGCTCGGTGGATTTAAGGCAATAACCTGTTCACCACCCTTCGTTCCGGCGTTGGAATGAAGAAATCAGATCTCAGAGTTGCAAGTGTAGTAGCGCTTATTGAAGCGAACTTTTACCATCGGCTGACGGTTAGTGAGATGGCCGAGTCCGTTAACCTATCGCCCTGGCATCTTTGTCATCTGTTCAAAGCTGAAATGGGAGTATCTCCGGAGCGATATCTCACCTCGGTGAGATTGGAAGAAGCAAAGAATCTTCTGGAATTCAGTTTTCTAAACGTGAAGCAGATAATACTTGCCGTTGGGATCTCAGACGCGAGTCATTTTACTAAAATCTTTGCAGCGACCATCGTGTGCCTTCCAGCGATTACCGAAAGCAACGGCGACAGGTAAACAGTCACCCACGCTCGATAGCAAAATCCGCTAACAGATAGCAAGATCAGCCAAGAGAATCCCCCTAGCTTTTTTCGGATGACGCTAAGATGACGATATTCTCTGGCGAGACGTAACCGGACGAAGCATGACTTTGACGGCTGCCAGTCCGGTAAACATTGGTTCATCTCGTTTGGTGAGATCAGGTAAGATGCCTTCGAACAGACTTAAAATCCGTTGACCGTAAGGTCGTGTGGGTTCGACTCCCACCCTCGGCACCATCACTAATCTCACTGTTAGCACGACCTCAATCAAACTTAGCCGTAGGAATGATGTCGGCTCCAAATATCCAAATGGGGCTAAGATGGTGAGGTGACGCTCTTAACCAACCTTTCACTTGAAGTTGATCACAGGCGCCAGTTGTCTCCCAACCCGGCTCTTCCTTGCAGTCGTACCGCGGAGCTGATCTCGAGCAGCATCTGACCCCGGATGAAAGATTTCAAAATAGAATTTAGCACCACAGCGGTGATGTTCGATCTTTGTGTGGTTCCACCACACCGCTTCCGAACATCGCCCACCACAGCTAAAGTCTTGACTTTCCCTTTGAATACATTAAAGTCGAGCCTTAATTCAGGTAAGTCACGTCTGTTTTTCGCAAATGCCCCTACCACCTAACACGAGTATTGGCCGTTATGAGATCCGCTCATTGCTTGGCACTGGCGGCATGGGTGAAGTTTATCTGGCTTATGACACCAGCCTGCGTCGCCAAGTCGCCATCAAACTCCTGCCTGCGGAATTCACCCAAAATAAAGTTCGCCTGGCCCGCTTCGAGCGCGAGGCCTATGCCGCCTCAAGTCTCAATCATCCCAACATCCTGACTATTTACGAGATCGGCGAACAGGATGGAAACCACTTCATTGCCACCGAGTACATTGAGGGCGAAAGCTTGCGCCATCACCTATCGCGCAAGCGCAACGAATTAAGAGAAGTCTTAGATGTCACCTCACAAGTCGCCTCAGCACTAGCAGCGGCACACGAGGCCGGCATCGTTCACCGTGACATCAAACCTGAGAACATCATGCTTAGGCGTGACGGGTTAATAAAGGTGCTGGATTTCGGACTAGCTAAACTAGCCGACGAGGCCGACTCAGGGGCGAGACAGGAAGCGATTGAGACAGAAGCGCCGACAAAGACGCGCATGGTCAATACTGAGCCCGGAATGGTAATGGGGACGGCCGGCTACATGTCGCCAGAGCAGGCGCGCGGGCTGGAGGTCGATGCACGCAGTGACATCTGGAGTTTGGGCGTGGTGCTCTACGAGATGGTTTCAGGGCGGCTACCGTTTGAAGGCACGACGACGAGCGATGTGATAGCGACGATCCTACACCGGCAGCCGCCATCGCTGTTGCTCCACAAATCCGATGTGCCCGCTGAGTTAGAGCGGATTGTAGAAAAAGCGCTGACGAAGGAGCGTGAGGAGCGGTATCAGTTAGCGAAAGACCTCGGACTGGATTTAAAGCGGCTGAAGCAACGCTTAGAAGTCGAAGCGGAGTTGGAGCGCACCATCACACCCGAAGAGGGAGCCAGGGGCGTAAGTGCGCAACCGGTGGTTGGTAGCGGACGATCAACCCCTTCAGGAGCCACCGTGACAGCCGCCGCCGGGCGGACGACCGGAGCGAGCACTGTTCAAACAACCTCCAGCGCTGAGTATCTTATCGGCGAGATCAAACGGCACAAGCGAGGCGTTGGACTCACTTTCGGGTTGGTCGTCGTGGTGGCAGCCGTCAGCCTATTCTTTTATTTCCATCGCGTTTCTGCCCTGACTGAAAAAGACACAATTCTGATTGCGGATTTCATCAACACTACAGGCGATTCTGTCTTTGACGGTACGCTCAAACAGGGGCTGGCCGTGCAACTCACCCAGTCGCCGTTTCTGAATCTCTTTCCTGACGCGCGGGTGCGCCAGACGCTGCGTTTGATGGGTCGATCCCCGGATGATCGTGTGACGAAAGAGGTGGCTCGGGAGATCTGTCAGCGCCAGGGACTGAAGGCTTTTCTGGCAGGCTCGATCAACAATCTCGGTAACAGCTACGTGATCACGCTGGAGGCGGTCAATGCGCAGACCGGCGAGCAGATTGCCACTGAGCAGGCAGAAGCCGCGAGTAAGGAGCAAGTGCTGAAAGCGCTATCAGAGACGGCGAGCAAGCTGCGCGAAACGCTGGGCGAGTCGCTGAGCTCGATCAAGAAGTACGACGCGCCGCTCGAAGAAGCCACGACGTCGTCGCTGGAGGCGCTCAAGTTCTACTCGCTGGGCCTCGAGCAGTCGATCAGCGGCAAATGGTTGCAAGCGATTCCCTTTTTCAAGCGCGCGATCGAGCTTGACCCGAATTTTGCCCTCGCCTACATCGGACTGGCCATACAGTATGGCAACAGCAATCAGCCAGGGTTGGCGGCAGAAAATGCGGCCAAGGCCTTCGCGCTAAAAGACCGGGTGAGTGAATACGAGAAGCTCCGCATCTCTTCTTTCTATTACTCTCAAGTCACCGGGGAAGTGGACAAGGCGATTGAAGTGCAGGAACTCATGAAGCAGACCTACCCGCGCGATCATCGGGGGCCCGGCAACCTTTCTGACCGTTATTTGCGGATTGGGCAATTCGAGAGAGCCGTCGCCGAAGCCCGGGAAGCACTGCGTCTCAATCCGAATGCGGTCGCCTGGCATGCGAATCTGGGAGAGGCATTCCTTCGTCTCAATCGTTTCGCGGAGTCCAGAGAGGTTTTTGAACAAGCGCAACAGCAGAAGATAGATACGACTGACTTTCACACTCGGCTCTATCAGATCGCCTTCGTTAACGGCGACGCGGCGGCGATGAAGCAGCAACTTGACTGGTCCACCGGCAAGCTAGATGAGTACGTGGCATTGGATTGGCAGACCCAAACGTCAGCGTTTGCGGGTCAGTACAAGCTGGCCCAGGATTTCTCGCGCCGCTCGATTGACCTCGCCGTGCGCAGCGATGCGAAGGAGGTGGCCACGCAGTTTGCGGCCGAAGAAGCGCTGCGAGGGGCAGCCTTTGGCCAGTGTCAGCAGACGAAAGCGGATGCTGCGCAAGCCCTCGCCTTTGAGCGCAACACGGTGTCTCTGACTCGCAGCGCCATCGCACTGGCATTATGCGGCGAGGTTGGCCAGGCGCAACCGCTCGTTGATGAACTCGCAAAGCGCTATCCCAAAGATACGCTAATTAACTCCATCTGGCTGCCGACCATCCGCGCCGCCATCGAAATCAATCGTAACAACTCCGCCCAGGGGGTTCAGCTATTGGAGGCGACCAGGCGGTATGAAGGGGCGGCTGAGTTCTGGCCCCAGTATCTGCGCGGCCAGGCCTATCTGCGCCAACAGAAAGGTGCGGAAGCAGCAGTCGAATTCCAAAAGATATTGGATCACCGCGGCGAGGCGCCGCTTTCTGTCTTATACCCACTCGCCCACCTCGGTCTGGCTCGCGCTGCCGCCATGGCTGGAGACACCACGAAAGCGCGCACGGCATATCAGAACTTTCTCGCACTCTGGAAAGATGCGGATCAAGACCTTCGCGTGCTTCAGGAAGCCAGGCAGGACTACGCAAAGCTACAATAAAGCAAGCATGTTCTTTGAGCAGCTTGTGTACCCTTCCCGATTTTAAGACCAATCATAACGGAGACTTCAAGCTTGTGGCGGAAGATGGGGCTAAGATGGTGGCGGCACTTGTTGATACGTAACCAGACGAAGATACCTTGACGACCGCTAGGCCCGTAAATACTGGTTCGTATCGTTTGGTAAGACTAGGTGATGCCGCTTCCAACGGACTTAAAATCCGTTGGGAGTAATCTCGTGAGGGTTCGAATCCCACCCTCGGCACCAATCACTTCAATAACTTACAAACAATCATCGTTCGCGCTCCAACACACGCAACGAAGTTAACTTCGTTGCGCGGCATATTTTGGTTGGATCTGCGAAGCAAAATCGCATCACACGCGTGACCACGTAGCCCCATCTGCGGTCCTTCCTCAACCTAATCAGCTGTCGCTCGTTTTCAAATCTGCAATTGGAAACGAAAGTCGCCCAGCGCATCAGTCGGTATACCAGCTTCAGTTACACTTTTACTATTCTTCGAGAGTTCACTAAGCCCACTTCACAATTGAGGTCCGAAAACGTCCAGGTTTTTCATGAGAGTCGTGTATCCTTTAATACATACGTTCATGGACCTCGACCCTCGGATTTGTTCTCAGGCGCGATTGTCGCGCGACGCTCGGTTTGACGGCCGGTTTTTTATCGGTGTGAAGAGCACACGAATCTATTGTCGACCGATTTGTCCCGTGCGCACAGTCAAGGAACAGAATGTACGTTATTTCCCATCCGCCGCCGCGGCTGGTGAAGCGGGCTACCGTCCCTGCATGCGTTGTCGACCGGAATCCTCGCCCGGTACTCCAGGATGGTCCGGGACATCGACAACGGTGTCGAGGGCTTTGCGTCTAATCAGCGAAAGTGCGTTGGAAGACGGTGGAGTAAGCGTACTTGCGTACCGGTTAGGTATCGGCTCGCGGCAGTTAAGAAGGCTTTTTGTGCGGCACCTCGGCGCCAGTCCAATTGCGGTTGCAAGTACGCGGCGCTTGCATTTGGCGAAGAAGCTCATCGACGAAACCAATTTACCCATGGGCCAGATAGCCTTAGCTTCGGGCTTTGGGAGCGTACGTCGTTTCAATGCGGCGTTCCGCAAAACCTACAAGAGGACACCGAGCCAGATACGCCGCTTCGCACATCTCGCTTCGATAAAACTTGAGAATGAATACCTTTTTCGCCTGGACTTTCGTCCTCCTTTTCATTGGGATGCGCTCTTGGAATTTCTCGCGCGCCGCGCAATTCCCGGTGTTGAAGGAGTCGAAGCGGGTAGTTACTACCGCACAATTTCGCTCAATGGTGACTCAGGGAGTTTCAGCGTTTCGGTTCAGAAGGGCAGCTCTGCGCTTCAAGTCCGCATTGCCTTTCCCGAATCGCGCTGGCTTTTTCTGATCATCGAGCGATTACGTCGGATGTTTGACCTCGGCGCAGACCCGGGTGAGATTGCGATTGCTCTCGCAGCCGATCCACTACTCGCAAAGAAAATCGACGCCGTGCCCGGTCTACGCGTGCCAGGCTGCTGGGACGGTTTTGAATTCGCCGTGAGAGCGATTCTCGGGCAGGAAGTTTCCGTGACGGAAGCCAGCACACTCGCGGGTCGCCTGGTTCGTGCCTTTGGCACTCAGATTAACGCTAGTGCTCTCCTGACGCATTTGTTTCCAACTGTGCAAGTTCTCGCAGAAGCTGATATTGCTCGCATTGGTCTCCCAAAAAAACGCGCTGAAACAATTCGCGCTTTGGCGCATACCGTGAACGAAGGCCGGATCGTCTTTGCCTCGGTAGCAAATGTCGAAGAGTTCCGGGCGCGGCTTCTGGAGATTCCCGGCATAGGTGAATGGACCGCGCAATACATCGCCATGCGCGCGCTGGGCGATCCTGATGCCTTTCCCGCGAGCGATCTTGGTTTGTTGCGCAGCTCTTCAATGCAGAGTGAATATGAACTGGCGCGACGCGCAGAAGCCTGGCGACCGTGGAGGTCTTACGCTGCAATGTACCTGTGGCAGGGAACGGCAGAGACTTACAGCAAGGAATACGATGAACGATCTGAGGCGGAACGAACTCCGACCCTGGCTCGGAGCGCGGCCATTGCAAGGTGATTAAGGAAGTTGAAGACACGATCTTTCGGAGAGAAAAAGCGACGCGCGCTCGATACTTACATCAGGTTCGAGATTGAACCGTTGACTTGAAAATGTGGACGTGCGCATTTACGGAGATACGGCGCTTGTTCGCGCGACGGGTCTTTGGACGCGGGAAGATCGATCGATGGGCATGAGCCGCTACATCGATGTCTATGTAAAGCAGAAAGAAGAATGGAAAACAGTCTCTGCGCAGATCAGCCGGGTCCTAAGGACGGGACCGCGAGGACGCTATAAACGATCGCAAACAAACCCATGAAGCCTTTATTTCTCTTTTCAATTCTCTTTCTCGCCGTTTTCATGACGGCAGATCCAACACCCGCGCAGAACAATGTGCCGCCTGAAGTCCGCGAGATGGCGCGCAAGGTAATGATGCCCATCGTCTATAAAGTGCCCGGCATGGACAAAGTGAAAGTCGTTCAGAACTTGAAATATACCAGGAGCGTCGATCCCAATATCCTGATGGATGTTTATCTGCCGGCCGATCTGGCCAAGGCCGAGAAGCGTCCGGCAGTGATTTTCATTCATGGCGGAGTGAAGACGGAGTACACGCCGAAGGACTGGGGCATTTATACAACTTGGGGACGCCTCGTGGCAGCTTCCGGTTTTGTCGGCGTGACCTTCACTCACCGGCTCGAATATCCGAACAAGTCTTTAGAGAATGCTGCGCAAGACGTGACTGCAGCAATCGCCTACGTGCGCGCCAACGCCGATAAATACAACGTCGATAAAGATCGCATTTGTCTGATCGCTTTTTCAGCGGGCGGGCCGATGTTGTCGCTCGGGATGCGTGGCGACACTCCGTTCGTGCGGTGTCTGGTTGGGTTTTATGCCTTCATGGACGTACAACAATCGGACTATCGAAAGACTGAAACGGCAGAAGTCCTCCGAGCCTTTTCGTCGATTACTTATTTGGAAAAGGACGCGAGCAAGATTCCTCCGATGTTTATAGGCCGCGCTGGTCGCGACGAAGTGCCGACAATGGACGATTCAATTGATCGTTTTGTGAAAGCGGCGCTGGTCAAGAACATCCCGCTCACCTTGATGAACCATCCGCAAGGCGTTCACGGTTTCGACAATCAGAACGATGACGAAAGGTCGCGTGAGATCATTCGCGGCGCAATTGCTTTCATGCAAATTCATTTATTGATGACCGGCGATGCAAGTAGCATACGGTGAGGCCCGGAACCAATTGCATACAGTGGAATGAGCATTCGATAAAGGCAGGCAACAGCATCAAATGAAGAAATCAGACATCAATCCGATGCCGCCAAATTTTGCGAAGTACATCGACTTCGTCGCTGATGTCGAGTTAGAACAGGCCTTTGATGAGAGCGGCCGGCAGCTAAACCAATTAGACAAAGACGTCTTGGAAAAGTTGGGTGACAAGAGGTACGCGCCAGGGAAGTGGACTGTAAAGGACATTCTTCAACACCTTGTGGACTCGGACAGAATCATGTCCTATCAGGCCCTCATGTTGGCGCGCAAGGACGAAACCGTGCTCCAGGGTTTTGATGAAAAACTGCACGTTCAGAATGCCAATGCCGTTCGCCGAACTGTCGATGAGATGATTGAGGAAATACAAATTGCCCGAGCGTCGACAATCTCCTTATTTAATAGTTTCGATGACGAAAGACTTCTTCGTAAAGCAATCAACTGGAAGTATGAGATCTCCGTGCTGGCCATGGGTTTCACCATTATCGGCCATCAAACTCACCACCTAAGAATCATCGAAGAACGATATCTGCCGTTGCTTGGCGCTAATTAACAGTAGATGAGCACCAAATCGAATTCATTGTGGGCCGATCTTAGCGCGTTGAAACTTGAGCGTTGAAATCGATCCTGTTACAACTCAAATGCCAGTAGCTAAGTGAGAAAAGATGAAGCGATCACAGATCAATCCGATGCCGCAGTATTACGACTACTACATCAATCTGGTAGCCGACGTTGAGTTGTCAGATGCGTTCGATCGAAGCATCAGGCAGTTGAATGATCTGGACAGGGATCGCTTGACAGGACTTGATGGCCAGGCGTACGCCCCCGATAAATGGACGGTGAAGGAGATTCTTCAACACGTGATCGACTTCGAACGAATTCTCTCTTACCGCAGTTTGTTGTTTGCCAGGGGCGTTGGGTCGAATCCGCAGGACATTGATCCGCACTTACTGGCGAGAAACTCGCTGTCGGAGGCCCGAACAATCGAGGCGCTGATCGACGAGTTGAAGGCGTTGCGGCTGGCGACCAGGGAGCTTTACGAAAGCTTTGACGATCGTGCTTTGGTCAACACCGGCATCAGTTGGAAGTACGAGACCTCGGTGCTGGCGATGGGGTTCATGATGATCGGCCATCAAATTCACCATCTTAAAGTGATTGAAGAAAAATATTTTCCGTTGCTTGACCAGCACGTATCGAACGCGACCATAAGTCAATAGCTCCGTTCATGCGACTCAGGAATCTCCGCTAACTACCCACAGGAGTAGTCTGATGAAAATGACTTGCTTTATTCGCTATCAAATCGATCCATTTCAGCGAGATGCGTTCAAGGAGTACGACGCGGCGGTCACCTGATCGGATACTCTCTTCCCAGCGAAGGCACGAATGATATCGCCTGGGGTTTGATTGCCTTCGATAGCCTCGCCGGTTATGAACAATCTTGTTTTCTATTGTGCAGCCTTGTTGTCCTCTTGCAACCCCATCGGCATTGATGTGATACGCGAATGTGCCAGACTATGCCGGAGGCAAACAGGACTGGATTGATGCAGGACTACCTACCGAAAGCGAGCAGCAACACTAACGCTCGCATTGCTACCAGCTATTCATCTTTAATTGCTTTTGTGACTCAGCACAGTTGAATAGCAAACCGTTTGAGGATCTCGCGTCGTCCCTGGCTGGTGATGCTCAGGGCCCGGCTGTCTAAGTCTTCAACCACCCATTTTCTTTTTCGCGCAATTCTTAAGAGGGCCGCGCCCAGCCCTCCAGCCAGGTGAGGTTGCCGCTCGCTCCAATCCAAACATTCATACGCGAATCTTCGGTGCGCCGCCCGCGTTTCCTCAAGATCAATTCCCAGCGACTCGAATCCTTTCACTCCATCGATAGTGAGGTCGCAGGAATTGCCTTTGCGCGAACTAATCGAAAGCCATCCCATTGCCTTGAAACGGTTGTGAAGCATCACACCCAACTTGCCGGCCATGTGATCGTAACAGGTGCGGGCAATCACGAGGCGACTCGGGGTATTTGCCACGAACCTTTCACGCGAGCCAGTGGCAACTACGCTCAACGCTTCCAAAGCACGAGCAACGTCGGCGTCGCGCAAACTGTAATAGCGATGCTTGCCTTGCGCGAGAACCTTGACCAGGCATTCCGTCTTGAGTCGATTCAGGTGCACACTCGTCGTTGATGGAGTAACGTTAGCCACGACGGCAAGCTCAGTACTGGTTCGCGCACGCCCATCGAGCAAGCAATGGAGGATGCGAATGCGAGCGGGCTCGCCGATCGCTGCGGCAATTCCGGAGATTGCGAGATCAAGGTCATGGTTCTTAAGTTTCATGGTTGGATATTAACTGATTCTCAATGCTCACACTTTGATGGCCAACGAATTGTTAAGGTCGAGACTCTGGTATGTTGCTGAACGAAACTGATCGAACAGCTGATATACCAATGCTGGAAGGCTCGCGAAATCATGATGTTCGAGCGATATTCATTTGTTGCAATAACGACCATTGATTTGGATCGTGCGCGACAGTTTTGGGTCAACGCGCTTGGCTTTCCGATTACGGAAGAAGAGGCAGGGCACTTTTTCATTGTCGACGCAGGGGGCCTGCGACTCTGTATCGATCTCGCCGATGATGATATTCACAAAACTGGAGGCTCTGATCCCACCATAGGCTTGAAAGTTCAATCGGTTCCAGAAGTTCTTTCTCAACTTGCCAACCTGGGTATAGAAGCCGACCTGGGGCGCGAAATGCAGGCTCGCGGTGATTACGCCGTCATCCGAGATCCAGATGGGCGGGCAGTGATCATCACCGAATCAGACTAAGGGCAATGCTGATCCAGTAGTCTAA
>WNGF01000074.1_pt1 | contig 121278 bp, 121 predicted proteins | sample 5400641 | NCBI WGS metagenome assembly WNGF01 (sample SAMN13153371, study PRJNA577476) | soil metagenome | isolation source: 80 cm soil or saprolite under grassland replicate 2 | place: USA:California | collected 2016-06-15 | reverse complement strand
GGCAGAACCCGGTTGCTCGTTAGGTTGGGCCGGGGAGGCGGGTGGGAGCACACCTCGAGACGTCGCGGCACTCGCACGCAGACCATCGACCTCGACATCGACCTGGCTCCAGCGCCGGGAAGGATCGTCGTGTCCGGCACCCAGATTTGACTTGCGGCCCATAGGCTGCTCAGTCCTCGACGAGCTCCTCGGCCAGCAGGCCCATGACGTGCGTGTCCACGTACCGTCCACCCACGAACTGGGCGCGGCGGAGCGTCCCCTCCAGCCGGAACCCGACCTTCTCGTAGGCCCGCCGACCCCGGGGGTTGGTCTCGTAGACGTGCAACTCGATGCGCTGGAGGTTCATGTGCCGGAACCCGAACCGGCACAGCGTGCGTACGGCGTCCGTCCCGTAGCCCCGGTTCCAGTGCGGCCGGCCGATCCAGATGCCCAGGGTTGCGGCGCGGCTCCCCGGATCGATCGCGCGCAGGTCGATCCCGCCGATGGCCTCGCCGTCGAGCGTCTCGATGGCCAGGACCAGCCGGGAGTCGTCGCCCCTCGCCGACGCCACGTACTCGCGGAACCCCGCCTCGGACTGGGGGAACGGGAACGACAGGTGCTCGAGGATCTCGGGATCGCCGAACATCGGGTTCAGGACGGCGGCGTCGTCGGGCTCGAGCGGTCGTAAGCGCACGAGCGCCCCCTCGAGCGGTCCCCGCGTCACGATCTTGGGTGAGTCCTCGCTGCGTCTTCCCACGAACGTCACGATAGGCGTTGGGGGACCGGCGTCGCGGGAGACAGGGGCAGGGCAAGGACACGGTCGAGCAGGGGACTCCTCGAGAGATTCCTCGCGTCGTGGCACCGGCCGGACCTACACTCCCAGTCAGTGCCTCCGATCGTGTGTCCGAGCTGTGGACGGGAGAATCCGGAGGGCTTCGCCTTCTGCGGGTACTGCAGGGCGCCGCTCGCGGCCGCGGTGACGCCGAGCGAGGTCCGCAAGACCGTCACGATCGTGTTCTCCGACGTCTCCGGGTCGACCTCGCTGGGAGAGCGGCTCGACCCCGAATCGCTGCGGCGGGTCATGACCCGTTACTTCGACGAGATGCGCCGGGTGCTCGAGCGCCACGGGGGCACTGTCGAGAAGTTCATCGGGGACGCCGTCATGGCCGTGTTCGGGATCCCGGTGCTGCACGAGGACGACGCGCTCCGGGCCGTGCGGGCCGCGTCCGAGATGCGCGGAGCCCTGGCCGCGCTCAACACCGAGCTCGAGCGGGACCGGGGCGTGACCATCGCCACCCGCACCGGCATCAACACCGGCGAGGTCGTGGCCGGCGACCCCTCGGCGGGCCAGACCCTGGTCACCGGGGACGCCGTGAACACCGCCGCGCGCCTCGAGCAGGCAGCCGCTCCGGGAGAGGTCCTGCTGGGCAGGGGCACGTTCTGGTTGGTCCGCGACGCCGTGCGGGTCGAACCGGTTCCTCCCCTCGACCTCAAGGGGAAGGCCGACCCGGTGCCTGCCTACCGGCTGCTCGAGGTCCTCCCCGACGCAGCCGGACACACTCGCAACCTGGATTCCCCCATGGTCGGGAGGGAGCGGGAGCTCGCGATCATCCGAGAAGCCTTCGAGCGGGCGGTGTCCGAACGGGGCTGCCACCTGTTCACGCTGCTCGGCGCCGCGGGGGTCGGGAAGTCCCGGCTCGTCGAGGAGTTCCTGGGGAGGGTCGGGACCGGCGCCACCTTGCTGCGCGGCCGGTGCCTGCCCTACGGGGAGGGCATCACGTTCTTCCCGGTGGCCGACGTGGTCAGGCAGGCGGTGGGCCTGGCCGGGCGGCAGGACGACGTGGCGGCCGCGCTGGGCGCCCTCCTCGAGGACACGGAGCGGGGCCCCATGGTGGTCCAGCGGCTCGCCGGGATCGTCGGCGACGCCCGGGAACCGGTCGCCACCGAGGAGACCTTCTGGGCGGTGCGGACCCTGTTCGAGGAGATCGCGCACCGGAATCCCCTCGTCGTCGTATTCGACGACGTCCACTGGGGCGAGCCGACGTTCCTCGATCTCATCGACCACGTCGCGGACTGGTCGAGGGACGCGCCGATCCTCGTCCTGTGCGTGGCCCGGCCGGACCTGCTGGACATCCGGCCGGCGTGGGGCGGGGGCAAGCTGAACGCGTCGTCGATCCTGCTCGAGCCGCTCTCGGAGCAGGAGGCCGACCGGCTGATCGAGAACCTGCTCGGCTCGGCCGGCCTCCCGCGGGAGGTCAGGGCGCGGATCACCGAGGCGGCCGAGGGCAACCCGCTGTTCGTCGAGGAGATGCTGGGGATGCTCATCGACGAGGGCCTGCTGGTGCCTTCGGAAGCTGGCTGGGTGCCCGGCAGCGACCTGTCGACGGTGGCCGTGCCGCCGAGCATCCAGGCGTTGCTCGCGGCCCGGCTGGACCGCCTGGATCAGCCGCAGCGAGCCGTGATCGAACGGGCGTCGGTGGTCGGCAAGGAGTTCTGGCGGGGGGCGGTGGTCGAGCTTTCGCCGGAGCAGGAACGCGTGGCGGTGCCCGGCAGCCTGATGACCCTGGTCCGCAAGGAGCTGATCCGGCAGGGGCGGTCCAACCTGGCCGGGGACGACGCATTCCGGTTCCGCCACCTGCTGATCCGCGACGCGGCGTACGACTCCATGTCGAAGGACCATCGCGCCGAGCTGCACGAGCGGTTCGCCGAATGGCTGGAGCGCGTGGCGGGCGAGCGTGCGGTTGAGTTCGAGGCCATCCTCGGCTATCACCTGGAACAGGCGTTCCGGTACCGGGAGGAGCTCGGACCGGTCGACGAACGGACCCGCGCGCTGGCCGAACGAGCGGCGGCACACCTCGCTTCGGCGGGCGATCGGGCCCTCTCGCGGGGAGACATGCCGGCGGCGAGGAGCCTCCTGGAGCACGCCGTCGGGCTGCTACCGGCGACGTCCGCCCGGACGGGCATGCTGCTGGACCTGGCCGAAGCGCTGACCCACTCGGGCGACCTGGCCCGGGCGGGCGGGGTCCTCGACGAGGCGGTCACTGCGGCCGAGATGCTCGAGGACACCGGTCTGGCGTGGCGGGCCCGGATCCTCCGAGCGTTCATCGGCCTCCAGACCGACCCCGCGGTGGGCCAGGCCTCCATAGAGCCGCTCCTCGAGCGGGCGATCGTGGAGCTGGAGGCCATCGACGACGACAAGGGGCTGTCCCTGGCGTGGCGCCGTCGCGGTCTGATCCGTTTCTGGCTGGGTCGATGCGCCGAGGCGCTCCAGGCGATGGACAGGGGACTGGAGCACGCGCGGAAGGCGGGCGACACTCGAGCCCAGACGGAATCCGAGCTGATCCATATGGGACCGCTCACGTGGGGTCCCCTGCCGGTGGCCGAAGTGGCATCCCGGGCGGAGGCCTATCTCGGCCCGACGGCGAGCCTGCTGACGGAAGCGGTCGTCACCGCCCTCAGGGGGTACCTCGCGGCCCTCGCGGGACGGCCCGCCGAGGCTGCGAGTTTGGCCGAGAAAGCCATCGCGATCCACCGGGAGCTGGGGCACCGCATGATGGCCGCCGCCGGTGCGGCCATGGTCGGGGGGCTGACAATGAGAGCCTGCGGTGACCTCGAAGCGGCCGATCGGCTGCAGTCCGAGGGCGTTGCAGAGCTGGCGGCCATGGGCGAGACGGGATTCCTCTCGACGTCCGCCGGCTATGCAGCCACGACGGCAGTGGCAATGGGCCGCCCTGAAAGGGCGGCCGAGCTGGTCGAGGTGTGCCGCCGCTCGGCGGCCGTCGACGACTTCGCCTCCCAGGAGCTGTGGCGGCGGGCCAGGGGCCGCCTCCTGTCCCTGGAGGGCCGCCACGAGGAGGCGTTGACCCTCCTCCAGGAGGCGATGGACCTCCTTCGTCACACTGACTACCTCCTCGAGAAGGCCGACACGATGGTGGATCTCGCCGAGGTCCTTGCCGCTGCCGGCCGCGCCGGCCAGGCCGCCGAGGAGATGCGAGCGGCAATCGAGCTGTACCGGCAGAAGGGGGCCGTCGCGCTTCTCGAGCCGGCCGAGCGCCGGCTCGCCGAGATCGCGCAAGGCGGCGGCTGACCGGCGGTCATCCGCGGTACAGTCGCCGTCGATGCTCCACCCGCTGTTCACCCCCGAGCACGAGGAGCTCCGGGCGTTCGTCCGGAAGTTCGTCGAAGCGGAGCTGGCTGCCCACGCGACCGAGTGGGAGGCCGAGGGCGCGTTCCCCGACTGGGTGTTCAAGCGCCTCGGGGACCTCGGGCTCCTGGGGCTGCGCTACCCGCCGGAGTATGGCGGGCAGGGGGGCGACTGGGGGCACGCGATCGTCCTGGCCGAGGAGCTGGCCCGCATCGGCTCCGGCGGCGTGGGCATGGCCATCGCCGTGCAGAGCGAGATGGCCACGCCCCCGATCCACCGCTACGGGTCCGAGGAGCAAAAGCACCGGTACCTGGTTCCGGCGATCCGCGGCGAGCGGATCGTGTGCCTCGGCATCAGCGAACCGAACGCCGGGAGCGACGTCGCGAACATCGAGACCACGGCGGCTCGCGACGGGGACGGGTGGGTCATCAACGGCCGGAAGACCTTCATCACGAACGGCGTCCGGGCCGACTTCTGCCTGCTGGTCTCGCGGACCTACAAGGCGCAGGGCTACGACGGGTTCTCGCTGTTCCTGGTCGACGCCGACACCCCCGGCTACACGGTCAGCAGGAAGCTGGACAAGCTCGGCATGCGCTCGTCCGACACCGCGGAGCTGGCGCTGGACGACGTCCGAGTGCCGGAGGACGCGCTGCTCGGCACCCAGGGCAAGGGCTTCTACCAGATCATGTGGGAGCTCCAGGGCGAGCGGCTCATCGGCGTTGCGGGGAGCGTTGCCGGGGCGGCACTGGCGCTGGAGCGAACCCTGGAGTATGCGAAGGAGCGCCACGCGTTCGGGCGGCCGATCGGCTCGTTCCAGGTGCTCCGGCACCGATTCGCCGAGATGGCCACCGAGCTGGAGGCCGCGCGACAGCTCACGTACGACACGGCGCTCGCCTGGGAGCGGGGCGAGTATCCAGTGAAGCAGATCTCGATGGCGAAGCTGTACGGCGGAATCGCGGTGAACCGCGTGATGAACGAGTGCCTGCAGATCCACGGCGGGATGGGCTACTCGAGCGAGCTGTGGGTCGAGCGGGCGTGGCGCGACTCGCGGCTGCTACGCATCGGGGGAGGCACCGACGAGATCATGCGCGAGGTCATCTCGAAGACCTTGTCGCCCGGCGGCTCGCCGTTCGCGCCGTGAGCGCTCCCGAGGCGGTGGCGGTGGGGGGTACCGGCCGCTCGCGGTTCGCCGACATCCCGCGGTTCGGCCTGTTCACGGAGGACCACGACGCGCTGCGCTCGGCCGTCCGGGACTGGGTCGCCCGCGAGCTGCGTCCTCACGCCGAGGACTGGGAGCGCGAGGGCGACTTTCCGTTCCGTCAGGTGTTCCGCGAGGCGGCGGGACTGGGGCTGTTCGGCGCGAAGTACGAGGAGGCCTATGGCGGGACCGGGCCGGATCTCGTCGCCGATGCCGTGATCAGCGAGGAGCTCGCCCGGTGCGGCTCGGGTGGGGTGGCGGCGGCGCTGGGGGCGCACAAGGACCTCGGGCCGTACTACGTGTACCGGTTCGGGACCGAGGACCAGCGGCAGCGGTGGCTGACCCCGGCCGTGGACGGGCGCCTGATCGGCGCGCTGGCCGTCACCGAGCCCGGCGCCGGCAGCGACGTCGGCGGAATCACCACGAGGGCCGTGCGCGCCGGCGAGGGCTGGGTGCTGAGCGGCGCGAAGACGTTCATCACCAACGGCGCGATCGCCGACTACGCGGTCGTCGCGGCGAAGACCGATCCGGACGCCGGGAACCGCGGCATCACGCTCTTCGTGGTCGACACGGCGCTCGACGGCTTCTCGTCGAGCCGCGTCGAGACCGTCGGGTGGCGCACCTCCCACACCGGCGAGCTCCATCTCGACAGGGTCCGCGTGGGTAACGACGCCCGGCTGGGCGAGGTGAACGAGGGCTTCGTCTGCATCATGCGGAACTTCCAGTGGGAGCGGCTCGGCATGGCCCTGGGCGCGGTGGCCGGCTCGGAGGAGACCCTCCGCCTGGCCATGGCGTACGCGGACGACCGGGTCGCGTTCGGGCGGCCGGTGTCGAAGTTCCAGGTGTGGCGGCACCGGTTCGCCGACCTGGCCACCGAGATCGAGGCCGCCCGCTCGCTCACGTACCACGCGCTGCGCATGGTGGTGGCCGGCGAGGACGCCACGAAGGAGGTCTCGATGGCCAAGTGGTACTCGAACGAGCTGGCCTGGAGGGTCGCCGACGAGGCCCTCCAAGTCCACGGCGGCTACGGCTACATGATGGAGTTCCCGGTCCAGCGGGCCTGGCGCGACGCCAGGCTCGGCCCCATCGGCGGCGGCACCACCGAGATCATGAAAGAGGTCATCGGTCGCCTCTTGGGGCTCTAGCTAGCGATAGCTTTTCTGCTATCATTGTGCCTGTGAACGCCGCTCGCATCCTGAACATGGCCCGCCGCCGCGCCGGTCTCTCGCAGCGGGAGCTGGCCCGCCTGTCCGGCATTCCCCAGCCCTCGATCTCACGGATCGAGCGCGGCCAGATTTCCCCCACGGTCGACACGCTGGAACGACTCATCCGCGCATGCGGCATGGAACTCGAGCCGGTTGATGTCCCGGGAGAGCGCGACGTCGACTGGACGCTGATCGACGACCTGCTCGACAAGGAGACGCCCAGCAGGGCTCGATATGTGGCGTCCGCGGGGCGGAACGTCGGGCGGATCCTCGCCGCAGCGCGACCGTCATCGTGACGGAAGAGGGCGAGTTCGACCCCATCGGCGCGCTGCGCGCGCTCGTCGAGAACGAGGTTCAGTTCGTCGTGATCGGAGGGTTCGGTGCCGCACTCCTTGGCTCACCCGTCGTGACGTTCGATCTCGACATCTGCTACGCCACGGACGATCGCAATCTGCGGCGGCTGGCATGCGCGCTCGATGTTCTGGGGGCGAAACTGCGCGGACCCGATGTGCCCGCTGATCTCCCGTTCGAGCCCGACGAACGCGCTCTCGCGCTTGCCGACAGCTTCACCTTCCGGACTGTCGCCGGACCTCTGGATGTGCTCGCGACGCCGACGGGCACCCGGGGTTTCGCCGACCTGGCGGCAGGCGCACAGCCCGTTGACGTCGGGGGGTTCTCCGTCCTGGTGGCGTCCGTCGACGACCTCATCCGCATGAAGACCGAGGCAGATCGGCCGAAGGATCGATTCGGCCTCATTCATCTCAGAGCCCTCCGACGGCGCCTGGAGGAACGGAAGGACTGACCGGCCTTGCGCCCGGTAGGTCATCCATGGAGACTCCATCCCATGAGCGACCACGTGATCGGGGACCTGGCCGAGGTCCTCGACAACCTCGGGGTGTTCGGGGCGCATCCGGAGGACCTCGCGGAGCTGTGCCCGACGGGGTTCCGGCGGATCGCCATCCAGACCGGCCCGGACTACTACATCTCGCTCCAGGCCTTCGGGCCCCGGCAGACCGCGTACGCCCACACGCACCCGGACTCCGAGGAATGGGTCGTGATCCTCGGGGGCGTCGGTGAGGCGTACTTCGGGCCCACGCCGGTGCCGCTGCATCCGGGAGTGGTGGTCGGGCGGGGCGGCGGACACCCTCACGGGTTCCGCTCGGCCGACGAACCGATGTACCTGCTTTCGATCCAGCTCCCCCGGCCCGCCGAGGGCATGACCACGTGGGACGAGCCGGGCACGACCACGGACCCCGTCCCGTGCGTGAGCGGCGGCCGGTGCCGGCGGTGCTCGCGATGCGGGGGGCACAGCGCGGTGGGCCCGACGGGCGCGTGGCGCTGCGAGAACTGCAACTTCCAGTTCTGAGCGCCGCCCGCCGGCACGCCCGGCCGGGCGCATAATGGCGGACCGGAACCCCAGCCTTTCCAAGGAGCGCGAATGACCGACGAACCGGCCGAGGGGCCCAGCAGGATCGATCGCATCACAGCTCCGGAGTTCATCCGGGGGCTGTCCGACCTGTCGCTGAACGACCTCCGGGCCCGGCGCGACGACTGCCTGGCCGAACGGGAATACCTCTCGCTGTTCCGCCGGCTGGTCCAGGGGCGGATCGACATCCTGGGGGCTGAGGTGGGCCGGCGGCGGCGGGGTGACGAGCCCTCCACGCTGGTGGAGCACGTGGCGGAGGCCATGTCGAACGCGACGCCTCAGGGCACGGTGCGGGGCGAAGCCATCCGGCTGACGGTCCCGCCCGAGGACGCGACGGAGGCCCACGGGCGCCTCGAGCAGCTCGTGGGCGACGCTTCCATTTCGGATCCACGCTCGCTGTCCGAGGAGGAGCTGGGGGCGGCGCTCGAGCGTCTCGAGACCGAGGAGCGCTCGGTCTCGGCCGACCGCCGCCGGGTGCTCGACGTCCACGATGCCCTGCAGGACGAGCTGAAGCGGCGGTTCAAGGAGAACCCCGCCGAGGCGCTCGCGCCCTGAGCGGGCACGCGGCTCGCCCGGCCCGGGGGCCCGGCCCGTGACCGCGTCCGTCCCCCTCGTCCGGGTTGTCCGCTCCGGGTTCCAGGAATCGGTCCACGCCGGCGACGTCGCGGTGTGCGACGCCGACGGCCGGGTCGTGGCCGCCGCCGGCGATCCCCACCGGGCGCTGTTCTCCCGGTCCTCGATGAAACCGCTCCAGGCGGCGGTGTCGCTGACGGCCATGGGAGCGGAGGATCTCTCGCCCCCCCAGGTCGCGGTGATGTGCGCCAGCCACAACGGCGAGCCGATCCACGTCGAGACCGTCCGCTCGGTGCTGGAGCGGGCCGGCCTCGACGCCGGCGACCTGCAGTGCCCGCCGGACTATCCGCTCGACCAGGACGCCGCGGCTGCGGCGGGGGAGCGCCGCCGCGAGCTCCACAACTGCAGCGGCAAGCACGCCGGCAAGCTCCTGGCCTGCGTGCGGGCCGGGTGGGAGACCGCGACGTACCTCGACCCGGACCATCCCTTGCAGCAACGGATCCTCGCCGCGGTGCGAGAGGGGACGGGGATCGACGACCCGCGCCTCGGCGTGGACGGCTGCGGCGCACCGGTGCACGGCGTGACGCTCGCCGCGATGGCCACGCTGTTCGCCCGGCTGGCCCGGCCGGAGCGGCTGGGAGACCTGGAACCCGGCGCCCGCCGGGCGGTCGACTCGATGCTGGCCGAGCCCTACCTGGTGGCCGGGCGGAACCGCCTGGGCACCGCGCTGATGGAGGCCACGGGCTCGGTGATCGAGAAGGGCGGGGCCGAGGGCCTCTCCTGCGCCGCCGGCCTCCCCGCCGGGCTGGGGATCGCGGTGAAGGCGGCCGACGGCTCCCACCGCGCCACGGCGCCGGCCATGGTCGCGGTCCTCCGGCAGCTCGACGTGCTGGACGACGCCCTGGTCCAGGCGTTGCGCCCGTTCGCCCGGCCTCCGGTCCTGGGCGGAGGACGGCGCGTTGGTGAGATCGAGCCGCTGGTCGAGCTCCGCCGCCCCTGAGGCTCCCCGCCGGTCCCGCATCGGCACGAGAGCGTTTCGCTCGGGCCCCCACGGGAAATGCTGAGAGCATCGAAGTGTTTGCAACTGTTATACAAGCCGTGATAGAGTGACGGCCGTGATGAAGGTACGAGAGCTGGGCGCGTTCATCAGGAGCCAGCGGAACGGTGCGCAGATGTCGCTGCGGAAGCTGTCGACGCTGGCCGGGGTGTCCCTGCCGTACCTGTCGCAGATCGAGCGGGGCCTCCGCCGGCCGAGCGCCGAGATCATGCAGGCCATCGCCAAGGCCCTGCGCATCTCGGCGAACACGCTGTACGTCCAGGCGGGCATCCTCGACGAGCACCCCAAGCCCGACGTCCACACCGCGGTGATGGGCGACACGGGGCTCACCGAGCGGCAGAAGCAGGCGCTGCTCGCGGTCTACGCCAGCTTCCGGGAGGAGACCTCCCGCCGGCGGGCGGCGCGCAAGGGCCTGCCCGAGGGCGAGGCGGCCATCCCCACCGACGCGCTGGTGGAGACCGCGGTTCACGCGGTCGTCAAGGGGGCGCCAGAGACAACTCGGACCAGGTCACCCGCCGGGAGGCGTCCGGCGGCGAAGCAACCAACGACCGTCCGCGCCCGCGCGGGAACCTCGCGTTCCCGGGCCGCGGCGCGGAAGCGAACGAGCGGGAGGCCGGAGACGCAGGCTGAAGCCAAGCCCTCACCCGGCTCCCCTTCGGCCTCCCGCTCCCCATCCTTCGAGACATCGCCGAAGGGAGGTGCAACGAGATGACGATCCAGGACACCGCAACCCGGGTCTTCGACGCCACCATCGGCGCCGGCGACCTCGCCGTGGAGAAGGCCAAGACCTTCGCCGGCAACCTGCGCGAGTTCGACGCCAAGGACTTCTGGACCGTTCGCCAGAAGAACGTGAAGGGCTTCTGGACGCAGCGGCAGAAGCGGCTGACGAAGAACGTGGACAGGCTGGTGGGGCGGGGCGCGAAGCTGCGCAAGAACATCAGGCAGTCCGCGCCGGCCAAGCGCGCGGCCACGCAGACGACCCAGGCCAAGCGCCAGGTCAAGGCCGCGACCACCAGCATCCGCAAGGCCGTCAGCGCCGATGTCCAGGCCACCAGGTCGGCCGCCAAGCAGGTCGGCTGACCCACAACTACAGAGCCGGTCACCTGCGAGCGATCCGTCCTTTTCGGGGCGGATCGTTCGCGTCGGTGGGATTCGGAGACGACCGGGATGGGAACGGGACCCACGTGCGTTGTACCCCTCGGAGTGAAATCGATCCCCGCGTACCATCGATTCGGGACATGACGAATCAGCCAGCCACATCGCCGGTCGACCGGCCGCGCGTTGCGGTGCTGAGCCTCCACACCTCACCGCAGGACCAGCCGGGCACCGGCGACTCCGGCGGGATGAACGTCTACATCCGCGAGGTGGCGGAGCGCCTGGCCGCGCGCGGCGTGGACGTCGACGTCTACACGCGCTGCGCCGGCCGGGGCGTGCCCACGGTCGAGCAGATCGGACCGGGGAACCGCCTGATCCAGGTCCACTCCGGGCCCTGCGCGAGCGTGGACAAGGGGGACCTCCCCCACCTCGTGCCGGGATTCCTCAGCGGGATCGTGGAGCGCCAGCAAAGCGACGGGGCCCGTTACGACCTCGTCCACAGCCACTACTGGCTGTCCGGCTGGGTGGGCGAGGAGGTCAAGGAGATCTGGGGGGTGCCGCTGGTGGCCTCCTTCCACACGCTGGGCCGGGTGAAGAACCGCTCGCTCGCTCCGGGAGAGAGCCCCGAGCCCGAGCGGCGCGTCGAGGGGGAGCGGCGTGTGGTGTCCCGCGCGGACCGCATCCTGGCCCCGACGCCAATCGAGGCCTCGCATCTCGTGGGCCTGTACGGCGCCGACCCGGACCGGGTCCGCGTGGTCCCGGCCGGCGTCGACCACGAGCTGTTCTTCCCGCGGCCGCGCGAGGAGGCCCGCCGCCGGCTCCACCTGACCGGGGTCCGGCTGGTGCTGTTCGTGGGGCGCCTGCAGGCGCACAAGGGGCCCGACGTGGCCGTCCGGGCGTTCGCCGAGGCGGTGGTCCGGGATCAGCGGCGAACGCGCGACCTGATGCTCGCGGTGGTCGGGGGGCCCAGCGGGCGCTCGCCGGAAGGCGACGAGGCTGCCCGGCTGATGGACCTGGCCACGGAGCTCGGGGTGGGGGAGCGGGTGGTGTTCTTCCCGCCGCAACCCCAGCGCCGCCTGGCCGACTTCTACTCGGCCGCCGAGGCCGTGCTGGTCCCTTCCCGCTCGGAGTCGTTCGGGCTGGTGGCGCTGGAGGCGCAGGCCTGCGGCACCCCGGTCGTCGCGGCCGACACGGGCGGGCTGCGGTACGTGGTTCGCGACGGGGTGACGGGCTTCCTGGTGTCCGGCCACGATCCGGCCGACTACGCCGAGCGCATCCTCTCGCTGCTGGCCGACCGGGTCGGGGCGAGGCGGATGGCCGACGCCGCGGTGGCGCACGCCATGCGGTTCTCCTGGGACGCCACGACGGCGAACATCCTCGACGTGTACCGGGAGGTGCTGGGCGGCGGGCCGGCCACGCCGGTGCAGCGGGAGGACGACGCCTGGCCGGCGGCGGCCGTCCCGGGCGCCGGCCGGTGATCCGGGGCAGGAACGTGGCGCTGCGTCCCGTCGAGGACGCGGACCTGCCGCTCGTCCACCGCTGGCAGAACGCCCCGGACGTCTGGTCGTCCATGGACTCCGAGCGTCCCTTCTCGACCGACGACGTCCGCGAGGACCTCGAGCGCGCCCGCCGCGAGGGGCATCCCTTCCTGATCACGCTCGATGGGAAGCCGGTGGGACGGATCGGGTTGAACCGGTTCCGCCGGCGCGACCGCATCTGCGCCCTGTACCTGATCGTCGGAGAGCCCGAGCTGTGGGACCGCGGTCACGCGATCGACGCGGTCTCGACGCTCGTCGGGTACGCGTTCGAGCGGATGGATCTCCGGCGCATCGAGCTGTGGACGCTGGCGGCGAACCAACGGGCGATCCAGGTGTACGAGGCGTGCGGGTTCCGCCGCGAGGCGGTGCTGCCCGAGCGGTCGTTCAAGGACGGCGCATGGGTCGATCACGTGGTGATGAGCGTGACCAGGGACCACCACGAATCGGCCGGAGGCACCGCTGCTTCCCCGGCCGCCCACTAGTCCGACTCAGACTAGTATTCCTCGGGAGAGCCGCGGGCGAGCGCCGCGAGTGCCCCGAAAGCCTCGCTACCGGCGCAGGAATCGGTCGCTTCTTGTCACTCTTTCTCCCGATCGTTCTACCTGCAGTTATACCCTCTGACCTGTAGGTTCTTCGTCTTGACCGGGCTGAGGGGCGCCGCTACATTTCGCCTCGTTCCGAGGAGCCCAACGGCTCCGAGGGGAAGGTCCCGAACGGGGACCCCTGGGAAAGCCGTAAGGCCGACTGGGCGCACCTGCTCTACCGCTAGGGAGGCCACCTTGGCGGATGGGTGGGGAGGCTCGGGAGGCCCCAAAGCCCAACGAAAGGGAAGCCGCACGGAAGCTTCCCCCGATGGGTCGGCAGGTCCCTCGGAACACTTGGGCCCGAGAGGCCAATGGTGGCCGCTGGCTTCGGTCGGCGGCGAGCCGGAAGTCTCTCGGGCCCTCTGCTTGCCCGCGATCCGCCCCAGCTGCTACTCGACGGTGACGGCGCGCAGGACGTCGAGCCTCGCGGCGCGCCGGGCCGGCCACACCGCCGCGATGACGCCGAACAGCCCGGCGACGATCACGTAGATCACCAGCTGCCCCCCGGGCACCGCGAACCGGGTGACGCCCTGGTCCTTCAGGGCCTGGACCAGGGACCATCCGAAGAACAGCCCGATCACGATCCCCATCACCGCGCCGAAGACGGCGATGATCACCGACTCCCACCGGATCATCCCGCGCACCTGGCGCCGGGTCATCCCCACCGCCCGCAGGAGCCCGATCTCCCGGGTCCGCTCGAAGATCGAGAGCACGAGCGTGTTCACGATCCCGAACAGCGCGATGACGATCGCGAGCAGCAGCAGCGCGGTCACCAGCCCCAGCAGGGTGTCGAGCTGCTTCGACTGATCGGTCCGGAACTGCGCCTGGTCGTCCACCGTCACGTTGCCGAACGGCTTCACGGCTTGCTCGATGGGCCCGCGGAGGGACTCCGGTGAGACGCCGGGCGCGGCCTTGATGAGCACCTGCTGGTCGAACTGCTGCGTGAACTCATGCTCGAACGTGTCGATCGAGATGAGGTAGTCGCCGACGAACGTGTCGGCGTCGAAGATCGCCACGAGCGGGATGCGCTGCTCGCCCCCCGAGGGGAACCGCACCGGGATGCGGTCGCCGACCTTCCAGCCGTGGCCCTTGACCGCGTCCGACTTCAAGACGATGCCGCCCTCCGACAGGTCGGCGATGGAACCCGACGTCACCTGCAGGTCGAGCACCTTCCCGATGGTGGCGGGGTCCACGCCGCTGACGAAGCGTGTCTTGCCGGCGATCTTGACCTGCGAATCCTGGTCGCCCCGGAGCTCGGAGACGACGCCCGCGCCCTCCACGCCCCTGACGGCCCTGGCGGCGGCGGGGGTGAACCCCGTGAACTGGGACGTGGAGAGGATGAAGTCCGCACGCAGGCTTCTCGTCAGGACGTCGTCGACGGAGGCCTTGAGGCTCTGGACGAAGATGCTGACGAAGGCGACGAGGGCCAGCCCGATCATCAGGGCCGACGCCGTGGAGGCCGTCCGGCGGGGGTTCCGGCTGGCGTTCTCCCGCCCGAGCCGGCCCGGGACCTTGAACACGCGAGCGAACGGCGCGCCGATCACTCTCGACAGCGGGCGGGCCACGAGCGGCGCGAGCATCGCGACGCCGAGGAAGATCAGCGCCACGCCGATTCCCACGAACCGGATCGGTTGCCCGACGGAGCCGAACAGCCCGAACAGCAGCGCGCCGAGGCCGAGGACGGTGACCACCGACCCCACGATGCTCCGGCGCCGAAGGGATGCCGCCGGCGCCGGGACGTCTCGCATCGCCGCGATGGGCGGGATCCGCGACGCCCGCAGCGCGGGGGAGACGGCGGCGACCAGCGTGACGATGGTCCCGATGGCCAGCGAGACCCAGATCGTCCGGGGGAGGAACTGCAGCCCGCTCGACGGCAGCGCGATGCCGAAGGCCTTCAACAGGCCGGTCAGGCCGATCGCGATGAGGACGCCCAGCCCGAGCCCGACCCCGGACGCCAGCAGCCCCACGATCACCGCCTCGGCCAGGACCGACCGGGTGACCTGCCCGCCGCTCGCCCCCAGGGCGCGGAGCAGGCCGAGCTCCCGGGTCCGCTGGGCCACGATGATCGAGAACGTATTGAAGATGATGAACGTGCCGACGAACAGCGCGATGCCGGCGAACACCAGCAGGGCGGTGCGGAAGAACCCCAGGCCTTCCTTGACCTGCTTCGCGCTCTCCTCGGTCGCCTTGGCCCCGGTGATGGCCTGGATGCCGTGGGGAAGCGTCGCGGCGATCCGGTTGCGCAGGGCGATGTCCGACACGCCCGCCCGCGCCGCGACTTCGATCGAGTCGAACTTGCCCTCCGAGTCGAGCACGCGCTGCGCGGTGGCCGTGTCGAAGGCGACGATCGTCGCCCCAGCCAGGTTGTCGGCGTTCCCGAAGCCGAGGAGCCCGACCACGGTGAACCGCTCGGGCGGCCCCTGGAACAGGACCTGCACGCGGTCGCCGACGTTGAGCTCGGCCTTCTCGGCCGTCCCGACATCGACGGCGGCCTCGCCGTCCTTTTGGGGTGCCCGCCCCGCCCGCAGGGACAGCGGGTTCTCGGGCGCGGTCACCCAGTTGAGGCCGAACGTCGGCGCGCCGCCCGTGGTGATGGGCTTGCCGTCAGGCCCGACGACCTGGGCGTAGCCCTGCACGATGCCCTCGGCTCGGGCGACGCCGTCAACGGCCTCGATCCTCGGCAGCAGCGTCTCCGGGACCCGCGCCCGCGCCTGTCCGAAGGCCGACGAGGCGCGCACGGTCACCGCGACTCCCTTGTTCACCTGGGCGAACAGGTTGTCGAAGGTGTGGTCGATCGTGTCGGTGAGGACGAAGGTGCCCGCGACGAACGCCACGCCGAGCACGACCGCCAGGGCGGTCAGCCCCAGGCGGAGCTTGTGGGCGACGAGACCCCGGAGCGTGGCCCGCCACATGCCGGATCAGCCCCCCAGCTGCTTCATCTCGTCGAGCACCCGCTCGGCCGTGGGGTCGGTCATCTCGCCGGCGATGCGGCCGTCCTCGAGGAACAGCACCCGATCGGCATATCCCGCCGCCGTCGGGTCGTGGGTGACCATGACGATGGTCTGGCCGTACTCCTTGACGGCCTTCTGGAGGAACGACAGCAGCTCGGCGCTCGCCCGCGAGTCGAGGTTCCCGGTCGGCTCGTCGGCGAAGACGATCTCCGGCTGGCTGGCCAGGGCCCGGGCGGCGGCCACGCGCTGCTGCTGTCCGCCGGACAGCTCGGCGGGGTGGTGGCTCAGGCGGTCGCGGAGCCCCACGGTATCGACGACGGTGTCGACCCACGCCCGGTCGGTCCGCCCGCCGGCGATGTCCATGGGCAGCGTGATGTTCTCGCCCGCGGTCAGCGTCGGGACGAGGTTGTATGCCTGGAAGACGAACCCGACCTTCTTCCGCCGGAGCAGGGTCAGCCGCTTCTCGTTCAGCGCGCCCAGGTCGACGTCGCCGATGAACGCCTGCCCCGACGTCAGTCGGTCCAGCCCGGCCAGGCAGTGCAGCAGGGTGGACTTGCCGGACCCGGACGGGCCCATGATCGCGGTGTACGCGCCGCGGGGGAACTCGGCGGTGATGCCGTCCAGGGCCCGCACGGACGCGGCGCCCGATCCGTAGACCTTCACCGCGTCCAGGACCCTGGCCGCCGCCAGGCCGGTCGTTGCGTGCTCGGTGGTGGCGCTCATCGTCTGGTGAACCTCCCATGTCCCCGGGCCCGAAAGACGACCCTAGCGGCCAGGATGGCGGGCGACCATGAACGTTCCGTGAAGATCCCATGCAGGTGCCGAGGAAGTTCCCGCTGGGCCTGCGCCCATCAGGTTTTCGGGGCAGTAGGGGGGCCCGACCCAAGAACGTCCGCCGAGATGGTTTTGGGGGGAAGTCGGGGGGCGGAGCCCCCCGACCATCTTTAGACTCGCGCCCGATGGGACGGACGCCGTGAACGGCCCACTAGTCCGGGGGCCGGTGCTGTGGCTCACCGGCCAGGGGTGGTTCCGCTCGCTGATCACCGAGCACTCGATCGGCCGGACCGTGGCCCTCCGGTTCGTCGCCGGGGAGTCGCTGGACTCGTGCATGGACGCGGCCCGGCAGCTCGACCGCCAGGGTATGGCCACGATGCTCGACCACCTCGGCGAGAACGTGACCTCGGCGGAGCAGGCCGGCACCGCCGCGGACGCGTACGTCCTGGCCCTGAAGCGGGTCCACGAGGCGGACGAGCTCGACGCCAACATCTCGGTCAAGCTCACCCAGTTGGGCCTGGACGTGTCCTACGAGATGTGCATGGAGAACGCCGAGCGGGTGCTCGCCGCAGCCGCCGAGCGGCGGACCCTCGTGATGATCGACATGGAGAGCCACGAGTACGTGGACCCCACGCTCCGGGCGCACCGGGAGCTGAAGGCCCGCTACCCGCACGTGGGCCTCGCCATGCAGTCCTGCCTGTACCGGACCGCGGACGACGCCGAACACCTCCCCGAGCGCTCGATCGTCCGCCTGGTGAAGGGGGCGTACCTCGAGCCTCCCGACGTTGCCTATCCCCGCCGCGAGGACGTCGACCGGAGCTTCGTCCGCCTGTTCGCCACGCTGATGGCCCGGGGGCACACCGTCCACCTCGCCACCCACGACCCCCGCCTCACCGATGGCGCCCGCCGGTTCATGGAGCGCCGCGGCATCGACTGGGGCCGCATGGAGTTCCAGTTCCTGTACGGCATCCGCCGAGACATCCAGCAGGAACTGGCCCGGCGGCGTTACCCCGTGCGGGTGTACGTGCCGTACGGCGACGAGTGGTATCCGTACCTGACCCGTCGCATGGCGGAGCGGCCTGCCAACATGTGGTTCTTCCTGTCGAACTTCTTGCGGTTCGGCGGGAGGTCGTGAAGGCCACGGGAGGTGGCACCGGTGAGTGACGGACGCAACGTCGCGTTCCTGGGCGGCGGGAAGATGGGCGAGGCCCTGGTCTCGGGGCTGATCCGCAGCGGCGCGCGCAGGCCCGAGGAGCTGATGATGACCTGCCGGCGCGAGGAGCGCTCGCGCGAGCTGTCCGAGCGCCACGGGGTGGCGACCACGCTGTCGAACCCCGACGCGGCCGCGTGGGCGGACACGCTGGTGCTCACGGTGAAGCCCCAGGACATGGAGGCGTTGCTCGGCCAGATCGCGGAGCACGTTCGCACCGATCACCTCGTGATCTCGTTCGCCGCCGGCATCCGGACGTCGTTCATCGAGCGCCGGCTCCGCAGCGAGCCCCCGGTCGTACGCGTGATGTCGAACGTGCCGGTGCTGGTGGACGAGGCCATGTCGGTGGTCTCGCCCGGCCCGCGGGCTGAGGAAAAGCACCTGGCCATCGCCGAGGAGCTGCTGGGCGCGGTCGGCCGCGTCATCCGGCTGCCGGAGTCGCAGCAGGACGCCGTGACGGCGACCAGCGGGAGCGGGCCCGCCTACTTCTTCCTGCTGGCCGAGGCCATGATCGAGGCCTGCATCCTGCTCGGGCTGTCCCGCGACGTGGCCAGCGAGCTGATCATCCAGACCATGCTGGGCTCGGCGAAGATGCTCCGCGACACGGGGAAGCACCCGGTCGAGCTCCGCGAGATGGTGACCTCTCCGGGAGGCACGACGATCGCGGCGATCCGCCACCTCGAGCAGGCCGGCGTGCGCGCCGCGTTCCTCAACGCGATCGACGCCGCCCGGCACCGCAGCGCCGAGCTTGCCAGGGGCGAGGATCCCGAGGAACGGTAGATTGCCCGGCCGGCTCCGTTCGGGAGCAGGCCGCACTCCAGCACATCCAGGAAGGACGGACGAGATGGGACGAGGAGACCGGAACAAGGTTCGCTGGGCGCACAACCGCGAACAGGCGCACAAGGCGAGGGAGGCCAGGCAGGCGGAGGCCCGCAAGGCCGAGCGCGTCGCGGCGCGTCGGGCCGGACGCAGCTCGTCCTCGCGCACGAGGGCCCGGGCGAGCGCGGCGACGGCCGCCGCCGCTACCGCCGCGGCGGCCGCGGCCGAGGCAGAGGCGCCGGCTCCGGCGGTCGAGGCGCTCGCTCCGGTGGACACGGAAACGCAGGTGCCAGCCGAGGCGGTGCCCGCGGAGGCCTCGCCCCCGGAAGCCGCGACGCCCGAGGCCCCAGGAGGCCCCCTTGCCGAGCAGCCTGATCCGAACGAGCCCGCGGCCGTGACCGAGGCGTCCGCAGCGGATCCGAACGAGCCCGCGGCAGCGACCGAGGCGCCCGCGACCGAGGAGGGGGCGGCGGAGGAGCCCGGCGAGGGCGAGGCGCCGGCACCGGAGGAGCCCGGCGAGGGCGAGACGGCACGGGAGTCCGGCGAAACGGAGACGGCACCGGGGTCCGCAGCGGACGAGCCCCCAGCGCACGAGCCCCCAGCGCACGAGCCCCCAGCGGACGATCCCGCGGAGTCCTAGGCTCCTCCACGAAGACGCCCTCGGCGTTCGGGGCGTCCCGTCGGTATGCATGGCGACCTGGAAGGGGTGACCGGAGATGTTTCCGCTGTCGAAGGGCAGGGTGGCCAGGCAGGCCCACGTCGGCCTGCCCGACGGGACGTTCGAGGAGGAACATGGCCGGGAGGCGTTCGACGGACGGGCCTCGCACCTGTACCGCACGCACTTCCCCACGGCGTGGGTCCGGATCGAGGGACCGCTGCAACCGCGGGCCTACGACCTCAACGGGCTGAAGCCGCCGGACCTCACCGACGCCGCCGCCGACTGGCAGCGGATCCTGCACAACGACGACCTGGCCGTCTTCGTGTCTCGGCGGGCGGAGGCGCCGCCGTGGTTCCTCCGGGACGCCGACGGGGACCTCTGTTATTTCGTCCACCAGGGGGTGGGGACGCTCGAGACCGACTACGGCCCGCTGCGGTACCGGGACGGCGACTTCCTGGTCCTGCCCAAGGGCACGACGCACCGAGTCGTGCCGGACGGGTCCGCCGAGACGTTCCTGTACGCCGTCGAGTCGAGGGGGGAGTACCGCCTGCCGGACAAGGGCATCCTCGGCCGCCACGCGCTGTTCGACTCGGGCGTCATCGAGACGCCCGAGCCGGAGCCGCACGACGAGCAGGGCGAGTTCGAGGTGCGGGTCAAGCGAGGCGGCGGGTACACGTCGCTGACCTACCCGTTCCATCCGATGGACGTGGTGGGGTGGCAGGGCGACCTGTGCCCGTTCCGCATCAACCGGGAGGACTTCCGTCCGGTGGTGTCGCCCCGGTACCACCTGCCGCCGTCCGTCCACGCCGTGTTCAAGTCCGACGGGTTCGAGATCGGCCTGTTCGCGCCCCGGCCGACGGAGACCGGCGATCCGACGGCGCTCCGAGTCCCGTTCTTCCATTCGAACATCGACAAGGACGAGGTGCTGTTCTACCACCGGGGCCAGTTCTTCTCCCGGGCGGGCATCGGCGAGGCGTACATCACCCACCACCCCCAGGGCCTGCACCACGGACCCCAGGCGCCGGCGATGGAGGCGAGCAAGACAAAGGAGTTCGCCGACGAGTACGCGGTGATGGTCGAGTGCGACCTGCCCCTGGAACGCGACGACGCGCTCGCGGCCGTCGAGATCGAGGGCTACGCGACGAGCTGGGCCCGCGGCCTCGGCTACATCCAGTAGCGGAAAGGCCGCCGCCCGGCCCGGGCCCGATGGCTCACCCGGTGGCGCGGAACGCCGTGAGGCTGAGGCCGGAGACGATGTAGTCCCGTTCCTCCAGGGTCACGTCCTCGTCGCCGCGCAGGGCGTCGCGGGCGGCCTTCGTGACCAGCGTCTCGCCGCACTCCGCCAGGTCCTCCCCGAGCTTAGAGGCCAGGTTCATCTCGTCGCCCCAGGCGTCGTCGTCGCCGACGAGGAGGAGGTCCCCGAAGCCGATGCCGACGGACACGCCCACCTCGTCCTCGGCGGGCAACGCCTCGTTGGCCGCGCCCACGTCGTGCTGGATGCTCCGAGCCGCGCGCACGGCCTCGTTGGGATCGTCGAACACCGCGAAGAGATTGTCCGCCTCCCGGCGGAGGATCCGTCCGCGCGCTGCATCGACGCAGGGACGGATGAGGCGCTCCATGCGTTCGAGCAGCGCCAGGAAGTGGACGATTCCCTGCCCCCGGACGGTCCGGGAGGACCCGCACGTGTCGAGCACCAGCACCGCGACCCTGCGCGGAACCGTTCGTCGATCTCGGCGAGGACCGCGTCCCGGCGATCCGGGTGCTCGTTGTAGTCCTTGAGGAGGGCCTGGAGCTCCTCGCGGCTGGGCATGGCCTCCGTGGAGGCCCGGTCGGTCCGGGCCGAGGGGTCGCCGGTCATGGCACCGATTCTCCCGCCTTGGGCGAGGACTGACCCGCCCTCGGGGACCGACCGAGGGCTACCCGAACCGGCGGGCGGGGCGGGCGGCAGCCACGGTCACCGTCAGGGTCCCGAGGCCGTCGGCCTCCCCCTCCACGATGGCGCCGCGGTCGATGCACTCCACCGGTCCCCGGTCGCACGGGTCGGCCACCGCGCCGGCCATGATCACGTCGCCGGGCCACACGTCCTGGGCCTTGGAGACGTGGGCCAGCATCTCGGGGAACGACCACGACAGCCCCGACAGGTCGCCGACGGCGCGGATGTCGCCGTCGACCCGCAGCGTCAGGTGGAGCGACGCCGGGTCGGGGATGTCGTCCGTGGTGAGCACGACCGGGCCGAACGCCGTGGCGAAGTCGCGGGCCCGCGCCGGCGCGCCGCCCGAGGCGAGCTCGCGGCGCTCCTCGTCCCGGGCCACCCACGCGAGTGCCGGCGTGTACCCGAGGATCGCCCGGGACGCCTCCGCCACCGAAAGCTCCCTGCCCCACCGGCTCACCACGCAGGCCAGCTTCAGCTCGACGTCGAGCTCTCGTGCGAACGGTGGTGGCTCGATCGCCGCCCCCGGCCCCACGGCCGAGCGGTGGTTCACCATGTGATAGGTCCGGCCCGTGCCGAAGTCCCGGATCGACGACGGCAGCAGCGGGGTCTGCAGGCGGGCCGCGGGAACGGCGAACTCCAGGACGTCCTCCCGGGTCAACGCGTCGCGCGCGGCCTCGAGCACGGTGCCCCGATCAGAGGCGACGAGCGTCTCCATCGTCTCCGGGAACACCGGGTGCCCCACCGCCTCGGCAAGGTCGACGACGCGCTTGCCGACGACCGCCCCGAGCCGGCGATGCCCCTTCCGATCGAAGGTGGCGAGCTTCACAGGGAGCGCGATGCTACACCCGGCTCCGGACGATTCCTCGGAAGGTCGGGGGCCGGTTGGCCCGGCCGGCGCCGCCGGGCGTTACGAGGGGTTGGCCAGCTCGATCATCCCGGGCAGCCAGGTGCCCGGGAACGAGGTCAGCAGCACTTTGTCGTCCCGCTCGGACGTGGAGAGTTCGTCGGGCCGCTCGGTCGCTTCCAGCTTGGTCATGCCCCGGAGGTCGGCCGAGATCCGCTCGAGGTCGTAGCCGGCGCCGTCCATCTCGGAGAGGTCGACGAAGGACCACCCCGGCCTGGACTTCTCGACCACATTGCGCTTGTCCTTCGTCGGGAGGGCCTTCTTCAGGTATCCATCCACCGCCGGAACCTTGATCGGGAAGCCGCCGCTCACGTCGTGCGACGCCGAATGTCCGTGGTCCGCAGTGATCAGCAGCACCCACTTCCCCTTGCCCACCTGGCGGTCCAGGAAGTCGATGAACCCGGGCAACCCGGCGTCCTGTGCCAGGACGCAGTCGCCCATCTCCTGGCTGGACGCGCTGAACAGGTGCCCGACCTCGTCGATCAGCTTGTAGTTGAGGAACATCAGGTCCGTGCCCTCGTGGTGGCCGAGACCCTCGCGGCGCATGACCTCCTGGATGGCCGTCGTCTGGTACGGGACGCGGGCCGGTGTGTCGAACCCCAGCCGGAGGTCGACGAAGTCGTGGCCCCGCCACTTCCCGTCCGACACCCCGTCGGCCGCGTCGGCCATCGGCCAGTACGTGTTGATGGCGGGGACGTCGTTCACGTAGTCGGGGAAGCGGTAGTAGGGGGCCTGCCGCTCCGACATGCCCCACGCGATCCCCTCGGCGCCCTCGCCGCCGCCCCGCTCCCGGAGGACCGCGAGCTGGCGCTTGCCACCGTCGAACGCGGTCCCCATGCCCATCATCCCCAGGTGCCAGGACAGGGTGGCGAAGAGGCCGACCTCGACCTTGTCGCCCAGCTCGGCGCCGTAGTAGTCGGCGAACGCGGGCACGAGCATGGCCTGCGGACCCGGCGTCCACGGGTCGGCGATGCGGCCGTCGGAGTCCCGCTGGAGGTTGTCCAGGATGCCGTGCCGCCGGGGAAAGGCCCCCGTGCCCATCGTCGCGTGCACCGGCGCTGTCGACGACGGGGACGAGCCGACGTTCGCGTTAGTGTAGCTCACGCCCTTCTTCATGAGCGCCTTGAGGTTTGGCCAGTTCTTCGGCCACAGGCCGAGGACGTACATGCCGCCGGCGTCCCACACGAGGGTGACGATCAGCTTGGGCTTGGGCGCCTTGGGATCGATGACCTCGTCCATCAGGGTGCCGTCCGGGGCCTGGAAGTCCGTGAACCCCGTGAGCTTGGCGAGGGTCGAGGCCTGGTCCGCCGAGGTCACGGCGCGATCGATCTTCCCCCGGACCGGCACGATGCCCGGCCCGTACCAGAGCATCGGCACGTGCTGCGTGTACGGCCACGGGGTCGAGTGGCTGATCCCGCCGTCGAAGTAGTTGAACCCGATCGGCACGGTCACCACATCACCCGACATCCCGGGGAAGAACCCCTGATAGACGCGCTCGAGGACCTGCTTCGGGACCAGCCTGGCGATCCGCTTGGCCTCGTCGGGAAGCACGGCGGGCGGCGTGGGCGTGGGGGCCGGCGAGAGCACGGTGGAGGCCGACACCCGCACCTTCGGCCCGGACCCCGTGCACGCGGCGAGATAGGCGGCCAGCGGAACAGCCGCCGCCCCCTTCAGGAAGGCGCGCCGAGAGAGCGCACCCGGTTGGGATCTGTCGTGCTCGTCCATGGCCGTGCGGGCGGAGAGGGCTATGGCGTCACCGCCGCTCCACGGGATTCTACCGGCCGGCCTCACGGAAACAAAGAGGCCATTTCTGCCGTGGATGCTTGCTTCGGAGCCCCGAACGGCTGGTGGGCGCGTGATTTGGGGCGCGGCTACCATGGGTGGGACCGGGTCACAAGGGAGGCGAACACCACCATGGCGGACACCGATTTCCGCATCACCTACGCCACGATGTCGGCGGACAACGCAGAGCTCCACCGCCGGTACGAGGAGGCCGTCGAGCGGGCCCGGGAGTGGCTGGGCCAGGAGCACCCGTTCCACGTCGACGGCGAGGAGCGGTGGGGGCAGGGTTTCCACGAGGAGCGCTCGCCGATCGACCAAGAGATCGTCGTCGGGAAGTTCGCCCAGGGGACCAGGCAGGACGCCAAGGACGCCATCGCCGCCGCCACGGCCTTCTTCCCGACGTGGTCCGGCATGTCGTGGGAGGAACGCGTGGGGATCATGCGCCGCGTGGCCGACCTCATCTCCGAGCGGGTGTTCGACTATGCCGCGCTGATGGCCATCGAGGTCGGGAAGAACCGCCTGGAGGCCATGGGCGACGTCCAGGAGACCGCCGACCTCATCGCGTATTACTGCGACGCCATGGAGCGCAACCACGGCTTCCAGAAGCCCATGGGACGGCTGTCCGACGCCGAGCACAACTACGACGTGCTGCGGCCGTACGGGGTGTGGGCCGTGATCAGCCCGTTCAACTTCCCGATGGCGCTGGCCGGTGGGCCGGTCGGCGCCGCCCTGGTCACTGGCAACACCGTGATCCTGAAGCCCTCGAACGCCGGAGCGTTCATGGGCGTGAAGCTGTACGAGGCGCTCCACGACGCGGGCGTTCCGGCGGGCGCCTTCCACATGATCACCGGCCCGGGCTCGCAGGTCGGCCAGGAGCTGCAGGACAACCCCGACGTCGACGGGCTGACGTTCACGGGCTCCTACGAGGTGGGGATGGGCATCTACCGGAACTTCCCGAAAGACTTCCCCAAGCCGGCCATCTGCGAGATGGGCGGCAAGAACCCGGCCATCGTCAGCGCGAAGGCCGACCTGGACAAGGCCACCGACGGCGTGATGCGGTCGGCGTTCGGGTTCGGCGGGCAGAAGTGCTCGGCGACCTCCCGCGTCTACGTCCAGCGCGAGGTGTACGACGAGTTCGTCCGCCTGCTGAAGGAGAAGGCCGAGAAGATCAAGGTGGGCGACCCGCTGCACAAGGAGAACTGGCTGGGGCCGGTCATCAACGAGGACGCCGTGTCGACGTTCGAGGAGGCCGCCGAGGAGGCCCGCAAGAACGGCACGATCGTCGCCGGCGGGTCGCGCCTCGAGGAGGGCGACTACGCCCGCGGGAACTTCGTCCAGCCGACGGTCGCCGAGGTCCCGCTGGACAACTGGATCTGGAAGAAGGAGCTGTTCGTCCCCTTCGTGGCCGTGGGCCCGGTCGATTCACTGGACCAGGCCTTCGAGCTGGCGAACTCCACGGAATACGGCCTCACGGCCGGGTTCTTCAGCGAGGACCAGCCGGAGGTCGACCGGTTCCTCGACAAGATCCAGGCGGGCGTGGTGTACGTGAACCGGCGGGCCGGGGCGACGACCGGCGCCTGGCCCGGATACCAGCCGTTCGGCGGGTGGAAGGGCTCCGGCACCAGCGGCAAGGCCGGCGGCGGCGACTACTACGTGCAGCAGTACATGCGCGAGCAGTCCCGCACGGTGATCACCGAGTGATGACATCCTGGGAGGAACTGGCCGCGGTGAGCGAGCCGCGGCTGGTCACGGACGCCTTGCCCGGACCCCGGGCGCGCGAGGTGATCGAGCGCGACTCGCAGGTGACGTCGCCGTCGCTCCCGCGCGCGTACCCGCTGGTGCCCGCGCGTGGGGCCGGCTCGGTGATCGAGGACGTCGACGGCAACCGGTTCCTCGACTTCAACGCGGGGATCGCGGTGTGCTCGACGGGTCATTCGCACCCCGCGGTGGTCGAGGCGATCAAGCGGCAGGCCGACTCGCTCCTGCACTACTCGGGGACGGACTTCTACCTGCCTGCGTACTCGGAAGTGTGCGCACGGCTGGACGCGCTGACACCGGTCGGCGGTTCCGCGCGGTCGTTCCTGACGAACTCGGGAACCGAGGCCGTGGAGGGCGCGATCAAGCTGGCCCGGCACCAGACGGGCCGGCAGTACGTCGTGGCGTTCCTCGGCGCGTTCCACGGAAGGTCCTACGGCAGCGTGTCGCTGACCGCGTCGAAGTCGCTGTACCGGGCGACGTTCGGGCCGTTGCTGCCCGGCGTGATCCACGCGCCGTACGCGAACGCCTTCCGGCCGTACAAGACCGGTGCGGACGCGTTCGACCTGGACGGGCTGGACTACCTGCGCGACGTCGTGTTCGAGCGGCTGGCCAAGCCGTCGGAGGTCGCTGCGATCGTCGTCGAGCCGATCCAGGGCGAGGGCGGGTACGTGGTGCCGCCGGCCGAGTGGGTGCGCGGGCTGCGCGCGCTGTGCGACGAGCACGGGATCCTGCTCGTGGCGGACGAGGTGCAGTCCGGCATGGGACGCACCGGCCGGCTATGGGCCATGGAGCAGTTCGACGTCGTGCCCGACATCGTGCTGGCGGGCAAGGGCATCGCCAGCGGCATGCCGCTCGGCGCGATGATCGCGCGCGAGGACCTCATGACGTGGACCACCGGGATGCACGGCTCCACGTACGGCGGCAACCCGCTGGCCTGCGCGGCGGCGCTGGTGACGTTCGACCTGATCGAGAACGAGCTGGCCGCCAACGCGGAGAAGGTCGGCGGCATGCTGCTCGACGGGCTCCGCGCCCTGGCGTCCCCGCTGATCCAGGAGGTCCGAGGCATGGGCCTGATGATCGGCATCGAGTTCGCCGACCACGACACCGCCGCGGCGGTCGAGGACGCGTGCTTCCGCCGGGGGCTGCTGGTGCTCGGGGCCGGCGACAGCGCGCTGCGGATGTCGCCACCGCTCGTCCTGCGCGGGGACCAGGCCGAGGCCGGCCTGCGCATCTTCGAGGAGGCGCTCGACGAGGCCGCCTCGGGCGCAGGATGACGTCGTTCGTCAAGAACCTCACGTTCGACTGCGAGGACGCGCTGCGCGTGGCGCGGTTCTGGGCGGCCGCGCTGGGCTCGAACGTCGACGAGGAATCGACGTCGGATCGCGCGTTCGTGGAGGCGTCCGGGTGGGGAGGCCCGAACATCTGGTTCCGCGGGGCGCGTGGCCCGAAGACGGCGGCGAACCGCATGCACCTCGACCTCCGTTCCATGACCACGATGGACGAGGAGGTCGATCGGCTGGTCGGGCTCGGCGCCACCGTCGTGACCCGGTACGAGGACATCGTGGTCATGCAGGACCCGGAGGGCAACGAGTTCTGCGTCCAGCCCGGTCTCGGCGACGGGGTCTGACGATGTCGAGCCCCGGGGGGTCGAAGGTCGCGTCCATGCGCGACGCGATCGGGGAGCTGGTCCACGACGGCGACACTGTCGCGATCGAGGGCTTCACCCACCTGATCTGCTTCGCGGCCGGCCACGAGATCATCCGGCAGGGCCGGCGGGACCTGACCCTGTGCCGGATGACGCCCGACGTGATCTACGACCAGATGATCGGCGCGGGCGTGGCCTCGAAGCTGGTGTTCTCCTGGCTGGGGAACCCGGGCGTGGGTTCGCTGCACGCGATCCGCCGGCGCGTCGAGGGTGTGGGGAGCGCCGAGCTGCTCGAGATCGAGGAGTACTCTCACTTCGGCATGGTGTGCCGGTACACGGCGGGCGCGTCGCGGCTGCCGTTCTTCCCGCTGCGGTCGTACGAGGAGAGCGACCTGCCGGCGGCGAACCCGAGGATCGTCCCGGTCGCGTCGCCTTATGACCCGGAGGACGTGGTGTACGCGGTGCCGCCGCTGAACCCCGATGTCACCATCGTCCACGCCCAGCGGGCCGACGCCGACGGGAACACCCAGGTGTGGGGGCTGCTGGGGTGCCAGAAGGAGGCCGCCTTCGCCGCGGAACGCGTGATCGTGGTCTGCGAGGAGCTGGTCGACCAGCGCGTCATCCGCGCCGACCCCAACCGCACGATCATCCCCGGCCTGATCGTGGACGCGGTGGTCGTCCAGCCGGGCGCATGCCACCCGTCGTACGCGCAGGGCCACTACGACCGCGACAACCAGTTCTATCTGGCCTGGGACGCCATCGCCCGCGACCCGGAGCGACTGGACGCCTGGCTGCAGGAATGGGTCCACGACCTGTCGGATCACGACGAGTACCTGGCCAAGCTCGGCGACCGCTGGAACGACCTGATCCCCGGCGAGGCCTTGAGCGGCCAGGTCAACTACGGCCGCTACGCCTGAGCCGTCGCTTCACGGCGCCCGGTCCCAGCCTCTACATGTTGTAGTATGCAACAATGAGGTTGACAGTCCCTCAGGCTGCGAGGCGCGTTGGGCGAGACCCGGAGACGATCCGGCGATGGATACGCGCCGGGAGGCTTCGTTCCGAGCGGATCGGCACGCAGTACCTCGTCGACGAACGTGACCTGGACGCCCTGACGTCACCCAGCGAGACCAGCGACCTTCCGAATGGATGGCGAAGGACGTTCTGGGGCGATCCGATGCCCGATGTCGTCCGGCTCGTTCGCGAGGCTCGTCAGGGCCGCTGAATGTTGGTCGTCGACGCGAGCGTCGCGGTAGCGGCATGCCTTGGCGAGGCCGCGTTCGAGGAGCTTCCGGACAGAGAGCTCGTCGCTCCACCGCTCCTGTGGCCCGAGACCCGATCAGCGCTCCATCTCTGGAAGTGGTCGGGTCGCATCGACGCCGACCAGGCTGTTCGAGCGTTCGGGAGGCTGGAGCATGCGCCTGTGAGGATGCGGAACCCGTCTGTGCTTGGACGCACGGCCTGGCGACTGGCCGACCGGCTCGGGTGGGGGCGAACCTATGACGCCGAATATGCGGCCCTTGGCTCGCTCCTGGGATGCAGGGTCGTGACCGTCGACAAGCGGTTCAGGAAAGGCGCGGATCGTCTCGGTTTCGTCGTGCACCCCGGGGAGCTGTGAGGGGATGCCGGTGGGCCACGTCTTCCGGCGAAGCCAGAGCGAGCTCCCCCGGGCAGCTCGCGCCGAGGGGGCGTGGGTCGAGGACGACTCGGGGAAACGGTATCTCGACGCGGCCGGGGGGGCGCTCGTCGTCAACATTGGGCACGCAGATCCGGGCGTCGTTCGGGTGTTGTCGGAACAGGCCGGGCGGGTCGACTACGTGCACGGGACGCAGTTCACGACCGAAGTGCTCGAGGTGTACGCGGACGAGCTGGCCGAGGTGCTGCCCCTGGACTCGCCGCGGGTGTACCCGGTCAGCGGCGGGAGCGAGGCGGTCGAGACCGCGCTGAAGCTGGCCCGGGCCTACCACCTGGCTCGGGGCGAGCCGTCCCGGCATGGGATCGTTGCCCGATGGGGCTCGTACCACGGGAACACGCGCGGCGCCCTCGACGCATCCGGGCGGGAGCCGCTGCGAAGGCCGTACGAGCCGTGGCTGGGGCAGGCGCTTCACGTTCCCGCCGTGTACGAGTACCGGTGCCCGATGCCGGCCCATCCCGATGCGTGCGGCGCGGCCCACGCCGAGGCGCTCGACCGCGCGATCGCCGAGGCCGGGCCCGAGTCGGTCGCGGCGTTCATCGCGGAGCCGGTCGCGGGCGCCACCCTCGGCGCCGCCGTTCCCCCCGACGACTACTGGCCCGCGATCGCCGAGGTCTGCCGGCGCCACGGCGTGCTCCTGATCGCCGACGAGGTGATGACCGGGTTCGGGCGCACCGGGCGGTGGTTCGGATGCGACCACTGGGGGGTGCGGCCAGACATCCTCACCGCGGGGAAGGGGGCGTCCTCCGGCTACTGGCCGCTCGGGCTGTGCGTGGCCAGCGGCGAGGTGCACGACACCGTCGCGGAATCCGGGTTCGTCCACGGGTTCACGTACTCCCACCACGCGGTCGGCGCCGCGGTCGGAAGGGCGGTCCTCGCGAAGCTCCGGCAGCGCCAACTGGTCGAGCGGAGCCGCGATCTCGGGGAGCGGCTGCTCAAGGAGCTCACCGCCGCGCTGGACTTGCCGCACGCCGGCGACGTCCGCGGCCTGGGCGCGATGATCGGCGTGGAGCTCGTCCGCGACCGTTCCACGAAGGAGCCGTTCCCTCGCGCCGATCGGGCCACGGAGCGCGTCGTCGCGGCGGCCAAGGCCGGCGGCCTCCTGCTCTACTCGAGCACCGGGTGCGCCGATGGCAAGGACGGCGACCTGGTCATGGTCGGACCGCCGTTCACCCTCACCGACGACGAGGCCGACCTGCTGGTCGAACGAACGGTCGCCGCCATCGCTACGCTCAACGGGTGATCCGCACACCGACGAACCCGTGAGCGATCGGGTCTCGCTCGTCGTCACGCCGGAGGCCCGCGCCTACGACCACGGGCCGCAGCATCCGCTCCGGCCGGACCGTGTGCTGCTGACGTGGGACCTGATCCGTGCGTACGGCATCCTCTCGAACGGCAACGTCACCGAGACGCCGGGGCGCGTCGCCACCGACGACGAGGTCGCCCTGGTCCACACCCAGGCCTTTATCGACGCCACGAAGCGGGCCGGCCACGGGGAACGCGGCGACTGGTCGCGGTTCGGCTACGGACCCGGCGACAACCCGATCTTCCGGAACATGCACGAGGCCGGCGCCGCCGTCGCCGGTGCCTCCATCGTCGCCGCGCAACGGGTCCTGAACGGCGGCGACGACCACGCGTTCAACGCCGCCGGCGGGCTGCACCATGCGATGCCCGACCGGGCCTCGGGGTTCTGCGTCTACGACGACCCCGCGATCGCCATCCGGTGGCTTCTGGACCATGGCGTGGAACGCGTCGCGTACGTCGACGTGGACGTACATCACGGCGACGGGCCCCAGGCGGTCTTCTACGAGGACCCGCGCGTGCTCACCATCTCGATCCACGAGTCCGGGAGGTACCTGTTCCCCGGCACCGGCTTCGAGAACGAGCGGGGGCGCGGCGAGGCGGTGGGCACGAAGGTGAACGTCCCGCTGGCGCCGATGACCGACGACGAGGCCTGGCTGCACGCCTTCCGCAGGAACGTCCCTGATCGCGTCCGCGAGTTTCTCCCGGACGTCCTGGTCACGCAGCTGGGGTGCGACACGCACGCGACCGACCCCCTGGCGCACCTCCAGCTGACCACCCGGGCGTACCGGGAAGCCGCGCGGGTCCTGCACGACCTCGCGCACGAGGTCGCCGGCGGGCGGTGGGTGGCCACCGGCGGCGGCGGGTACCAGTGGGCATCGGTGGTTCCCCGCGCCTGGACGATCTACTTCGCCGAGATGGCCGGCGCCGAGCTGCCCGACCATGTTCCCGACGAGTGGCTGGCCGAGGCCAGGGCCCGCTCGGGCCAGGAGGTGCCGGACACGCTGACCGACCCGCCGATCGAGCGCCGGGAGCGATCCTGGTGGTGAGCCCGTGAGCCCCGCGCCCAGCGGCGCGGAGGGCCTGAAGGCCCCAAGGACCAAGCTGATGTGCACCCTGGGCCCGGCCACGTCCGGCGTCGACGCCGTCGTGCGGCTGGCCGAGGCCGGAGCGGACATCTTCCGCGTGAACTTCTCCCACGGCTCCGACGAGGAGCACCGTCGGGCGGTCGACGACGTCCGCAGCGCCGAGCAGCGCATCGGCCGCCCGCTGGCGGTCCTGGCGGACCTTCCCGGCCCGAAGGTCCGGCTGGGGAAGCTCCGAGGCGAGAAGGTGCACCTGAAGAAGGGAAGCTCGTTCGAGCTTCGTCCCGGCGGCGGCTCCTCCGGCCAGGTGCCGGACGAGGAGGGCGACGAGCGGGGGGCGGCGGTCGGCTACGACGGGCTGGCCCACGACCTGGAGGAGGGCGACCGGATTCTGCTGGCCGACGGCGCGGTCGAGCTGCGGGTCGCCTCCGTCGACGGCGACGTGGTCACGACGGAGGTCGTTCGCTCGGGCAAGGTCGGCTCCGGCCAGGGGGTGAACGTGCCCGCTGAGAAACTCGGACTCCCGGCCGTGACCGACCGCGATCGCGAGGGGCTGGAGCTCGCCCTCGACACCGGCGTCGACGGGCTGCTGCAGTCGTTCGTCCGGGCCGCGTCGGACGTCCAGGAGCTCCGCGACCTCATGGGCCGCCACCCGCTCCCGATCATGGCCAAGATCGAGACCGCGCCGGCCATCACCGCGTACGACGACATCCTGGCGTGGGCCGAGGGCATCATGGTCGCCCGGGGCGACCTCGGCGTGGAGCTGCCGATGGAGGAGATCCCTGTCCTGCAGAAGGAGCTGATCCGCAGGGCTCGCGGCAGGGGCGTTCCCGCCGTCGTGGCCACCCAGATGCTCGAGTCGATGCAGCACTCCCAGCAGCCGACCAGGGCCGAGGCGAACGACGTGGCCAATGCGGTGCTCGACGGCGCCGACGCGGTGATGCTCTCCGCCGAGACGGCCGTGGGGGAGTACCCGCTCGAGGCCGCGGAGGCCGCGACCCGCATCGCCGCGTACGCGGAGCAGCGCGGCCGCGAGTTCCTCCTGGCCCGCCCGGACTGCCGCCATCAGGACCAGGCCGCGGCCATCGCCCACGCGGCCGCGGACGTGGTGGCGCGCCACCCCGACGTGGTCGCGATCGCCTGCTACACGCGGAGCGGCGGCACGCCGCGGCTGCTGGCCAGGGAACGGCCCGGCGTCCCGATCTTCGTGCTCGTTCCCGACGAGCGCGTACGCAGGCGGCTCTGCGTGATCTGGGGCGTCCAGCCCCTCCCCGCCGAGATGCCCAAGAACACCGACGAGATGATCGAGGCCATGGACGGCGCCCTCGTCGATCGCGCCCTGGCGAAGGAGGGCCAGCCCGTGGTCATGGTCGCGCCGGCCCCCCTCGGCCGCGCCCACACCAACCTCCTGAAGATCCACCGCCTGGGTAGCCGGGCGGACTGACCGGGCTACTCCCGCGGGTCGTCCGACAGGGAATCCATGAACGACGCCAGGCTGGACGCCATCACCAAGGACGTCCTTCGCGGACTAGCCGAGCGGACGTCGGCCGCCTGCATGAGCGCCGCGCCCAGTCGCGGCAAACCTCGACGCTTGTCCCGGCCTGTGGGGCCGCCGCTACGGCGGTGACCCTGGCGGGGCTCGCTGGGGGCTGGAGCGACCGATACACCCGGTGATCGAGCAGTTTGACACCTGAATATTGAAAGCTCCGCTGGGCCCGTTGCCAGTCCGATGAGTCTCGCCTCTACTCGCCTCTACATAGACTGGTCGTGCGTCTCAGTCGACCCTGAACTTGCGTGGCCGTGCACGCCCTCAGTAGGGTTCGGATGTGTCGGAAGTCGACGGCTGGTTCCCAAGGGGCTGCGCGTGGCGACGCGCCAACGAGTCGCCAACCGGCCCGCCTGGACCGTCCTTCGGATTAGTCGCGCCTCGGAGGGGCAATCGCGGCAACCTCGCACTGGCCCGTCTCCCACAGGCGGCTGCAGCGGCGGTGGGAATCGAGAGAAGGGAGAAGGAATGAGGAAGGCGCTTACCATGACGGCGCTGACGCTCTTCCTGACGCTCTCCGGCGTGGGCGTCGGGACGGTGGCAGCGGCTCCTGGAGGTGCTGCGGCCACGGGGGCACCGGCTACCGAGCCTGCCCCCGCAGCCCCCAACGTCACCGTATCCCCCGGGGAGTCCATCCAGGCCGCCGTCAACCACGCGCACCCGGGTGACGTCATCTACGTCAAGCCGGGGGTGTACCACGAGAGCGTGCTCGTGAAGAAGAACGGCCTGACGATCCAGGGCTCGGGAGCGTCGAAGACGGGAACCGTCCTCGTCCCACCCACGACGCCGCAGCAGCGCTGTCTCCACGGCGGCGCCGGGTTCTGCATCTTCGGACACCCGGGTAGTACCGGCTTGGTGCGCGTCAAGCACGTGAAGGTCAGCGGGTTCCTCGTCCGTGGCTTCGAGGGATTCGGGATTGTGACGTTCGCTGCGAAGGACACCATCGTGCGCCACGTCCGGGCGGCCAACAACGGCGAGTACGGCATCACGTCGTTCAACTCGCGCGGCAGCCAGTTCCTGTACAACACCACGGACGGCGACGGGGAGGCCGGGCTGTATTACGGCGACTCTCCACGCGCGGACACTCTGATCGTGGGAAACCGCTCCTTCGACAACAACACCGGTCTGCTCCTGCGTGACTCCGCAACCGGCCACGTCCACGACAACACGTTCTTCCACAACTGCGCCGGTGTGGTCATCGTCGACACGGGTGCCCCGACGCGGCCCCACGACTACGTGCTGGAGCGCAACCAGGTCTTCCACAACGACCGGTTCTGCAAGGGGGAGCAGGGTGGGCCTCCTCCGCTGTCTGGTACCGGGATCGCGGTGGTCGGTGGCAAGGACAACGTGCTCAGACGGAACACCGTGTGGGCGAACCGGCCGAGCAGGTCCACGGCCGCGCTCCCGGGAGGCATCGTGATCGGCACGGGGCCCAGCGGTAGGCACCCGGTGGGGAACGTGATCGCCCGGAACCAGGCGTACCGGAACCGACCGGCCGACATCATCTGGGACGGTACGGGACACGGCAACAAGTTCGTTGCCAACCGCTGTTCCCGGTCGAATCCGAACGGACTCTGCCACTAGCGCGGGCAGGACGCTCGACACAGCCATAGGCGGTGCGGTCGCATAGTGGCCGCGCCGCCTCTGGTTGCCAGGCTCGGTCGGCCGACAGATGCTGCGACCCACCACGACAAGCCCTCGGGGGCCAGCCGTTCGCTGACTGATGCCGTGAACAGCGTGCTCGCGATCGGCTCAGTCGGCGCGCTGGGCGAGGGAGGCGTCGATGCTCTTGGACACGCGACCAAGACACTGCTCCGGGGGACGTGTAGGGATTGCCGTAGGGCCGAGACCAGTAAGGAGTGGGATGAAATACACGCGCGGCAAGGAGCGTCCCGATCGCCTCGATCGTGCTGGCCAGACGAACTCGACCGGCTGGGAGACCTTGGCCGGGAGGCCCTCGGTGCTGACACGGGTTGGGTGGCGGGCTGGCCGAGAGCATGCGCTCCCGACCAGCCCCATCACCAGCATGGAGCTAGCTGCCAACCAGGGTGACACTTGGGTCCCAGCGAAGCTGCTGTGGCTTGGCGCCATACTCACAGATGACCGAAGTGTAGCCGGATCGCCCGAGTCTCCAGGAGCCGCCAAGAACTTCTTCAGCCGATGGGCGCGCCTGCCGTCAGTCCGCCGTCGTGTCTCCGAAGCGGCGGGTTGCGGTGCTCATCGCCCAACGGTAGAGAGGCAGCGTCAGGACGCGGAAGGCTTGTCCCGTGGCCGCCCATCGAGGAACGCTGCTTGTCCCGCGGCCGCCCATCGAGGAATGCTGCACTCGGGAGCGATGCCCCGCTCGATCACGGTGGCGATGGCGCGGGCCACGCGTTCCGGCTTCAACATGAATGGCTCGGGCACCTGGCTTTAAGGACTCGGAGAAGGCCACCACGGCGTGCTTCGTGGCCGAGTACACCGACACGCTGGGCGTCGCGTACCGGCCGGCGAGCGAGGCGACGTTCACCAGGTGCCCCTGCTTTTGGTCCAGGAACGCCGGCAGGAACACCTTCGTGGCGTGGACCACCGACACGAAGTTGACGTCGATGCATCGGTCGATGTCCTCGATGGAGGCCTTGGCGAGCGGCCCGGGACCGGGAACGCCGGCGTTGTTCACCAACACGTCCACGCGCTCGTACGTGCGCAGGGTCTCGTCGCGAAGGCGCTCCAGGTCCTCCAGCGAGGTCACGTCGACCGCCACCGGCAGCGCCCGGCCCCCCTCCGCGGCGATGTTCTCGGCCAGCTTCTTCAGCCGGACCTCCCGCCTCGCCGCGACCACCAGTTTCGCTCCACGGGAGGCGAGCTGCCAGGCCGTCGCCTTCCCGATCCCGGACGAGGCGCCCGTGACCACGACCACGGAATCCCTGAGGTCCATCTCGCCTCCTCGATGAACGGCATTCCGGGGCGCCCGGTGGGCGGCGGTGTCCCCGCCCGCCATCCCTACAATGGCAGTCCGGATGGCCATCCACCCACACGACCGCATCGGCACGGCAGACCGTCGCTGGACGCCCGCTCCCCATACCGAGGAGGAGCTGCTCGACGGCACGCTGCGCGGCGGCATGGCCGGTGTGGTCAGCCACCCCATGGACAACGTCCTGTGGAAGATCGGCATGCTGTGCGACGGCGAGCCGGACTCGCAGTTCGGCCTGGCCGGGGTCGACGTCATGTCCCGCCAGGAGGTCCTGGCGCTGGTCGGCGGGGCCTCCGGGTTCGAGCCCGACCCGTTCGTCCGGTGGGGGCCGGTCAGGGTCCGGCCGGAGCCGATCCTCGCCGAGTGCCGGGCCATGGGCGACCGGCTGGCGCTGGCCTGTGAGCGCGAGGAGCGGATCGTTCTGGCGACGGGCCATCCGACCGGGCTGATCCAGCTGTGGGCGGAGCTCGGCCGCGTGCTCGAGCGGCTCGGCTGCACGATCCTCCGGCCCGCCGACGGCGTGACCTGGGAGGAGCCCGAGCGGCGCGTGCCGCGCCGGCAGATCCGCTACCTCAACGGCGGGGTGGCGGTGCTGACGGACCGGGCCTCGGCCAGGCACACGCACAACCCACGACCCATGCAGATCATGCTCGAGGAGGCCACGCCCGACCTGGTCATCGCCGATCACGGGTTCGCCGGCGCGGCGATCCAGGCGGGGATCGACACGGTGTCCGTGGCGGACGTGAACGACCCCGCGCTGATCGTGGCCAAGGCCCAGGGCCGAACGGAGGTCGTGGTGGTCATGGACGACAACGTCCGCCCCGAGGCCTACTGGCCCTGCTACCAGGCCGCCTGCGAGCGCCTGCCGCTCGACCGCCTTTCCGCGAGCGCCCGCTAGGCGAACGAGCCGAGCGTGATCCCGCCGTCCACGACCAGCACGGCGCCGGTGACGAACGACGCGGCGGGGGAGCACAGGAACAGCGCCGCTCCGGCGACCTCCTCGGGAGTGCCGAACCGGCCGAGCGGCGTGGCCCGGGTGATCTCGTCCTCGAAGCCGGGGATGTTCTGCCGCGGCGCCGAGCTCATGGGCGTGTCGATCCATCCTGGGGCGAGGGCGTTCACCCGGACGCCCGACGGCCCCCACTCCCGCGCGGTGGTCTTCGTGAGCTGGATCATCGCGGCCTTGGCCGAACCGTAGTACGAGACGCCCGGCGTCGCTGTCAGCCCCGCCACACTGGCCACGTTGAGCACGCACCCCGAGCCCTTCCCCAGCAGCACCGGCGCGACCGCGTGCATCGCGTACACGGCCGACATGTAGTTCACCCGGAAGTACTTCTCGAACCCCTCGAGCTTCGTGCTCTCGAACGACGACATGAACGGCGCTGCGCCGGCGTTGTTCACCAGGATGTCGAGCCCGCCCAGCTCGTCCTCGGTCCGGGCCACAAGCCGGGCGACGGCCTCACGGTCGGCCATGTCGGTGGGGACGGCGAGGGCGCGCCCGCCCATCGCGTCGATCTCCTTGGCGACCGCCTCGAGGTCGTCCACACCGCGGGCGGCGATCGCCACGTCGGCGCCGGCCCCGGCGAACTCCAGCGCGATCGAGCGTCCGATCCCCTTGCTCCCCCCGGTGATCAGGGCGACCCGGCCTTCCAGTAAGAACGGCGACGTCATCCCGGCTCCTTCGATCGAGTGGGCGGTGCCATGGAACCACAGGCCGCCCGGCGTGTCCCGGCCAGACGGCGCTGAGTAGAATTCCGGTCGACAGGAGCCCTCGAAGGGCGTGTCGCGACGACGAAGAAGCTGCCCCGCAAGGGGCGACGCGAGACCGATCCGTTGACCAGCGAGCGAGGAGTGGGAACGAACCGGAAGGCGAACGCGGGCGTTCGCCGGAGCGCACCCGTGCTCCGGCGACGTGCGAGCGCACCGCCGAACGCCCCGGCGTACGACAGCGGGTAGGTCGCGACTTCGCGCAGCGGCGCGCGCTCCGAGGGCAGGAGCCATCGGAGGGCGTGGTGGACGAACATCAGTCGCTCGTCGAGCGTGCCGTGAGCACCGCGCGCACGGTGGTCCTGTTCGGCGGGCTCGATTCGGGGAAGTCGACCACCGCCACGATGATGGTCCGGGCCGCGCTGGAGGCCGGCCGCTCGCCCGCCTATCTCGACGCGGATCCCGGCCAGAAGTCGGTCGGGCCCCCCACGACGGTCGGGCTGAAGATGATCGCGTCGGAGGAGGACATGCTGCCCGACGCGCTCTGCGGCGCGGACGCCATCGCGTTCGTGGGCGCGACCACGCCCCAGGGGAACCTGCTGCCGCTGATCACCGGCGCCTCGCGCCTCCAGGCGCTTGCCTTCGAGCGCGGCGCCGACTTCGTGGTGGTCGACACCAGCGGGCTGGTCTCCGGCGTGTATGGGCAGCTGCTCAAGTACCACAAGGTCGAGATGCTCCGGCCGGAGCTGGTGGTCGGGCTGCAGCGCGGCGAGGAGCTGGACCCGCTGCTCGGCATCATCCGGCGGTTCTTCGACTGCGACGTGACCTCGCTGCCGGTCCACCCCGAGGTCCGGCCGACCTCCGTGGAGCAGCGGGCGGCGAACCGCGAGGCGGCCATGGCCCGGTACTTCGTCGAGCCGCTCCAGCGGTGGCGGGTGAAGCCCACGGTGTTCATGCCGGCGCTCCCGGCGTTCTTCGACCTGATGGAGCTGGACCGGCTGGTCGTCGGCCTGGCCGACGGCGCCGGCGGATACCCGGGCATCGGATACCTCGAGCGCTCGGGCGAGGAGGGCACGCTCCGGCTGATCGCGCCGGTCGCGGAGGCGCCCAAGGCGCTCCGTCTGGGTTCCGTTCGGATCGACGAGGAGTACCGGGCCAAGCGCGTCGACCTGCGCAACCTGTTCGGCACCGACTGAGCCCGACCTGTCGACCGCGGGCGCGAGCGACTAGACTCCCTCGACCCGCCCGCACAACCGAATCGAACACAAGGAGTAGGCGAACTCGTGCCTTCGCTGGTCAAGAAGCGCCGCAAGAAGATGCGGAAGAAGAAGCACAAGAAGCTGCTGAAGCGCACGCGCCATCAGCGGCGGCAGCAGGGCCGCTAGGCCGCTCGGGGCCGGGACGCGGCTCGTGACCCGTCCGATCGTCTTCCTCACCGACTACGGGCTCGACGACGAGTTCGTGGGCGTGTGCCACGGGGTGATCGCGCGCATCGCTCCCGACGCCCGCGTGATCGACCTCAGCCACGGGATCCCGCCCCAGGACGTGCTCCGCGGCGCGCTCGTCCTCGCCGCCGCGCTGCCGTTCATGCCCGAGGACGCCGTGTACCTGGCGGTCGTGGATCCGGGCGTAGGCGGGCCGAGAGGCGCGATCGCGGTTCAGACGGCGCACGGCCCGCTGCTCGTCGGGCCCGACAACGGATTGCTGTCCCTGGCCTGGCAGGAGCTCGGGGGACCCGAGACGGCCGTGGAGATCACCGCCCCCGACGTGCTGCTGGAACCCGTGTCCGCGACCTTCCACGGGAGAGACGTCTTCGCCCCCGCGGCCGCCCATCTGGCCAACGTCGCCGATCTGAGGGACCTGGGGCCCGAGGTGGCGGTCGACGACCTCCAGCACGTGCACCTCCCCGCCCCCGATATCACCGACGGCGAGCTGGCCGCCGTGATCCTGGGCGTCGACCGGTTCGGCAACCTCCAGCTCAACGCGAGGCCCGACGACCTGGCCGAGGCCGGGCTCGAGGGGTTGCAGCGACTTCGTCTGCGACACGCGGGCGGCACCTCGGAGATCACGCCCGCCCGCACCTTCGACGACGTCCCTCCCGGTGAGCTCGCGCTCATCGAGGATTCGGCCGGCTTCCTCGCCGTGGCCGCCAATCGCGGCAGCGCGGCCAGGCTCCTCGGCATCTCCGCAGGCATGCAACTCGTGCTATCGAGCTGACGGGCAGACTGTTCATCACCGGAAGAGTGACAAGAACTGCGCTTTCGCCTTGACCGCGGTGCTCGGGTGGGCTTAAAGTATTTGGCGAACGCCGCTGGGGCCTTCGGGTTCCGGCGGTGTTCGCTTTTGGGCCGGGGAAACCTCGCTGTGAGCGGCCAGAACTGTCCCTGGGCACGTCGGGTAGGCTGACTCGCATGGGACAACGCGTCCTCATCACCGGGATCTCGCGGTACCTGGGAGGGAAGCTGGCCCAGCATCTCGAGAAGGACCCGGACGTCGACTACATCGTCGGGGTGGACCTCGACGAGCCGGAGGTCGACCTCGACCGCACGGAGTTCGTGCGCGCCGACATCCGCAATCCCCTCGTCGTCAAGGTCCTGCAGACGACCGAGGTTGACACCGTGGTCCACCTGTCTATCGTCACCACGCCCACCCGAGTGGGCGGGCGGACCAACATGAAGGAGTTCAACGTCATCGGCGCGATGCAGCTCTTCGCCGCGTGCCAGAAGGCCGAGTCGGTGAAGAAGCTGATCATGAAGTCGACGACCGCGGTGTACGGCTCGGACCCGCGCGACCCCGCGGTATTCACCGAGTCGGACCAGTCGCGCAGCGTTCCCCGCACAGGCCTGATGAAGGACGCCGTCGAGCTGGAGCGCTACGCCCGAGACTTCGGGAGGCGACGCTCCGACGTCGACGTCACGATCCTGCGGTTCGCCAACTTCATCGGGCCGGACATCGAGACCACGCTGACCCGGTACTTCCTGCTCCCGGTGATCCCGACCGCCATGGGATACGACCCCCGGATCCAGCTCATCCACGAGGACGACGCGCTCGAGGTGCTGCACCGGGCCGTCCGGGAGAGCCACCCGGGCATCTACAACGTCGCTGCGGATGGCGTCGTGTACCTCTCGCAGGCTGTGCGGCTCCTCGGTCGTCCGCCGCTGCCGGTGGTCCTGCCGCTCGCCAGGCCGCTGGCGAACCTGCTGAGGCGCGCCGGGAAGGTCGACTTCGCCACCGATCAGCTGCAGTTCCTGCTGTACGGGCGGGTGGTCGACAACACCCGGCTGGAGGAGGCCTTCGGCTACACGCCGCAATTCACGACGCCGGAAGCGCTGAAGGACTTCGTGACGCGCCGACGGCTGCGGCAGGTCGTCAGCCCCGAGCGGGCCGCGCAGTGGGAGCGGGAGCTGTACGGGTTCCTCCGCCGCAAGGGGCAGGAACGCTTCGAGGCGGGCAGGGCGTGAGGGGGACGGCATGGCTCAGGTGATCTCGCTCGAGGACGCCCGGCAGCGAACCGCCGCGGGCCAGTGCCAGGCCATGACCGCGGCCGGCCGCCGGTGCCGGCGCAAGGCGGTCGGGGGAACCGGGTTCTGCACCGTCCATCTTCCCGAGCGCCCCGAGCGCATCGGCCCGTTCTCGGCGGAGGCCGTCGAGGACCTGCTCGACTTCGTCCGCCGCCGTCTCACCGGCGAGTACGAGATCGACGAGTTCGGCTTCGACCGCGAGCTGACGGAGCGGATCGCGCCGCTGATGAAGCCGATCGGCCAGTACTACTGGCGGATCGACTGGCGGGGTCTGGAGAACATCCCCGCCGAGGGCGCCGCGCTGTTGGTCTCGAACCACGCCGGGACGATCCCGGTCGACGCCCTGGTCGTGAAGTTCGGGTTGTTGAACGAGCATCCGGCGAAGCGGCACCTCCGGCTGCTCGCCGCCGACCTGGCCTTCCGGCTGCCGTTCTCCGGGCCGGGCGCTCGGAAGATGGGCAACACGCTGGCCTCGCAGGAGGACGCGTTCCGCCTTCTGAAGAAGGGCGAGCTGGTCGGTGTGTTCCCCGAGGGGTACAAGGGCGTGGGCAAGGGGTGGAGGGAGCGGTACCGGCTGCAGCGGTTCGGCCGCGGTGGGTTCATCGAGCTGGCCCTGAAGGCCAAGGTGCCGATGATCCCCGTGGCGGTCGTCGGCTCCGAGGAGATCTATCCGATGATCGGCAACTTCAAGCTGCTCGCCCGCCTCGGCGGCTTCCCGTACTTCCCGATCACGCCGTTCTTCCCCTGGCTCGGCCCCCTCGGCGCGATCCCCCTGCCGTCCAAGTGGATCATCGAGTTCGGCGAACCGATCCCCACCGACCACTTCGACGACGACGCGTGGCAGGACGCGATGCTGGTCTTCAACGAGACCGACCGCATCCGCGATCAGATCCAGCAGATGCTCTACCGCAATCTCATGTCCCGGCGGTCCGCCTTTTTCTAGGTCTACCTGCACCTTTCCGCCGGCCGCACCCCTCGCAGTCGAGGACGAAGGCGTAGGCTCTGATCGTTCCGGGGAGGTGAGATGCTCGGTCGCGTCTTGGAGTGGGCCATCTTCAACCCTCGTACCGCCAGGCGTGAACTGGACAAGCTGAAGGCAATCGCAGAGCGAGAGCATCGGGACAAGATTCCGTGAGGCCCTGTGAAGACGACCGGAGAGCAGCTCTTTGGTTGGATCGCCATAGCTCCAAGTGGCGGATGTTCTGTCTGACCGAAGACGGACGTCCAGACACCTCACCTCAACAGGCCGCACCCGAACCGCGGCCGGTGATCCTCTGGCGCCGGCTCCGAGTGGGCCCAGTGGCCGAGCCCGCACCCGTGTCTTCGGAGGATCCTCAGCTCGTGGCGGAGCACGGGGTTCTCGACCTCCAGCGCGTGCACCCGGCTGCCGCCACCCAACCACCGGAGCAAGCGTTGCATCACGAGGTAGACGAGGAGAAGCAGGCGTTCCCTCGACCGGCTAGCGGCGGCGGTCTACCGGCGGGGGAGGAATCCGGCCAGGAAGAACAGGGCCCCCGCCCCAATCCCGATCGCCCCGAGGACAGCGACGGATTCCCCGATGTCGTCGGCGATCGAGCCGGGCTCGTCTGGGACCGCCAACGTGAGCCACGCCGCGAGCCCGAAAGCCACCACCGCCAGGAGCCCCAGGACCAGGCCACCGATCCGGAGGGCTCGTCGCAGCGCGGACGTCCCGGAGGATCCCGTCGTCATCCCCGAGGATTGAACCATGGACCGTCGCCTGGCACCCAATGCACGCGCCGACCGCAGCGCTCGCAGTCGAGGACCCAGGTCACGAGCTCCTCCTCGACAGCGTGCTTCGTACGGAGGAGCTCGGAGGTGCATGCCGTGCGCGTCAGTGGCCCTGGCGAAGCACTCCCACGAGGGCGTCGTCCATGGGCCCGAGGAAGGACCATCCGATCCGCTCCGTCTTCGCCTTGGCAAGCAGTGCCAGCGTGTCCCGCTTCCAGTGCGGGTCGACGGTGATATCGGGGTTCGTCCGGCGTCCGTACCCGAACGCGTCGAACTCGTCGATCCAGGCTGGCACGTTCCATCCCACGGATCGCTGGTGATACCGCTCGAATCTGGCCCGAACTTTCGCGGTCCAGCCGCTCCCGTAGAACTCGTAGGAGTACGCCGCATTGGTCAGGCGCGGCTTCCTCGTGATGGCGAAGTAACTACCGCCGAGAGACTGCCAGTCAGCGTAGATCGTGAGCAGACGGGGATTGACGTCGTGGATGGCCCGTCCGAGCTTCTCATAGAAGCCGGCGAGGTTGACAGTCTCGGGGCTCATCCGTTGGACCGAGACCAGGGTGTAGGCCTCGAACAGCATCTCGGCCCCGACCACAGCCGGGTTCCGCTGGTACCGCCTGGCGAGCATCCGCCACACCCCCCGGAACTTCGCCTGGACGCCATCGGTACCGGCGAAGAAGCGTCGCTCCGCAGCGATCCTTGCCCGGGTGCCACCCCCGTGGGGGTACAGCCACGTGGGCATCCCCACCCCGCATCGTTGTGCCTGCCCACCGGGTTCGGGGAGGTTGAATGCCGGTGACCATCCCGACTGCCCGAGCGAGAGCACCACGGCGATCCCGTGGTTGTGAAACTGCTTGATGGCCAGGTCGAGGGCCCCCAGATACTGCTGGTCCCAATGATGGATGACGCCACCGGTGGGCGATAGCGTCGGGCGTGTCGGCTCGAGGTTCGCCCAGCTGAGCAGGATCTGAACGGAGTTCATCCCCCACCCCCTGAGGTGGCCGGCCAGATCGGTAGAGGGCGCCACCCAGTGGCCACACTGCGGAATGACATCGCCCTGCCCGCCGTACATCTTGAGCACCTCGTAGCTCAACAGCCGCACCCGATGATGCGCCCCATCCAGGAGCGATATCCCGCATGCGTGGACTCGGCCCGAGATGAGGAAGCGCTCCCTCGTCGGGGCCTGGCATTTCGTGCGCTGTGACCCAGTCGATGCGGCCGCGCCGTCGCCGACCCCCATGAACGGGAGCGCGCTGAGCACAGCAAGAACGACCACGGTGGCGCGCCGAGCGCCACTCAGCCGTCTGGGACTGCGGCGCTCGAACATTCGGGGCTCATCCCTCTCTATCCATTCTGCGGATCCTTCTGACACGAAAGACTTCATTGGCGGCGGGGCTCGTTGTGCTCAGCATGTCTCCCGGACCCGGTCGGGGTCAATGGTTCAGATCGAACTTGAGACTCGATTGGCACTGTCGGTGAGACATTCTGCGCACTGGAGGCTGTAGGACTGTCGGGCGGCCTCACAGGCAGGGCCCCCACTTCTTACCGGTGCAGCCGTGGCTGGTCATCGCTCGGAGCCGGTTCCGAGTGTGCGCCCAATGGCCAAGCGCATCCCACGCCCGGGACCCAATGCACACGTCGGCCGCACCGGGAGCAGTCGAGGGCCCACGTGACTAGTTCGTCTTCGACGGCGTGTTTCGTGCGGAGGAGCTCCGAGTGCATCTGCTGCGCCGCGGCCATGACCACGTTGCCGGCCTGGCGGACTCGGGCCTCCTGCACCATCGACGCGCCCTGCTGGCAGAGCTTCGCCAGCTGGCGGGCCGTCCGAAGGAGCGCGGGGAGATCGCCGGGGGGCAGTCTCGCATCAGCGACTACGGGGGGGCCCAGGGGAATGGGCGCGGCGACCCGGGACAGCCACCAACGGCCGGTCTGCCCCCCTGCGCCTCGCGCCGCTGGTCGCCGTTCCTCCAGGCCTCGAGGGCCTCGACCAGCGCCGGGTGGTCCTGCATCATCTCGTCGCTGAACCGCGACTCACCGATCCTGCTCTCGAGGGGCTCGAACTGATGGTCGTCGCTCTGTTCCTCCTCGACGAAGGGGTTGAAGTTCGAGTCGTACCGCACCACGTACCAGGTCATCCCGGGCCTCCTCTCTCGTTTGCCGGGGGCCCCGAGATTCAGCAGATAACTCGGCCGCTCCGCTCACCCCTGACCTCGCGTTTCCGCAGGTGGCACTGCGTTTTCGGACCTATGTTTCCAACGGAATCTGATGTCCCGCCGCTCGGCGTTCTTCTAGAGTCCCGGACACCCAGTTCGGGAGGTCTCTGGATGGAGTTCGGCGCGCATCTTCCGTTGATGACTTGGGGCAGCGAGGAGCCCGCCTCGATCGCCGCCCTGACCGACTACGCGCGCCTCGCGAACCAGCTCGGGTGGGCGTGGCTCACCGCGAACGATCACGTCGTGTATGGACGGCCGTGGCTCGACGGGCCCGTCGCGCTCGCCTCGGTGCTGCCGGCCGTCGGGGAGATGACGGTCGCGACGACGATCGCGCTCCCCGTCGTGCGCGGGCCGGGCCCCCTCGCGAAGGCGCTTGCTGCGATCGACCGGTTCTCGGGCGGACGGCTCGTCGTCGGCGTCGGTCCGGGTTCCTCCGAGCGGGACTATCGGGCGGTCGGGATCGCGTGGGAGGAGCGGTGGCCCAGGTTCGAGGAGGCCGTCCAGGCGCTTCGAGCGCTCCTGCGGCCGGCCGGCGAGGCGTTCGAGGGGGCCTTCTACTCGACGGACGGGATGGAGCTCCTCCCCGCCCCCGTCCAGCCCGGCGGACCGCCGATCTGGCTGGGGAGCTGGGGGTCGGATGCTGGCTTGCGGCGAGTGGCGCGCCTTGCCGACGGGTGGCTGGCCTCCGGATACAACACGACGCCGGAGGCATTCGGTGACGCCGTGCAACGCCTGCGCGAGCATCTGCGGCAGGCAGGGACCGACCCCGGCCGGTTCCCCAACGCGATCGCGTCGATGTTCATGTATCTGACCGAAGACGCGGCAGCCGCCGACGCCGTCCTGAACGGCGTGCTCGCGCCCACCCTGCGCCGCCAGTCCGAGGAGCTTCGAGAACGACTGCTCGTCGGGCCGGCGGGGGAGTGCGCGGACAAGCTCGCTCGGTACGAGGCCGCAGGTGCTGAACGCGTTCTCATCTGGCCGGTCGGCGACGAGCTCCATCAGCTCGAACGGTTCCACGACATCGTCCTGACCAGGCTCGACCGCGGCTCCCCGGGACACCATCGCAATGAGCTCTGACGCGCCAACCGCCGCAAGTGGACCGCTCCTCCTCGCGGATATCAGCGGCTACACGTCGTTCCTGCGGCAGGTCGCCGTGGCCCACGAGGACGACGCCTTCGCGGGCGGGGCCGTCCCCGACGCCTACGCAATGATGTCGAGCCTGCTCGACGGGATCGTCGGGCGGCTGGTTCCGCCGTTCACGCTGTCGAAGCTCGAGGGCGATGCGGTCTTCGCCTATGCGATCGACGTGCCAGAGCTCCCCCGTGGAGCGGCCATGCTCGGCTGTCTCACCGGGTGCTACGCGGACTTCCGGCGCCGGCTGGACGCTGCACACGGGATCTGGACCTGCCGTTGCTCGGCCTGCTCCCGGATCGACGACCTCGACCTCAAGTTCGTCCTCCACGCGGGGCCGTTCGTGATCCAGTCGATCGCGGGCACGCAGGAGCTCGTCGGGCCCGAAGTCGTGATGGCGCACCGCCTGCTGAAGACCGGAGCGGCTGCACTCGTGGGCCACGGGGCGTACGACATCACCGAGGTGGCGGCGGCCCAGTTCGAGGTTCCGACCGACGACGCCTTCCCCCTCGTCGAGAATTACGAGCATACGCGCCCATCCGTGCCCACGTCTACTCGCTGCGGGACGCACCGGCTCGGTCCCAGGGTTGACCGTCTCCCGACCGTGTGAAGCCGTTCACGACTCGAATCCGAGCCCGGAATCCTCGGTCAGCAGACAGACGGTGACGTGACACCTCAGGCACTCCCATGCCATCTCGGATGTCAGCGGGAGTGTCAATGTGGTCTCAGATTCACGGCGAACCCTTGTCCCGAACGGGCAGCATCGCCATGCTGCGCTTGCCCGGCCCGAGAGGAGTCCTTCATGCGCAAATTGCTCGCTTCGCGCCAACCGGACCACGGCTGATTCGTGCGCGTACGGCGGAGCGGGGAGCTCCATGAATTGCTGAGCCCGGGTCCGATGAATCGATTTCGCAACGCGGCCGTCCTGGTGTTCGTGTTGGCAGTGGCGTGCAGGCAAGGACTGCCGCCCGATACGTCGATCTCGGAATCACCTGTTCGCACGCCGCCGCTCGAGACACCTGGCGCCGAGACCCCATCTCCACCGACATCCCTTCCTCCATCGCCGGAGCCGGCGACCCCGTCGGCATCAACTGAACAGAAGGTGACGATCCCCGACGTCGTCGGGCTCACCAGATTGGCTGCAACGTCGGATCTGGAACGAGCAGGCCTGACGTTCGCCGTTCGGACCGAGGCGACCGACGAGGTGAAGCCGGGGAGGGTGATCTCCCAGGCGCCCCGAGCGGGTCGAAGGGTTCGCGCCACTCGCCGGATCGACCTGTCGGTGGCCAAGCCCCGACTGGTATCCGCGGGCATGAGGTGCCCGAGCGATCCGCTGTTGGGCATCTACCACCCGGACCGGCTTCAGGTGCTGCAGGAGTGCGTGTGGTTCTTGGGAACGGTGGTGGAAGTCCGGCCCGAAGACGACGGAGATCATCACATCGACATCGCTCCCGACGGCGGCTTCGAACATTTCCTGAATGCCGGTGACCGGGAACACCAGGATGGCGGCCTGCTGGTCGAGATCGTCGAGGGCCAGGCCCTCCCTATTCCGGAACTCGGTGAGCACATCTCGGTGTTCGGGACATCGGTCTACGACCGGACCCATGGCTGGAACGAGATCCATCCGATCTGGGCCATCAAGTACCTCGATTCGGGCAACGTGGTCAGAGAGCTCCCTCCCGACCCTCCCCTGTACAACCCCGATGAGACGGATGGCGGCGGAGGTGGCAGCGGCAGCGGCAGTGGACGTGGAGGTGGGGGCGGTGGCTCGAATTGCGATCCGAACTACACCGGAGCATGCCTCAAGGACGGCATCGGTGACTACGACTGTGGTGGAGGGAGCGGCAACGGCCCGAACTACGTGTACGCAACGGTCCATGTTGTCGGCGAAGACGTGTTCGGCCTCGACAGCGACGGCAACGGGTTGGGCTGCGAGTAGGTGATCGAGGCGACGACGGGTGTGCTTCAGTACCGGTGTATCGGCGGAGCGCGAGCCTGGGGAGGGTGAGGGAGGAGCCATGGCAACGATGGACCCGAGTAAGGAGGCGCAGAAGGTGATCTGGTCGCTCGGCGACTACCGCGAGCTGACCAAGCTGGGCACCTACGGCGAGGAGCTGGTCGACGCGGCTGAGGTTGGGGCCGGGATGGATGTGCTCGACGTGGCGGCCGGGACGGGGAAGATCGCGCTGGCCGCCGCCGCTCGGGGGGCCCGAGTGACAGCGTGCGACATCACTCCCGCGATGATCGAGTGGGGTCGGTCGGAGTCCGCCGCTGCCGGGCTGGAGATCGATTGGAGGGAGGCCGACGCCGAGGACCTCCCCTTCGAGGATGGCCGATTCGATCGCGTGCTGTCCTCGTTCGGCGCCCAGTTCACCCCGAATCCCGACACGGTAACGCGTGAGATGTTCCGCGTGACCAAGCCGGGCGGCATCGTCGCCATGGCGAACTGGACGCTCGAGGGCTACATGGGACGCCGTATCGTCGCCAACATCCGCCGGACGCCGGCTCCCGATCCTGCGGCTCCCATGCGCTGGGGGGATCCGGCATACGTGCAGGAGCGGTTCGACGGCCTGGTGGACGACATCCGCTTCGAGCAGCGATCCGCACGGATGGAGTCCGAGTCTCCCGAAGAGGCCAAGGACTTCTGGGAGCGCTACAACGGGCCCCAGATCGCGCTGCGCAACATGCTGCCCCCCGAGCAATACCAGGAGATGCTGGACGAGATGGACCAGCTCACCGCCGAGTTCAATACGGCCGACGACGGCTCCGTCCGGATCGACGCCGACTGGCTGCTCGTCTTGGCGCGCAAGTCCACATAGCCGCCAGACCGAGCCCCCTCCCGGAGCCGACGAGGGGTGGCGTGGTCGTCACGACGTGCTCTGCAGAGGATGACGATGCGGTCCATCCCGCAGCCGTGGCAACGCTTCGTCGTCGACCCGGACCCCGGGCGCAAGGCCAGTGGAGAAGTCCCGGTGATCAGGTCGGGCTCGTCGTGGTTGGCCGGACGCACTTCCCTGTTGGCAGAGCGCCCGGGCTGAGCGGGCCGCAGAAGGGTTCGTTGCCCCCGGTGCCGAGCGTGAGCTGGTAGATCGCCGCCCCGACCAGCAGCACGAACAGCAGGATCACCGTGATGAGCGTTCCTCGGCGCACGGGCGGGGAGGCTAGCAGGAGTGCCGGGCGGCTCAGACCAGGGTGAACCCAGGGAACTGGTCGCGGATGTCGTTCCAGTGGGGGAGGAAGACCGTGAGGAAGATCGTGATCCAGATGGCGAACATCACGATCCCGACGTAGCCGAGGACGATGCCGGCCACCGCGAGCCCCCGGCCGGCCTGCGTGCCGCCGGACTCGTCGATCTCGCGCTTGGCCTTGTAGCCGAAGATCAGCGCGAGGATCGAGCCGATCCCCATGTTCACGATGCCGAGGACCAGCGAGGCGATGGCGTAGGCGTTCGTCCGCTGAGGGACGTACATGCGCGCGTACGGGGCGGCGGGCGGGACCGTGCCCATCCGGAAGTCGAATCGGCAGAACCGGCAGATCACGGCCTCGGCGCGGATCTCCTCGCCGCAGGCCGGGCACCGCTTCATGCCGGCGGCGATCTGACCCATGCGCGGATGCTTTCCCGGGCCCAGGCCGGCCGTCAACCCAGTCAGCCGCGGGCGGGCTGCAGCCCGATCCGGGCCTCGCAGAACTCCCGGTTCCGCACGAGCACCTCGGTGAGGGCGTCCTCGTCCTTGATCCACGGCCGCAGGTCGAGCTCCAGCGCGATGGAGCCTCCCAATCCGTCCGCGGCCACCGTGTCGAGGAACACGCCGACGTCGAGCACGCCGTTCTCCGCGTACACCGGCAGGTGCGAGTCCCAGCCCCGCCCGGCGTTGTTCGACAGGTGCACGTGCACGAGCTTGTCGCGGTACCGCCGGTACACGTCGACGATGTCCAGCCCGGCGACCGCCGCGTGGCTCGTGTCGAGCACCATGTACGGGTTCCGGTCGAGCTCCTCCATCTCCTGCCCGGAGTGGAACGACAGGCCGCGCTCGCCGGGGAGCTTCACCGGGAACATGTTCTCGACGGCCACGGTCACTCCGGTCCGCGCGGAGAACTCGGCCAGGTTCTCGGTGATCCACTTCCGGTACCGGACCTGCCACCGGTACGGCGGATGGACGACGACAGTGCCCGCGCCGACCTCCTCGGCGAGCTGCGCCGAGCGGTAGATCTTCCCGAGCGGGTCGGTGCCCCACACGCGCCGGGTGACCAGCAGGAACGGCGCGTGGATCGCCTCGACCTTCAGGTCGTTCGCCTCCGCCGCCTCACGCAGCAGCATCGGGTCCTGGGTGGCGGGGTCGTTCGTCACCATGACCTCGACCGACCGGTATCCGGCAGCTGCCGTGATGCGCATCGCGTCACGGAGCGGCAACCGATAGAAGGGCGCCGTCGACAGCTGCAGCCGCGGTGGCGCGTTCATCGGCCGGCGTCGGGGCATGGCTGGCGGGGGAGCATGCCGTGCATTGTATCGGCGCCCCTGCCGCTGCCCCCCAGATGGTTCCGTGAAGATTCGGTGACCGAACGGGGTCCAACCGCCCCGCGCGACGGCACCGCGGAGACACGAAACCGCCGCCAGCCATCACGGTGATCCCTCGCAGTACGCGACCGCACGGAGCCGAGAAGGCACCTCTTTACACGGCCGGATATCCTCGGGCGCGAGTCGGGTGGGGCTCGAGGCAAGGGGAAGGCGCGATCGAGCGCGACAACGCGCCGGCGTGGAACGGCAAACCGGGGCACTACGAGGTCTGGTTCGTCACGCTCTCGGACGGGCACACCGGCTACTGGATCCGCTCGACGCTGCTCGCACCGACCGGGGCCGCACCGGAGGGGCGGGTGTGGTTTGCCCGGTTCGACCGGGACCGGCCGGAGCGGACCGTCGCGCTGAACGCCGCGTGGCCGATGGGGCAGGTACACGACCGGCCCGATCCGTTCGAGATCCAGATCGGGGATTCCCTGTTCGCGTCCGGGAGGGCGGCCGGCAGGCTGTCGGGCGAGGGTCACCAGGTCGAGTGGGAGCTCACCTGGCCCACGGGGGACGAGACGCTGCGGTTGCTGCCGGCCGCGCTGTACCGGGGCGGGCTGGCGCCGACGAGGCCGTTCTCGCCGAATCCGGCGGCGCGGTTCAGCGGGACGGTGACCGTCGACGGGGAGCAGGCCGCGCTGGAAGGAGTCCCCGGGCAGCAGGGCCATCTGCACGGCTCGAAGCACGCCGAGCGGTGGGCGTGGGCGCACTGCAGGCGTTCGACCGCGAGGACGACGTCGTGCTGTCGGCGATCACGGCGCAGGGGAGGCGAGGGCCGTTCACGACGCCGTTCACGACGTTCGTTTCGCTGCGGGTGAACGGGCGGTGGATCCGGCTGTCCGGAGTCTCGAGGAAGCGCGAGCAGACCCTGGGGGCGTGGCGGGTCGACCTGGCGGACCGGCAGTACCGGCTCACGGGACGGATCGGGGCCGACCCCTCGCTGATGGTCCAGGCCCGGTACCTCGACCCCGACGGGACCCCCCGGTGGTGTCACAACAGCGAGGTGGCGTCCTCGCGGTTCGTCCTGTTCGAGCGGCGCGCGGAGGGGTTCGAGGAGGTCGCCAGCCTGTCCTCGGTGGGAACGACCCACGCGGAATGGGCGGGCCGGACGCCCGCCCCCGGGGAGTTCGTCGAGCATCGGGAACTGGGCAAAACGGGCGAGGGCTCCGGCTAGACTCCGCCCCGATGAACATCTCATCCCTGCTGGCCGAGCAGGCCGCCCGGCGCCCCGACGCGACCGCCCTGGTTTTCCACGGCCGGCCCGTGACCTATGCCGAGCTGGACGACGCGGCGGGCCGGGCCGCCGCGGCGTTGGTCTCGAGCGGCGTCGAGCCCGGCGACCGGGTCGCGCTGGTGGTCGGGAACGTGCCCGAGTTCGTCTCCGCGCTGTACGGCGTCTGGCGGGCGGGCGCGGTGGCGGTCCCACTGAACGTCATGCTGACCAGCGAGGAGCTGGGCTACATCCTGGCCGACGCGGGCGTGCGGGCGATCGTGGCCCAGATGCAGTACCTGCCAGCGATCCTGGCGGTGCGCGACCGGCTGTCGGATCTGGAAACGGCCTTCGTCGTGGCCGGCCCGCCGGTTCCTTCCGGGACGGTCTCGTTCGAGGAGGCCAGGGGCAGGGAGCAGCCCATGGCCGAGGCGCGCGAATCGCCCGACGGGCTGGCGCTGATCCAGTACACGTCCGGAACGACGGCCGATCCCAGAGGCGCCATGCTCGGCCACGACAACCTCGAGGCGAACATGGACCAGATGGAAGAGGTGCCCGCGATGCGGATCGTCGAGGACGACGTCGTGTTGCTCGTGCTGCCGGTGTTCCACATCTACGCGCTGAACGTGATCCTGGGCATGGCCATCCGCGCCGGCGCCGAGTGTGTGCTGATGGAGCGGTTCGACCCGACCGAGACCCTCGACGTCGTGGAACAGCAGGGCGTGACGCTGCTCCCCGGCGCGCCGCCGATGTACGTCGAGTGGCTGGAGCAGCCCCAGGGCCGGAAGAAGGCCTTCGCCACGGTCCGGATCGCCGTGTCGGGCGCGGCGCCGCTGCCGCCGGAGGTGTTCCAGCGGTTCCGCGACCGGTTCGGCGTCACGATCTGGGATTCCTACGGGCTGACCGAGGCGGGGCCTGCCGTGACCTCGAACGCGGTGGGGGACCGGGCCCGGGCCGGCTCGATCGGGCTGCCCATCCCCGGGCTCGAGGTGCGGCTGGTCGAGCAGACCGAGGCGGGTCTGCAAGACGTCGAGGAGGGCGACCCCGGCGAGATCGTCGTCCGGGGCCCGGCCGTGTTCCGGGGGTACTGGGGGAAGGACGACGCCACGGCGCAGGCCCTGACCGACGGATGGCTGCGGACGGGCGACGTGGCCTACCGCGACGACGACGGCTACCTCTACCTGGTCGACCGGACCAAGGACCTGATCATCGTCTCGGGCTTCAACGTCTTCCCCAAGGAGGTCGAGGACGCCCTGGTCCGCCTCCCGGGCGTGACCGACGCGGTCGTCATCGGGGTCCCCGATCCCCGCACGGGTGAGGCGGTGAAGGCGATCGTGGTGCTGGAACCGGGGGCCACCGTCACGCCGCAGTCGCTCGCCGACGGCGTCGCCCGGTACCTGGCGCGGTTCAAGGTCCCCCGCGAGATCGAGATCGTGGACGAGCTGCCCCGCCACCCGACCGGGAAGGTGCTCCGCCGGGCCCTCCGCGGCGAGGATGTCCTCGGCGGCGAGCCGCAGTCCGGCTGATCGCCATGTGGGTCTTCCCGCTGGCCGCGGCGATCGTCGCGGTGGCGTTCGCGGGGCTCGTGGGCAAGGAGTTCGCCGCCCGGCCGCGGCCGTACCTCGCTGCGTGGGCGGTCGCCCTGCTGATGTTCGCCGCCGCGTCATTCGCCGCGTTCCTCGGAATTCTTAACGGGTGGACACCGTCCGAGTTCCGCGTCTACTGGCTGTTGGGCGCCGTGCTGAACGTGCCGTACCTGGCGCTCGGTGAGCTGCTCCTGCTCTTCCGCGAGCGCCGAGTGCAGGTGGGCCTGTTCCTCGTCGTGCTGTTCGGAACGGCGTTCGCGCTGAACGTCGTGCGGACCGCGGCGGTATCCAACACGGCGCTTGCGGCTCGTGACCTTCCGCTCGGGAAGGACGTGTTCGCTCCGGGGGGAGTCGCACCGGTGGGAATCGGTCCGGTGGGGATCGCTCCAGGGGGAGGCTTCCTCCCAACGCCGTCATCTGACCTCGCCTATCGGCTCGCTCAGTACTACTCGTATCCCGCGTACGTCATCCTCGTCGCCGGTGCGGCGTGGTCGGCCTGGAGGATGCGGAAGGCTCCGCACCTGCGGAACCGGTTCCTGGGCACGCTCGGGATCGCGGTCGGCGCGACGATCGTCGCCATCGGGTCTGGCGTGGGCGCTGGGCTCGACGTCGTTCCCGTGTTCTCGGTCTGCCTGGCCCTCGGGATCGCCGTGATGTTCTGGGGGTTCCTCCGGGCCTCGCGGCCGGCCCCGGCGCGCGACGCCCCAGCCGCAACGTAGGTCTTTTCTGACCCAGCTCTGATCCGGTTCGTCGCGAGGCGCGAACCATGCGTGCCGCCGGGACCGAAAACAGACGAGCCAGGGGGAGGTGATGGAACCCGCGGCCGGGCTTGGGCCGGCCGCTTCCTCCGGCGGCGTCGTCGTACTCGACTCACGAAGGAGTCCTCAGTGAAGAAGCGATTCCGCAGGGCTGCGATCGCGATCGGCGCCACGATGGCGCTCGGAGGTGGCCTCTTCGCGGGCCTCGGGCCGGGCACCGGACTGGCGTCCAGCCACCGCGAGGCGCCGCTGGTGTCGGCGGATCCCCAGGTCGACGGAACGGACCTCTACGCGTTCCGGAGCCCGGACAAGCCGAGCACCGTCACGTTCGTCAGCAACTGGATCCCGTTCGAGGAGCCCGGCGGCGGCCCGAACTTCTACGCCTGGGCCGACGGCGTCCACTACGACATCAACATCGACAACAACGGGGACGCCAAGCCGGACATCGTGTACCGGTGGACGTTCACGAACCACTACCGGAACACGGACACGTTCCTGTACAACACGGGCCCGGTGGCCTCGCTCACCGACCCGAACCTGAACTTCTACCAGACCTACGACCTCACCCGGATCACCCACGCGAGCGGCCACGCGTCGACCTCGACGCTCGTCGACGACGCCATCTCGGCGCCGTCCGACGTCGGCGAGACGTCGATGCCGGACTACGAGTCGATCGCCGACGAGGCCATCACGAGCTTCGGCGGCGGCAACTCGAAGACGTGGGCCGGGCAGGCCGACGACCCGTTCTTCCTCGACCTCCGGGTGTTCGACCTGGCGTACGGCTGCGCACCTCCGTACCCGTGCGCCCCGACGTTCCCGGAGTCGGGCGACGACACTCTCGAGGGCTTCAACGTGAACTCCCTGGTGCTGCAGGTCCCGAGGCGGGTACTCCGCGGGTCATCCTCGGTCATCGGCATCTGGACCACGGCCGAGCGCAAGTCGATCCGGGTGCAGAACACCGACGGCTCCATCGACTCGAGCGGCAGCTTCGTCCAGGTCTCGCGCTTGGGCATGCCGCTGGTCAACGAGGTCGTCGTCCCGGTGGGAGCGAAGGACTACTTCAACGCTTCCCAGCCCAAGGACGACGCGCAGTTCCTCGGCAAGGTCAACGACCCCGAGCTCCCGCACGTGCTGAACGCCCTCTACGGGCTGCCCGTGCCGGACTCTTCGGGGACGCCGGGGATCCAGCGTTCCGACCTGATCTCGGTGTTCCTCACCGGGCTCTCCGGGCTGAACCAGCCGCCCGGCGTCACGCCCTCGGAGCAGCTACGGCTGAACATCGACACGCCGCTGTGCACCAGCAGCTGCAACTCGCTCGGCGCCATCGCCGGCGACGCGCAGGGGTTCCCGAACGGACGGCGGCTCAGCGACGACATCATCGACGTCGCGGTGCGCGTGGTGGAGGGAGTCCTGCTCCCCGGCCACCCGGGCATCGTCGACTCGCTCGGTGACGGCGTGAACGCCAACGACGTGCCGTTCCAGGGCGACTTCCCGTACGTCGCGTACCCGCACCACGGGTCCGACCCCGACCCCCACTAGGAGGAGCGGAGTTGGGCGCGATCGGAGGAGGGTCCGGGCTCGGACGAGCGCGGGTCCCTCCCCGCCCCCTTCCACGGGGAAGGGCCGGCCGCGGGGGCGGCGCGGGCTACGGGGGGCGCTCACGGCGGTCGGCGTGGTGTCGCTCGCCATCGCGCTCCTCGCGGTGGGGAGCCTGGGGCCGTTCGGGAACCGGCCCCACGACCCGGCCCGGGGCCGGGACGTCCTGGGGACCGATCCCGCCGGGTCCCTGCAGGGCCACCCGGTCATCCTCTCGGGCTCGCTCCAGCAGGCCATCGCCAGCCTCCAGGCCCGCCTGCGGGCGGTCCCCGAGGACTGGGGGGCGTGGGCCACGCTGGGGCTGGCGTACGTGCAGCAGGCCAGGGTGAGCGCCGACCCCAGCTTCTACCCGAAGGCGGAGGGCGCGCTGCGCCGCTCGCTGCGGCTCCACGCCGAGGGGAACTTCGAGGCCGACACCGGCGAGGGAGCGCTGGCCGCCGCCCGGCACGACTTCGCCGGGGCGCTGCGGTGGGGCGAGCGGGCCAGGTCCGTGAATCCCTACAACGGCAACGGCTACGGGGTCGTCGGCGACGCCCGGGTGGAGCTGGGGCGCTACGACCAGGCGTTCGCCACGTTCCAGCGGATGGTGGACCTCGAGCCGGACCTCGCCTCCTACGCGCGGGTCTCGTACGCCCGGGAGCTGCAGGGCGACGTCGGCGGGGCGATCGCGGCCATGCGGCTGGCGCTCGGCGCGGCCGGGACTCCCGAGGACCGGGCCTTCGCTGCCTCGCAGCTCGGGGACCTCTACTTCAACTCCGGCCGGCTGGACGACGCCGAGCGCTCGTACCGGGAGGCGGTCGCCGCCACGCCCGAGTACATGCCGCCGCAGGCCGGCCTGGCCAGGGTGGCGTGGGCCCGCGGCGACCTCGAGGGCGCCATCCGGCAGTTCGCCGACGTCGTGTCGCGCTACCCCTCGCCCGAATACCTCATCGCCCTGGGGGACCTGGACACGGTCGCGGGCCGGGGCGCCGACGCGGCCGAGCAGTACGCAACGGTGCGCGTCGAAGAGCGGCTGTTCCAGGCGGCGGGGGTCGACGTCGACCTGGAGCTGGCGCTGTTCGACGCGGACCACGGCAACCCCGCCCACGCGGTCGAGGAGGCCCGTGCGGAGTGGAACCGGCGACACAGCATCCTGGTGGCCGACGCGCTGGCCTGGTCGCTGTCCCGGGCCGGGCGGGCCGACGAGGCGCTGCCGTACGTGCGGCTCGCCGGGAAGCTCGGGTACCGCAGCGCCCTGCTCGCCTTCCACGCCGGGATGATCGAGCGGGCCACCGGCGACCCGGCCGGGGCCCGCCGCGACCTCCGCCTGGCCCTCGACATCAACCCCCACTTCTCGATCCTGCACGCCGTGACCGCTCGGCGGACGCTGGCCGCGCTGGGGCGCGGAGCATGAGGAGCGTCCGGCGGCTGGCGGCGCTGCTGGCGCTGGGCTTCGCGCTGCTGGTCGCGACGGCGGGCGGCGCCTCGGCCCACCCGCTGGGGAACTTCACGATCAACACGTACGACGGGATCGTCGTCGTCCCCGGCGAGGTCCGGGTGTGGTACGTGCTAGACATGGCCGAGATCCCCACGTTCCAGCTGTCGCGCACGCTGGACCGGGACGGCGACGGCTCGGCGAGCGCCTCCGAGCTGGCCGTCTTCGCGGGAAGGCGCGCGTCGGAGCTGGTCGGTCAGGTCGAGGTTCGGGTGGACGGCCGGACGGTCCCGCTGGAAGTGCGATCCGCCACCGCTACGCTGCGGCCCGGCCAAGCGGGACTCCATTGCCTGCGTCTGCAGGCCGTGTTCGCCGGACCGGTCGGCAGGGTGGGGACGGTGTCGCTTGCCGATCACACCTATGCGGACCACATTGGGTGGCACGAGGTCACGGCGATCGGGGCGAGGGGAGCAGTCGTGGCCGGGTCGGACGTTCCGGAGAGGACCGTCAGCCGGGCGCTCCTGCGGTATCCGAGCGACCTGCTGCAGAACCCGCTGGACGTCACGACGGCCCGGTTCGGCTTCCGGCCCGGGGCGAGCGGCGCCGCGCCCGTGGCGCCCGGCCGCGGCGGCGAGGGAGCCCGTCCGGGGGTGAGCGGCGGAGCGTTCGCCAGGCTGGCCACGTGGAGCGGGCTGTCGATCCCGGCGCTGCTGCTGGCACTGGCGCTGGCCGCCGCGTTCGGCGCCGCCCACGCGCTGCTTCCCGGACATGGCAAGACCCTGATGGCGGCCTACCTCGTCGGCCGGGGAGGCCGCCTCCGTCAGGCCGCGCAGGTCGGCGTCGCGGTGGCGGCCATGCACTCGGTCTCGGTGCTCGCGCTCGGGCTCGCCATCCTCGGGCTGCAGGTCGTCGCGCCGGACCGGATCTACCCGTGGGTCACCCTGGCCACCGGGCTCCTCGTGGTCGGCTTGGGCGTGATCCTGGCGATCCTGCGGGTCCGGGACGATCGACGGGGCGCATCCGAGGCGCACCGGCACGGGTGGGGACACGACCACGTCCACGCGAACGGACACGGCTCGGAGCACCGCGTACACGAGTCCGTCGCGTCCCACCTCAGTGCCGAACGCATCCCTGCGCTGGCGGGCGTCGGCGCGGTCGGCGCACCGACCCTTGGGCGCGCCGGGAGCCCGACGTTCGTCACGCATGCGGCCCGGGAGAAATCGCCCGGAGCCGGCCACGCTCACGACGGGAACCGCGACCGCGGGATCGGCGGCCCCGCCCCGCAGGCGCTCGACCGGCCGTTGTCCCGCGCCGGGCTGACCGGCCTCGCCGTCGCCGGCGGGATCCTGCCGTCGCCGACGGCGATCGTCGTGCTGCTCGCCACGTTCTCGGCCCACCGGGTCGCGTTCGGCCTTGCCCTCATCCTGTCGTTCAGCGCGGGCATGGCCGCGGCGCTGGTCGGCGTAGGCATCCTTGCCCTGCGGGCCCGGCGAGCGGTCACCCGCCGCCTGTCGGGACGGCTGGTCCGGGCACTCCCGATCGCGACGGCGCTGGTCATCGTCGGCGTCGGCCTCTTCCTGGCGATCAGGGGCGCGGCGACGATCTGATCGCCGGCCCGGACGCCGTCCCCGGGCGCCGGCGAGACGATTCGATCAGGTCGAGCGGACCAGCCTAGTCCGCGTTGCGCGAGCCTCAGCCGGGACGGAACGGAGGCAGACCGTCGCCCTCATCGGAGACGAAGCCGCCGCCCGACCCCGTCATCTCGGCCAGACGCGCCGACACGCGATTGTATCCGTCGCGATCCCACGACACCACGACGTCGGCGACCACACCGCTGCCGACCAGGACGAGGGTCGGGACGACGGTGACGCCGTATGCGTCCGAGGCGGGGTACGGCGGGAGATCGGGCACCGAGGCCACACCCAGCCCGTAGCGGGCGGCGAACTCGTCGATGCGTTCGGGCGGGTCCTGGCCGATCCCGACGACGCGGCCGGGGTACCGCTCCCCGAGCCGGGTCGCCACCGGCGCCGATATCTGGCAGACCGGACACGTGACCTTGTAGAAGTACAGGGCCCGAGCGCCCGACAGGTCCACCCCGGGGATCGCCGGCGCCGCCGCGCCGACCGTGATCACACTCATGAGCCAAGAGTACGGCAGCCCGGCCTGCGCCTTCGCCGCCGGGTCGGGAGAACCACTCGTGCCGGTGAGGTCGGGCGTGCCTCGGATGGGCGAGTCATTCGAGCAGGGGATCGGGGCTGGGCTCGGGCGGCCCCAGGCTGGTGGCCGACGTCCCCCGGCGGACGTACTCGGTTCCGTCCGGCCAACGGGTGACGTACTGCGTGTTGGTGGGGTCGTCCCACCGCAGCACGGTGATGTCCTCCACGTCGACCCGGAAGAGGTGGAACTTCCCGATCTCGGGTCGCCACCCCAGCCGTTCGACGACCTCGGCGGCGACCGGGACCTGGATGGCCGGCTCGGTCTCGGGTACGGCCCGGCCCCGGAGCTTGACCTCGCCGTCGCTGCCGTCCCGATGGGCCGCAACGCTGTGGACGAGCACGCGCGAGTCCCGCGCGAGGTCGCCGACCTTCCGGGACTCCCATCCCATCAGCAGCCACAGGTCGCCCCGCCAGAACAGGGGCTCGACGGGGTTCAGGCGTGGCGACCCGTCGCGACGGATCGTGGCAACCAGCACCACGCCGGACCCGCCAGCTTCCGCTCCGCGAGCTCGGCGAGCCGGGGCTGCTGCGACGCGACGTCATGCCAGCGCACGACCCCTCCCGGAATGCGACGTCTCGGTCGAAGCCTAGGGCCGCGGCTCAGGCGGCGTCGGTTCCGCCCTGGGCCCCGAACTTGGGGCTCAGCACGGCCGACCAGCGGTGGGGGCCGATGGGCACGGTCGGCGCGCTCCCGGTGGGCTCCTCCGTGATGAGGATCTCGTCGTAACGGCTGGCGTCGAAGGGAAGCAGCACCGTGACCAGGCCTTCCTCCGGCACGAAGTCCACGACGTGCTGGAAGCGGCTGGACTCCCCGACCCACAGCCGGTAGACGTGACCGGACGCGGGGGAGGGGACGTCCGAGCCGAACAGGGCGACCTGGGTCTCGCGGTACCCGAGCAGCACCCGCTGCTCGGAGCGCTCGCTGTCGAGGGCCACGGTCCGCGCGTCGGGCTGGGCCATGAGGTGGGTCACCTCTGCGATCCGCTTCTGGCGCGAGCTGATGTCGCCCACCCGCACGTGCAGGGTCACGTTCCACACGGAGAGCCCGACCACTGCGACCGCCGCGGCGGCCGACAGCCAGGACCCCACACCCCTCCGGGGGGCCACGGTGGCCGGTCCCTTCGCGAGCCCGGGGACCTCCTGGATCTCGCGACGCAGTCGCGGCAACAGCGTGTCGGGCGGATCGACGGGGAGGGACGCCAGCGCCAACTCGGCCGCCAGAGAGCGGAACACCGGAACCGACTCCCGGCAGCGCTCGCAGCCGGGAAGATGCTCGCTCAGGAGGCGCTCGGCCTCCCGCAGGTCCTCGCCGTCGAGGCTGTTCAGGGCGTGTGCCGCCAGCAACTGCTCGATCTGCTCGTGCTCCGGCGGCACGGCGTCCTCACCCATGTTGTCGTGATCGCGGTCGGTCATCGCTCGTCGATCTCGTGGTGGGTCATGTGTCGTCGATCTCCAGGAAGAGCCGAAGCTTCTGCATGGCCGCCAGGGTTCTCGTCTTGACCGTTCCCAACGGGATTCCCAGCTCCTCGGCGATGGCCGCCTGCGTCATCCCGGCGAAGTAGGCCATCTCCAGCACGCGGCGCTGGTCGTGGGGGAGCTCGGCGAGTGCCTTCCGGACCTCCCTCCGGCGGTGGGCGACCCACGCCTCCTCCACGACTGCCTCCGCTACATCTTCGTCTGCGGAGGGCTCGAGGTTCGCGGCGCGCTCGGTGCGCCGGCGCAGGCGCTCCTCCCGTCGGACGGTGTCCACGGCCCGGTGGTGCACGAGCGACAGGAAGAACGACCGGAACGGCCCCCGCGCCGGGTCGAAGGCTTCGGGGGCCCGCCACAGCGCCAGGAACGCGTCGTGGACGACCTCCTGGGCCAGCAGCTCGTGGCCGGTCACCCGCAGGGCCAGGCCGTAGGCCCCCGGTGCGTATCGCAGATACAGCGTCTCGAAGGCCCCAACGTCGCCCCCCAGGATCCGCGCGTGCAGGTCGAGATCCAGCCGGTCGTGTTCCTCCCGTTCGCCCACGCCCGCCATTCTCCCGGCCCGGGCGAGGGCCCGCAGCCCAGGGGCGACGGGGCGGAGGCGGCCGGTACGATCCGGGGGTGTCAGAGCAGCGATCCCTGCCCCAGGTGCTCATGTTCTCGCGCCGGACCTGCGGCCTGTGCGACAAGGCCAGGGCGGTCGTCCTCGCCGAGCGGGAGCGGACCCCGTTCGAGTTCGAGGAGGTCTGGATCGACGGCGACGACGCCCTCGAGGACTCCCACGGCCTGCGCGTCCCCGTCGTCGAGATCGATGGCGTGGAGGAGTTCGAGACCTTCGTGGACCCCCGCCGATTCGCTTACCTGGTCGGCGCCCGACGCCACGATTGACAGGCATCCGGTTTTGGGGGCAGTCGGGGGGCGGAGCCCCCCCGACAATCTTTCACAATCGCGCTAGCATGGTCCCCGATGCGCTCGAGCCGCCCCTTTTGCCGGTGAGAGAGCGCCCCATCCCCGAGGCCACGGTGGGGCGCCTGCCCGTCTACCTGCGGGTCCTGCTGGAGATGGCCGAGGCGGGGACCATCACGGTCTCCTCCGAGAGGCTGGCCGAGGCGGCCGGCGTGAACTCCGCGAAGGTGCGCAAGGACCTGTCGCACCTCGGCTCCTACGGCACCAGGGGCGTCGGGTACGACGTGGCCTACCTGATCCACCAGATCCGTCGCGAGCTCGGGCTCACCCAGCACTGGCCCGTGGTCATCGCCGGCGTCGGGAACCTCGGCCACGCCCTGGCGAACTACCGCGGGTTCTCCGAGCGGGGGTTCGAGGTGGCGGCGCTCGTCGACGCCGACCCGTCCAAGGTGGGGGAGCCGACCGGAGGCCTGCGGGTCCAGCACGTGGACGACCTGCCGGAGATCGTGCGGGACCGCCAGATCTCGATCGGCGTCGTGTGCACGCCGGCCGCCGCCGCCCAGGAGGTGGCCGACCGCATGGTCGCGGCCGGGATCCGCTCGATCCTCAACTTCGCCCCGGCCATCATCACGGTGCCCCAGGGCGTGTCGCTGCGGAAGGTCGACCTGTCGATCGAGCTGCAGATCCTGGCCTTCTACGAGCAGCGCAAGGCGATCCTGTCGGAGGTCCGCCGGGGCCGCCGCGCCGCGACCCCGCCCACCGGGAACGGCGCCGGGCCGCCCCTCGACCTGGCCCCGGCCCGGAGCTAACCAGATGCCGGTCCTGGCCCTCGGGATCTCGCACCGCCGCGCGCCGGTCGAGCTGCTCGAGCGGCTGGCCTTCGGGCCGGACGAGCTGGCGAAGGCCTACCACCACCTGACCAGGTCGGATTCCATCGGCGGCGCCGTCGTGCTCTCGACGTGCAACCGGGTGGAGGTGTACGCCGACGTCGACGCGTACCACTCGGGGTTCCAGGCGCTGAAGGGGTTCCTGGCCGAGTCCCGCGAGGTCGCCCCGGACGACTTCGCCGAGCCGCTGTACTCGCACTACGAGGACCAGGCGGCCGAGCACCTGTTCAGCGTCGCAGCGGGACTGGACTCGATGGTGCTCGGCGAGCCCCAGATCCTCTACCAGGTCCGCCAGGCGTACCGCGCTGCCGACGTCGAGGGCGCCGCGAGCGCCGCGTTGACCCAGCTGTTCCGCCGGGCGGTGAAGGCCGGGCGGCGGGCCCGGGACGAGACCGCCATCGGCGCGAGCCCCGCCGCGTTCGTGCAGGCCGGGGCGGAGCTGGCCGAGCGGACCCTGGGCCGGCTGGAGGGCCGTGTTGTGGTTCTGGTGGGCGCCGGGAAGATGAGCGAGCTGGCGGCGGCGGATCTCCGCGCACGGCGGGTGAGCCGGGTCGTCGTGGTGGCCAGGCGGCCCGAGCGAGGCGAGCGCCTGGCTCGCACCGCCGGCGGCGAGGCTCGCGAGATGGAGAGGCTGGACGAGTCGCTGGCGGAGGCCGACCTGGTGGTCAGCGCGACCGGAGCCACCCGGGTGGTGATCGACCGGGCGTCAGTCGAGGCGGCGCAGCGGGCCCGCGACGGCCGGCCGCTGTTCCTGCTGGACCTGGCCGTTCCCCGCGACGTCGACCCGGCCGCGGCCGAGGTCCCCCGCGTCGAGATCGCGAACATCGATCACCTGCGGGAGGTCGTGGTCCGGGCGCCGGAGTCGGAAGTGGACCGGGTCCGGGACATCGTGGGGGAGGAGGTCGCAGCGTTCCGGGCGTGGCGCCGAGCGATCCGCCTGGCGCCGGTGATCCAGCGCATCTACGACCGGGGAGAGGCCGTGCGGGCCGCGGAGATGGAGCGCCTGCGCGCCAGGCTGGACGGCCTGTCCGAGCAGCAGATCGACGCCGTGGAAGCGGCGACGAAGGCCATCGTGGCCAAGCTCCTGCACGGCCCCGTGACCCGGGCCAAGGCCGGCGACGTCCAGGACGCACGCGCCATGGCCCTCGCCGAGCTGTTCGGCCTGGAGCTCCCGCCGGCGTGACCGGGCCGTCGGGCGACGGGCCGCGCTCCGCCGAGCTGTTCGGCCGCGCACGGCGGCGCATCCCGGGCGGCGTGAACTCCCCGGTACGGGCGTTCGGGTCGGTTGACGGGACGCCGGTCTTCGTGGAACGCGGCGAGGGCGCGTACGTGATCGACGCCGACGGCCGGCGCTACGTCGATCTCGTCATGTCGTGGGGGGCCCTGGTGTTCGGCCACGCCAGGCCGGAGATCGTGGAGGCCGCCATCGAGGCAGCCGGGCGAGGGACGTCGTTCGGGGCCCCGACCGAGGCCGAGGTCGAGCTGGCCGAGCGGATCTGCCGGATGGTCCCCTCGGTCGACATGGTCCGGCTGGTGTCCTCCGGCACCGAGGCGTGCATGACCGCGATCCGCCTGGCCCGGGGCTTCACCCGGCGCGACGCGGTCGTGAAGTTCGCCGGCTGCTACCACGGGCACTCGGACGCGCTGCTCGCCACCGCCGGGTCGGGCGTGGCAACGTTTGGATTGCCGGACTCGCCAGGGGTCACGAAGGCGGCGGCGGCCGACACGCTGGTCGCGCCGTTCAACGACCTGGCCGCGGTCGCTACCCTGTTCGATGCCCGGGGCGATGACGTCGCGTGCGTGATCGTCGAGCCGGTGGCCGCAAACATGGGGGTGGTCCCCCCGGCTCCCGGGTTCCTGGAGGGTCTCCGGGCCCTGTGCGACGACGCGGGCGCGCTGCTGATCTTCGACGAGGTCATCACGGGGTTCCGCCTCGGCGCGGGCGGCGCCCAGGAGCGGTTCGGCGTCCGGCCCGACCTCACCACGCTGGGGAAGATCGTCGGCGGGGGATTCCCCCTGGCTGCCTTCGGCGGTCGCGCGGACGTCATGGAGCGTCTGGCGCCGGCCGGTCCGGTCTACCAGGCCGGGACCCTGTCCGGGAATCCCGTCGCGGTCGCCGCCGGGCTCGCGGCCCTCGACCTGATCGAACGGGAGCCTCCGTACTCCGGCCTGGAGCGCGGGGCCGCGCGCCTGCACGAGGGCCTCGGCGCCGTCGGCGGCCCGGTGAGGGTGAACCGGGAGGGCTCGCTGCTGTCACTGTTCTTCTCCGAGCTCCCGGTCACCGACTACGAGTCCGCCCGCGCCGCCGACCACGGGACGTTCGCCCGGTTCTTCCACGGCATGCTGGACGGCGGGGTCCTGCTGCCGCCGTCGGGCTACGAGGGGTGGTTCCTGTCCGCCGCGCACGGCGACGCCGAGGTCGAGCGGATCGTCGAGGCCGCAGCCTCGGCTACTTCGCGATGGTGATGAAAAGCAGGACGCCCACGATCAGGATCATCACCCCGAAGATGATGAACTGAACGCTTCCCGAATCGACGAGGCTCGTTCCCAGCACGCTCCGCACCCCCTCTCTAGTGCTCCGCGCCAGGGGTCGCTCGTGCACTGAGGGCGCGACTGCGCCCGCAGGGCAAGGAGTCGAGGAGCGACGCGTACCTGTTGGTACGCGAGCGACGAGCGACGCCGCCATGCGGGATGCAGGCGGGGCCGAATGCCGAGGGACTTCTGGCGCGGAGCACTAAGCCGGCCCGCGGAACGTCGGCGCCTTGCCGCCCGTCAGCACCGCCTTGCGCTTGCGCTCCGCGCGATCGAGGAACGGAATGTGCACCAGGAACAACACGATCGAGGCCCCGAGGAACGCGTAGCTGTACAACGGCACGGTCCCGGAGTTGTGGTAGACGAAGACGGTCAGCGTGGGGCCGCCGCCCGAGAAGAACGCGTGCGCGCCGGCAAGCGAGGTGCGGCCCACGCTCGTGAACTCCACGTCGGTGACCGTGAAGTCCTCGGCCGCCACGGTCTGCGTGGATCCCGATTTCGCCAGCTGGGCGTTGGCCCGTTCGGCCAGGACGTCCTGGACCGCCGTGGTCACGGTGCCCACCGACGCCGTCCGGTCGTCGTCCTCACCCTTGGGGGCGACCCACGGCTTCCCCGGGTACTTGTCGACCACGGAATAGCTCGACGAGGCCACCTGCACGCCGACCCCGAAGGCCTGCCAGTGCGGCTCGGTGCCCCGGGGGCCCAGGTTCGTCGGCGTGTCGATCCCCTGGGACCAGAACCCGAAGGCCCACAGCGAGGACAGGATCACCAGCCACCCGAAGAGTGCCACGGCCATCACGAGGTAGCCCATCCGCGGGCCGAACACCGCGGACAGCAGCAGGAACACGGTGCCGATGAAGACGATGATCGCCATCGCCACGGTCAGGTACCCGACGATGGAGCTGCACTGCAGGCCGGGCCCGCAGAAGATGTCGCCGAGCACGTGCAGCCCACCGGTCACTGGGCCGGCTCCGTGGGCGTGACGTAGCCCTTCGCGTTCTGGTTGATGCACACGTTGAACTTGAACGGAACCTGCTGCTTGTCCTGGATCGAGACGAGGTAGTTCAGCAGGTCCTGGATCTGCTGGTCGTCGAGCGCCCCCTGGAACCGCACGCTCCACGACGGCATGTCGGTTCCCGGACGCCCCCGCATGATGGTCTGCTTGATGTCGTCCAGGTTGTGGATGGCCGAGTGGATCGGGACGTTGGGCCCGGCACACACGGAGTTCAGTGGGGGGACCTGGACCCGGACGCCGTTGTAGAGGTTCAGGCCGCCGCCGAGCACCGGGTTCGATCCGTGGCACCGTACGCAGCCGACGCCGAGCTGGTTGTCCTCCGAGTACAGCTGGACCTCCTGCGCGCCGCGCTCGATGGATTGCTCGAGCAGGGCCTGCTCCTGGCTCTTGTTGTTGCTGGGCTCCCGGAGCCACACCAGGGGAATGAGCACGGCGAACAGGATGACGAACCCCACACCCCACCCCTGGAGCTTCTCCAGGCGAGGCTTCTCGAGGTCCAGGTCCGACGGGCCGGGCTGCATGGCCGGCGGGATGTCGGGTGCGCCGCGGGCCCGCAGCCGCCCCTTCGACTGGAACGCGACGAACGAGGCGGCGAGGACGAGCGCCAGGACGATCACGACGAAGGCGAGGAGCTGTGTGGAGGAGAGCGCCACCATCCTCGTCACGTCCCCACGCAGAACGGCCCCTGGGGAGGCTCGTTGATCGTGTCGGTTCCCCGCGGCGGTCCCGGGTTCAGCGTCGACGTGTCGACCATGAGCTGGTTGCTCGACACCGTGATCGGGAACCGCTGCAGGCCGGTGGGCGCGGGGCCGAGCTCGTACTCGCCGGCCTTGTTGTACTTCGAGCCGTGACAGGGGCACTCGAACCACTGCGACTGCTGGCAGAACGGCACCCGGCACCCCAGGTGGACGCACCGCTGGTAGAGCGCCATGAGCCCGACGCCCTGGACCAGGTAGCCCTCGGCGTAGTAGTCGACGCCGGTCGCCTCGTCCTTGCCCGACCCGCCGTACGGAACCACGTAGAACCGGCCGGACCCCAGGTAGAACGGCTGGTTCGTCGCCTGGATCTGCTGCTTGATGTCGTCGATCGACCCGGCGTTGATCGTCGATCCGAACTGGCCCTTCAGGCTGGGCCACAGGAACGCGATCGACGCGCCGCCGAACTGCGCCCCGAAGATCGCGAGCGAGGTCACCAGCGAGCGCCGGAAGAAGTCCCGGCGGGACAGCGGAGCGGTCTTGGTCTTCGCCGCTCGCTCCTCGCCCATCGGCCCCTCGCCGATGGCGGTGGTCACCTTCCCCCGCTGGGCGCGCAGCAGGGACACCGCCAGGAGGGTGACGAACAGCACCCCCACGATGACCGCCACCATCACGGCCACATTCGTGTCGGAGAGCTCGGCGAACACGGTCATAGCTCGAAGAACAGCCCCTGGGCCCACGGCCACACCCAGTTGAACCCCGGCCCCCGGAAGAAGCAGCCGATGATGGTCAGCACGGCCCCGAACATGAACAGCATCGTGAACAGGGTGACGGCGATCTTGCGGTCGCCGGGCTTCGTCGACGGGTTCCGGTCGACGTAGGGGACCAGGGCCAGCCCGACGAGGATGAAGGTCGGGATCATCACCCCCGCCACGGTCGGGTGGAAGTACCGGAGCAGCTCCTGCAGGGCCAGGAAATACCACGGCGCCTTCGACGGGTTCGGCGTGAGGTTCGGGTTGGCCAGCTCCCGCAGCGGCGCGTTGACGAACACGGAGAAGACCACCAGCCCGGCCGACACGACGAGGAGCGCGATGAACTCCTCGATCATCAGGTGGGGGAACGAGTTGACGCGGTCTCCCTGCTCGCGCTCGACGCGCTGGACGCCCTCGGGCGCCACGAGCGCCAGCAGCCGGTGCTTGTCGGTGACACCGGCCTTCGGCGCGGGGACTCGACCGCTGGGGCCCGGAGCGACGCGGGTCGCGGCCGGCCCTTGAGCCGCCGCGACCGCCGCCGGGACCGGGGCCTGCGCGGGCGCTCCCGCGCCGTCGCCGCCGGCTCCGTCGCCGCCGGCTCCGTCGCCGCCGGCTCCGTCGACGCCCCCAGCCGCCGCCGCGGCCGGGCGCGGAGTCGCCGGCCGGGGCCCGGGCTCGCCGTGCGCGGCGCGGTAGGCCTTGACCGCCGCGGAGCGGGCCCGGCCCTCCGCCACGCGCTGGCTGGTGCCCTTGCCGAGCTCCTCCGCCAGGACGCGGTCGAAGGTCTCCTTGTCCTGGGGAAGCTCTTCGCGCGCCATCTCTTCTTTCTACTCCTCAGCGGACCGCCTGCGGCGGCCCGCTTCGGCCAGGGGGACTGCAGCAGCCTGATCGGCTCGCTGCGCTCGCCGGGCTACTGCCCCCCTGGACCCCCGCATCACAGCGGCCCCGAGATGCCGCCGTCCTTGCGGATCCGCCAGAAGTGGACCGCCAGGAAGATCACCAGCACGAACGGCAGCGCCAGCACGTGCAGCACGTACCACCGGAGCAGCGTGTTCGGCCCCACGTTCACGCCGCCGAGCAGCAGGAACTGCGTCTGTTTTGAGACGAGCGGCACGTAGCCGCCGAGCGACGTGCCCACGGTGACCGCCCAGATCGACAGCTGGTCCCACGGCAGCAGGTAGCCCGTGAACGACAGGCCCAGGGTCAGGAACAGCAGCAGGACCCCGACCACCCAGTTGAACTCCCGCGGCGGCTTGTACGCGCCCGTGTAGAACACCCGCGCCATGTGCAGCGACACGCTGAGCACCATGAGGTGGGCGCCCCACCGGTGGATGTTCCGGACCAGGTCCCCGAAGAACACGGTGGTCGAGATCCGCTGCATGTCCGCGTACGCGGTGGCCCCGCCGAGGTCGGCCGCGGGCCGGTAGAAGAACATCAGGAAGATGCCAGTGACCGTGAGGATGATGAACAGGAAGAACGAGATCCCGCCCAAGCAGAACGTGTAGGTCAGCTTCAGTCCGTGCCGCTTCACCTTCACCGGGTGCAGGTGGTACAGCACGTTGTTCATCATCGCGAGCGACCGGTCGCGGGAGGTGTCCTTGTACCCCTTCCGGAAGATGGAACCGGGCCGGAAGACCGACTTCCACACCTCGGTGTCGCGGACCTTGTCCAGCAACTCCATCGGTGACGGCGGCTTCAGCTTCACCCCGGTCCTTCACCCCTCCGCGTTGCTCAGGTGTCCAGGCTTCCTCAGGCTTCCGGCTGCTGCTGCGACATCGGGACCGCGCCCATCGTGCGGGGCGCTGCGGCCTCCCGCTCGTCCGGCAGGCGCGCATAGTACAGGCAATCGCTGGGGCACCGTTCCACGCACACCGAGCATCGCGTGCACGCGTTGTCGTCGACGATGAACACGGCGAACGTCTGGTCGACCTCGGCCTTCTGGGCGTCGGTCTCGGACTCCTGCACGATGCCCGGGTCCAGCATGTAGATGCAGTTCCACGGACACACGTCCTCGCAGGCCCGGCACAGGATGCAGGGCTCCGGGTCGAGCATGAGGTGCTTGGGGGACTTCACCCCCTCCTGGAGCCAGGCGGTGTCGACGGCCTGGACCCGGTAGTCCGTGTGGATGTCGACCTCGGTCTTGTTGAACGGCACTGGTCAGCTCACTCCCATCATCGGTATCCCCCGGAGGGGCGCGTCTCGCCGCCGGTCCCCCGGAGCTTCTGGCGGTGCCGCTGCAGGAGGTACGCCGCGAGGAAGAAGATCCCGAACCACGTCGTGATCCACCCCGCCGCCAGCGCCTCCTTCAGCTTCACCAGCCAGAACGCCTTCCACCGGAGGGTCTGGTCGGCGAAGTACAGCCAGAACGACGGGATCACCGCCAGGAAGATGATCGAGATGAACGCGAGCGCAACGGAGAACACGACTGCGCTGGTCCAGGTCCACTCCCATTCCCGCAGGAAACGGTTCCCGCGGTCGACCAGCGGCTGGAGCCTCTTGGGGTAGAGCCTCATCTCGAGCGGTCCTCGTCGTCCACAGGCCCGGGCATTCTACCGACCGCAGGCACGGCCCCGCAGGGGTCGCCCCGGGGTGGTGTCCAGGCCGGTGGCCGGGCGGTTTTCCTTGTGAAGTCGTTCACAAGCGTTCGCCAAGACTATCCGACGGAGGCCCGAAGATCGCAACCCAGGGCCTCTCCGATCACCTTCGTCGACCGGTCGCTCCCGGGGCCATCCTCGCGATTGGGAGGTCCGTACACTTGCTGCGCGGGGAGCGCCGGCCGGCGCGCGCGGACTCGCCGCGGACCTGATGATCGCCGACGTCACCCGTGGACTGTCCGAGTGGTGGGCTCCCGTCCTGGCCTTCGTGGCGGGGGTCGTCTCTTTCGCGTCGCCGTGCGTCCTGCCGCTGGTGCCCGGGTACCTGGCGTTTGTCTCCGGGGCGAGTGCGGGGGAGCAAAACCCGGTGCCCGGTGGCAGCGCCGTTGCCGTGAAGGAGCGACGGCGGGCCGGGTTCGGCTCTGTCGTGCCGATGGTGCTGTTCGTGATGGGGTTCTCCGTGGTGTTCACGGCGCTCGGCGTGGTCGTGGGGCAGTTCCCGAACAGTGGGCTGAGCCACGCGCTGCAGTCGAGCGTGCTGCTCCGGATCGCCGGCCTGTTCGTGCTGCTGTTCGGCGTCGCCATGATCCTGTACGCGCTCCGGCTGGGCTCGCCCTCGCTGTACGCGGAGCGGCGGCCGCTGCTGTCCCGGGTGCGGCCGGGGCCCGCGGGGGCGCTGCCCCTCGGGATGGCGTTCGCGCTGGGGTGGACCCCGTGCATCGGGCCGGTGCTGGGCGTGATCCTGGCCATCGCCGCGACCCAGGGCGATGCGTTCCGTGGTGGCGGGCTGCTATTCCTGTACTCGCTCGGGCTCGGGCTGCCGTTCCTGCTGATCGGGCTGGGGCTGAAGCGGCTGATGCGCGCGCTGGACGTGATAAAGCGGAACTACCACTGGTTCGCGGGGGTGTCGGGGGCGATCATGGTGGCGATCGGCGTGCTGCTGGTGAGCGGCCTGTGGGAGAGCTGGGTGACGCCGTGGCTGAACAACCTGTCGAGGATCACGCCGCCTCTGTGAGCGTGTTCCGATGAGGTGGGTGACCCGGGAGCGGCCGAAGACCGACCGGCTCGCCTGCCCGTGGCTGATCCGTCGGTTCATCGACCCCGAGGCGGAGATCCTGTACGTGCCGGCCGACCGGGTGCTCGAGGTAGCGGCGGAGGGGGCCCGGTCGTTCGACGCGCCCGGCGCCGAGTTCACGCACCGCGACGGGCTGTGCTCGTTCGAGGTGCTGATCGAGGACTTCTCGCTGGGCGGGGATCCGGCGCTCGTCCGGCTGGCCCGGATCGTGCACGCGGCCGACGTGGCCGAGGACCGCGACACTGACCCGCTCGGGCCCGGCCTGGAGGCGATCGGCGTGGGCGGGCTGGACGTGGAAGCCGACGACCACCGCCTGCTGGAGCGGGGACAGTTCGTCTACGACGCACTGTACGCGTGGTGCCGCCGCCAGGAGCCCGCACCCGACAGGTGACAGCACGCTGGCGTGCCGGGGGTGCCTCTCTGCTGTCCCGCGATCCTGCTCGGTCGCCCGACCACTCAACGCGGGCCTCCCGCCCCTCGCGTCGTCCCGCACCCGGAGCCTGCTCAGCGGCCGCCGCTCGCCAGATGGCCGGCGGTGGCGGCAGCCTTCGTCCTGCTGGCCACGGTGGCGGGTGTGTACCTCTGGCAGCACGGGCAGGTGAGGGATCGGCAGAGCGATCTCAATCAGTCCCGGCAGCAGCTCACAACGACGCAGCAGGAGTTCACGCGAACGCAGCAGCAGCTCACGTCGACGCTGGGCCGGCTCACGGCGACGCAGCACCGGGCCGGGGCGCTCCGAGCCGAGGCATCCGGGCTCCACCAGCAGGTCCTTCGGCTCCTGGACAACCTGGCGGCCGTCAGCGCCGCGCGAAACGGCCTGGCCGCTCAGCTTTCGAACGTGCGAGCCGGGAACAGCGAGCTGGTCGCCCGGTTGCAGGCGGTGAGCGCGAGGCGAGACCGCCTGGCATCGAGGCTGGAGGCCACGCGCAGGCAACTGACCGAAGTCCAGGCGCGTCTGCAGGCCGCCGAGAGCCGGCTGCTCACCCTGACCGGTCCCGCACTCGCCGACGGCCGCTACGTCGGCAAGCTGTTCGCCGTAGCCAACACCGCACCGCAGCGCCTCCCGATTCGCGTGTTCGCGACGATCAAGGGCGACTCGACCGCCCAGCCCGGATGGCGGGTGCTGGAGGTGGCGCCCGATACCAAGGTCCGGCTGACCACGTTGCGCGGCGTCGGGCCCCGCACGATGACGTTCGCCTGGTTCGCGCACGTCTTCAACAGCGGGGTCCCACAGAACGCTTCGGTGCACGGAACCCAGTACTCGGTCACGTTGGAGAGCGGCCTGCTCACGGCGATCGGAGAGCACAGGGTCACGTAACCGGGACCGGGAGTCGGACCACGGGCGCGGCGCTCGAGGGCCTTCTCCGAGGTGCCCTCGTCGGCGGACGGCCGCCGGCTCGGAATGGGAACCTCTGCCGGATGGCCGGGTTCGGACGAGCATCGACGGAGAGTCCCGCTTGACGGGTGACGGGCGCAGGATCCTCGTGGCGCAGGCGGTCCGGGCTGCGGGCTACGGGATGACGTCGGTGCTGCTCGGCGTCTCGCTGAAGGCGCGGGGATGGTCCTCCGGGCAGGTGGGTGCGCTGCTTGCCGCCGTGTTGGCGGGAACCGCCCTCGCGTCGATCGTCGTCGGGCGGTACGCGAACCGGATCGGTCGCCGGCGCCTGTACGCAGCGCTGTTCGTCGGCCTCGCGGCAGCCGGGGTGGTGTTCGGGCTCACCACGGCGTTCTGGGCCCTGTTCGTTGCCGCGCTGGCCGGAACGCTCTCCACCGACGTGGTCGAGTCGGGGCCCTTCACGTCCCTGGAGCAGGCCATGCTGCCGGCGACGACCTCGCCGACGCGGCGGACGCGGGCGTTCGGTGCGTACAACGCGGTCGCTGCGGTCGCGGGCTCACTCGGGGCGCTGGCCGCGGGCCTGCCGGGGTTGTTCAGCCGGAACGCGATCGGGTCGACCGCCGGACGCCAGTGGTTCCTGGTGCTCGTGCCCATCGGCGTGATCGGCGCGGTCATCGCGAGCAGGCTGTCGCCCGCGGTCGAGTCCTCCGCGGCCACGCCCGCGCCGGAGTCGCCCGCGACGCTGCCTGGGATCGAGTCGGCCGCGACGGCGTCCGCGACAACTCCCGTGAGGCCTCCCGCCGCCGGTCCGGGCGCGAAGCCGCCACGCCCGCTGGAGCGATCCCGGTCCACCGTGGCGCGGCTGGCGGCGCTGTTCGCCGTCGACTCCTTTGCCGGGGGGTTCGCCGTGCAGGCCTTCATCGCGTACTGGCTCAGCGTGAAGTTCGGCGCGTCCGTCGAGCTCGTGGCGGTGGTGTTCTTCGGCGTGGGGATCCTGCAGTCGCTGTCGTTCCTGGTGGCCTCGCGGCTGGCCGACCGGTTCGGCCTGCTGAACACGATGGTGTTCACTCATCTGCCGTCGAACGTGCTGCTGGCGGCCATCCCCCTGGCGCCGACCCTGACGCTCGCCATCGTGGTGGTGCTGGCCCGGTTCGCGCTGAGTCAGATGGACGTGCCCACCCGGCAGGCCTACGTGGCCGCGCTGGTGGATCCGGACGAGCGGCCTGCCGCGGCCGCGTACACGAACACCGCCCGGTACGTGGTCCGCCCGGCCGGCGCGGCGCTGGCCGGTGTGGCCCAGCGCGCCGCGTTCGGGCTGCCGTTCGCCATCTCGGGCGGGATCAAGATCGTCTACGACCTCGCGCTGTTCGCGTGGTTCCGGCGGGTCCGCCTCCCGGAGGACATGCCGTCACGGGGATAGCGGAGGCGCGTGCGAGCGAAGCTCGGTTCTAGAGACTCACGCGGTGACGCGATGCCGTCGGAACAGCCCCCGGGCGGGGGTTTCGTCGACGTCGTATGTCGTCTCCGTGGGGTCCTCGGCGCCGCTGCAGGAGTGGCTCAGCGCGACATTCGGGCCGCGGAGCACCGCGTACCAGCCCGGCTCGTAGGCCGCGTCGGAGCAATGACCGCATGTCGCGTCGGTTCCGATGGAGTGGTGCATCACCTGGCTCATGCGACGACGATACGCACGGACGCGTCCGGGATCATCGGGCCATGGGCTCCCGTTCCGGGAACTTTCGGCGTGTACCTTCGGCCTAGTCCCGGGTGCCGTTTGGTACCCGGGAGGACGCCCCCATCGAGCTACGGGTGGCCGGCCCCCTCGGCGCGCTGGTGCTCGGCCTTCTCGGCCGCCTGGCGGCCTGCCTGGACGAACCACCCGATCATGGCCGATACGAATACCACGGCGCCGAGCGCCATCAGCACCACGTTGAACTTCAGCCCGATGAGGAACACCACCGCTCCGGGCGCCATGATGATCGGCCACCACGACGAGCCGAACAGGTGGCCGGGTCCGACCTCGGCCTTGGCCTCCGGCTCGTTCTCGGCCCGGTCGTACGGCCCGGCGTGCTCGAGCACCGTCGCGATGTACAGCAGCGCGACGGAGAACACGCCGAGCATCACCGCTCCGGCCAGCTCCTTCGCCACCAGCCCGTACACGATGGCCGCGGTCACGGCCAGGCCGGCCAGCACCATGAAGATCCTCCCCGCCGACCGCATCGCTACTTCAGCAGGTAGAGCGTCGAGAACAGGCCGAGCCACACGACGTCGACGAAGTGCCAGTAGACCGCCGCGGCCTCCAGGCCGGTGTGGTCCTCGCGGGTCAGCTGGCCGGACCACCCCCGGGCGAGCATCAGGTAGATGAACACCAGCCCGCCGGCCACGTGCGCGCCGTGGAACCCCGTCATCGTGAAGAACGTGGTCCCGAACACGGTGTCGTGGATCGAGAACTTCAGCGTCGAGTAGTCGTAGCCCTGCATCCCCAGGAAGGTCGCCCCCAGCAGGAGCGTGAGCTTCAGGAACCGCAGCATCGTGGCCCGGTCGCCGCGGCGGATGGCCCAGACCCCGAACTGCATCGTCACGCTGGACAGGACCAGCAGCGACGTGGCGATGGCCGAGATCGGCCACGCCTCCAGGCCCCCGATGCCCTTGGGAGGCCATGGGGTGGCGCCCGCCCGGACCGTGAAGTACGCCCCGAACAGGGCCGCGAAGAACACGCACTCCGACGCGACGAACAGGATCACCCCGAGCAGCGACGGCGGCATCGGGTCGCGCCGGCGCGCGACCGGCGCCACCGCTGCGGACGTGGCCTCGACGCTCACGGGTGCGTCTCCCCGGCCTCCTCGGCAGTCTGACCGCTGTGCAGGGCGGCCGCCGCGACCGGCGCGTGCACCGTCCCGTGGCGGACGTCGAACACGGGGCGCTCCGAGCGCACCGGCGGCAGCTCGTCGAAGTTCCACGCGGGCGGCGGCGAGGTCGTGGCCCACTCCAGCGAGTTGCCCTGGTCCCACGCGTCGCCCGCGGCCGTCGCGGGCCTTCGGAACGACGCCAGCATGTTCGCCGTGAACACGATCACGCCGACCCCCAGGATGTAGGCCCCGAACGTGGACAGCCGGTTCAGGAACGTGACCCCGAGCTCGGGCGAGTAGTTCGCGATGCGCCGGACCATGCCCTTCAGCCCGGCGAGGTGCATGGGGAAGAACGCCAGGTTGGCCCCGATGAACATGAGGGCGAAGTGGATCTTCCCGAGTCTCTCGTTGAGGAACCGGCCGGTGATCTTCGGCCACCAGTAGTAGAACGCCGCGAAGATCCCGAACACGCTGCCGCCGAACAGCACGTAGTGCAGGTGCGACACGATCCAGTAGGTGTCCTGGAGGTGGTAGTCGATCGGCGGCGAGCCCACGAACACGCCGTCGATACCGCCGATCAGGAACGTCATCAGGAACCCGATGGCGAACAGCATGGGCGTGGTGAAGGTGACCTTCCCCCGCCACATCGTCGCGATCCAGTTGAAGAACTTCACCCCCGTCGGGATGGCGATCGCCCCCGTCAGGAACGCGAAGAACGGCGCGTACACCACCCCCGTGGTGAACATGTGGTGCGCCCACACACCGAAGCCGAGCATCGCGATGGCCAGCGTGGCGTACACGAAGGCCCGGTAGCCGAACAGCGGCTTGCGCGAGAACACCGGGATGACCTCCGAGACCACGCCCATCGAGGGCAGGATCAGGATGTACACCTCCGGGTGGCCGAAGAACCAGAAGATGTGCTGCCACAGGATGGCGCTGCCGCCGGCCGCCGGGTCGAAGAAGTGGCCGCCGAAGTTCCGGTCGATGAACAGCGCGGCGAGGGCCGCGGTGAACGCCGGCATCGACAGCAGCAGGAGCATCGACGTCGCCAGGAAGGTCCACGTGAAGATGGGCAGGCGGAACATCGTCATGCCCGGTGCGCGCATCTTGAAGATCGTCGTCAGGAAGTTGATGGCGCCGAGCAGCGACGACACCCCGAGGACCATCAGGCCCATGACCAGGAGGTCGGTGCCGTAGCCGGGCGTCGACCCCGCCGTGAGGTGCTCGTTCAGGGGCGCGTACATGGTCCATCCGCCCGGGGCCGCACCCTGCGGCGAGAGGAACCCCGCCCAGATCAGGATCCCGCCCAGCGGGAACAGCCAGTAGGAGAACGCGTTGACCCGGGGGAACGCCATGTCGGGCGCGCCGATCTGCAGCGGCACGATGAAGTTCGCGAAGCCGACGGTCACCGGCATCACGAACAGGAAGATCATCGTGATGGCGTGGATCGTGAACAGCTGGTTGTAGGTGTGGAAGCTGAACAGCTTGGAGTCGGGCTGGTACAGCTGCGTCCGGATCAGCTCCGCGAGCGCGCCGCCCAGCAGGAAGAACACGAACGAGGTCGAGATGTACAGGATCCCGATCCGCTTGTGGTCGGTCGTGGTCAGCCACGAGACGACGGCGCGGCGCCGCCGCCCGGGCTCCTCGACCTTGCTCTCCCGCGTCAGGACCGCCATCGGATACCCCTACGTTATCCTCGTCGGCCCGCCTTCGGCGCACCGCCTCCGCCGGGGGAACGCAGCAGCCTGATCCGCTGCGCCCCGCTCCGCGGGCTGCTGCCCCCCCGACCCTCTCATTTGACCACGAACACCCCGTTCATCTGCGGGTGCACGTCGCAATGGAAGTAGTAGTTCCCCGGATCCAGGCCGTCCACCTGGTACGTGGTCTGTCCCGGCGCGGTGACCACGTCGTTGACGTCCTTCGCCCCGGCCAGGTGGGTCCCGCCCTGGGCCGGATCCTTCGTGTAGATGTCGACGTTGTGCGGGATCCCGGGGTTGTCCTTGTTGGTGAAGTCGATCGTGACCGGCTGGTTGGCCGGCGCGGCCAGGCAGTCGGTGTCGAACTTGATGCTGGGGACCGCGTCGATCTTCAGCTGGGTCCCCTGGGGCGCGCACTGGGGGCCCTGGGCCTGCTTCTTCGCCTCCTGCTGGATCCACGCGTCGAACTCCTGCGGGGTCATCGTCGCGACCTCGAACGTCATCTCGTTGTGGTAGTCGCCGCACAGCTCGGCGCACTGCCCGTGGAATCGCTGGTCCGCGTACCGGGACTCGATCGTTGTGTCGAAGGTGTTGTGGAGCCCCGGGATGAGGTCGCGCTTGAACAACCAGGCCGGGACGTAGAACGAGTGGTTCACGTCCGCCGATTCGAGCTCGAAGTGGATCTGTTCGCCGACCGGGACCACCAGCGTGGGGGGTTTGGTCTGGCCCTCGGCCTCGACGGTCACGCCTTCGGGCTTCAGGTGGTCCGGCGGGCCGGTGAAGTACTCGAACCTCCACTGCCACTGGAACCCGGTGACCCGCACGGTGAGCGGGTCGTTCGTGTGCTCCCGGTTGACGTCGGCCAGGACGACCATCGACATCACGAACAGGGCCAGGATGATCAGGCTGGGGATGAGCGTCCACACGATCTCGATCTTCGTGTTGCCGTGGAACTGCTCGGGCAGCGCGTCGTCGCCCTTGCGACGCCGGTACCGGACCGCGTTGTAGACGATCGCGCCCTCGACGGCGACGAACACGACCGCCGCCATCACCAGGACGATGGTGTACAGGGAGTGGACCTTGTTCCCGCTCTCGGTGATGGCGTTCGGGGCGCAGGCCGTCAGCAGCACGCCTGCCCCGACCGCGAGCGCCCCCCGTTGCGCTCGCCTCCACCTCCGGCCGCGTTCAGGCTTCGTGCTCAAGGCTCCTCGGGTCTCTGATGGTCCGCCGGGTGTTCCGGGGCTCAGGCGGCGGCATTCTAACGACAACGAGGAGGGGTTCGCCGCTCGGTTCGCTTGCCCCCACGGCCGCGCGCGAGCGGACCGCGAGTGGGAGCATGGAGCCGATGCTGGCGCACGCATCCTCGGTTCCTCCACCGTTCTCGCCGCTGCGCCTGCTGACCGCCTGGGCGTTCGAGCCGGTGCCCCTGGTGCTCGTGATCGCGGCCGGCCTGCTCTACTGGTCGGGCCTCCGGCGCCTGGAGCACGGCCCCCGGTGGCCGGCCGGGCGCGTGTGGGCCTGGTACGGGGGCCTGGCGGCGTGTCTCGTCGCGATCGCCTCGCCGGTCGACACCTATTCGGGCGTCAGCTTCTCCACCCACATGGTCCAGCACGTGCTGCTGATGTTCGTCGCGGCGCCGCTGTTCGCGCTGGGCGCGCCGGTGACTCTGGCGCTGCGGGCCGCCCGGGCATCGACCCGCCGCCGGGTGCTCCTGCCGGTGCTCCACAGCCGGCCGGTGGCGGTGCTCACGCATCCTCTGGTGGCGTTGACGCTGTTCATGGTCGTGCAGTACGTGACCCACCTCACCGGGTTCTACGACTTGGCGCTCGGGTCGTCCCCGGTGCACGACCTCGAGCACGCCCTGTACCTGGTCACCGCGGTGCTGTTCTGGTGGCCGGTCGTGGGCCTCGACCCGACGCCGCGGCGAATGTCCCATCCCGCCCGGCTGCTGTACCTGGTCCTCGCGATGCCCCTAGAGGCGTTCCTGGCCATCGCCATCTTCTCCGGCCAGCCGTACCAGCACTACCTGTCGCTGCCGGCTCCGTGGGGCGGCGCCCACGCCGTCGCCGACCTGTCGACGGCCGGCGCCTTCATGTGGATCGCGGGGGACCTCAGCGCGCTGGTGGGCGGGCTCCTCGTGGCCGGGGCGTGGCTCCGGCACGACCAGGTCCGCCAGCGTCGCATCGAGGCCGAGGAGGACCGCCTCGCCTCGCTGCCCACGCCGGCCGAGGCACCGTGAGCGGGCTCGCCGGGCTCAGGACGCGATCGGGACCAGGCGGTCGACCGCGACGGCCGCGAACAGCAGCCCCAGGTACGTGATCGAGAACTTGAACACGCCGAGAGCGAGGGCCGGCGTTCCCCGCCGCCACAGCCTCGCGGCCTTCGTGATGAAGGCGCCCCCCAGGCCGAGGGCGGCGACCAGGTAGATCGCGCCCATCCGGGCCACGGGGAACAGCAGCAGCGTGATCGCGAACAGGAGCACCGTGTACAGCAGGATGTTCCAGGCGGTCTCCCGCTCGCCCCGCACGACCGGCAGCATGGGGACCTTCGCCGCCGCGTAGTCCTTCGTGTAGCGCATGGCCAGGGCCCAGAAGTGGGGAGGGGTCCAGAAGAACACGATGGCGAACAGGACCCACGGCGCGAGCCCCAGGCCGCCGGTGACGGCGGCCCACCCCACCAGCACCGGCACCGCGCCGGCGGCCCCCCCGATGACGATGTTCTGCGGGGTCGTCCGCTTCAGCGTCAGCGTGTAGACGAGCACGTAGAACAGGAGCGCCGACAGCGCGAGCGCGGCCGACAGGACGTTGACGAGCATGGCCAGCCAGAAGAACGAGATCACGCCGAGCAGGTAGCCGAAGCCCAGCGCGCGCTCCGGCTGGATCCGGTGGGCCGGCAGCGGCCGGGTGCGGGTCCGGCGCATCAGGCTGTCGATGTCGCGGTCGAAGAACTGGTTCATGGCGTTCGCGCCCGCCGCGGCCAGCGTGCCGCCGAACAGCGTCGACAGCACCAACCAGACCGACGGGAACCGCCCGGCCGCCAGCACCATCGTCGGCACGGTGGTGACCAGGAGCAGCACGACGATCCGCGGCTTGGTCAGCTGAAAGTACGCGGCGGTCGTCTTTCCCAGGGAACGCCCCGCGGCGGGGGCGGGCTCGAGGGCAGGTTCGGCGTCCGCCGGCGCCGGGCCTCGCCTCGACCCGACCAGGCGGCGGCTGGTGGTGGCCAGCGCGACGAGCGAGCCCCAGATCAGCGATGCCAGCACCACGTGCGCGACCTTGGCCGGCCCGGCCAGCCTCGACCACACCAGGGTGGCGCCGACCATGACCTGCCCGGCGTACAGCCCCAGCGCCAGCGTGGAGAAGAGCGTCATGTCGAAGTACCGGCGCTCCATGGTCCAGGCCCGGACGCACGTGTAGATCACCAGCACGCCGACGGCCGCCGCCAGGACGCGGTGCAGGAACATCGTGGTGAACACCCCGCCCAGCTGCGGGACGAGCTTGCCGTTCATCAGCGGCCAGTCGCCGAAGGCCAGGCCGGCGTTCTGCCCCCGGACGTAGCCGCCCACGAGGATCAGCGCCAGGCCGGCCGCCGCAGTGACCGCGGCCAGGCGGGCGAACCCGGGCTCGTGGGTGAGGTGGCCGGCTCCGCGGTCGGCAAGCTTCACGTTGCAGAACGACGTGGTGATCAGCCAGACGAGGGTCCCGGCCAGGAGCATCGCCGTCGCGAGGTGCGCGGTGACGAGCGTCGGCTTCAGGTCGCCCTTCACGACGATCCCGCCCAGCGCCGCCTGGGCCACGACGAGGACCGCTGCCACCATCGACCCCCGGAACAGCGGCCGGACGTTCCGGTACCGGCGGAACGCGTGGACCGCCAGCCACCCGACCAGCACCACGGTGGCGAACGCCAGCCACCTGTGGCTCTGCTCGATGAGCGCGTGGTACGAGAATGCGTCGACGCCGTGACAGAACGGCCACGACGTGCCGCATCCCGCGCCGGAGCCGCTCGCGCGGACCAGCGCACCGACGCCGATCAGGGCGAAGGTGCTCGCGGTGGCGGCGATGGCGATCTTCTGGAAACGGTTCATCCGGTCGCTCGCGCCTGCCGGGCCGCCGTCCGCGGTCGCGTGGCGCGAATCGAAGTGTAGACGCGGCCGGGCGGGAACGGACCGCTCCCGAGTCGGGAGGCTCGTTCAGGCGGACGGAGCGGTCGATCGGCCAGCCAGCTCGTCCACCCGGACGCCGAACGCGTCGGCGAACCCCCGCCGACCCTCATCCGTCACCTTCACCGCCCGGCTGCGGTCGGCCCGCCGGATCCATGTCATGTCGAACAGCCGGTTGGTGAGCGCCGCCCCGACCGCCCCGGCGAGGTGCGGTCGCTGCTCGCTCCAGTCGATGCAGGCCCGGATCGCGGGGCGGCGCAGGGGAAGACGGTCGAGGTCCACGCCGAGCTCCTCCAGGGACACGGCGCCGGTCTCCGTGAGGCCCAATCCGCGAATCCGGTGGGGCTCGGACGGCCCGCGGGGCGCGGCCCGCCGCGATCTCGGGAGCGAGCCGGCGATCGACTGCGTGGTCAACCAGCCTCGATCGATCATCGCGTCCATCGTCGCCACACCGAGGCGTCCGGCGAGGTGGTCGTAGCAGGTCCGGGCGGCGCGGATGGCCCTGGCTCGTGTCTCGTCGGTGAGCGAGCGGACGCGCGCGGGCGGCGCGACCCGGGCCAGAGCCTCCAGGAGATCGGCGACATGGTGCCCCGCCAGGCGGAAGTAGCGATGCCGTCCCCGGGGTTCGACGGCGATGAGCCCGGCCCCTACCAGCTTGGCCAGGTGCTCGCTGGCCGTCGACGGGGCGACGCCGGCCTCAGAGGCCAGCACGCTGGCCGACTGGGCCCGGCCGTCACCGAGCGCCATGAGGACCCGGGACCGGCGGGGGTCGGCCAGGACCGCTGCGATCGCGGCGATGTCGGCGTCTCCGTCCATTGCGTCAATGGTACGCCGAGGACATTTCGGCTACGGACGAAATGTTCCGTCGGGACGGTGGACCCGATGCCGGCGCGGTGAGCGGGTCTGCGATACTCGGCTGGTGACCGCGCTGCCGGGCTCCGGCCCCGGCTCCCCGAGGGCTTCGGGCGACCACCTGGCTGAAGTCGACGCGCGTCTCCTCTGGCGAGCGGGATGACGAGCGCGGTGTTCGACGAGACGGGCCGGGAGGCGTAGGTGGTCGAGACGCGTCGGGCCGTCGACCTCGATACCGCGCGGCGGGCGTTCGCCCGGGAAGCGGTCGTTCGGGTCGCCACCATCGGCCCGGCCGGCCCCCTCGTCGTCCCGCTGTGGTTCGTGTGGGAGACGCCGGCGATTTACTGCTCGGCCTTCGGCGACACCATGACGCTGGACAACGTCCGGCACGACCCCCGGGTCGCGCTGGCATTCGACGCCGGCCGAGAGTGGGAGGAGCTCGGCGGGGTGGTCCTGCGGGGAACGGCCCGCGCGCTCCGGCCAGAACACCCCGATCTGCGCGGGCCGATGTCGCGGTGGTACGAGAAGTACCGCGAGCGGTTCGGCCCGATGGGGTACCGGAGCTTCGCGGAGACCACCCACCGGCTGTGGTTCCTGCGGATCGTCATCGACGAGCTGACCTGGTGGGACCACGGGTCCGGCCCGTTCGCCGGAGGCTCGCGCGGGCGGTAGCGTCCCGGCATGCGCTCGCCGCCGGGTGGTCCGGCCGGCCGTTTGCCGCGATTTCGGGGCGGGGCTAGCATCTGTTCCGCAGGCTTGTGAAAACCTTCACAAGCGGCCGGGGCGACCCGGAGGGCCGGCGCCGGATGGCCTGCCCGCCGGGGTTCGAGCCCGGCGCCGAGGAGCGACGGACGGGAGTCAGGGAGCCGCACCGGGTGCCAGGGGTGCCGAGTTCCGACGAGCAGTTCGACGTGCTGGTCGTGGGGGGCGGCCCCGGCGGCAGCAGCGCCGCCTACCACCTGGCGCGCCACGGCGTGCACGTGGCCGTCGTGGAGAAGAGCGCCTACCCCCGCGAGAAGGTGTGCGGCGACGGCCTCACCCCCCGCGCGGTCAAGGCCCTGCTCGAGATGGGCGTCGACACCGAGGGCTCCGGATTCGTCCGCGTCGAAGGCCTCCGCACCTACGGCCCCCGCGGCATCCTCGACCTCCCCTGGCCGGCCCTCAACGACTGGCCCGGCTACGGCCTGGTCCGCACCCGCCTCGACTTCGACCAGCTCCTCGCCCACCGCGCCCAGCAGGCCGGCGCCACCCTGTACGAGAGCACGGAAGCCACCACTCCAGTGATGGATCGAGGCTGGGTCGTCGGATCCAAGGTCCGGGAGGTCGCATCGAACGGCAACGGAGCGGAGCGCCCCCCGCAGAGCACCGGGGCCGAGCGAGCGCGCGACACGATCACCGCAACCAAGGAACGCCGACCGCGCCGGCCGGAGACCGGCCCGACGAGGACGATCGGCGCCAGGTTCGTCCTCGCCGCGGACGGCGCGTCGTCGAGGTTCGCCGGCCAGGCGGGCGTGAAGCGAGATCTCAGCAGGCCGCTCGGCATCGCCGCGAGGCGGTACTACCGGTGGGACCGAGCGCAGGTGCCGTGGCTGGAGGCGTGGCTCGACCTGTGGGAGGGGGAGAAGCTCCTCCCCGGCTACGGCTGGATCTTCCCCATCGACGACGAGGTGGTGAACGTCGGCGCCGGCCTGCTCAACACGTTCCACGGCTTCAAGGACCTCTCGGCCCAGCACGTGTTCGACGTGTTCATCAGGATGCTGCCCGCGGAGTGGGGCCTGAACGAGGACACGGCGATCGGGCCGGTCCGCTCGGGGCCGCTCCCGATGGGGTTCAACCGGCGGCCGCTGGCCCAGCCGGGCGTGCTGCTGGTCGGCGACGCCGGCGGGCTGGTGAACCCGTTCAACGGCGAGGGCATCTCCTACGCCATGGAGACCGGGGAGGCCGCCGCGGAGCTGGTGTACGAGGCCCTGGCGCAGGGGAAGCCCGGGTTGGCGCAGGTGTATCCGACGCTGCTCCGCCAGCGGTACGGGAAGTACTTCGCGATGGGGAACGTGTTCGTGAAGCTCATCGGGAACCCCAGGATCATGTCGTTCGCCACCCGCCACGGGCTGCACCGCGAGTGGCTCATGCAGTTCGCGCTGCGGATGATGGCGAACCTCACCGACGGCCCCAGGGGCGACGTGCACGACCGGATCCTGGCCGCCCTGGAGGCGGTCTCGCCGACGGCATGAGGAGGGATCCACCGACGGAACGGGACCCGCGATGCGAGCGATGACCGCGATCGTCGCCGACCTCGCCTCCTACCTCCCGGTGCTGCTGCTGTTCGGCGTGGTCGCGGCGTTCGCCACGCTGTCGCTGGTCGCGTCGTCGTTCCTCCGGCCCTCCCGCCCGACCCGCCCGAAGGCCGAGCCGTACGAGAGCGGCATCGAGGTCGACCCGGTCTCCCGCACCCAGCGGTTCCCGGTGAAGTTCTACCTGGTGGCGATGCTGTTCATCGTGTTCGACATCGAGACGATCTTCCTGTTCCCGTGGGCGGTGTATTTCCGCCAGCTCGGGCTGTTCGGGCTGCTCGAGATGACCGTGTTCGTCGCGCTGGTGTTCGTGGCCTACGTGTACGTCTGGAAGAAGGGCGGGCTCGACTGGTCCGAGAGCGAGCGCCGCCGGACCATCCGCCTGGCCGGCGAGGAGCGTGCGCTCACGACGCCGATGTCGAACGGCGAAGGAGCGGCCGGTGCCCGTTGAGCGCATCCCCGGCGACGTGACCGCCCGTCGTGCAGGAGTCTTCGCCGACGACTCCGCCGCCCTGGAGGAGGTCAAGCGGGGGATCCTGACCACCACGCTGGAACGGGCGGTGAACTGGTCCCGGAAGCAGTCCACGTGGGGGGTCACCTTCGGCCTGGCGTGCTGCGCGATCGAGATGATGTCGGCGGGCACCGCGAACTACGACCTGGCCAGGTGGGGGATGGAGATCTTCCGGGCCTCGCCGCGTCAGGCCGACCTGATGATCGTGGCCGGACGCGTCTCGACGAAGATGGCGCCTGTCCTGCGACACGTGTACGACCAGATGGCCGAGCCGAAGTGGGTCATCTCGATGGGCGTGTGCGCCTCGGCCGGCGGCATGTTCACGAACTACGCGCTGGTGCAGGGCGTCGACACGATCGTGCCGGTCGACATCTACGTGCCCGGCTGCCCGCCGCGGCCGGAGATGCTGATGTACGGCATCCTCCGCCTGCACGAGAAGATCCGGACGAAGGGCCGGCTGAAGTGACGGACGACGCCCGGGCCCTCGCCGAGCGGCTCCGCGACCGGTTCCCCGACCTCCAGGTCGCCCGGGGCGAGGTCACGGTGATCGTCGACCCGGAGGAGGTCGTGGCGGCGCTCACGTGGCTCCGGGACGAGCCCGGCATGGAGTTCCGCTGGCTGGCCGACCTGTCCGCGACCGACTGGCCCGGGTACGAGCCGCGGTTCTGGATCGCGTACCACCTGTTCTCGATGGAACACGGCCACCGCGTGCGGGTGAAGGCCGGCCTGGGGCCCGTCGAGCCCCGCATCGCCACCGTGTCCGGCGTGTTCCCCACCGCGAACTGGCTGGAGCGCGAGGTGTACGACATGTACGGCGTCGCGTTCGACGGCCATCCCGATCTCCGGCGGATCCTCATGCCCGACGACTGGGACGGCCATCCGCTGCGCAAGGACTACTCCCTGGGCGGGGTCGGCACCCAGTACAAGGGCGCGTTCATCCCGCCGGTGGACGAGAGGTCCGTGTAATGGCGACGCCCCCGGAGGCGCGCGCGCCGGTCCCCGCGTCGGTGGCGGAGGGCGCGCCCGGCGACACCTATGAGGGCATCCGCGAGGAGACCATGCTCATCAACATGGGGCCCCAGCACCCCTCGACCCACGGGGTGCTGCGGATGGTCCTCGAGCTGGACGGCGAGAACGTCGTGTCGGTCCGCCCGGTCGTAGGCTACCTCCACACCGGCATCGAGAAGAACACCGAGTGGCGGACGTGGCAGCAGGGCGTCGCGTTCGTCACCCGCATGGACTACCTGTCGCCGTTCCACAACGAGATGGCGTACTGCCTCTCGGTCGAGCGCCTGCTGGGCATCGAGGCCCCGCCGCGGGCCCGGGTGATCCGGGTGATGCTCAGCGAGCTGAACCGCATCGCCTCGCATCTGGTGGCGCTGGGGACGCTCGCGCTCGAGATCGGCGCGATCTCGATGATGCTGTACGGCTTCCGCGAGCGCGAGGTGATCCTCGACATCTTCGAGATGGTCACCGGCCTGCGGATGAACCACGCCTACATGCGGATCGGCGGGCTGGCCATGGACCTCCCCGACGGCGCGGTCGATCGCGTTCGCGCGTTCCTGAAGGTCATGCCAGGCCGCATCCACGAGTACGAGAACCTGCTGTCGGACAACCCGATCTGGCTGGAGCGGAACCGCGGCGTCGGCGTCGTGCCGAAGGAGACCCTGATGGCGCTGGGGGTCACCGGACCCGTGCTCCGCGCGGCCGGCGTGCCCTACGACGTGCGGACGGCCTCGCCGTACGGGGGCTACGAGGAGTTCGACTTCGAGGTCCCGGTCCGGCAGGCGGGCGACTGCTACGCGCGGTTCGAGATCCGGGTGGAGGAGATGCGCCAGTCGCTGCGGATCGTCGAGCAGTGCCTCGACGCCCTGCCCGGCGGGCCGGTGAAGATCGACGACCCCAAGCTCCGGTTCCCCGGGCAGCTCTCGGTGGGGCCGGACGGGATCGGGAACGACCAGGCCTACCTCGACCACATCATGGAGGAGTCGATGGAGGCCCTGATCAACCACTTCAAGCTGGTGACCCAGGGCATCCGGGTCCCGCCGGGCGAGGTGTACACGCCCGTGGAGTCGCCCCGCGGCGAGCTGGGCTACTACGTCGTCAGCGACGGCGGAAACCGGCCGTACCGCGTCCGCGTCCGCGATCCCTCCTTCGTGAACCTCCAGTCGCTGCCGGCGATGATCGAGGGTGGCCTGGTGGCCGACGTCATCGCATGCGTCGGCAGCCTCGACCCGGTGATGGGCGGGGTGGACCGGTGAGCGGGAAGGCGGGCTGATGCCAGTGCTCACCGACGAGCAGCGCCGCGAGGCCGAGGCCATCATGGCCCGCTACCCGGAGCGGCGCTCCGCGATGCTCCCGCTCCTGTACCTCGTCCAGTCCACGGAGGGATACCTGACACGCGAGGGACTGGGGGAGGTCGGCGAGCTCCTCGGGCTGCACACTGCCGAGGTCGAGGCCGTGGCCACCTTCTACTCGATGTTCCGCATGCGCCCCACCGGCCGCTACGTCGTGGCCGTCTGCACCAACGTCTCCTGTGCCCTCCTCGGCGCCAAGCGCCTCTACCAGCGAGCCCACGACCTCCTCGGCCCCGACGCCGAATCCGTCACCCCCGACGGCGCCATCACCCTCCACGAAGAGGAATGCCTCGGCGCCTGCGAGCAGGCCCCCCTCATCCAGGTCAACTGGCTCAACTACGCCCGAATGACCGAGGGCAACTTCGTCAACCTACTTGACCAACTCCGCGCCGGCACCCCACCTGCCTCGACTCAGGGCCCGATCCCACCAGACCTGAAGACGACGTGCCGAATCCTGGCCGGCCTCGGCGAGCCTGACGGGTGGCTGGAATCGGATGACGGCAACGGAGCGCGCGTCGGGCCCGGTGCGGCAGCGGGGGCTCTGAGCCGGAGTCGGAGCGACGCGCCAGCGGCGCGCAGCGGAGGCGAAGGAGCGGAGCGCCCCCCGCAGAGCACCGGGCCCGAGGAAGCGCGCGACACGGAGAGCGAACCTGGCCGAGTCAAAGAGCGCAACGAAGAACAGACCGAGCAGCCGCACACCGTCGAGGGTCAGCGCGAGGAGCACCCGGAGCCGACAGGCAAGCCCGTGCCGCACGAAGCCGAGGCCGACACGGACGGCGACCAGGAGGCCGAGGGTGGCTGAGTTCGAGCCCGTCCTCACGGCCCGCTGGGGCGACGACCAGGCCCGTTCCATCGACGGCTACCTGAAGACCGGCGGCTACCAGGCGCTGCGGAAGGCCGTGGGCATGTCGCCGGAGGACGTCATCGAGGAGGTCAAGGCGAGCGGCCTGCGCGGCCGCGGAGGCGCGGGCTTCCCGACCGGCCAGAAGTGGGCGTTCGTCCCCCAGGACACCGGCAAGCCCACCTACATGGTCGCGAACTTCGACGAGAGCGAGCCGGGGACGTTCAACAACCGGGAGCTGATCGAGCGCGACCCGCACCAGTTCCTGGAGGGCGCGATCATCGGCGCGTTCGCCATCCAGTCGTACACGATCCTCATCTACACGCGGGGCGAGTTCCTGTACCCGGGCGTCGTGCTCGAGCGGGCCGTCCACGAGGCCTACGAGAAGGGCTTCCTGGGCAAGGACGTGGCCGGGAGCGGATACCCGATCGACGCGGTCGTGCATCGCGGCGCCGGCGCGTACATCTGCGGGGAGGAGACGGCCCTGCTCGAATCGCTCGAGGGCCGGCGTGGCCAGCCGCGGCTGCGGCCGCCGTTCCCCGTGGTCGCCGGCGTGTACCGCTCGCCCACCGCGATCAACAACGTCGAGACGCTGTCGAACGTGCCGCACGTCATCGAGCGCGGCTCGGACTGGTACGCCGGGATCGGCACGGAGAAGTCGACCGGGCCGAAGATGTACTCGCTGTCCGGGAAGGTGAACCGGCCAGGCAACTACGAGGCGCCGATGGGAACGCCGGCCCGGGTGCTGATCGAGGAGTTCGGCGGCGGCGTGCCCGATGGGCGCAGCGTCAAGGCCTGGACGCCGGGCGGTTCGTCGACGCCGCTGCTGACCGGCGACCACCTCGACACGGGCATGGACTTCGAGTCGGTGCAGGCGGCGGGGTCGCTCCTGGGGACCGGCGCGATGATCGTGATGGACGACCGCGACTGCGTCGTCGACGCCACCCTGCGGATGCTCGAGTTCTACGCGCACGAGTCCTGCGGCAAGTGCACGCCGTGCCGCGAGGGCACCTGGTGGATGACCAAGGTCCTCCGGCGGATCGAGCACGGCTGGGGCCGCATGGACGACATGCCGCTCATGCAGAACGTCGGCGACAACATCCTGTTCAAGGCGTTCTGCGCGCTGGCCGACGGCGCGATCTCGCCGATCCACTCCTCGCTGAAGTACTTCATGGACGAGTACGAGGAGCACGTCCGCCTGGGCCGATGCCCGTTCGAGGATCGGGAATCGGTCGCGGCGGCGCAGCACCGGGAGGCCGGCGCCCAGCTCGAGGCGCCGGGGACCGAGACGCTGGCCGGCGAGCAGGTGCCGGCCGGGGCCGCGGCGGACGTCCTCCCCGACCTCCCGGAGGAGCGCGAGATCGTGGTGCCGCTGGCGGAGGTCCTGGGTGAGTAGGGAGCCGCGTCCGTGACCGACGTCGCCACGCTGAGCATCGACGGCAAGGAGATCTCGGTGCCGTCGGGGACGCTGATCATCCGCGCGGCCGAGCAGCTGGGCATCGAGATCCCCCGGTTCTGCGACCACCCGTACCTCGAGCCGGCGGGGTCGTGCCGCCAGTGCTACGTGGAGGTCGAGGGCCAGCGCAAGCTGATGACGTCGTGCACCACGCCGGTCACCCCGGGGATGGTCGTGAGGACGCAGAACACGTCGGACGAGGCCCACACGGCCCAGGTGGCGAACCTCGAGTTCCTGCTGCTGAACCACCCGCTGGACTGCCCGATCTGCGACCGGGGGGGCGAGTGCCCCCTGCAGGACCAGGCGCTGGCGTTCGGCCCCGGCGAGTCGCGGTACCGCGAGGCCAAGCGGGTCTACGAGAAGCCGCTGTACCTCTCGCCGCTGGTGGCGCTGGACCGGGAGCGGTGCGTGCTATGTGCGCGGTGCACGCGGTTCTGCGGCGAGATCAGCGGCGACCGGTTCATCGAGCTATTCGAGCGCGGCGCCGCGGAGCAGGTGGCCATCACGCCGGGCGAGGACTTCCGCTCGCCGTTCTCCGGGAACACGATCCAGATCTGCCCGGTGGGCGCGCTGACCAGCGTGCCGTACCGGTTCGTCGCGCGGCCCTTCGACCTGAGTTCGGCGGACAGCGTGTGCCACCACTGCTCTGCCGGGTGCAACATCCGGGTGGACCTCCGCCGGGGCCAGGTCGCGCGGCACCTGGCGCGGGACAACCCGGACGTGAACGACCTGTGGACCTGCGACAAGGGCCGCTTCGCGTTCCAGTTCCCGGACTCGATCGACCGCCTGACCACGCCGCTGCTCCGCGAGCCGGGGCTGACGCCGGTGTCGTTCGGCGAGGCGTTCCAGGCGATCGCCCGCGCGGCGAGGCCGGGCCGCGTCGCGTTCCTGGCCGGCGGCCGGCTGACCGACGAAGACGCCTACGCGCTCTCGAAGCTGGCCCGAGTGGCGTTCGGCACGAACGACCTCGACCACCGCAGGTACCGCGGCGACGACGTGCCGCTGGCCGTCGAGGCGCACCAGGCCGCCGGGATGCGGGTGACGAACGCCGACCTGGAGCAAGCGAAGGTGATCCTGGTGGTGGGCCTCGACGCGGAGCAGGAGGTGCCGATCCTGCACCTGCGGATCCGGAAGGCCGCCACCCGGCACGGCGCGAAGGTGTTCGTGATCCATCCCCGGCGCACCCGCCTGTGGGACGTGGCGGAGCACGTGCTCGTGGCCCCGGGCGGCGAGGCAGCGGTTCTCGGGTCGATCGGAGAGGACGCCGAACACGCGACCCCGCAGTCCCCGTCCGTGGAACGGCTGCGGGAATCCCTCTCGGCCGCCGACTGCCCGGTCGTCGTCCTGGCCGGGGCCCGCCTCGCCGGCAGCCCGGGGGCGGTCGCCCAAGTGGTCGCCCTCGCGTCGAGATATGGGGGCAAGGTCGGTCTGGTCTCCCGTCGGGCCGGGGACCGCGGCGCGCTTCGCGCGGGCGTCCATCCGGCGCTGCTGCCGGGCGGGCGCCGGGTGGAGGACGAGGGTGAGCGGGCCGAGGTGCAACGGGCCTGGGGGGTCTCGCTGCCGTCGCAGCCCGGCCGGGACACACAGGCCATCCTCGAGGCCGCGGCGAAGCATGAGATCGACCTGCTGTACCTGGTCGGCGTCGACCCGCTTCGGGACTTCCCCGACGCGGCGCTGGCCCGCCGGGGGCTGGAGAACGTCGAGACGAAGGTCGTCCAGGACGTCGTGGCCGGGCCGCTCGCGCCGTACGCCGACGTGGTTCTCCCCGCCGCGCCGTGGATCGAGAGGAACGGTGAGCACGTTTCGGACTGGGAGGGCCGGGCCCAGCGCCTCCACGCGGTCCGGGGGCCGATGCCGCTGTCGCGGCCGGACTGGCAGATCTTCCAGGAGCTGTCGGAGGTCGGGGACCACGACCTCGGCTTCCGGACGCTCGAGGACCTCCAGCGGGAGGCCGCGCCGCTGCTCGGGGAGCGCGAGGTCGACCTCGCGGGCGTCGGCAGCTCCGCGTCCGGTGCGGCCCTCGGCGAGGACGGCGTCGGCGACGGCCTGCTCCTGTTCACCTACCCGTTGCTGGTCGACGAGGGGACGCTGTCGCGGCAGGCGGTCGCGCTGAAGGAGGCGCTCGGCGAGCCGGCCTTCGTGGAGGTCCACCCAGAGGACGCCGAGCGCCTCGGCCTGACCGACGGCGGCACGGCGACGGTCACGACCCCGGCGGGCTCGTCGGGCGCCCTCCCGGTCCGCGTGACGCCGAACGTCGCCCCGGGCACCGCGTTCGTCCCGTTCAACAACCCCGGCCTGCAGGCCAACACGCTGCTGTCGGGGCGGTTCACCGCGACGGCGACCCTGGCGCCGGGGGCCGCCTGATGGACTGGCTCGACTGGATCCTGCTCGTCGGCAAGGTCGTCGTCGTGTTCGCCGCGATGCTCATCACGGTCATGGTCGTGATCTGGATGGAGCGCAAGGTCCTGGCCGACATGCAGAACCGCATCGGGCCGAACCGGGCGGGCCCGTTCGGGTTGCTCATCACGCTGGCCGACGGGATCAAGCTGTTCTTCAAGGAGGGAGTGCGCCCGAAGAACATCGACCGGCCCGTCTACGTCCTGGCGCCGATCCTGTCGCTGATCCCGGCCTTCCTGGCGTTCGCGGTGGTGCCGTTCGGGACCGTCGCGCACCCGTTCGGCCGGGTGTTCCGGTTCCAGGTGGCCAACCTCGGCATCGGGATCCTGTGGGTGCTGGCCATGACCTCGATGGCCGTGTACGGGATCGTGCTGGCGGGGTGGTCGAGCGGGTCGAAGTACCCGCTGCTCGGCGCGATCCGGTCGAGCGCGCAAATCATCTCCTACGAGGTCGGCATGGGCCTGGCGCTGGTCGCCGTGATCATGTACTCGGGCGCGCTGTCGATGAGTGGGATCGTCGCCAGCCAGGACCACCTGTGGAACGCGATCCCGCAGCTGCCGGCGTTCGTCGTGTACCTCATCGCGGCCCTGGCCGAGACGAACCGGCCGCCGTTCGACCTCCCCGAGGCCGAGACCGAGCTCGTCGCCGGCTACCAGACGGAGTACAGCGGCATCAAGTTCGCGCTGTTCTATCTGGCCGAGTACCTGAACATGGTCACGGTCTCGGCCATCGCCGTGACGCTGTTCCTGGGCGGGCCGCGGGGGCCGCACATCGCGTTCCTGCCGTGGGTGTGGCCGATCGTGTGGTTCCTGCTGAAGGTCCTGGCGATCGTCTACGTGTACATCTGGATCCGGGCGACGCTGCCCCGATTCCGGTACGACCGCCTGATGAACTTCGGGTGGAAGTTCCTGATCCCGTTCGGGCTGGTGTGGGTGCTGTTCACGGGTGCCCTGGTGGTCCTGCCCGACCGGTACGGGAAGAGCACGTTCCTCAAGTGGGCGGCGATCGTCATCGCGGCGTTGTTGCTGCTGTCGGCGTTCTGGCCGGCCTCGGGTTCCGCCCAGAAGCGCGAACGCGTCGAGGAGGCGTCGTGACCGATCACGACGAGCGTCCTTCGCGCGAGTCCGGCGAGACGCCGCGGGACCCGGAGCGCAAGAAGCCCTGGCTGCCCGTGGCCGGGCCAATCGCGAAGGGCATGTGGACGACGTTCCGGCAGATCTTCCGCGGCGACGTCACCGAGATGTACCCGAAGGAGATCACGCCCCCGCCGCCCCGCGCTCACATGGGCCGGCACCGGCTGAACCGCCACGACAACGGCCTGGAGAAGTGCATCGGCTGCGAGCTGTGCGCGTACGCCTGCCCCGCCGACGCCATCTGGGTCGAGGGCGAGGAGAACACCGAGGACCACCGGGTGTCGCCGGGTGAGCGGTACGCGAAGGACTACCAGATCAACTACCTGCGGTGCATCGGGTGCGGCCTGTGCGTCGAGGCCTGCCCGACCCGCGCGCTGACGCTGACGCCCTACTACGAGATGGCGTTCGAGTCGCGCGAGGACGCGATCTGGACGAAGGAGCAGCTGCTCGAGCCGCCGCCGCCGATCGGGGAGGCGGGGCGGGCCACGAAGGAGGGCAAGTCGTGGTTCTGACCGCGGCGAGCCACGCGGTCGCGGCCGCCGCGGCGGGGAAGGCCGGGGTTCCGGTCACCGACCTGCTGCTGTTCTGGGTTTTCGCGCCGATCTCGGTGGCCGCGGCCATCGGGATGGTCCTGGCCCGCAACGCCGTGCACTCCGCGCTGTTCCTGATCGTGAACTTCTTCTGCCTGGCGGTGTTCTTCCTGGTGCTGGGGTCGCCGTTCCTGTTCGCCGTGCAGATCATCGTGTACGCCGGCGCGATCATGGTGCTGTTCCTGTTCGTGATCATGCTGCTCGGCGTCGATTCCCGGGAGTCGATCGTCGAGCGGCTGCGGGGGCAGCGCTCGATCGCGGCCCTGCTGGCGGCCGGGTTGATCGCCGAGCTGTTCTCCGCGATCCGGCTGGGCGTGGGGCTGTCGACGAAGGCGGCGCCGGGGTTCGACAAGACCGTGAACCAGGGCGGGAACGTCCGGGCGCTGGCCCGGGTGCTGTTCAACGCGTACTTCTTCCCGTTCGAGGCGACCTCCGTGCTGCTGATCGTGGCGGCCGTGGCGGCGATGGTCGTCGCGGGGCGCCGGGCGGCCGAGGACGCCCGGATCGCCGGGGTCGACACCGCCGCGCGGCCGACGTCCCCCGCCCGGCCCTCGGAGCCGTCACCGGAACCGGAGCGCGTGCCGTGAGGACGCCGATCTCCTGGTTCCTGATCCTGGGGGCGGTCCTGTTCTCGATCGGTACGGCCGGCGTCCTGGTTCGCAAGAGCGCGCTGGTGATCTTCATGTCCGTGGAGCTCCAGCTGAACGCGGTGAACCTCACGCTGGTCGCGTTCAGCCGGCTGCACGGCAACCTCCAAGGGCAGGTGATCGCGTTCTTCTCGATGGTGGTCGCGGCCGCGGAGGTGGTCGTGGGCCTGGCGATCATCGTGGCGATGTTCCACCGCCGGAAGAGCGGGAACGTCGACGACGCCAACCTCCTGAAATGGTGAGCGCGTTCCGGCTCGGGCACACGCCGGGGGTGTTGAACCTGATCTGGCTGGTGCCGGCGCTGCCGCTGGCGGGTGCGGTGATCAACGAGTTCGCCGGGCGTCGATTGGGCCGACGCTCCGGCGTGGTGGCGTCGGCGGCGGTCGGGCTGTCCTTCGTCGTCGCTGTGGCGTTGGTCTTCGGCTTGCTCGGGTACTCGAGCGGCGACCGGTTGTTCGTGCAGCATCTGTGGTCCTGGGTGCCGGTGGGCTCGCTGAACGTCGGCGTCGACCTGCGGATCGATCCCTTGTCGATCGTCATGATCATGGTCGTCACGGGCGTGTCGACGCTGATCCACGTCTATTCGATCGGCTACATGCACGGCGACCCGCGCGAGTCCCGCTTCTTCGCTCAGCTGAACCTCTTCGTGTTCTTCATGCTGATGCTGGTCCTCGCCGACAACTTCCTGCTGCTCTACCTGGGCTGGGAGGGCGTCGGGCTCTGCTCGTACCTGCTGATCGGGCACTACTTCGAGCGGCCCGCCGCCGCCGCGGCCGCGAAGAAGGCGTTCGTCGTCACCAGGGTCGGCGATGCCGCGATGCTTGTCGGGGTCGCGCTGATATTCGTGACGTTCGGGTCGCTGTCGTACGGGCAGTCGCTTACCGGCTCCGTCAGTCCGTGTGGACAACTGGGCGCGTGTGTGTCTCTCCCCCTGGGCAAGGGCACTGCCACCGCGATCGCGCTGCTGCTGCTCGCCGGCGCGGTGGGGAAGTCGGCGCAGATCCCGCTGCAGACGTGGCTTCCGGACGCCATGGAGGGCCCGACGCCGGTCTCCGCGCTGATACACGCGGCGACCATGGTCACGGCCGGGGTGTACCTGGTCGTGCGGACGCACGTGTTCTTCGAGATCTCGGGGACGGCGCAGACAGTGCTCCTCGTGATCGGGCTCGTCACGGCGATCTACGCGGCCACGTCGGCGCTGGGGCAGGACGACATCAAGCGCGTGCTGGCGTACTCAACGATGAGCCAGATCGGCTACATGATGTTCGCGGCCGGGCTGAAGGCGTACGCCGTGGCCATCCTGCTGCTGGTCGTTCACGCGTTCTACAAGGCCCTGCTGTTCCTCTCGACCGGCTCGATCATGCACGGGCTGAACGGCGAGACCGACCTGAAACGGATGGGCGGGCTCCGCAAGGCCATGCCCGTCACGTTCGGCGTGTTCGTCGTGGGGTGGCTGGCGATCGCGGGGATCCCTCCGCTGTCCGGGTTCTTCGCCAAGGACCAGATCCTGGCCGCGGCCAGCCAGAGCGGGCGGACGCTCGCCTGGATCGTGGCGTTGTTCGCGGCGTTCTTCTCGGCGCTGTACATCTCGCGGATCGTGTTCCTGGCGTTCTTCGGCCCGCTCCGTCACGACACCGACCCCCACGAGTCGCCGCGCGTGATGACCGTCCCGATGGTCCTGCTGGCGATCGGCGCGGTCGTCGGAGGGGTGCTGGGGCTCAGCGCGGTGAGTGGCATCCTGCCCCGGTTCCTGGCCCCGGTCATCGGGCCGTTCCGGGAGGGGCACGGCGGGCTGTCGACGCTGGCCCTGACGGCGATCAGCGTGGGCGTCGCGCTGTTGGGCATCGGCCTGGGGTGGCTCGTGTGGGGGTCGGGGCGGATCGACTGGATCGCGCTGCGGGCGCGGTTCCGGCGGACCCACGCAACACTCGAGCACGGGTGGTGGTTCGACAGCGTGTACGGCGCCGTGCTGGTGGCGCCGGGGAAGGCTGGCGCGGCGTTCACCGCGTACGTGGTGGACCGAAGGCTGGTCGACGGCGCGGGGAACCTCATCGCGAAGGGGTTCGGCCAGGCCGCGAATGGCCTGCGGCGCGTCGGCGACGGCATGGTCCGGCGGTACGCGCTGCTGTTCCTGATCGGCGTGGTGGGGCTGCTGTGGTACCTGGCGGCGAGGTTCTGACGATGGGGGAGCGCGGCCGATGCCCTGGCTGACGGTCACGCTCTTCCTGCCGCTGGCCGGCGCGGTCGTGGTGCTGCTGGTGCCCGGGCTGGCCGACCGCGTGGTTCGAGGGATCGCTCTGGTCGTGACGGTGGCGACGTTCGCCGTGTCGCTGGGGATCCTGGCGAGCTTCGACCGCAGCGCCGGCGGGTACCAGCTGGTCGATCAGGCCACCTGGGTGAAGTCGCTGGGGCTGAAGTATGCGGTCGGGGTCGACGGGATCAGCCTGTTCCTGGTCCTGCTGTCCACCTTCCTGTTCGTGATCGCGGTACTGGCGTCGTTCCGCGAGGTGCGCAGCGTCCGCACGCTGATGGCCACGATCCTCGCGCTGGAGACCTTCGTCGTCGGCACCTTCGTGTCGCTCGACCTGCTGCTGTTCTTCCTGTTCTTCGAGGCGACCCTGTTCCCCGGGTACCTGCTGATCGCCGGATGGGGCGGGGAGCGCCGGGCCGGCGCCGCGATCAAGTTCTTCATCTACACGATGGCCGGATCGGCGTTCCTGTTCGTCGCCGTGCTGTTCGTGTTCTTCCAGGCGCACACGTTCGACATCCGCGCGCTGCAGGGATCGAACGCGTTCGGCGTCGGCACCGGGCGGTGGCTGTTCCTCGGGTTCCTCGCGGCGTTCGCGGTGAAGGCTCCGCTGGTGCCGCTGCACGCCTGGCAGCCCGACGCGTACACGGAGGCGCCGACCGGCGGGTTGCTGATCCTGGCCGGGGTGCTGCCGAAGATGGCGACCTACGGGATGCTGCGGTTCAACATCGGGCTGTTCCCCGAGGCCGCCCACTACTTCCGGGGGCTGGTGTCGATCCTCGCGCTGGTCGGGATCGTGTACGGGGCGGTCGTGGCGATCGTGCAGACCGATCTGAAGCGACTGGTGGCGTACTCGTCGATCTCCCACGTCGGGTTCATCGTGCTCGGCCTGTTCGCATTCACCCAGCAGGGGATGTCCGGCAGCGTGCTGTACATGGTGAACCACGCGCTGTCGACGGGGCTGCTGTTCGTCCTGGTCGGGATGCTGTACGAGCGGACGCGCACCAGAGACCTGGGCCGGATGGGCGGCATCGCCCAGGTCACGCCGAGGATGGCGACGGCGTTCCTCGTTGTCGGGCTGGCGTCGATGGGCCTGCCGGGGCTGAACAACTTCGTCAGCGAGTTCCTGGTGATCCTGGGGACGTTCGCGTCGAACCGTGTGTGGGGGTCGATCGCGGTGGCGGGTGTGGTGCTCTCGGCCATCTACTTCCTGTGGGCGTACCAGCGCGCGATGCACGGGCCGGTCCGCGAGGAACACGTCGGCACGTCTGACCTGTCGCGCATCGAGTACGCGGTGATCGTGCCCGTGATGGTCGTGATCGTGCTGCTGGGTGTGTATCCGAAGCCGGTGCTCGACAGGGTGAACCCGGCGACCTGCCGGGTATCCGCCCAGGCGGCCGGGGTGGCGGAGCGCGGAGTGCCGACTCCCGTGGGCCAACCGCAGCCCTGCCTGCAGGCGAACGGAGAGCTCCAAAGCCCCCAAGCCGCGGCGGGAGGTCCGTAGGTGCACCACCCGCCGCTCGACTTCGGGCCGCTGCTGCCGGAGCTGATCCTTGTCGGGGTCGGGCTGACGCTGCTCCTCGTCGAGGCGATCTTCCAGCGCCTCTCGCACGCGTGGCTCGCCGTCGGCGCGCTGGCCGGGATCGTCGCCGCGGGCGTCGCCTCGGCGTGGCTGTGGAACTGGCAGCCGCGTCCATTCCAGCACGACAACGCCGTGCTGGGCGGCATGGTGGCCGTCGACCGGTTCGCGGTGGTGTCCCGGATCGTGCTGCTGGGCGTGGCGGCGGTGGGGATCGCGTTCGGCCACCACTACTTCGAGCGGAGCGGCGAGCCGCGGGGCGAGTTCTACGCCCTGGTCCTGCTGTGCACCAGCGGGATGACGCTGATCGCGTCGGCGAACAACCTCGTGGTCGTCTTCCTCGCGCTCGAGATCCTGTCGCTGTCGCTGTACGTGATGACCGGGTTCTCGCTCCGGCTGACGTCGATCGAGGGCGCGATGAAGTACTTCCTGCTCGGCGCGTTCTCGTCCGCGTTCTTCCTGTACGGGATCGCGCTGGCCTACGGGGCGACGAACACGACGAGCATCACGGGGATGGCCAGGTCGCTCTCGGACCGGGTCGGCGACCAGCCGCTGGCGCTGGCGGCGGCCGGGCTGCTCGCGGTCGGCTTCGCGTTCAAGGTGGCCGCGGTGCCGTTCCACACCTGGGCGCCGGACGCATACCAGGGCGCGCCGACGCCGATCACGGCCTACATGTCGGCCGCCACGAAGGTCGCCGCGTTCGCCGCGCTGCTGCGCGTGTTCAACGTGGCGTTCGCGCCGATCCAGTGGGACTGGACGCCGTTCATCTGGGTCCTTGCGGCGGTGACCATGGTGGTTGGCTCGATCCTCGCGATCGCCCAGACCGACCTGAAGCGGATGCTGGCGTACTCGAGCGTCGCGCACGCCGGGTTCATCCTCACCGGGGTCACCGCGGCGGGGCAGCGGGGGATCACCGCGTCGCTGTTCTACCTGGTCGCGTACGCGGCGATGATCGTCGGCGCGTTCGGCGTGGTCATGCTGGTGTCGGTCCGGGGGGAGCAACGCACGGGGATCGCGTCGTACGCCGGCCTGGCCCGGACCAACCCAGTCCTGGCCGGCATGCTCACGCTGTTCCTGCTGTCGCTGGCCGGCATCCCGCCGACGGCCGGATTCATCGCCAAGGTCAGCGTTTTCGGCGCGGCCGTGCAGGCCGGGCACTGGCCGCTGGTGCTGATCGCGGTGCTGGCGAGCGTGGTGGCGGCGTTCTTCTACCTGCGGGTCATCGTGATCATGTACACGCAGGAACCCGCGGCCGACGCGGTCCGCCTCGAGCCGGCGGCGGGCCCGGGCATCGGCATCGCCGTGGTCGGCCTGGCCACGGTGGTGCTCGGCGTGTTCCCGGGACTGGCCTTCCACTTCCTGGACAAGGCGTCGGTGCTCCGGTGGTGAGCTCACGTCGAGGGCTACGGGCGGTTTCTCCGTACCTCGGCCGCGGGTACGATCGCTCTTCATGACTCGCGCCGAGATCCCCGGACTGCAGGCCCCCGACCCCGCGCTCGAGGCCGAGCTTCGCGGGCGCCTCGACCTCGTCGAGCGGGCGCTGGAGAAGGCCGTGGTGGCCGACTACGACCTCATGACCCAGGCCGCCGGGCATCTCCTGCGTGCGGGCGGGAAGCGGTTCCGGCCGATGCTGGTGGTGCTGTCGGGGTACTTCGGGGACCCGTCCGACTCGCGGCTGGTCCCCGGGGCGGTGGCCATCGAGCTGACCCACGTCGCCACGCTGTACCACGACGACGTCATCGACGAGGCCGAGTTCCGCCACGGCGTCCCGTCGGTGAACGCGCAGTGGAGCAACAGCGTGGCGATCGTCTCGGGCGACTACCTGTTCGCCCGGGCCGCGGAGCTGGCCAGCGATCTGGGCACCGAGGTCACCCGCCTGCTGGCGAAGACCATCGCCACCGTGTGCGACGGCCAGGTCCGTGAGGTGACCAACGCCGGCGCGCTCGACCGCGACGAGGCCGCCTACATGGACACCATCAGGAGGAAGACGGCCGCGCTGATCGCCACCTCGTGCCGCCTCGGCGGGATGCTCTCCGACGCGTCCCCCGAGCACGTCGAGATCCTCGACGAGTTCGGCGCCGCGCTGGGGATGGGGTTCCAGCTCTCCGACGACATCATGGACGTCATCTCCTCGGAGACGACCCTCGGCAAGGAGCCCGGCGTGGACATGAAGGAGGGCGTGTACACGCTGCCCGTGCTCCACGCGCTGACGGAGGGCCCGGACCGCGGTGAGCTCCGCGAGCTGCTCGCCCCGGGCCCCCCGGAGGGCGAGCGCCACGCCCGGGCACTCGAGATCGCCCGCGCCGACGCGTCGCTGGCCCACGCGCGGGCGGCCGTGTCGCACGAGGTCCGTCGCGCCGTCGCCCTGGCCGAACGCCTCCCGGACGGCTCGCCCCGCGACGCGCTGACCCACCTGGCACGATTCGTCGCCGAACGCTGCGGCGCCGACGCCTGACACGCCTCCAGCGCGGGATCAGTCCAGGTGGTAGGGGACGCTCGTCAGGATCACGCGTTCCTCGAACAGGAACAGCCGCTTGACGAACAGCGCGGTCTGCCGGTGCAGCGGATAGTGGTGGAGGCGTCTCGGGATCAGCTCCGGGATGATCAGCGCCACCACGGTGTCGGGGCGTGCGGTGTACCGGCGGACCTCCGTGAGCATGGGGCCGCTGAGGTCCCGGAAGGGGGCCTCCAGGATGTCGAGCCGGATGCCGGGGCGCCGGTCGAACCAGTCCTCGACCACCTTCTCGGAGTCGTGCGGGTCGAGCGCGAAGTACACCGCGCGGGTGTCGGCGGCCTGGAGGGACCGGGCGTAGTTCACCGCCCGCACCGACGCGTCGTGGACGCCAGAGACGAACACCAGCGCGACCAGGCGCTGCGGCACCAGCGCCACCCCGCCCCCGCCGGCGGCCGCGCCGTTCCCGGTGACCACGGGAACGTCGGTCACCGCGATCCGCCGCTCTCGCAGCAGGCCCGCCTTCAGGCGAAACAGGTCACGGTGCTTGAACACATGGGAAAGTGACGCATCCTCGATGAGCTCGGGGAGCACGACCGACGCGAAATCCCCCGGTCCGCGGCTCACCCCCGTCAGGTAGGTCCGGACGCCCGCGAGCAGGTCGCCGTCCGTGGTCGGCAGCCGCTCGAGCTCCGGTGCCCCCCGGCAGAGCTCCCTCCATCGCTCCAGGAGCTCCTCCGAAGGCGCGGCCGGCGAAAGGTACACGGCTCGGGTCTCCGAGGGATGGATGCCTCGCACGTAGCCCAGCGCTTCCGCCGTCGCGGCGTCGAGATCCGGTACCAGCAGGACCCCATGGTTTGCCGGGACCCGAGGCGTGACAATCCGCTGCCGCAGTTGCCGGCCGACGATCGAATAGTGCCGGTGGATCCTCTGGAACAGCACGACGATCGCGGCCATCGCCGTGATCGAGATCCACGCGCCCTCGGCGAACTTCGTCGCCGTGATGATGATCAGCACGACTCCGGTGCAGACCGCCCCGATCGCGTTGATGGGGATCGACACGCCGGCCCTGCCGCCCTCCGCCCTGAACTTCGACCAGTGCCGGACCATGCCGGCCTGCGACAGCGTGAAGGCCGTGAACACGCCGACCACGTACAGCTGGATGAGCTTGTCGAGGTCGCCGGCGAATCCCCAGATGAGCAGGCCGGACAGGACGGACAGCACGATGATGCCGTTCGAGAACACCAGGCGGTCCCCCCGGTTCGCGAACTGCCGCGGCATGTACCGGTCGTGGGCAAGGATCGACGAGAGCCTCGGGAAGTCCTGGTACGAGGTGTTCGCGGCGAGGATCAGGATGGCCGCGGTGAACACCTGCACGGCGTAGAAGCCGAACCCGCCGCCGAAGACGGCGAAGGCGATCTGCCCGTCGACGGAGCGCTGGCCGGCGGCCGGGGGCACCAGCCCGTCCATGTGGGTGGCCAGGAACGAGATCCCGAGGAACATCGTGATGGAGATGGCCCCCATCGCCCCCAGCGTGGTGGCCGCGTTCCTCGACTGGGGACGCTTGAACGCCGGGACGCCGTTCGAGATCGCCTCCACGCCGGTCAGCGCCGTCGATCCTGACGAGAACGCGTGCAGGATCACGAACAGGCTGAGCGGGCCGGCGTGCCGGGCCAGGTCCGAGATCGCCTGCACCTGCTGCCCCGCGGCGGAGGGGCAGCCGGACACGGCGCATTTCGTCAGGCCCACCGCGAGCATGGAGAGGATGGACACGACGAAGGCGTAGGTCGGGAACGCGAACACCGCGCCGGTCTCCTTGACGCCCCGAAGGTTGGCCAGGGTGAGCAGGACGACGAACCCGAGCGACAGCTCCACGGTGAACCGCGAGAGCCCACCGGCGGCCCCCACGATGGCCACGACGCCGGCCACCACCGACACGGAGACCGTGAGGACGTAGTCGACCAGGAGCGCGGCGGCCGCCACCAGCGCCGGGAACGTCCCCAGGTTGTCCTTGCTCACGATGTAGGACCCGCCGCCCGAGGGGTAGGCCCGCACGGTCTGCCGGTACGAGACCACCACGATGGCCAGGACCGAGGCGATGACCAGCGAGATGGGCAGCACCAGGTGGCGGGAAGTCGAGCTGGCCGCGAGCAGCACGACCATGATCTGCTCCGTGGCGTACGCCACCGAGGACAGGGGGTCGGAAGAGAAGATCGGCAGCGCCAGGATCTTGGGAAGCAGGGTGTGGGGGAGCCGGGACGTCGCGTGGCGACGTCCGATCAGGAACCGCTTCACCGGCGACTGCTGGGGCCGTCGTGCCTGGTCGACCGCCATGCGGCAAGGCTGTCAACAGCCCCGTCAGCGAGGTGTGAGGATCGCCCGGTCTCGCGTCAAGATGGTGTAAGAGAGGCGAGGCGTTGGGCACTCCAGGAGGAGATCATTCGTTGGGCGAGGGCCCTTCCGCATCGACGGCCACCGGCCGGGTGACCCCCGGCGGCGGCCGGCGTGGAGCCGCGCGGCGACGCGGTCGTGTGGCCGAGCGGGGCAGCAGGCGAGTGGCCGCGCGGGGCGCGGCGGCCGCGTTGCTGACCCCCGTGCTCGTGACCCTCGTGGCCCTCGCCATTCCCCACGAGGCCGCTGCCAGCGCCGCCAGCCTGTACCTCCTGGGGGTCGTGGCGGTGACCGTGGTGGGCGGCCTGTGGCCGGGGCTGGCGACCTCCGTGCTGTCGTTCCTGGCGCTGAACTACTACTTCACCGAGCCGCGGCATACGTTCGTGGTCCGGCGGCCCCAGGACGTGGTGGCGCTGGCGGTGTTCCTCGCCGTGGCCGCAGTGGTCGGGGCCCTGGTCGCCCGGGAGCTCGAGGCCCGCCGCCGGGCCGAGCGGCGGGCGGCGGAGACCGCGAGCCTGCAGGCGTTCACGTCATTGCTGCTCACGGACCTGCCGCTCACGACGCTCTTGCAGCGTTCGGCCGCGTCGCTCGTCGAGTCGCTGGGCCTGGCCCGGTGCTCGATCGAGGTCGCGGCGGCGGAGGACGAGGAACCGCTGCGCGCCACGTGGCCGGATCCTCCGAAACGCTCGGCGGATCCCGGCGGGCAGGTCCTCGTGGTCCCCGTCGTGTCGGGCGCCCGGAATCTCGGAACGGTGACCGCGCTGCTTCCCGCGGCGCAACCGGAGCCGTCCGCCGGCGACCGCCGCCTCCTGGAGGCGTTCGCGGGGCAGATCGCGCTGGCCCTCGACCGGGCCCGAACCGAGGCCGAGGCCCGGGTCGCCCGGCTCGACGCCGAGGCCAACCAGTCGCGCGCCGCCCTGTTCTCATCGGTGACCCACGACCTCCGCACCCCGCTCGCAACGATCAAGGCCAGCGTGACCGGGCTCATCGATTCCGGGGAGTCCCTCGATTCGGGACAGCGTCAGGACCTTCTCCGGACGATCCTGGAGGAGGCCGACCGGCTGAACCGCCTGGTGGGGAACCTCCTCGACCTGGCCCGGCTGCGCGCCGGCGCGCTCACGCCGTCACTCGAGCGGACGGGCGTCGAGGACGTCGTGGAGGCGGTCATCGCCCGTCTCCGTCCCGTCCTCGCGCCCTTCGAGGTTCGGATGCTGATCCGCCCCTCGTTGCCGGAGGCCCGGATCGATCCCGTCCAGATCGACCAGGTCTTCACCAACGTGCTGGAGAACGCCGCTCGGTTCTCCCCGTCCGGATCCGAGATCCGGGTCACGGTGGCGGGATTCCGGGGGGCGATCGAGGCCACGGTGTCCGACCAGGGACCGGGGATCGCCCAGGAGGACCGGCAGCGGGTGTTCGAGCCGTTTCACTCCAAGGACGCGGGGGCCGGACGGGGTGGGACCGGCCTCGGGCTCGCGATCGCACGGGCCGTGGTGCAGGCTCACGGAGGGCGGATGTGGATCGAAGGCGTCCCCGCGGGTGGGACGGCGGTGAAGATCCGGCTCCCCGCCGCGCCGGAGGAGCACGCCCCGACCGGGAATGATCGGGACCGGCCCGCGGTGCCCGCGTCGGGCCGGGCCGCCGGCGCGGCCGCCACCCCCGATGCCCGCGAGCCATGACCCGCGTCCTTGTGGTCGACGACGAGCCGCAGATCCTGCGATCGCTGAGGACCAGCCTCGGTGCCAATGGCTACCAGGTGCTGACTGCTGCGGACGGTGAGGGGGCCCTGGCCGAGGCGGCCGCGGCGGCGCCGGACCTCGTGATCCTCGATCTCGGGCTGCCAGATCTCGATGGCACCGAGGTCGTCCGCCGGCTGCGGTCGTGGACGGACGTCCCGGTGATCGTGCTGTCGGTCCGCGCGGGCCAGGACGACAAGATCGGTGCCCTCGACGCGGGCGCGGACGACTACGTGACCAAGCCCTTCGCCGTGGGCGAGCTGCTCGCGCGGATGCGGGCAGCGCAGCGGCGCGCGCGCCCCCGCGGCGACGACCAGGCCGTGCTCCGCTTCGACGACCTGGTCGTGGACCTCGGCCGGCGACTGGTCACCGTGGCCGGCGAACCCGTCCACCTCACCCCGACCGAGCACGCGCTGCTCGAGGCGATGGTGCGGCAACCGGGGAAGCTCCTCACGCACCGCTGGCTGCTGCAGCAGGTGTGGGGCCGGGCCTACGGCGAGGAGAGCAACTACCTCCGCGTCTACGTCCGGCAGCTCCGCCAGAAGCTGGGCGACCGCGCCGACGCGCCGCGATTCATCCTGACGGAACCCGGTGTCGGCTACCGGTGGCTGCCGGAGCCGGATCCGGCGATCCGCGAGGGCGAGGATCCGGCCGCGGTCACTTGATCGACCGCGAGTCGACGATCACCCCACAGTGAAGCTGCCCGCGCCGCCCTCGACCACGATGTCGGCGCGGTCGGCAGCCGCGTCCCATTCAGGGGACTGCCAGACGTCGCCGGCCCGGGGGAACCGCCGTTCGTCCACGCGGACGGACGACAGCCCGCCGGAGAACCGGATCCGGGCCGGCATCGAGGGGGGCACGTGGACGTCCACCGACGCGGCGCCGGCCTGGATGCGCACGCCGATGCGCCCCCGCTCCGAGAGGGTCAGGACCGTCGAGCTGGCGCCCGTGTGCACCAGCACCGAGCCGGCCAGCAGGCCGGACAGGTCGATCTCGGAGTGTCCGGCGCCAGTCTCGAACTCGAGGTCCAGCGGGAACCCGGGCTTCAGCAGCAGGTCCCACCGGCGCTCCCCGGGCCGCCATCCCCGGTGCCCGCCGCCGAACTCCGACTGCAGCGTGGCCACCAGCACGTCGCCGTCCCGCTCCACCCGCTGGTCCAGCCCGCCGGTGTACGTCAGCACCGCGATCGAGCGGAAGTCCGAGCCGGCAGCCACCCGCAGCGCCCCCGCGCCGTGGCGGACCCGCAGCCGGGCCGAGTCCACGCCCCGGCCCTCCGGAGGCATCGGGACCCGGAACGTCACGGGCTCCTCCGACCCCCGCGACGTGGCCCGGCGCAGCGCGATCCCGCCGAGCAGCACCCCTGCCCCGATCGCGATCAACAGCGACGGCCACACGGAGAAGTCGGGGTCGAGGGTCTCGGTGTCCTTCAGCAACTCGACGATCCCCACGTCGATGAGCACGAACGGCACGACCAGCCCGGTGCCCGAGTACCTCCCCGAGAACACCGCGGCCAGCATGCCGACGCCGATCGCCAGCACCACGATCGGCCAGATCCGGATGTCCTCCGGGATGACGCCGGTCTGCCGCAGCAGCAGCAGGATCCCGAACGCCACGAGCGCCAGCGCGAGTCCCGAGAACCCACCGCTCCGCGGTCGCATCGGGCCACCCTAGCGGACCTCCGAGCGGACCCGCTACCCGTCCGCAACCGCGGCGGCGGCGCCCTCACGCGAAACGGCGTGCCCGGCCCCACTGCTAGAATCCGCGCTTGAGAATGCTTTCACAAGCGTCGCGCGAGACCTTCTCCCAGCAGTACGCCACCATCATCGGCGTCGTGGTCGCCGGGATGGGGCTGGTAGCCATCGCATTGCTCACCGCGCGGGCGCTGTCTCCCCGCCACCCGGTGGCCGCCAAGCTCACCACCTACGAGTGCGGCATCGACCCCGTCGGCGAGGGGTGGTCCCAGAGCCAGATCCGCTACTACATCTACGCGTTCCTGTTCGTGATCTTCGACGTCGAGAGCGTGTTCCTCTTCCCGTGGGCCACCGTGTTCGAGTCGCTCGGCTACCAGGCCGTCGTGGAGATGGGCATCTTCATCGGCATCCTGGGCGCCGGGCTGCTCTACGCGTGGCGGAAGGGAGTCCTGAAATGGGTGTGATCGACAAGGTCGCAGTTCCCCAGCCGATGAAGTTCATCCTGAACTGGGGCCGTCGGTACTCGCTGTGGATCATGAACTTCGGCCTGGCGTGCTGCGCGATCGAGTTCATCGCGGCCTCCACCTCGAAGCACGACTTCATCCGGTTCGGCGTCATCCCCTTCGCCCACGGGCCCCGGCAGGCCGACCTGCTGCTGGTGGCCGGGACGGTGACCGACAAGATGTCGCCGGCCATCCGCCGGGTGTACGACCAGATGCCCGAGCCCAAGTACGTCATCTCGTTCGGCTCGTGTTCCAACTGCGGCGGCCCGTACTGGGACTCGTACTCGGTGACGAAAGGGGTCGACCAGATCATCCCGGTGGACGTGTACGTCCCCGGGTGCCCGCCGCGGCCCGAGGCCCTGCTGCACGGGATCATGAAGCTCCAGGAGAAGATCGCCGCCGAGGACATCCAGGAGAAGTGGAGTGGCAAGCTCTCGACGCCCCCTGCCCGTCGCTGACGTCGGGAACGCGCTCCGCGCCCAGTTCGGCCAGGACCTGGTCGACGTCGCCGATCGCGACGGCCACGCGGTCGTGACGATCGCGCCACCGCGCTACCGCGAGCTCGTGGCGGTCCTCCGGGACGACCCGGAGTTCGACTGCGACTACTTCGACTTCCTCACCGCCGTCGACTACCCGGAGGCGAACGAGTTCGAGCTGGCCGTGCACCTGTACTCGAACGCGCACAACCACCACGTGCGGGTGAAGGTGCGGATTCCCCGGGAGGACCCGCGGGTCGACACGATCCACGACATCTACGCCGGCGCCAACTGGGCCGAGCGGGAGTGCTGGGAGCTGTTCGGCATCGTGTTCGAGGGTCACCCCCACCTGGTGAAGCTGGTCCTCCCCGAGCCGTTCGAGGGTCATCCGCTGCGGAAGGACTTCGAGCTGATGAGCCGCGTGGCCAAGCCGTGGCCGGGCGAGGCCGAGGGCGAGGAGGTCGAGGAGTGACGGCGCTCCTCGCGCAGGCAGCCGTCATCCGAACCGCCGACGTCAACCCCTCGTTGATCAACGACATCTTCCATGGCTTCTGGCTCATCCTGATCGTCAAGGCCGTCCTGGTGCTGATCGTGTTCCTGTCGGCGCCCATGGTCGTCGGCTACATGGAGCACAAGGTGCTGGCGCACATGCAGCACCGGCTGGGGCCCATGTACGCCGGCCGGTTCCACGGGTGGGCCCAGCTCATCGCCGACGGCGTGAAGTTCGTGCAGAAGGAGGACGTCATCCCCGCCGCGGCCGACCGGTGGGTGTTCGCGCTGGCGCCGGCGGTGGCGATGGTCCCGTACATCCTGCTGTTCGCCGTGGTGCCGTTCGACAACGGCGTGTACGGCGAGAACCTCGACGTGGGCATCTTCTTCGTGCTGGCCGCGTCGTCGATCTCGGTGATCGGCATCCTCATGGCCGGGTGGTCCAGCGCGAACAAGTTCTCCCTGATCGGCGCGCTGCGGGCGGCCGCCCAGCTCATCGCGTACGAGCTGCCGCTGATCCTCGCGGCCGCGGCCGTGGTGCTGCAGGCCAGCGGCCTGGTGCCCGGGTTCCACGGCCGGGGCAGCCTGTCGCTGCTGTACATCTCCGAGGCCCAGCAGCACTACTGGTTCGTGTTCCCCCAGATCCTGGGGTTCGGGATCTTCATGATCGCCGCCGTCGCCGAGCTGACCCGGCCACCGTTCGACATGCCCGTCGCCGACTCCGAGATCATCTTCGGGGCCTATACCGAGTACTCGGGGCTGCGGTTCGCCTTCTTCCTGCTGGCGGAGTACGGCGGGATCGTCGCGCTATCGGCCATCGCCTCGGTGCTGTACCTGGGCGGGTACCAGGCCATCCCGGGCCTCGGGTTCATCCCTGGCTGGATCTGGATGTCGGGCAAGATCATGGGGCTGTCGTTCTTCATCATCTGGCTCCGGGCGACGTACCCCCGGCTGCGGGAGGACCAGCTGCAGAAGTTCTCGTGGATGGCACTCATCCCGCTGGCCCTGGTGAACATCATGGGCACGGCGGTCCTGAAGGTGGCGTTCAAGTAGATGGCGACGCAGATCAGGACACGGCCGGAGCCGGGCTCCCGCACGCCATCGGACGCCGACCTTCCGAAGCGCGGAACGGGAACTCGCGGGTTCCTGTTGGGAGCGGCCGGCGGCATCGTGGTCGGGACCGGCGCGGGACTGCTGGCCAGTCTGTGGCTGAAGGCCGCGCTCGCGGTGTTCGTGGGGTTCGTGGTCGGCTCGATGGTGCTCTTCGGGGCGTACCTGCTGGTCGCCGGGATCCCCGGTGTGGCCAAGGGGCTGATGGTCACGCTGAAGCACCTGCTGTCGCCGTCGATCACCCAGCGGTACCCGGAGGAGAAGCCCGACCTCCCGGCCCGCACCCGCGGGGTCATCGCGCTGAAGGAAGCGAACTGCACGGTCTGCTACAAGTGCTCACGCGAGTGCCCGGACTGGTGCATCTACATCGACGCCCACAAGGAGACGCACGAGCCGGCGTCGGGCGGCCGAGCGCGCAGCGTGAAGGTCCTCGACCGGTTCGCCATCGACTACGCGCTGTGCATGTACTGCGGCATCTGCGTCGAGGCCTGCCCGTTCGACGCCCTGTTCTGGTCCCCGGAGTTCGAGTACGCCGAGTTCGACATCCGGGAGATGACCCACGAGAAGGAGCGGCTCGAGGAGTGGACGTACTTCGTGAAGCCGCCGCCGGAGCTGGAGGTGGGCGCCGAGCCGCCGGCCGACCAGCCCGCGGCCGCCGCGGCGCCCGCGCTGCAGGCCCAGCCGCCGCTCGTGGGGCAGGAGGTCGCGCCGCGGCCCACCGCGGCCGCCCCGCCCGCGGCACCGCCGGCGCCGCCAGCGGCGACCGGAGCCGCGCCGCCGGCCACCCCACCAGTCCCAGAAGAACCAACGCCCGAGCAGGCCACGCCGAGCGTCGCCGCGGCGGGGGAGCAGGCGGTGGCGCCGACCGCCGAGGGACCGCGGACGGAGCGCGTCGAGGTCGAGCTCGACCAGCCCACGTTCGAGCGGGTGCTGGAGGAGGAGCTGGCCAAGGGGACGCAGCGCCGGGTGGCGGAGGGCAAGGCTCGCCGCGCGGCGATGATCGAGGCCCGGAAGAAGGCCCAGGAGACCTAATGCACCATTCGATGGCGGTGGCCGGGTGATCGCGAAGGTCAGCGCGCAGGACATCGCGTTCTCGATCATCGCGGTGGTCGGGATCATCTCGGCGCTGCGCCTGGTGACGACCAAGAACGTCGTGCACGGAGCGCTGTACCTCGTGATCACCCTGGCGATGATCGGCGCCGGGTACCTCGTGATGGCCGCGGAGTTCGTGGCCTGGGTCCAGATCGTGATCTACGTCGGCGCGATCGTGGTGCTGCTGCTGTTCGCCCTGATGCTGACCAAGGCCCCGATCGGGCGAGAGGCCCTCGACAACCAGCAGCGGGGGATCAGCGCCTTGGTGGCCCTCGCCGTGCTGGCCGGGCTGATCTTCCTGGTGCTCGACGCGTTCCGCACCACGACGTTCCCCCTCGGCGGCCTGCAGACCACCACCGGCCAGATCGGCGAGGCGCTGTTCCGGGGGTTCGTCGCGCCCTTCGAGCTGGTGTCGATCCTGCTGCTGGCGGCGCTCATCGGGGCCATCGCCATCGCCCGGAGGGACGACCTCTAGTGCACCGTCCAAGAAGTCCCTTGGCATTCGGACGCGCCTGCATCCCGCATGGCGTCGTCGCTCGTCGCTCGCGTACCAACAGGTACGCGTCGCTCCTCGACTCCTTCCCCTGCGGGCGCAGTCGCGTCCTCGGTGCGCAAGGGACCTCTAGGACGGAGCACTAGTGCATCTGTGGTTGCCGCTGGTGTTCGCCGCCGCGCTGTTCGCGATCGGCGTGTACGGCGTGCTGGCCCGGCGGAACGCGGTCCTGGTGCTCATGTCCATCGAGCTCATGCTGAACTCGGTGAACGTCAACCTGGTGGCCTTCTCGAAGGCGATCAAGAGCGGGATCGCGGCCGCGGGCGCCGCCACCACGGGCCAGATCTTCGCGCTGTTCGTGATCACCGTGGCGGCCGCGGAGATCGGGATCGGGCTGGCGATCGTCATCCTCATCTACCGGAACCGGGAATCGATCAACGTCGACGAGGTCAACCTCCTGAAATGGTGACCCGGGGCCCGGGGGCGGCGCGCCGGTGATCCACTACGCGTGGATCGTGCCCGCCATCCCGGCCGTCGCCGTCCTGCTGATCACGTTCTTCGGAAAGCGCATGCCCGGCCACGGCGCCGAGATCGGGATCGTGGCCGTCGGCATCTCGTTCGTGCTCTCGCTGATCATCGGGGCCCATTTCATCGCGGGCGGCGACCCGGTCGAGGGGCACATCACGTGGTTCTCGCTCGGCTCGTTCTCTCTGCAACTCGGGCAGTTCGTGGACGGGCTCACGGCCGTGATGTTCTTCATCGTGACGCTCGTGTCGCTGTGCGTGCAGGTCTATTCGATCGGCTACATGCACGACGACGACCGGTACACGTGGTACTTCGCCCTGCTCTCGCTGTTCACCGCGGCGATGCTCAACCTGGTCGTCGCCAACGACCTCATCCAGCTGCTGGTGGGGTGGGAGCTCGTCGGGATCTGCTCCTACGCGCTGGTCGGGCACTGGTTCGAGGACAAGGTGAACTCGGACGCCGGGATCAAGGCGTTCATCACCACGAAGACCGGCGACATCCCGTTCCTGTTCGGCGTCTTCACGCTGATCTTCGCGACCGGCACGACGAACATCCACGCGATCAACCTGAGCGCCTCCCACCCGGGCGCCATCAGCGCCGGCCTCCTGTTCGCGGCGGCGCTGCTGCTGTTCGGCGGCGCGATCGGGAAGTCAGCGCAGTTCCCCCTGCACGTGTGGCTCCCCGACGCGATGGCCGGCCCCACCCCCGTCTCCGCGCTGATCCACGCGGCGACGATGGTTGCGGCGGGCGTCTATCTGGTGGGTCGGATGTTCGCGGTGTTCGTGAACGCACCGCACTTCGTGCTGCTGTTCGTGTCGATCATCGCCGCGATCACGATGGTCATCGCCGCGCTGCTCGCCATGGTCCAGGACGACGTGAAGCGGGTGCTGGCGTACTCGACCGTGTCCCAGCTCGCGTACATGGTGGCCGGACTGTCGCTGGGGGAGTCGGGGTACACGCCCGGGCTGTTCCACCTGTTCACGCACGCGTTCTTCAAGGCCCTGCTGTTCCTCGCGGCGGGGTCGCTGATCCACGCGGTGCACTCGAACAACATGAGCGAGATGGGCGGCCTCCGAAGATACATGCCGCTCACCTTTGTCGTGTTCCTGATCGGCGCGGCCGCGCTGTCCGGGATCCCCCCGCTCGCCGGGTTCTGGTCCAAGGACGAGATCATCTCGGAGGCCTTCAAGTCCCACCACTACTGGCTGTTCGCGGTGACGCTGGGGACGGCGGTCTTGACGGCCTTCTACATGACCCGGGCCGTCCTGCTGACGTTCTTCGGCGAGTACCGCGGGCAAGCCGAGCCCCGCGAGGCCCCGCTGGCCATGGCCGGCCCGATGGTCGTGCTGGCGGCGTGCTCCTGCCTGGCCGGGTTCCTCGGCCCCACCCACCTGTTCGCCGACTGGGTGCACTACTTCGGCGCGCCGTTCGTCATCGAGCCGGTGGACTACGGCTTCGCGGCGATCTCGCTGTTGGGCGCGGCCGCCGGCGTCGCCGTGGGCTACGGGCTGTACCGGCGCTGGCGCGAGCCCGATCCGTTGCGGCAGCTGGGTCCCGCGTACACGTTCATCGAACGGAAGTACTACCTCGACGACATCTACGACGGCGGGATCGTCCACCCCATCCAGTACCCGATCGCGGCCGACGTGGACCGCTTCGACCGCAGCGTGGTGGACGGGGCGGTGAACGGGATCGGCCTCTCGGCCCGGGGGCTGGGCGGCGTGCTGCGCTACCTGCAGTCGGGCAGCGTGCAGCGCTACGCGGTGTTCCTGTTCGCCGGGGTGGTGATCCTCGCCCTGATCTTCACGAGGGTGACGTGAGCGGCTGGGAGAAGACGGCGGTCACGCTGGCCACGTTCCTGCCGGCTGCCGGCGCGCTGCTGGTGGCCGTGGTGCCGCGCAGCCGCGACCGGGCCGCGCGGGTGCTGGGCCTGCTGGTCACCGGCGCCGCGCTGGTGGTCGGGATCGCCATCCTGTTCGGCTTCGACTACGGCTCCGGCAGCCGGCTGCAGTTCGAGCTGCACACGAAGTGGATCACCTCTCCCATCAACGCCGGCTACCACGTCGGGCTCGACGGCATCAGCCTGCCGCTGTTCGAGCTGACGCTGCTCACGACGTTTGCGTGCGCCGTCTACACGCTGAACCGGGTGCCGCCGGGCGGCAGCGCCAAGGCCCTGGTCGCGCTGATGCTGCTGCTCGAGACCGGGCTGCTGGGCACGTTCGTGGCGTTCGACCTGGTCCTGTTCTTCGTCTTCTGGGAGCTGGTGCTGGTCCCCATGTACTTCCTGATCGGGGTCTGGGGCTCCAGCAACCGCCAGTACGCGGCCGCGAAGTTCTTCCTGTTCACGTTCTTCGGCAGCGTGTTCATGTTGCTGGCGTTCATCGGCGTGTCGCTCCAGGCGCACCCGCACACGTTCGACATCGTGGCGCTGCAGCAACACGGGAGCGCGATCTCCCACGGCCTCCAGCTGCTGCTGTTCGGTGGGATGTTCCTGGGGTTCGCGGTGAAGGTGCCGATGTTTCCGCTGCACACGTGGCTGCCCGACGCGCACACCGAGGCGCCGACGATCGGCTCGGTGCTGCTGGCCGGCATCCTGCTGAAGATGGGCGCGTACGGGTTCATCCGGATCGCGTTCCCGATCCTGCCCTACGGCGCGCTGAAGTGGGCGCCGTACATCGCGGTCCTGGCGACGATCGCGATCGTCTACGCGTCGCTGGCGTGCCTGGCCCAGCGGGACCTGAAGCGGCTCATCGCGTTCTCGTCCGTGGGGCACATGGGCTTCGTGATGCTGGGGATCGCCACGATGACGCAGGTCGGGATCAACGCCGCGATCTTCGGGATGGTGGCGCACGGCGTGATCACGGGGATGCTGTTCTTCGAGGTCGGCTCCATCTACGACCGCTACCACACGCGCCAGATCGCCGAGATCGGCGGCGGCATGATGAAGACGATGCCGCGGCTGGGCGCGGTGTTCTGGCTGACGGCGATCGCCTCGCTCGGACTGCCCGGGCTGGCCGGGTTCTGGGGCGAGGTGCTGGCGCTGTTCGCGGCGTTCAACCCCGGCCCGGGACTGGACGTCGGCCTGTTCCGGACGCTGATGGTGTTCGGCGGGATCGGGACCATCCTCACCGCGGGGTACCTCATGTGGACCGTGCAGCGGATCGACCTGGGGGTGGTCCCCGAGCGGTGGGGGCAGGTCGCGCTGCAGGACGCCACCGGCGTCGAGTGGGTGGCGTGGGTCCCGCTGGTGGTGCTGATCGTGGTGCTGGGGCTGGTGCCGACCCTGGTGTTCGGCATCACCAACGACGCAGTGCAGGCGATCTTCCAGTTCTTCCCGGGAGGGCACTGACGCGGTGAACATCGACTACCACGCCATCGCCCCCGAGCTGGTCATGACCGGGACCATCCTGGTGGTCCTGCTGTTCGACGCGTTCCTGCCGGAGCGGCGCAAGCAGGTCACGATGCCGGTCGGCCTGGTCGGCACGGTCGGATCGCTGATCGCGACGCTGACGCTGATCGGCGACCACCGGTCGACGTTCGGCGGCATGTTCGTCGTCGACCCGTTCGCGGTGCTGTTCAAGGTGTTCTTCCTGGCCTCGGCGATCGTCGTGCTGGGGCTGTCGTTCCGGTACATGCAGGACGGGAGGTACTACCAGGGCGAGTACTACGTGCTGGTGCTGTCGGCGTTCCTGGGCTGCCTGACCATGCCGTCCAGCCGGGATCTGCTGATGCTGTTCATCTCGCTGGAGCTGGTGTCGGCGCCGGGGTTCCTCATCGCCGCGTTCCGCAAGACCGATCCGAAGTCGAACGAGGCGGGGCTGAAGTACTTCCTGATCGGCGTGCTGTCGAGCGCGGTGATGCTCTACGGCATGAGCCTGATCTTCGGCGTGACCGGGACGACCAGGCTCACCGGCATCGCCCACGCCCTCGCCGGGAAGGCCGGCGACCAGAACATCGCCCTGGCGGCCATCCTGCTGGTGGTGGCGGGGTTCGCCTTCAAGGTGTCGAGCGTGCCATTCCACTTCTGGGCCCCGGACACGTACGAGGGCGCCCCGATGCCGGTGGCGGCGTTCCTCAGCGTGCCGTCGAAGGCGGCCGGGTTCGCCGGGCTGCTCCAGCTGATGTTCATCGCGTTCGCGCCGAAGGCCGAATTCTGGGCGCCGATCTTCGCGGTGCTCTCGATCGTCACTATGACCCTGGGGAACCTGGTCGCGCTGCGCCAGACCCAGATGATCAGGCTGCTGGCGTACTCGAGCGTCGCCCAGGCCGGGTACATGCTGCTGCCGTTCGCGTTGGTGACCACCACGAACCAGTCGGTGAACCACGACGCGTTCGCCGCGGCCGTCTTCTACATCCTGGTCTACGGCGTCATGTCGCTGGGCGCGTTCGCCGTCGTCATCGGGCTGGCGCGAGAGTCACCGGGCGCGCTGATCGACGACTACGCCGGGCTGGGGCAGCGTGCGCCGGTGCTGGCGGTGGCGATGACGACATTCCTGGTGTCCCTCGCGGGCATCCCGCCGACCGCGGGGTTCTGGGGCAAGTTCGTGATCTTCCAGGCGGCCCTCGACCGGGGCGACATCGGCCCGTGGCTCGCCGCGATCATGGTGCTGAACTCGGTGATCTCCCTGGGGTACTACCTGGCCGTGGCCCGGCAGATGGTGCTGGTCCCGAGCGAGGTCGAGCGCCGCCGTCCAAGGGTCCCCGGCCTGGTCACCGGGCTGGTCATGCTCGGCGCCCTCGCGGTCGTCGTGGTGTTCATCTACCCCGACCTGTTCGCCCGCTTCCCCCAGGGCGCGACGCTCGTCACCCGATGACCCGCCGCCCGATTCTCAGGCGATTCTTCGTTTCGCGAACGCCCGGGCGCGCCCGGGTAGCACGCGTTGGTGGGATACTCGGAGCAGCGAAGGGGAGTAGCCCAGGCCGGTCGGCCGTCAACACGGAGTCTCGAGAGCGGCTCCCGGCCCCGGCGGGAGAGCATCCCCGGCAAGACCTTCGCCGAAGTGTCGGCGGAGGTCTCTTTCGTAGGAGGTAGGAGGACATGACGGGGATCAACCGGGCAAAGACCTGGATCCTCATCGCGGCCCTGGGCGGCCTGTTCGTCGGGCTCGGCTATACGTTCGGCGGGCCGCGCCTGGGGGCGATCATGCTGGTCGTGGCGTTCGTGTTCAACTTCGCCATGTACTGGTTCTCGGCCAAGATCGCCATCGCGTCCAGCCGGTCCAAGCCGGTCACCGAGCGCGAGGCGCCCGAGCTGTACCGCATCGTTCGCGACCTGACCTCGACCCGCGGTCTCCCGATGCCCGCGATCTTCATTTCGGACATGCCCCAGCCGAACGCGTTCGCCACGGGCCGAAACCCCAGCCACTCGGCGGTGTCGGTGACCCGCGGACTGCTGCAGATGGTCGACGAGCGCGAGCTCCGGGCCGTGCTGGCCCACGAGATCTCGCACGTGGCGAACCACGACATCGCGATCTCGTCGATCGCCGCGGCCATCGGCACGGCGATCACGTGGATCGCCTACGCGGCGTTCTGGTTCGGCGGCAGCGACGACGAGGGCGGCAACCCGCTGATCGGGCTCCTGGCCGTCATCCTGGCGCCCATCGCGGCGGCCATCATCCAGATGGCGGTCTCGCGGTCACGCGAGTACCAGGCCGACGAGTCCGGGGCCGCGCTGATCCACGACCCCGAGGCGCTGGCCAGCGCACTGCTGAAGATCGACGCGGCCGCGAGGCAGACGCCGCCGGCGACGCTCAGCCCGTCGCAGGCGCACCTGTTCATCATGAACCCGTTCAGTGGCCGGAGGGGCGGCAGCATGATGGCCGGCCTGTTCAGCACCCACCCCCCCACGGAGGAGAGGGTGGCTCGTCTGCGGGCGCTGGCCCGCGGCGAGATCCACTGACCGACCGCGGCGCGGCTTCATCTTTCCACGAGGGGCCCTTCGGGGTCCCTTCGTGCTTGCGGTGAGCGGTGTGCCGGGCTACGGGCGGAAGTTGGTGAACTGGAGCGCGACGCCGAAGTCGTGGTCCTTCACGGCCTTCATGACCGCCTGCAGGTCGTCCTTCTTCTTGCCGGTGATCCGGATCTGGTCCCCCTGCACCTGCGTCTGGACCTTCACCGGCAGCCCGCGGACGAACTTCGTGATCTCGCGGCCCTTGTCCTCGTTGATGCCCTTGTTCACGTGGACGTTCTGGCGGTAGTGGCCCCGGGCGGCGGGGAGGACCGGGCCCTCGGTCAGCGCCTTCAGCGGGATCCCCCGACGGACCATCTTGTCCTTGAGGACTTCCCTGGCGGCCTCCATGCGGTTCTCGGTGGAGGAGCGGAGCTCGATGGTCTCCGCGTCGCGGTCGACCGAGGTGTCGGTGTTCTTGAAGTCGAAGCGTGTCGCGAGCTCGCGCCGGGCCTGATCGAGGGCGTTGGTCACCTCGGCCATGTCGACCTCGGACACGATGTCGAAGGAGAAGCTGGCAGCCATGGGCGCCATGGTAGCGGGCGGAGCACGGAGCCATCCCGGCTGCGGCGACGGTTTGCCCGGAGCCCTGCGTCCGCGACTTGCTATCCTCGGCGTGGTTCCACGGGAGGGTGCCCGAGCGGCCAAAGGGAGCGGTCTGTAAAATCGCCGGCGTAGCCTACGGAGGTTCGAATCCTCCCCCTCCCACGAACGAACGGCCGAAAATGGTCTCTGACCAGCGCTGGTGGGCGGCTGGTGGGCAACCTCAAGGCCTGCAACGCCAGTGCCGAGAAGGAGGCTACGGTGGCGGCACCACCGCGGGTTTCGTCCCCCTCCGACAGCGTAACGCTTGCCCGACTCGCTCGTGCGGGAGGTCTCGGGTCCGTGGCGGCCGGGGAAGGAGAGATCATAGGGGCTCGTTCGTGTGCAAGAGCACGGTGGGGGCCTCAGGCTCTCGCCGACACCGGCAGGTGACGAGGTCGGCCCCCCCGCGAGTTCGCTTGTTGCGATGCGCCGCGGTGCTCGCGACTGGAATCGCGGCCGTGCTCTGGGGCACTGCCCGGCGCCGCGGCTGCCGACCAGAGCACGCCTGTCGTGCTCGTTCATGGTTACGAAGCCGACGACGGAGCAGACTGCGCCACCGTGTGGGGCGACCTCAAGAACTTGTTCGCCCAGGAGGGGTGGACCGGGACCGTCGTATCTGTTGGCTACTACGTCGAGGACGTGAACTGCGACGCGTCGATCGACGATGCCGGCAGTCATAGTCTCCACTACGCATCCGGACACCAGGGCGATGGGCACACGACCGGCACCAACATCCGTCATCTCGGATACCACCTGGCCTGGTGGATTTACGACCATTAACGCAAGCCGGGCAGTGCGTGGATGCCGTGGGCCACTCGATGGGAGGTCTGATCATTCGCTCTGCCGTGGCGCAGGTGGAGGCTGGCAACGCCGACTTCCCTCCCTCGATCTGCGTGAACGATGTGGTCACCCTTGGGACACCCCACGCTGGCACGCCGTGGGCGTGGGCCTGCTCCACAACGGAGTGCGTGCAGATGCGAGGGAACCTCGAATGCGTCGGATCCTCCGCGAGCCTGTTCATCAAGTGGTTGCGAGCAAATGCGTGGGATCCGGACGGCACCGGCGGAACCCAATGGACGCTTCTCGGCTCATATGCCGATCTCGACGTGCCGGCAGACTGTGCGGTAGGGAACATGAGGTCGTACGGGAAGACGAAATACCTCCCGTGGAGCGGAGTCGGACACACCAACTACCTCCATCTCTTGTCCACCGACGACACGGCCGACGTCGTGTACAAAAAGGGTGCGGCCGATTGGATCCTGAATCTTTCAGCCCCCTGGCCACTCGAATGGACAGGCTTGGCGCTGAGCCGATCCACCTGGTGACCCGGGTTCGCCCCACGAGTCCGGGGGTTCGGACTCCCGACCATCATGAGCCGCCGCTTCCCTGGGATCAGGAGCGGGTCACGCCTGTGCGGTTGTCAACTGGTCGGCCAGGTACCGATCCCGGGACAGCGAGCGCTGGAGCTTGCCCGACGTGGTCTTGGGCAGGGTGCCGGGTGGAACCAGCACGACATCCGCGGGGGAGAGGCCCACGGTCGCCCGGGTCCGCTGGGCCACCACGTGGCGCAGGCTGGCCACGTCGTTGGTTCGGGTCTCGGCGATGACAACGAGGGCCTCTCGACCATGGCGGCCCTGCACCCCGAAGGCGACGACGTTTCCGCCCCGGACCCCTTCGATGGTTCCCACTGCCCACTCCACGTCCTCCGGGAAGACGTTGCGGCCGCCCGCGATGATGACGTCCTTCACCCGCCCGCACACGACGAGATCCGCCTCGGCGAGGTAACCGAGGTCGCCAGTGCGGAGGAAGCCGTCGTGGAAGGCGGCCGCGGTGGCGTCAGGCCGGCCGTAGTATCCGGGGCTGACCGAGGTGCCGGCGACCTCGATCTCCCCTACCGTCCGCTCCGGGAGGGCGACCCCGGTGGCGGGGTCGACGATCCGAAGCTCCAGGCCGGGGAGGGGCTGGCCCAGTCGGGTCAACCGTCGGCAGCTCTCAGCCCCTCCCGATGCCGGAACCGCCCTTCGCTCCCTCTCGAGCGCCCGGCGCTCCACGGTATCGGTGCGGAGGCCCGTGCCCGGCTCGGGGAAGGTGACCGCCAGGGTGGCCTCGGCGAGGCCGTAGCCGCAGAGCATGGTCCCCGGATCGAGACGGTGGCGGGCCGCGGAGGCGGTGAACGCCTCTACCGTCGCCGGATCGATGGTCTCGGCCCCGTTGCAGGCGAACCGGACCCGGGAAAGATCGAGATTCCCGAGCCGGGCGAGCGCCCGGGCCGCGAGGGCATAGGCGAAGTTCGGGCCTCCGGTGAACGTAGCTCCGAAGCCGGACAGCCACTCCAGCCACCGGCCGGGGCGGGACAGGAAGGCTTGGGGGGCAGCCAGCACGAGCTCCGTTCCGGTGGTCATGGGAAGACCGAGCAAGCCGATCAGCCCCATGTCGTGATACAGGGGGAGCCAGGACACGGCGACGTCGGTGTCGGGATCGATCCGGGCCGCCGCCACGAGGGCGTCCAGGTTGGCGCACACCTGGGCGTGCGGCAGCATCACCCCCTTCGGATCGGTGGTTGAACCGCTCGTGAACTGTACGATGGCGAGGGCCGAGGGGTCTTCGGCTGGGGGCTCGTAGCCCTCCGGGCCCGGACGGCCAGGCCCGGTGGTGAGTTGGGGCAGCGGCACGACCGGAGGGTCGGCGACCTCCAGGGCGAGGAACTGCTCGAGGCCGGGGTCAGCGACGACCAGCGCGACGCCGGCCTGGTGCAGGCGAGCTCGGGTCTGGGCCACGAACGCCTCGAGTGAGCCGAGCCGCAGGGGGAGCGGCAGGGGAACCAGGGTGGCCCCGGCCAACCAGGTAGCCTGAAGCGCCGTCACTAACCCCTGGCTGGTGGGCCCGAGGACGGCCACGTGGTCGCCGGGGCCGACACCTCGGGCCTGGAGGACGGCCGCCATCCCTCGAGCACCGTCGTGAAGCTCGGCCCACGGCACCCGGGCCGTAACTCCGTCCCCTACGAAGGTGATCCCACCCCTCCGGGCCGTGGCTTGCTCGAGGCGCGATATCAGGGTGCTCATCCCGATCCCGATCTCCAAGCGTCCCGCGCTGACTTGGCGAATGTACCGCCGAGGGTCCATGGTTGCGGGCCGCGATGAGGCGAGCCGACCGAATGTTCCTTTGGGCCGAAGGCGACAATCCCAGGATCGCGCTGCCCGCGGGGCATGGGACCCTCGGCCGGAACAACCGAAGGGGACGCGCTCCGACCACCGAGGGCCCACCTGGCCTTCGACCGGTTGACTGCCTGGGCGGCCCTGGCTAGCTTCGGCTCAAATGCGGAGCAGGTGGCTGACCGCAGGAGCGATCAAGCTGCACGTTGCCGCGCTCCTGGTCGCGGGGGCATGCCTCGCCCTGGGCTGGTGGCAGCTTCATCGCGCGCTCGGGGGCAACGGCCGGAGCTGGGCCTACACGG